>Ga0209517_10006941_pt1 | contig 13772 bp, 12 predicted proteins | sample PeaSoiMetSII2010_FD_187695 | JGI IMG/M metagenome (GOLD analysis project Ga0209517, IMG submission 187695) | Peat soil microbial communities from Weissenstadt, Germany - SII-2010 (SPAdes) (version 2) | ecosystem: Environmental > Terrestrial > Soil > Wetlands > Peat | place: Germany...
CGCCCTGGCAGGGCTTCGCCCGTGGGATTACTCCCACGCACGCTTGCCGGGCTACTTGTCGAACGGGTAATCTACAAGGTGAACTCCTTTCAGTTCACAAGATCGGCCAGGCTTCTCCTGGCACTCCAGAGTTGCGCTCCGCGCCAGCCCCGTCCTTCGATGAAAAGGGTACCTGGAACATGTGAAAAAATTGGTTTTACCGATTTCAGTATCACGTATTTTCAATAAGTTACACGGCTGATAAGGGGTCCAAATTCAATTTTTTCACATGTTCCTGACACCCTTTCTCCTCTTTCTCCCTCCGTGCGGCTCAGGCCCCCACCCCCTTCCGCGGCACTCTGTCCATTGCCAGCAGTGAAGCGTCCCTCAGGAAATAAAACATCTAACTCCACCACGGCCAATCCCCGGCGAACTCACCAGCCCGCGCCTGACCGGGTTCAGTTTCTCCCGGCGCTTCTTTTCGGTGTAGACGCTGGCGGGCGCAGAGCCTCGGCTCTGCGTTTGCCGGGCAAGGACCCACCTGCCGCGGCCGCACTTCTCGCCGGCACCCGTACGACTCTCCCGTTTTATCGAATCTCAACCACGCGTTCACCGCTCAGGAGAGCTTGCTCGATGCGCGGCCACAGCCGGTCGAAGGCCTCGATCAAGGCGCTGGTGCGGCAATTGCCCAGGCGCACCCACATTGAAATGAATCCATGCGCCCCCCGAAAGCTTGACCTCAATCCACCGCTTGTTCACAAGCAGAGGTGCGTGGCAGCATAGCGGTAGTATGGTGTTTCACGTTACTCTCACTCCCGCGGAAGATGGCTGGATCGTGGCGGAGTGCCCGGCCTTGCCGGGCTGTGTCTCGCAGGGCAAAGACGAACAAGAGGCCCTAGCCAACATCAAAGAGGCCATTGCTGCGTGGCTGTGGGCTGAGGATCAAAAAGCCACAGCGCGCCTTCCACGCACCAACCAGCCCGAGATACTCGTATCTGTCTAATCGCGTGCCACGCCTTGCCAACATTTCAGGCTAAGAAGCGGTAAAGGCCCTCGCAAAGGCCGGTTGGAGCGTCATCGGCCAAGTGGGAAGTCATGTGGTCATGACCAAGCCAGGTGTGCACGCGAATCTTTCTATTCCTCAACATAAAGAGCTCTCGGTGGGGACGCTTGGCGCTCTCATACGGCATTCCGGAATGACGGTCGAGGAATTCCTAGCCTTGTTTTGAACGGAGCCTCGGGCGCCTGCCGTGTACTTTGGAGGGCGCCGCATGCGTGGTCTTGAGCGTACGAGTCCAACCTTTGGTAGGGGCAGCGCAACAACCTTCGATCGGCGATTTGAGGCGGGCTGGCGCCTGCCTTTTCGAGTCTGTCGTCTAGGGCCTTCAGCCCTCGAAAGCTGATGAAAACCACATTTTCGAGCCTGCGATGTCCCGAAGGGACAGGTCTGTGCTGCCCGCTCAGTGCAGTCGATCCATGCGGAGCACGGACAGGTCGAGTAATACCGCCAGCTTGACCACGGCCAATCCCCAGGGCGAACTCACCAGCCCGCGCCAGACCGGGCTATTGCAGTTCAGTTTCTCCCGGCGCTTCTTTTCGGTGTAGACGCCGAAGGGGTGAAAACGCCGATTCCAGTAGATGGATTTCCCATGTGTTAAACTAAATCCGACTTAGGATGTCGTGCCGCAACCCCACCCGGTAGGCGGCCACGACCGCTGCCGTAGGCGTGGCAAGAGAGTGCATGGCCCATGACCCGAACGGTTAGGCTTTCCGCGCTGAGCACATTGGTGGCCCGCCCCGGCGCTCGCCGATTACCAGGCTTACACCGTGCTATCTCCGGATACGGTGAAGGCTTATCAGGAAGAAGAGACTCTGTACCGACAGGCAGGACAGGTGGACAAGGCTGCGGCTGCCCATACCAGGTATGTTGCGCTGAAGGCGGAGAAGTCCGAGGCCGAACGAGACCCGTCATTCCTCGATCAACTTTGGCTGTCCCGTTTACGCGAGGGTCTCGGCGAAGAGGTGGTGGGCCCGTGAGGTCGAAGAGGTTGTTTTTCCTCACCGGAAACCATGAACACCGTGTCATTCTGAGCGAAGCGAAGAATCTCAGCAGTTCGAGCTGAGTGGCAAAGAACCAACTACAGGGATTTTTCGCTGCGCTCAGAATGACAGCTGATTTCGAGAGCAGTCCGACACGCCCGCCGGCTGACTAGTAACCAGAAACCATCGAACCGCTGGTTCTGCGAGGCAATTGCATGAATCTGAGCAGACGTTGGGTCCTTTTGGCAACAGCCGTGTTCGCATGCATTTGCGATCCAGGCGCAGTCAGTGCCGCCACGGTTTCGCCGCTTTTTGCGCGAGGATACACGGTCATTCCCGAACCGCAGAAGGTCGAGCTGAGTGGCCGGGACTTTGAGTTTGGCGACACGTGGCGCCTGCAACTGGCTTCCGGTGTTAAGGCAGATGACATTGCCGTTCGAAGCCTCAAGCAAGAACTACAGGAGCGGGATCATGTTGCCCTGCGAGAAGCCAGCGGAAAGGGCGGATTGGTGCTGAGACTGGCCATCGATCCCCGGGCGGTGGAGATCGGCGTGGCCATCGACAAGGAAAAGGGGAAGCTGGCCGAGCAGGCTTACCGTATGAAATTGGCTCCCAGCGAGATTACGATTACCGGTAACAGTTCGACGGGTTTGTTGTACGGAGTGCAAACGCTGGTGCAATTACTGAAGTCGGAGGGGGGTAAGCTGTGGCTGCCGGAGGCGGAAATCATCGACTGGCCGGACCAGGAACTGCGAGTCATCTACTGGGATGACGCGCATCATCTGGAGCATCTGGAGGTCCTCAAGGCAGCGTTGCGGCAGGCGGCGTTCTACAAGATCAACGGTTTTTCGCTCAAGTTGGAGGGGCATTTCGAGTACCAGCACGCACAGCCCATCGTAGAGCCTTATGCTTTGTCTCCGGCTGAACTGCAGGAGCTCACCGATGAGGCGGTGAAGTACCACATGGAGTTCATTCCCTATCTGGATGGGCCGGCGCACGACGCGTTCATTCTGAAGCACCCGGAATATGTTGACTTGCGCGAGTATGGGGAGAGCAATTACGAGTTTTGCGTGACCAACCCGGAGACTTACAAGCTGTTTTACGGGATGTTTGATGACCTCTTGGCGGCGACAAAGGGGAGCCACTATTTCATGCTGTCCACGGATGAGCCCTACTACGTAGGATTAGCGAAGAACTCACAGTGCGACGAAGTGGACCGGGCGAAGGAACTGGGAAGCGTAGGGAAGCTGCTGGCGGAATTTGTGACGAAGGCGGGGGGGGTACCTGCACGAGCACGGACGGGAGGTGATGTTCTGGGGAGAATATCCGATGGTGCCGGAGGACATTGCTTCGCTCCCGGCCTACATGATCAACGGCGAGGTGTACGGTCCCAAGTTTGACCCTGTGTTCAAGGCCCACGGGATTCGCCAGATGATGTTCACTTCGACCGTGGGATGGCAGGAGTACCTTTTCCCGAACTATTACCTCCTTCCCCAGGACCAGCACATTCCGGGCCCCCCGGGTGGCACTTATGAATCGGTCGGCCAGGGGCCGGGTTTCGTCGAGCAGATGTTCGACATGATTTCGCATGATCCGTCACGGCAGAACGCCGATTTGATGGGGACCTTTGTGGCGGGTTGGGCAGACGTCGGGTTGCATCCGGAGACGATGTGGCTCGGATATGCCACGGGATCGGCGAGCGGGTGGCATCCCGGATCGCCGGCTCCCCAGGAATCCATGGCTTCCTTCTATAAGCTTTTCTACGGGCCGGGCGCAACGCGGATGGAGCGGCTGTACCAGCTTCTTAGCGAGCAAGGCCAGTTCTGGAAAGAGAGTTGGGAAGCCAAGCCCTCGGCCGCGCGCACGCCCCTGTGGGGTGACTGGAACATCATCTACCCGAGGCCCCGTCCAGCCCTCGATCAAACCCTCCCGCTGCTACCGATTCCTTCGATGCCACTTCTCACCACGGGTTATGACTGGGCTCCGCTCAACACGCGGCGGCTCGAGATGGCAGGCAAATTCCTGGCCGATAACGACGAATTGCTCGGACTGATTCACGCGAATCTGCGGCAGGCAGAATTCCAACATTACAACCTGGAGATCTGCCTCGCCATCGCTCAACTGTTTCGTCAGAATCTCACCATGCTGCGGAGCCTTGCGCAGATCAATCAATCGCTCGAAGCGGCTGAGCGCCAGGCTGGCGAGGCCGACCCGGAAGCCGCCCTGGCGTCGCTTGACCAGGCTCTCGATCTTGCCGGGCAGATTCGAAGCGAGCGCAACCAGGCATTCCAAAACGCGATGGACACCTGGTACAAGAGTTGGTACCCGCGCGTCCCGGAAGCCAACGGCCGCCGCTTCCTTGACAAGGTCGATGACGCGAAGGACCATCTGCCGGCTCGCACGGCGGATATGACCTACCTGATCTATCGTGAGCTGCTCTATCCCCTCGGCGATTGGGCGGAAAAGGTGGCGGCCGTCCGCAATGCGTACGCGGAAGCGAACCATCTCCCGAAGCGAGCATTCAAGCTGGACTGGCAGGGGACCGGCGGCCCCGCGGTGCAGTCCGGCGGCGAGTGACTACTGAGGATTGCAGAATAAGTGACATCACCCCCTCGCCCCCGACCCCTCTCCCCCAAGGGGGCGAGGGGAGAAATAACCCGGGTTTATGCCCTCGCCCCTTTGGGGGAGAGGGTGGCGCGCAGCGCCAGGTGAGGGGGTTGGTCCCTCACCATATTATGTAACGCTGAGTCGGCCGGCCAAGGTGGGATGGGCGGGCGCGGGTAATTTATTTCGTGCCCAGTATTCCCGGGAACCAATGCGCGGCGTTCTCGTGAAAAATCTTGCGGAGCACCGGCGCTGGCAGCGAGAGTCCCTGATATTTGTGGCCAAGGTACTCAACCGTGCGGCCTGAGGAGAAGAAGATCCAGTCGCGCCGATAGGTGTCATTCCACTCTTTCAGCGCGTTCTCGGTGTTGTAGCTCGGTTGCACCTCCAGGTCGGTTCCATATACGACGCGATCCTGATATTTGATCAAGAAAGCCCGCACTTTGTCGTGCGGTTGCATCATCAAGTAGGGCACGCGGGCTGCCGTATCGACCGCGAAATTTGGATAGCGGTCGAAGCGGCGGGCGATCTGGTCCACGTCCACCTCCATGCTGCCCAAATGCGCTCCCACCACGCGCAGGTTGGGGTTCTCTTCGACAAAGTGATCTCTGGCAGCGAGGATGGCAGCTTTCGATGGCCACTCCGGATGTGCGAACGCATACTCCCCGGGGTGGGCTTTGTAATACTGGTAGTCAGGGCTGGAGGAATTCGGGGGCGCCCAGCAGGAATCAGGTTCCGCGATGTGGGCGACCACGGTTCGGTTGTGAGAAGCGATCGCCTGATATACAGGTTCGAAGGCAGGATCATCCGGCATCACATAATTCCCCGCCTTCGTCTTCATTTCCATGCCCATCACTTTGTAAATTTTCACCGCGATTGCGCCGTTCGCGAAGTCCGCTTCGAGTTGGTGAATGGCACGCTCGGCGAATCCCGGCGCCTCGAAACCGTACGGGCTGAATGTTGTGCAAAAGACCGCCCGACCGCCCGTGCTACGGCGAGCCTTCAGCACGTCGCCTCGTTGCGGTTCGAGGCCTTTGTAGAACGGATCACGATCATCAATGACGCAGATATCTAAGGCGCGCAGATTCAGGCGTTGCATGAGGTCGCCGAACCTCGGATCGTCCTGGTAAAGGTGAATGTGCGTATCGATGGGCGCCATCGCGGCAAAAGCTGAAAGGGCGGGGTCAAGTGCCGTCGCCGGCCGGGCCTCCGAACGAGGGCCAGTCCTCGTTGCAACGGCGAGGAATGCCGTACTCGCCAGCACCGCCAGTATCCATGACTTTGCAGTAGCTCTCCAGTCGTGGTTTCTCAATGTGCTCCTCCTAAGTGGGGGCGGGAATGATCGAGAGGCCCGCACCCAGCCTTCTCCCTAGGCCCAAGCTGGATCATGTTGAGCCTGACACGGCATCAACAGTTTAGCAAATTCGGGATTCAGTGGTAGGGCAGAGGTGGGCGCAGTTTGCCCTCATCTGCGGTTCTTCCTGGGGTTCGCCGATTCGGGGCACATACATTTCGACAAAGATCCTCGGGACGTGTACGCCACCCGCCAAAAGTCTGACTACCTGTAGGTCAGGCCTTTCGCAGGCCCTGCGGGTCGATGGGGAGTCGCCGCAGGCGCACTCCAGTCGCTGCGAAGACGGCATTGGACACGGCAGGGGCCAGGGGCGGAACGCCGGGCTCGCCCATGCCGCCGGGCTTTTCGTTACTGGGCACGATGTAGACTTCGATGTCCGGTGCCTGATCGATGCGCAGGACCTGATAATCATGGAAATTGCTTTGCTCGACAGCTCCGTCTTTGACGGTGATCTCGCCGGTGAGCACGGGGCCGAGAGCGTAGTTAATGGCTCCTTCAGTCATCGCCCGCACGCCGTCGGGGTTTACGGCCGTACCGCAGTCGACGGCGCTCACGATGCGGTTCACCCGGACCGTTCCGTCTTCTTTCAAAGAGACTTCTGCCACGTGGGCAATGTAGCTGTCGAAAGAATAGAAACAGGCGAGGCCGCGCCCGTGGCCTGCCGGCAAGGGCTTTCCCCAGCCGGACTTCTCCGCTGCCAGCTTAAGTACAGCGCGAAATCTTGATGTATCCAGCGGTGCTTCACCACCATCAGCCATCTTCTGGGTTTCCGGAACGAGACTGAGGCGGAACTCGTAAGGATCTCGACCGGCAGCGTGGGCCAGTTCATCAACGAAACATTCTACGGCAAAGCCGTTGAAAGAGGACGCCACGGAGCGCCACCAGGCACGTGGAACGACCGAGTGCACGGGCGCATAATCCAAACGAAAGTTCGCGGTCTCGTAAGGGATCACTTTCGCCCCGCTCAATTCCTGAGATGCGACGTGTTTTGGGTCCTTCAGTTCCTCAGGCGAGTCAAAGACGGCCCGAATCGGCGTGGAGACGATGCGATGCGACCAGGCGGTGAGAGCGCCGCGCTCATCGAGGCCTCCCAGCATGCGGTGGTACGAGTAGGGGCGGTAGAAATCGTGCTGCATGTCGTCTTCACGCGTCCACAGCAATTGCACGGGCTGTTTCATTTCTTTAGCCACTTGCCAAGCCTGCGCGACGTAGTCCCATTGATAGCGGCGTCCGAAAGATCCGCCGCAGAACATCATGTGAACTAGGACCTTTTCCGGTGGAATCCCGGCGAGTTGGGCGATTTCCTGGCGGTGAATCTCTCCGATCTGGGTGGGCGACCAGACTTCGATCCGGTCGTCGCGCACGTGCACGGTGGTGTTCATCGGCTCCATTGTGGCGTGAGCCTGAAACGGCAACTCGTACGTCGCTTCCACCTTTTTCGAGGAGCCCGCGAGCGCCTGAAGAACGTCCCCTTGATTCACCGCGACATAGGAAGGGGGCGCTGCTGCTTGTTCCAGCAACAGCTTCCGCAGGCTCTCCGTAGTTTCGTCTCCGGCGCCTTTATCCCAGGAGACCTTAAGGGCTTGCCTGCCCTTCAAGGCTGCGCAGGTGGAGTCTGCGACGATAGCGACGCCGCCTGCCGAGTTAATGTCGCGACCGAAGTTGCCCATCTGGAGCCATCTGATCGGAGGGACCTCAAAGACCGCGCGAACCCCAGGCACTGCTTTGGCGGCCGCGGCGTCGAAGCTCGCGAGCTTGCCGCCAAACTGCGGGCAGCGGGCCAGGACGGCAAACAGCATGTTCGGCGCTCGAACATCTATGCCGAACTTTGCGCTGCCGTCAGTCTTGGCGGGCACATCCAGGCGCGGACGAGGCTTGCCGATGAAACGAAACTCCGACGGAGCCTTTAGAGGCACGGCATCCGCCTTCACTGCTTCGAGCTTGGAGGCGGTTTCGACCAACGCGCCGTAAGTGAAGCGCCGCTTCGTCGGCTCATGGATGACAGCGCCGTTGCTGGCGCGGCAGTCCGCTTTCGCCACGCCCCACCGCTGGGCTGCGGCGGAGACCAGAGTCTCCCGTGCCTGCGCGCCCGCCTGGCGGAGGTTATCCCAAGCCCACTCTGTGCCGCCGCTGCCGCCGGTTGCGAGATGATGATAAATCTCTGGGATGACGGGCGCCTGCTCCACGCGGATCGCCGACCAGTCCGCTTCAAGCTCGTCGGCCAGGATCATGGCTTCCATGGTCCGCGGGCCCTGGCCCATTTCCGGATTCTCAACCAGGATCGTGATCCGATCGTCTGGAGTGATTCGCAACCAGGCGTTCGGCTTGAAAATCGCGGTCTCACCCTCGGAGCGAGATTCGGCGCGGGCTCGCCCGGGCAGGCAGAAACCCAGGATGTAAGCCGCGCTGCTGCCCGTCGTTGCTTTCAAGAATTCACGCCGGCTAACGATGGTCTCGGTATTCATTCGGCTCCCTCTTTGTGGCGCGGGCGTCTCGCCCGCGGTCGCGCAGGCATCCTGCCTGCGCGCGGGAGCGGGACGCTCCCGCGACAGCGGGCGAGACGCCCGCACCACGCAGGCTTGGCATCAAGCCGCCTCCTGCGCGGCGCGCTGGATGGCGCGGCGAATGCGCTGATACGTGGCGCAGCGGCAGATGTTGCCGTTCATCGCGCGGTTGATTTCTTCGAGCGTGGGGTGCGGGTTCTGGGTGAGCAAAGCGGCGGCCTGCATGATTTGTCCTGACTGGCAATAGCCGCATTGAGGCACCTGCTCCGCGATCCAGGCGCGCTGCACCGGGTGACTGCGGTCCGGCGAGAGGCCCTCGATAGTGGTGACCTTTCTGCTCCCGACAGACCCGACGGGCGTTTGGCAGGAGCGCACCGCGTCGCCATCCAGGTGCACGGTGCAGGCCCCGCACAAACCCATGCCGCATCCGTACTTGGTCCCGGTCAGCCCCAGGGCGTCCCGCAAAACCCAAAGCAGCGGCGTTTCCCCCGCCACGTCAATTTCGTGCGACTGCCCATTCACGATGAGACGAGTTCCAGCCATATTGACTCACCAGCCCTGAGAGAATTCTTCTTGACCACTCTAAATCGCCGGCCTGCGAATGAGGATCATTTTGGGATGAATCGTTCATGCCGCGGGTTGAATCGTAGCTGCGGGCGGTCGGCGCTGTCATCCTGAGCGAAGCGAAGGATCTCCGCAGTTTCCCATGGTTCAATGACTTACGAACAACTGCAGCGATCCTTCGCTCCGCTCAGGATGACACATGGCGAATTTCTTCACACATTCTCCGCCACGGGGAGAGCTCGGTTTGGACGCAGCGAAAGAGTTCAAATGCCAAACCCACTTTGCCACGACGACTAATCAAGGCTAAGATTTAGATGTAAGGCTCAGGGTTTTCAATCCGCCTTTGGGCGCGACATAACAGGATGGTCAACACGACTTCCAATAGAGCTTTGACGAGGAACCCCGCTGCCGCCAGGCGGTTGTGGCTGGCTTGCGGCTGGCTTTTGGCCGTGCTGCTCTTTGCAAGCCTGTGGTATGCCTACGACTCCGGTCATCACGTTTCGGATCCCTTTGTCGACTACTTAGGCTGGTCTTGTTACATTTGGGGGGTACTCACGCCCATTGCGCTTTGGCTTGCCCGGCGGCTGCCGATCGACTCGAAGAGTTGGGCGCGGGCAATGCCGTTGCACGTCGCGGCGAGTGTCCTGCTAGCCGTCGTTCAACTAACGCTCGAGGCCTCTGCGGAATGGCTCCGCAGCCGTGGCGGTTGGCCCTTCGCCCAAGTGCTGCGGCATTATTTGACCCAGCATGCACAGATCAGTATAGTCAGTTATTGGTTACTGATTGCAGGGACGCAGTTTTACCGCCTCTCTGACCAGGCGCGGAGACGCGAGCTGCGCGCGGCTCAACTCGAGGCGCGACTGGCCGAGGCGCAACTCGAAGCTCTGCGAGGGCAACTGCAACCGCATTTCTTGTTCAATACGCTCCAGGCGGCTGTGACGCTGATTCATGATGATCCGGAGGGAGCAGAAGATGTTCTGCTGCAATTGAGCGAACTGCTCCGCGCGTCCCTGGACAAACTGCACATCCAGGAAATTCCGCTGCGGCGTGAAATCGAACTGTTGAATCATTACATCAGCATCCAACAGCGGCGCTTTGGCGAGCGGCTACGGTTTGATGTGCAGGTTGATCCGGGCGTGCTCGATTGCGCAGTTCCCACCCTCATCCTCCAGCCACTCGTCGAAAATGCGGTTCGATACGGCGTCGGAAGGCACAAGGAAAGCGACTTGGTAACGATTCGGGCCTTGCGAAATCGCGACGCGCTTTGCCTGGAAATCTCTAACCTGACGGGTGTGCTGGATTGTGGGCCGGAACAGCTCTTCTCACGCGGGGTGGGACTATCGAATACGCGTCGGCGCCTCGAGCAGCTCTACGGCGAGCGGCAGGCGCTCGACATCTTCGACGGCAGACCCAGAGGCGTGGGCGTCAGGCTTTCGATGCCCGCACACGCGATGGAAAACGACGTAAGCGTGCTGCCAACCGGAGTGGCGCGATGAATGTGCGGGCGCTGATTGTCGACGACGAACCTCTGGCGCGCCGCAGTGTCATTCGCTTTCTGAAAAACCATTCGGAGGTGGTGATCATCGGAGAATGCGGGGATGGGGGGTCGGCGGTAAAAACTATCCGCGCCGAAAACCCCGATCTTGTGCTCCTTGACATTCAGATGCCCGAAATGGACGGCTTCGAGGTGGTGCGGCAGATCGGCCGCGAGAGAATGCCCGCCACGATCTTCGTAACCGCCTACGACCACTACGCGCTGCGCGCTTTCGATTTCAACGCTCTCGACTATTTGCTTAAGCCCGTGGAAAGGAGCCGATTCGAAAGAGCCCTCCTCCGCGCCAAGCAACGCATTGCGGATAAATCACAGCGCGAACTGGGCGAGCGAATCACGGCTGCGCTCGAGCAGGTGAAGCGGCAAGACGAGTACCTTGAACGCCTCCCGGTCGCAGAAAACGACCGCATTCTGCTGGTGAAGACCAGAGAGATCGATTGGATTGAGGCGGAAGGAAACTACTGCCGCCTGCATATGGGCCAGCGCAGCTACGAGATTCGCGCGACGCTCACAGCCTTGGACCGGAAGCTTAATCCGCGCGACTTCGCGCGCATCCACCGCTCGACCATCGTCAACGTTCACCGCATCCGTGAAATCCGGCCCTGGTTTCACGGCTACCACGTGGTCCTGCTGGAGAATGGCCAGGAGTTGCGGATGAGCCGTTACAAAGATACGGTGGCGAAACAGCTTGGCATTGGGTAGGCGGGTGTCGTGCTCCAGGTGTATCGATGGGTACCACTTTGATAATCAGAACGAGCCGCGCAATGTCGGCGCCGCCGCGCGGAACCCATGTTCGGGACGAACATCAAATAGTAGTGGTGATTCCCGAAGGGGTCGCGGTTAAGGGACCAATCCAATGGAGAGAGTTCCCATCGACGCCCGCCCGAGACCTTCCGCGTGGGCGGGCATCTATCACCAACTTTGTCCGCGGTGCCGGACGGGCAGAATATTCTGTACGTCGATCTTTCGAATTTTCCCGCGTATGAACGAGCGCTGCCCCCATTGCGGTCTGAAATTTGAGCGCGAGCAGGGCTACTTCCTGGGCGCGATGTACTTCAGCTACGGCATCGCGACGGTCGTGATTGTGCTGCTCGCCGTGCTCGTTTGGGCAGTGTTGCGCTGGGATCTTCCCGAAAGCGTGGGCGTGGGCTTCCTGCTCTTCCTGCCTGCTGCTTCCGTGGTGACCTTCTTCTCCCGGGTGCTGTGGATTTACCTGGACCAATCCATCGATCCGGATTGGAGCTAGGTTGTTAAGATTTCATCGGTGGGAAAGGGGCAGGAACTCTAGCCTTACCGTACAGACCCCCCTTTCGGTAGTGGGTCAGACTAGATTGAATCGCGACTCGGGCGTTGACCAGCATACGACCGCGGGCCAACTTCCGAGTGGAGCGTTAGCCGACCAGAACGTCGTTCGGTGACGGAAAGCCTGCATATCGTTGCCAATCTCGGTGGCCGATGACGGAGCACTCTGGCTGGTGCTTGAACCGCCTAATGAATTGCTCGTCGGACGGGTGGTTCTGCTGGGGAACGATGTGTGTGGCGAGCGTTGCGGAACCGGTACGCGTTGAGTAGCCAAGCGGCTGTTGACTTGGCCGTAAGTAAGGAGTTATCGTTGGTTTTCGGCGCACGGGGCGCATCCAGTCCGCGGAAAGGGCCAAGCCCACCCGGCAGGAATTGCACGGCTACAATCTGACAAATCTTCTTTCTGCCTGCGGTGCGGACACAGGCCACGAACGGAAAGGAGATTTCCATGTCAAGGCAACTCCCGCCGAGTCCCAGTCTCGAACAACTCAAGAAACAAGCCAAGTCCTTGTTGAAGCGGCAGCGGGCCGCGGACTCTGAGGCTTTGACTCGCATTCGCGAGAACCATCCGCGCTGGAGAGACCTGTCGGAAGAACAGGCCGCCGCGTCGCCGTTCGCGCTTGCGGACGCGCAACTGGTGATTGCGAGCGAATATGGATTCGCGTCCTGGTCCAAGCTGCAGTCTCATGTCAAGACGCTTGAAGCAGCCAGCTCGACCGCAGAGGTGGTCGCGTCTCTGCGCGATGCCGCGGGAAGAGGCGACCTCGCGCGACTCAATGCGCTGCTTGATGCGCATCCGGAGTTCATTGACGAGCGCGGCGGGCAGGGCGTGCGAACGGCGCTGCACCAAGCCGTCTTCGGCAACAGCGAGGCGGCAGTCAAGCTGCTGCTCGAGCGCGGCGCCAATCCCAACATCCGCTGCGAGGGTGACAACGCGTATCCGCTCCATTTCGCCGTCGAGAAGCATCGCCTCCCCATCATTCGTCTCCTGGTGGAACATGGGGCCGATACGATCGGCGAAGGCGACTACCACGAACTGGGCGTGATCGGGTGGGCGACGGCGTGGGATTACATCCAACCCAATCCCGAGATCGTTGCGTATCTCGTGGCGCACGGCGCGAGACACAATATCTTTTCCGCGGTCGCTTTGGGTGAAGCAGAGGTGATTCGTGAGCTGGTCGCGCGCACGCCGAACGATCTCGAGCGGCGCATGAACGGAATGAGGATGCGCCCCATGCCGCTGCATCTCGCCGTCATGAAGAATCAACCCGCGTCGTTGACGACGCTGCTCGACCTCGGTGCTAGCACGGAGTCGCTCGACGAAGCCGGCTTTTCCGCGCTCGATCTGGCGGCGCTCCGCGGCAGCCACGGCCTGGCGCAAGTGCTGCTGGAGCGCGGGGCGAAGGTGCGGCTGCCGGCCGCAGTGGCTCTCAATCGAACCGCGGACGTCGAAAGACTGCTACGTAGAGATCCCGGTACACTGAAGCCCGGCGGACGATGGGGCAATTTGATCCTTCGCGCCTGCGAACGCGCGCCGGGCGATGTGATCGAGACGCTGATCCGCAATGGAGCGTCGGTTAATGTACACGACGATCCGAAGACCTCGATCGACTCGACGAGCGGATACACACCGCTGCATGCGGCAGCGTGGCACGGGAACGTGGGCGCGATTGATGTGTTGATGAAGCACGGCGCCGATGTCCGCGAGCGCGAAGAGAAGTATCACGGCACGCCGGCCGGATGGGCCGACTACGCCGGTCGCAAAGAAGCCCGCGACCTGATTCTGCGCGGGTCGATCGACATCATCGAGGCGATCCAATACGACATGGCGCAACGCGTCAAAGCCGTCCTGGAAGAAGACCCCGCAGCGCTC
>Ga0209517_10006942_pt1 | contig 13772 bp, 10 predicted proteins | sample PeaSoiMetSII2010_FD_187695 | JGI IMG/M metagenome (GOLD analysis project Ga0209517, IMG submission 187695) | Peat soil microbial communities from Weissenstadt, Germany - SII-2010 (SPAdes) (version 2) | ecosystem: Environmental > Terrestrial > Soil > Wetlands > Peat | place: Germany...
GCGCCTCCGCCGTCGGCGAAGGCGCCATGGCTGTCGCGTTCGTCCACCGCTATCTCGCACACGGCTAGAATCCGCGCTCCCACACTTCGAAATGGTGGCGGCATTGCGGGATACCACGTTCATCCGGCTGTAATGATGCGTCGGTAGGATGTACTCATATTTCAGGGCCGGTCGGAATGCCAAATGGAGACCAGTTACAGCCGCAGGCGCTGATTCAGCAGTTGGAACTCCTTCGCTCCGAGATGCTGTCCCTGGAAGCCTCCGAGTCGGTGCCATCAGCCGCAGTCCGCCCGGAACACCGCGCCAGCGCGGCCAATCTGATTCATTACCTGGCGCTTCGCCGCCACGACATCCGCCAGCTGCAATCGCAACTGGCTGCGCTCGGACTTTCCTCGCTCGGCCGCACCGAGCCGCACGTCATCGGAGCGTTGTACGCCGTGACAAACGCGCTTCACCGTCTCGCAGGTTCGGCCGAAGCCTGCCCCGCCATGCCTGACGGCGCTCCCGGAATCGGCCAGGGCGCCGCGCTGCTTGAAAAGAACTGCGAATCCTTGCTCGGTCCGGTTCCCACCGGCCGCAACGTCCGCATCATGGTTACGATGCCGCCCGAAGCATCCACCGACTACGATCTGGTCCGCGATCTCGTCCTTCAGGGCATGGACTGCATGCGCATCAACTGCGCCCACGACGCCCCCGAGGCGTGGTCCGGCATGATCGGAAATTTGCGCCGCGCGGAAAAGGAAACGGGCAAGCCCTGCAAAGTCGCGATGGACCTCGCCGGCCCCAAACTTCGAACCGGACCGGTCGAACCGGGGCCGGCCGTGCTGAAATACCGTCCCAAGCGCGACGATTTTGGGCGCGTCCTCTCGCCCGCCCGCATTTGGCTCACGCCGGCCTCGCAACCCGAGCACGCCCCGGCGAAGGCTGACGCCTGCATTCCGATGCCTGCCGGCTGGCTTGCCCAACGAAAGCTCGGTGATCGCGTTCGCTTCTCCGATGCTCGCGGCGCGTCCCGCACCTTGAAGATTTCGGGGCTCGACGGGAACAGCTGCTGGGCGGAATCGGATCGAACCGCGTACATCGTTCCCGGCATGGTGCTCGAGGCCGCGCCTCGGGCGAGCAACAGAACCGCAGCGTCCGCGCGCCGCGCTCGCGTCGCCAATTTCCCCCCGAAGAACCAAACTCTTCGCCTCAAGGTCGGAGACACTCTCATCCTCACGCGCTCTCTCGAGCCCGGCCGTCCCGCGAAGTACGATAAGAAAAAACAACTGGTCAGCCCCGCGCGCGTCGGCGTCACGCTTCCGGAGTTCTTCGATTGCGTGCGGCCCGGCGAGCCCATCTCGCTCGACGATGGAAAGATCGGCGGCGTCATCCGCGACGTCTCTGCGGAAAAAGTCAGCGTCGAAGTCACGCACGCCCGTCCTACCGGCGAAAAGCTTGGCGCCGAAAAAGGCATCAACGTTCCCGAGAGCGCGCTGTGCCTCTCGTCGCTGACGAAGGACGACCTCAAGGCCTTGAATTTCGTGGTCAAGCATGCGGACATCGTGAGCTACTCGTTTGTCCGCACGGAAGCGGACGTCCGCGAGCTGCAGGCGCGACTGGCCGAGCTGGGCGGAGAAAATCTCGGCATCATTCTGAAGATCGAGACCCGCGAAGGCTTTGAACAATTGCCTCGTTTGCTGCTCACCGCCATGCGCAGCCGCGCGGTCGGCGTGATGATCGCGCGCGGCGACCTGGCTATCGAATGTGGTTACCAGCGCCTCGCCGAGGTGCAGGAAGAAATTCTGTGGATTGCCGAGGCGGCGCACGTGCCGGTCATCTGGGCCACCCAGGTCCTCGAATCGCTCGCGAAAACAGGCGTCCCTTCGCGCGCGGAAATCACCGACGCCGCCATGGGCGAGCGCGCCGAATGCGTAATGCTCAACAAAGGCCCCTACATCGTCGCGGCCGTCCAAATCCTCGACGACATTCTCCGCCGCATGCGCTCCCATCACGAAAAAAAGCGCTCCATGCTGCGCAAGCTCCACGTCGCATCCGCCTTTCACGCTGGCGCCGGGGCATCCGTGTAGCGTACGCGCGAAACGGAAGCGCGGGGATTTATCCCCGCCGTAAATGTCTGTGCGCCGCGCCTTCCGATGCGCTGTTCCTCTTGCAGCAAGTTTTCGTTCGTGCATGGTTCCGCTGAGGATTGTGCAACTCGCCGCCTCGCGATATCCTTCCGAGCGCAAATGAATTCCGCGACCAGCAAACTCGCGCTCCCTTTCGACCACGTGGAAGCGCACGCGCACCTTTCGCGCATCGACAAGCGCCTCGCCGGCGTGATCGAGCGCGTCGGCGAATTCCAATTCAAGCTCGATGAATGCGACAGCGTCTACGAATCGCTGCTCGAAGCGATCATGCACCAGAGCATCGCCGGCAAGGCCGCGCAGGTAATTTTCGGCCGCATCATGGCGCTCGGCACGGACGGCCGCTGCCCCACTCCGCAGGAGTTGCTGCGCGTGCGCAAGCCGAAGCTGCGCAAAGCGGGCCTTTCCCGCGCGAAGGTTGCCGCCGTTCGCGACCTCGCGCAAAAAACGATCGAAGGCGTCGTGCCCACAATCGAGGCCGCCGAAAAAATGTCCGACCAGGAGCTTGTTGACCGGCTGATTTCCGTGCGCGGTATCGGCCCGTGGACCGTCGAGATGTTTCTGATTTTCCGGCTCGGCCGCCCGGATGTGCTGCCGATCCACGACTACGGCGTGCAGAAGGGTTTCGCGATCACTTACGGCAAGAAGCACATTCCCAAACCGCGCGAGCTCTCCGAATTCGGCGAACGCTGGCGCCCCTACCGCACCGTTGCCAGCTGGTACATGTGGCGCGCCGTCCAGCTCGCCGGCCCCTCCGCCCGCAAGATCAGGAAAGCGCCAGCAAAGAAGCGCCTCGTCCCCAAAAAGCAGGAACGCACCGCCCGATAAGTAGAATAATCCACGACATTTTGGCGCGAGACGGAACTTCTTCTTCTCTGGAATGCGAGAAGTCGAAGGCCCTGATTCGTGTCGATTAGAACGGTAAGTTTCGTTGATGCGACGGGACTTAGGCTCGATTCTAATCGCCACAGTGTCGATTAGAAATCCAGCGGATAGTTCACTGGCGATTCTGGAATTGTGACCCGTGACTTGTGATTCGTAACTCGTGAAAGGTGATTTCCGAGACTCCTGCCTGCGATGCAAAAGGCAGCAGAAACGCCCGACAATTGCGGAACCAACCATGAAAAAGTGTGACACTTTGTGAGTGTACCGATTGTTTTTTTCAGTGAGTTAGGCCGAAAATTACTTTGCACGGTGTGACACTTTGTTCCGCGCAAATGTACACGCGCAGATGGAGAACAGCGGTGAGCCAAGCCAAGGGGCTTTCTGAGGAGACGGACTGTTGGCCCGGTGTTGCTTGGGCCTAACCGTTCGCCGAATCGCACGAAAAACGGTAGCACATTCCTAATCGAGAATTCTATTCGTAGAAATACGGATTTTGCAGCGGGTTGGAGCGAAAGAAGTTGCGCGGCGGCGGACGTTACGTTGAAGAGGGCCGAAAGGCCTCAGGTCCGTAGGACCTGAGCTACATAAAATCGCCAGAATCGGCGAAGGCGGACGGCGCTCCTTCCACTCTAGGATCACGAAAAAATGCGGTCAATCGTCCCTACGGGACTTGGGGCCGCTATCATCACGTTTCCCGGCACTGCGCTTCGCTCCGTGCCGGGCTAATTACGGCCGCCGCTCCGCGGCTTGGTCGCGCCGTCGCGGTGGAGCTCACAAGGATTTCAAGAAGGGCGTTCACGGGTGGTGAGGAACAGCGCGACGAGGCCAATCAGAAGCACGCCGGCTTCCAGGTCAACCGAGACGCCGTGCAGCCGATCGAACTCCGCGCGCCGCGGATCATTCGTCGGCGTCGCGTCCACCGACGCCATCTGCACGCGCAGCACATCCATACGCGGGATCACGATTCGCTGCGACCCGAGCGTCAGCAGCAACATCAGGATCACGCCCAGCGCCGCTGGCCGCACCAGCGCTCGCAATGACCGGCCCAGGAGCAGCGCCGCCAACAGATACACCGCCGCCGCGATCACGCCCAGTTGATGCAGCCCGCCGAGCGTGAATCCAACCAACAACCCAGCCTGGTCGCGCGTGAGGACCGCGAACGCGCCGCGCGTCACCACGGCCACGAAATAGATGATCGACCCGACCCACGTGCCTAATGCGAACACCCGCACAAATCGCAAGATATTTCTCATCGTTTCTGCTGGCCCCCAGCAACACATCAATCCGTCTTGCCGATGATAGAATTTACACGGTGAGAGGCATTCGCCCAATCCAATTGGTGATTGACGGCCTTAAGAATGTGAAGTTTCCGCCACTTGCCAGACCGCGTGTTGGGCCGAGCAATGCTCGAACGGAAGAATTGGTCCAGTGGGGAACGAAGTTATATGCCTATTCCGTCATCGCGCACGTGCGCAGAATCCTCAATGGATTAGCGCTTCTTGCCGACGCCGAGAATGTTCCTGCGGCCAACGTCGTCAGTAGGCACATTTTTGAATGGACTGCCCATGCATGCTATATGAGCAGCAAGCTCAAAGATTGCTATCAACGAAGCGACTGGGAGCAGGCATGGACGATACTTACGGCAGCCGCTATCGGAAATCTCTGGGCGAAAAGGTTCGGCGCGAAGTACGAGCCGCCGTCATCGCAACCAATGCCGACAGCTCCAGACCCGGTCCGAATCAGAATCGCAGTTTCCGAATATGAGGACTATCAGCTACGAATACACGGATCAAGGGAAGCCAAGGACACTTATGGGTTGTTGAGCGAATTGTCCCATCCCAACTCGGCGTGCTTGCAGCAGTACCACGCGTATCGGAATGATGGAAGTATAGCCATCGAATATATTGGGGAGCCTAGCGGCGCAGACTCTCCCCTTCCGTTCGTAAACTCATGCTTGATTGACCTTATGCTATTTCTTGATGCGCTGCTTCAATCGGCCGCAGACACGGCGGTTCGAGCCGATATACAGGCGATTCTAGCTGAATTTAAGAAGATAGCTCCGACACCGCGCCCATAGCTCACACCGAAAATGCTCGAACGAACCAACGAAGCGTATGGTCGTCGGCTTTCGGCCAGAAAAAAATCACTTCTTGAGCACACGAAGGCAAATCACCAGTTCAGGCAGCCAACCACTTAATGGGAGAATCAAAGCGGGGTAATGGTGGGCGACCAAGGACTTGAACCTTGGACCTCTCCCGTGTGAGGGGAGCGCTCTAACCACTGAGCTAGTCGCCCATGTTCCAGGAACTTCAAGGGCTAAAGCCCCTTGAAGCGCGAGCCCGAACGTCGCGGCTGAAGCCGCGACCTACAATGCTCGCCAATGCAGTCACAGCAACTCACTTTTTGTAGCAGAAGGCTCAGCGAATTGCAAACCGCGACGAACACGAAGACCATCGGCGCCGCCAGCGCCCGCCTCGCCGAGCTTCAGCGCTCGATCGCGCACGTCGTCAAGGGCAAGGAAGACGTGATCCAGCTCGCGCTGACCACGCTGCTCGCGCGCGGCCATCTGCTGATCGAAGACGTTCCCGGCGTCGGCAAGACCACTCTGGCGCAGGCGCTCGCGCGATCGTTCAACTGCTCGTTCCAGCGCATTCAATTCACTTCCGACCTGCTGCCGAGCGACGTGATCGGCGTGAGCGTGTACAACCCTGCGGCGCGGGAATTTGAATTCAAGCCCGGCCCGATCTTCGCCAACATCATCGTGGCCGACGAAATCAACCGCACCACACCGAAAACGCAGTCCGCGCTGCTCGAGGCGATGAACGAATCGCAGATCACCGTGGACAACCACACGCATCCGCTGCCGCAGCCGTTCATGGTGCTCGCGACGCAGAACCCGATCGAGCATCACGGCACGTATCCGCTTCCCGAATCGCAGCTCGACCGTTTCCTGATGCGCATCCGCATGGGCTATCCCGCTCGGGAAAGCGAAAAAGAGATCATCCGCAATCATTCCGCCGCCGGACACGCCGACCAGATTGCGTCCGTGATGGACGCGTCCGACGTGGCCGCGATGCAGAAGCTCGTCTCCGAGGTAAAAGTCGAAGAGAGTCTGCTCGATTACGCGCTGGAGATCGTCGAGCGCACGCGCACCACGGAACAGCTGAGCCTGGGCGTCAGCCCGCGCGGCACCGTGATGCTGCATCGCGCGGCACAGGCGCGCGCGTTCCTCGAAGGCCGCGACTATTGCCTTCCGGACGACTTCAAGCGGCTCATCGTTCCGGTTTTCGCGCACCGCGTCGTGGTCAGCTCGCGTTACGTCTCGACGCAAAAGAAATCCGAGCAGACCGAAGCGATCCTCCGCGAAATTCTTGATACCACGCGCGTTCCTTTGTGATGCGCGCAGAAGTTATCCCGGGCTTCAGCCCGGAAAAAAAGTGGCCGCTTTTCGTGGGGTTGAAACCCCACGCTTTCACCTCTAAGGCGAATAACTGCGGATGGGGACTTCCTTCATAGCCCGAAGTTGGAATCAGCGCGACCGCGCCGGCTGGCGCAATTTCGGCATCGCGATGCTGGCGCTCGCGGTGGCTTTTTTCGTGGCGCTTTTTTCGGCGGCCACGGCTCAGGAAGGCCGCGTCTGGCTTGCTGCAATCACGACTCTGATTTCGCTCGCAATCGCGGGATGGGTGGCCGTCGCGATCGTTCCGGCCCTGGCGCGGCGCACCAGCCTCCGCTGGATGGCCTATCAAATTGATTACCGTCTCACGCGCGACGGCATGATCTACCTCGCGGCGGTCTTCATCCTGGTTCTCGCCGCGGTCAACACCGGCAACAACCTGCTGTTCCTGATTCTCGCGTGCCTGCTCGCCGGCATTCTGATTTCCGGCGTACTCTCGCGCGTCGTGCTCACCGGCATCGAGCTGAAATTCGATTTGCCCGAGCATATTTTCGCCGAGCAGCCGGTGCTGGCCGAAATCGAGCTGCGCAACGACAAGCAGGCCTGGCCATCCTTCTCGCTGCGCGTCATCGGCGGCGCCAAGAAATCGCCTGCCGAAATTCTCGCGCGCCCCGTCTTCTTCCCGTACATCCCGCGAATGAGCGCGGCGCGGCAGAAAGTCGAGCTGCGCTTTCCGCGGCGCGGCGTCTATCGCCAGGACTCCTTCGGCATTCGCACGCGCTTTCCCTTCGGCTTTTTCGAAAAGACGCGGCAGGTTGATTCCAATCTCGAAATCGTGGTGTACCCGCGCATCGAGCCGACCGATCAGTTCTACGAGGTCCTGCCGCTGCTGACCGGTGAGATGGCCAGCTACTTCCGCGACCGGGGCCACGAGCTGCACTCCCTGCGCGATTATCTTTCGACCGACAGCGCGCGCTTCGTGGACTGGAAAGTGTCCGCGAAGTCCAATCGCCTGATGGTCCGCGAATTCGCGCGCGAGGACGAGCGCCGCGTGATGCTCGTCCTCGATCCGTTTCTCGGACCTCCGCGCGCCGATCTCGGCCAGCTCGCCGCCGCCGAACATGCCGAACGCTTCGAGCGCGCCGTTTCGCTGGCCGCGTGCATCGCCTGGCACTTCCACGAGATTCACTCTGTGATGCAGTTTCGCACCAACCGTTTTTCGACGCCCATGGCTCCGGCGGGCGAGATCAATTACGACACGCTGCGCGAACTTGCCACGATCCAGGCCGACACTTCCGCCACCGGCGGTGCGTTTCTCGACGAACTCGCCAGCGACAACGAAATTTTCAAGATCATCCTCACCGCCCGCCCGCAGCGCACCATCCCGACCGGCCTGTGGTCCTCCTCGTATTTCCTTTTCGTCGATCGGCTGTAGCGGAGAGGCGTTTCCGCGATTCGTGCGACAATATCGCCGCGATGCACGCCCTCCTCGCTCCCCGCGCCCTGAAAAGCTTCCAGCGCCGCTTGCTCGCCTGGTTCCGCGCGCATCAACGCGATCTTCCCTGGCGCGCCAGCCGCGATCCGTATCGCATCTGGGTCGCCGAGGTGATGCTGCAGCAGACGCGCATCACCGCGGTGCTTCCCTATTACTATCGCTTCCTGAAACAATTCCCCACGGTCGAATCGCTCGCGCGTGCCCCTCAGGACAAAGTTTTGCAACTATGGTCCGGCCTCGGCTACTACAGCCGCGCGCGCAACCTGCATCGCGCCGCGAAGGAAATAGTCGCGCGCCACAATGGCGAATTCCCTCGGACGATCGAAGCCGCGCGCGCACTTCCCGGCATTGGGCGTTACACGGCCGCGGCCGTCCTCAGCATCGCCTACGATGAACCGCTCGCGGTCCTCGACGGCAACGTCGCGCGCGTCCTCGCGCGTCTCGGCGCCGTTCGCGGCGATCTTCGCGCTCCGGCGCGCTGGCGCCAGCTCGGCGATCTCGCGCAAGATCTACTCGCCGCAAGCGCGCCCGGCGACTGGAACCAGGCGCTCATGGAACTTGGCGAGACGATTTGCACCCCACAGATTCCGCGCTGCGCCGCGTGCCCTGTATCGCGCGCATGCCTCGCCCGCGCGCGCAACCTGACGCGCGAAATTCCCGCGCCACGCCGCAAACGCGCGCCGGTGAAAATGCGCATCGCCGCGGCGATTTTGCGCGATCCGCGCGGGCGCACGATCCTGGTCCGCGATCCCGGCGCGCACGACGACGTGCTGTTCTCGCGCATGTGGCAATTCCCCGCCGTTGAGGTCGCGCGTCACGCCGAAGCGGAACTCGCGGAACATTTGCACGACATCTTGAAGATCGACGCCGCTTCGCTGCGGCTCGAATCGCTGCCCTCCGCGCGCCACGGCGTCACGTTTCGCAATATCACGCTGCTACCGTTTCTTGCGCGCGTTGCGCGCCTGCCAAAGCGTCCCCGCACCCGCGTCCTGCCGCTCAGCAATCTCGACCGCCTTCCGGTATCGAGCGCCACGCGCAAAATCGCCGCCGCGACGAGAATCTGAAGAGACGACATACGCTCAACGAATCCGATTTGCGTTTGGCAGACGCGGCACTATAATTCAGCTATGAAGCACCTTACTTTCCCCATTGTCATTGAGGCGGATGCAGACGGATACTTCGTTTCTTGTCCGGCTCTTCAAGGCTGTTACAGCCAGGGCGATACCTACGAAGAAGCCGTCCAGAACATCAAGGATGCCATTCGGCTGCACGTCGAAGACCGCACTTTTCTGTCCTAATTCAAAGCCAGACGCACTCCAACTTTGTCGCCTTGTTGCCCCATTCGCATCTCGCCCACGCGCCTCGCCACCGCGCCCCCACCGCCCGGTGCTAGCATCATCAAATGGCTTCCGCCGCGCCGACAGCCGGGCCAACGACCGCGCCGCCCCCCTCGGCGGTGCAGCGATATTTCGAGGTATCGCTGTTCCTGCTCGTCGCAACCGGCGTCGTAGCCATCGTTTCGACCGGCAAGCTGGATGCGTTCTCTGTGGCGATTCCCTCGGTCGCGCTGCTGTACAAAGGCATCCGCATGCAGCGCGGACGCGGCCCCGAACTTTCGCCGCGCGTGGCGAACTGGCTCGTTCTCGGCTATTTTCTGTTTTTTCCGCTAGACCTGTGGGTGTTGTCGCGCGGCATGGCCGAAGGCGCGCCGAATCCGCCGCTCTACGCCGCGTTGCTTTCCGCGATTCACTTGGTTCTCTTCGCGACGCTCGTCCGCCTGTACTCCGCGCGCTCGAATCGCGACTACGGGTTTCTCGCGATCCTCGCGGTCCTCTCGATGCTGGTTTCCGCGATTCTCACAGTCGAGACCGGCTTTCTGATTGCGCTCGCCGTCTTCCTGGTCCTGTCGGTCTCGACGTTCGTCGCCCTTGAAATCCGCCGCAGCTCCGCGGGCGCTGTTTCGCCGCCGTTCGAGCCGGGCTCGCCGACGGCCCGCCGGCTGAATCGCGCGCTCGGACTCACCTCCGTTCTGGTCGCCGCCGGAGTGCTCGCCACCGGTCTCGTCCTCTTCTTCCTGATTCCGCGCTTCACCACCGGCTATCTGAGCGCTCTCAATCTTCAGCCTGGTCTCCTGACCGGCTTCAGCGAGAACGTGGCGCTCGGCCAGATCGGCGAGATCAAGAAGAACCCCGCGGTGGTCATGCGCATTCGCATTGACGGCGATCCCGCCCGCGCCGCGGACATGCACTGGCGCGGCATCGTGCTCACCAATTTCGACGGGCGCAATTGGACTACCCCTGTGGAAGAACGAGTCGTGCTCGAGCCGGATCCCACCGGCGAATATTTCCTGGACGATCCCTCGCGTTCGCGGGACGGATTTTCCGTGCTTCACTACACCGTGCTCATGGAACCGATCGCGACGGACGCGATTTTCGTCGCTCCCCATCCAGCAACACTCCGCGGACATTTCGGCGCCGACGTCTCCCGCCCCAACGGATCGCCCAGTCGCGGCTATCTGCTTCTGGACCAGACCGGCTCGATCTTCAATCCGTCACGCAACAATTCAAAGGTCCGCTACGAGGGCAGTTCGCGTCTGTCGCTCATTCCGCTTTCGGACTTGCGCCACGCCTCGGCAGACTATCCCGAAGCGATTCGCGGCGCCTACCTTCAATTGCCGCGCCTCGATCCGCGCATCACGCAACTCGCCAAGAACATCACCGCGCGCTCGACCAACGACTACGACAGAGTTGCAAGTATCCGGACCTATCTGATCGCGCACTACGCCTACACGCTCGATCTCACCGGCCCGCGCGCCGACGATCCGCTCGCCAATTTCCTTTTCGTCCGCCGCGCCGGGCACTGCGAATATTTCGCTTCGGCGATGACCATCATGCTCCGCTCCATCGGCGTTCCAGCGCGCTACGTCACCGGTTTTCTGCCCGGGGAATACAACGACGTTGGCGGCGACTACATCATCCGCGGCAGCGACGCGCACTCCTGGGTCGAGGTTTATTTTCCCGGTTACGGCTGGATTACCTTCGATCCCACCCCACCTGGAGACGGAGAGCGCGGCGGCATATTCGCGCGCTTCGGTCTCTATTGGGATTGGTTTCAACTCACGTGGGACGAGTGGGTGATCAACTACGACTTCGCCCATCAGTTGACTCTCGGGCGCAACGCGCGCGATTCCAGCCGCAACTGGGGCGACCGCGCTCGCAGTTTCTACCGCCGCGAACAAGCGGTAATCATGCGGCGCATTATGGCGCTGGACCGCAGGACGGAAGCCTCCCCGTATTTTCTGCCGGGCATTCTGGTCTGCCTCGTTGCGCTGCTCTTCGCCCTGCGTGGCCGCTCGATGATTCGCTACGCCGTCGCGCGCTGGAGCCTGCGCGCACGCCGTGGCGGCAACCTGACCGCCTCGCTCGCCTCGCTCGAATACACGGAAATGCTGCGCCTGCTCGAAAAACGCGGCTGGAAAAAATCGCCCTCGCAAACGCCGCTCGAATTCGCGTCGGTGATTCCCGCAGCCGAACTGTCCGCGCCCGTCGCCCAGTTGACCGACCTGTATCAGTCCGCCCGCTTCGGCAACCACCCCGCCCCCATCGAGCAAATGTCGTCCCTGCTGCGCTCGATCCGAGACTCGCTCCGCTCGCGCAAGCTTTCGCGATCATGACTTGGCGTTCGTGGGTCTTGGTCGGCGCGATCCTCGCCGCCGTCTTTATCGTGTTTCTCTTCCCCGCAATCCCGCAGAGCGAGAGCTATCACCGTTTCGCGGACACACGCGCGCTACTCGGCATCCCAAACTGCCTCAACGTCCTCTCGAACGCATTCTTTCTACTCGTGGGCTTGCTCGGCATTCGGTTTGTCTTACGCGCTGATACGCAAGGTGCCGCTGGCTTCATAGACTCGCGCGAGCGCTGGCCGTATTTCGCGTTCTTCGTCGGCGTCGCGCTCACGGCATTCGGCTCGGGTTATTACCATCTACGCCCCAACGATCACACTCTGGTCTGGGACCGCATTCCCATGGCTATCGGATTTATGGCCCTCGTGGCCGCCGTCATCGCCGAACGCATCAGCGTGAAATTGGGCGCGCGACTGCTTTTGCCTCTGATCGTTGTTGGCATCGGCAGCGTCATCTACTGGGACGTCACGCAGACCCGCGGCCACGGCGATCTGCGCCCTTACGCCATCGCGCAATTCGGCTCGCTGCTCATCCTGCTCTTGATCGTGGCGCTGTTTCCGCCGCGCTATACGCGGACTTCGGATCTGATCGTCTCGCTCGCAATCTACGGAGTCGCAAAAGGTCTCGAAGCCGCCGACAAGCCCGTCTTCGCAGCCGGTCACTTTGTCAGCGGCCACACGCTGAAACACCTCGCCGCCGCGATTTCCGCCTACTGGATTCTCCGCATGCTCCGGCTGCGCGCGCCGCACAGCCCGATCGCGGGTGCTAAGGAGAGAGCAGTTTAGGGGGTCGGAGCTTCAGCTCCGACAAGAACATGCCGCGCGAAGCGTCCGCCGCGGCGGGTAGTCCCGCGCTTGACTTTCGCTTCTCCCCGGCACACGATTCCCGCGCCGCAACTTTCGCATGAACACTCGCCAACGCCTGCTGCTCGCTCTGATTCTCCTCACCACCGTCGTCCTCGGCGGGACGCTCGGTTTCCACCTCCTGGAAGGCTGGTCCTGGTTCGACGGGTTCTACATGACCCTCACCACCATGACCACGATCGGCTACGGCGAAGTTCATCCGCTCTCGCACGCCGGGCGCATTTTCAATTCGTTCATGATCGTTGCCGCCGTGCTCGCGGGCGCGTTCGTGATTGCTACCTTCTCGCAGACGTTGCTAGAATTCGAATTCGGCAAAGTACTCGACCGCCGCCGCATGGAACGCGAACTCGCCAAACTTTCCGGCCACTACATCATCTGCGGCGCCGGCCGCGTGGGACGCACCGTCGTGCGCCAGCTCCTCGCCCGCGGCCAATCCTGCGTCCTGATCGAACGGGATCCGCTCCGCGCCAAATGGGCCGAGGACGAAAGAATCCCCGTCGTCGTCGGCAACGCGTCGAGCGAGGAAAATCTGCAGAAGGCGCGCATCGACACCGCGCAGGGATTCGTTTCCGCCGTCACCACGGACGCCGAAAATATCTACATCGTGCTCACCGCGCGCGGCCTTCGCCCGGACTTGAAAATCATCGCGCGCGCCAGCGAAGAGGAAGCCACGTCGAAGCTGCTCCGCGCCGGCGCCTCGCAGGTTCTCTCGCCCTATCATTTCATCGGCCACCGCATGGCCCAGCTCCTGCTCCGCCCCAACGTCATCGATTTCGTTGACGCGGCTTTTGGCCGCGAGCGGCTCGACTTCGAGATCAGCGAATTGAAAATCACCGATAAGTCCGCCCTCGTCGGAAAGAAGCTGGCCGACTCCGCGATTCCCCGGCAGGCCGGCGTCATCGTCCTCGCGCTCAAGAGTGCTGACGGCAAGATGACGTTCAATCCCCCTCCCGAGTCCGTCATTCAAGCGGACGACTGCCTCATCGTTATCGGCGGCGACGAACAGTTGCGCCTCCTCGAGTCCCTCGCCACGTAGTGATCCTCGTCCCCCACCTTTGATCACGCCGAAATGACGCGATAAGGACGGTTAAGGGCGCGAAAAGTGGCCAAAATTGCCACCACATCGAAGGAACTGATCGTTCAAACTTGAACGAATGGCGCCCTTTTCGCGATCGCCATCCGCACCTCCCCCACCTCGGCTGCTTCCCTGCTCCGCGCCCATCAATCATGGCCCGGCATGATAGAATCGGTTGTTTCGACGCAGCACAAAGGACCGCGCAGAGATGCCGAAGGTCGGATTCGTAAGCCTGGGATGCCCGAAGAA
>Ga0209517_10006943_pt1 | contig 13771 bp, 6 predicted proteins | sample PeaSoiMetSII2010_FD_187695 | JGI IMG/M metagenome (GOLD analysis project Ga0209517, IMG submission 187695) | Peat soil microbial communities from Weissenstadt, Germany - SII-2010 (SPAdes) (version 2) | ecosystem: Environmental > Terrestrial > Soil > Wetlands > Peat | place: Germany: Weissenstadt...
AGCATTTGGCGCGCGCCAAAACACGGTGTTGCCCCGCGCCAAACGGCTCTTTCGCGCGGTTTGGGTGGGTCACTTTTGGCGAGCAAAACCGGGTAAATTCTCGCGAGTGCCGAAGACTGAGCCCCCTCCGTGCCGGGCAGCTCGCTGGCGGTGAGCGAGTCGAGCGGGCGGACCCAGAGCTTGGAGATGCCGGCGGACACGGCCACAAACGCAATTGCCCGCCCGTCCGGAGAAATGGCGCTGCCGCCTCCGGCACCCACCAGGAAGCTCGCTCCAGTGGGCGGATTTATCTGGAGGTGCAGCGCGCGCACTTCCTCGGCAGGCTGGAGGGAAAAAGCAGTCCTCCAGGCGAAAGCTGCCATGCCCAGTGCCAGCAGGCCGGCTGCGGCCGGCCATATCCACCGGTGCCGGCTCTTCGCCGGAGGGGCGGGAGAATCAATTGCTGCCAACTCCAGGGCGTGGCGCAGGTCCCTGGCCGATTGCCAGCGGTCCTCGGGATCCTTGGCCAGGCACACTCGCAGCACGCGATCCAAAGCCACGGGTGCAATACCCGCCACCGCTGGCGCTGGGCGCTCCAGAATCGCCGCGATCACGCTGGCCGCACTTTGCCCTTCAAACGCCCGCTTCCCCGTTATATAGCATCTCGTACAGCACGCACCCGAAGGCGAAAAGATCGCTGCGCGCGTCGGTGTCCTTGCCTTGCAACTGCTCCGGCGCCATGTATTGCAGCGTTCCGAGGATCTGCCCTTGTTGGGTGAGGGCCTGCGTCAAGGTGGCGTCGCCGGCCTCTTTGAGCGGACCCGCCTGCTTGGCCAGCCCGAAGTCCAGCAGCTTGATCCCCTGCTTGGTGACCAGGATGTTCGCCGGCTTCAGATCGCGATGCGTGATCCCCTTGCGGTGCGCCGCATCCAGCGCCTCCAGAATCTGCCCCGCGTATTCCACGGCCTTCTCGATCGGCAGCGGCCCCTTCAGCGGCGCGCCCTCGATGTACTCCATCACCAGGTAATTCGGTCCGACATCGTAAAGCTGGCAGATATTCGGATGATTCAGCGCCGCCACCGCGCGCGCCTCGCGCTCGAAGCGTTCGGAAAACTGCTCTTTGGAAATCTTGATGGCGACGATGCGGTCGAGGCGTGTATCCCGGGCTTTCCACACTTCGCCCATGCCCCCGGCGCCGATGGCCTCGAGCGTCTCGTAAGGGCCGAGCCGTTCGCCCCGCGTCCTGCTCGCCATGATGTGTTGCATTATATTCGAAATGCGGCGCGGCTTTGCGTTCTTGCCCCTTCCGTAACCCCCGGCGGCCCTCCCGCGCCTTGTCAGAATCTATGCTTTTCAGAACCCGCTCCGCCCTCGTGGCGATCGCTCTGTTCCTCGGGCCTTACGCATCCGCCCAGACCTTGCCGCCTGGCGTCCAAAAGAAAGCTTCCGTGGGAGGCATCACCGAGTACGATTACCCCAACGGGTTGCGCGTCCTCCTCTATCCCGATCAGGCTAACCCCAAGGTCACCCTACTACGGTGGTGTGGTAGTCAAGTTCGTGCCAGCAAATCCGCGATGATCGCGTCCGAGATCGCTGTCGCGATGGCTACCCGGGCGGATGCGTTGCCTGCACCGTTGAGCAGCGTATCCACAGCCGCGTTCGTGATGAACTCGATTTCGACCACGCAGGATCGGACCGGGTGGTGAGCGGCCGTATTGCCCTGGTGAGCATCGTCCAGCACACCAAGTTCGGTGTGCTGGGACTGATTGTCGTCCTTCACGCCCCTGGATTTGCCGCCAGGGATGGCTCCCACGACGCCGGTGAGGATTCGAGTCGCCAGCGCCACGTCCTCGGGCCGGTTGACGTTCTTATTGGCAACCGCCCGTACAAACACCTCGGTACCCCGAACGGCAGCGCTGTTGTTGCCATTGAAGTGGATGCTGACGAGCGTGTCGGCGCGTGCACACTGGGCCGCACTGGCGCGATCCGCGATGCCAACGTTGAAATCGCCGTCTCGCGTAAGGAATACGTATACTTCGCGGGCGCCCATCAGAGCATCCCGGACCCGCAGACCCATGTCCAACGTCATGACCTTCTCCTGTACGCCGCTGACGCTGGTGGCGTTGTTGGGGCTCGATCCATGTAACGGCGCGCTGCCCCCGTGTCCGGGGTCGACCACCACTCGGCCGGGTACCTCCAGATCGATCGCCACCTTCACCTCGCCTGGAAAGTCCACCGAAGCCAGTTCGAGACCGGCCCGGTTCAATGGTATCGCAGGCATGTTGATCCGTATTTGAGTGATCCCGCCGGCGGAGAGCGGAGCGCTTCCGTCCGCCGCAGTAAAGAACCCTCCGACGGCCTCCGGGTTGGCCGCGTGCGGGGATACCAAGGTTCCGCGCAGTGCACCCTGCACCCGGAAAGTCCACTGAACCTGCCTGCCCGCCCAAAACGTCGCCGGCTGCAAGAGCGCCTGAACCGTGCGGTGGGCGGGTCCGCTTTGCAGCGGCCGGACCAACTCGTTCGCCCTCGGCCGTTGGACTATCGGTCCGGGCGGATCCAGCAGGGACAGTTCAGCCGACACCACTGTGACCTTAATAATGGCCGTTGCAGTGCCAGTCGTCGACTTGTAGACGGTGCGGATCTCGACCTCGCCGGCCTTCAATCCGCGGACCACGGCCCGGCTCGGGTGCGTTTGCGTGCTTCCGTCCGCCGGCCAGACTTCGGCCACGCTCAGATCGGCGGACGACCAGACATAGGCGGGACTTCCCACCGGCAGCGGCGTTCCCGTGCAGACCAGTCCCCTGGTCTGCCCCACCATTACTACCACTGGAGGCGGCGTGTCGCCTTCCGACGCAACATCTGTTCCGACCCCAGCGGCCGACTCGGCAACAACAGCGGGCGGTTGTTCCGGCGGCGGCGATGGTTGCTCCACCTTCACGATGGTCGAAGGCGGAGGCGTCGCAAGGCGCACCAGAAGCAGGTCCCGCAGCAGGCCTTCAGCGGATTCTGTCGACGCAACGTCTGTTTCGGCTGCGTCGCCTGGCCGGGCAGCTTTTAACACGTCGATGCGCGCCGAAGTGGTCAGGGGCAGCGGGGGCTCTGGTTTGTACCGGTTGTTGAGATGAATCACGGCGCGGCGGTTGCGAGCGCGGCCATCCTCTGTGTCATTCGGGGCTGTGGGACGATCCGCCCCCTCGGGGTCGCGAAACACACCGAGCCTGCTGGCCACCCCGGCATCCAGCGCGGCCACGGCTTTCCGCAGCGCTTTCTCCACTGCGTCGATGCGTTTTCCGGAAAGTGTGTAGTTATACTTGGGATCGCCGGTGTTGTCCGTGTGCCCTTCAATGCAGACTCCATGCACCGGGTCTGCTAGCTGCTGGCTCGCCACGATTTGCCGCGCCACGTCGTCGATGATCGCCTGATGAGCCGCCGTCAGCGTCGATCGGTCGCGCACGAAGCGGTCCAGCACAATCGCCGCGCCCGCGCATGGCACATCCCAATCCGGCTCCCGCGTCGTTCCTTCGGCCGCATCTTGGGGTTGTTGCTCCGGAGCCGCTTCTGTCGACTGGGTTGGCGATTCCGGCCGCCGGATCCGCAACAGCAGGGTGTCGCGCGGCACCACACCGTCCGTACCCGTCACGCGTCTCGCGAATCCATCGTCCCGGCTGTGCCGCCGCACGCCGGTCTCCACGACCTGCACGTAGTTGCCGGGACGGTTTGTTTCCGGCGTGAGTCCCGCGAGGGCCAGCGCTTCCAGGTCCCGCAACTCGGGTGAGGCGATTACCGCCACGTGCGCCATGTTCCCGTCGCCGCGCCTGATCAGGATGTCGCCCTCTTGCAGGTCCCGATTTAAGACAGTTGAGGGCAGCGCGAGCACCTCGAAACATCGTCCGAGTTGCTCACGCAACCAGTCGCGATCGGGGTAGGAAAAAGCGTCAAAGATCTCGACAGGGGCCGCTGGCCGTCCCATTCCGGGCAGCGTCAACGCCAAGATCAACCCGGTCTGCGACAACATCTCCTGCAAAAGGGATCCGGACGGACTCCCGCCGGGGCTCCCGGCGACGATGAGGTCCGCCAAGTCCGCAAATTCGGCGCCCTCCATCTCCGCTTCGCCCGCGCCCCGGCGCGCAGTTAGCAAAGCTGCCGGGCTTGGGCATCTGCCGTCCGGGTCGCTGGCGCTGTCCCAAACCCTGGGGAATTCGGTCTGCGGCATCGGGGTAGTGTGACGGCGCACGCGGAACGTTGCCGCCGAAGCCTGCCGCTCCCACTCGCCAACACCCAAGATCGGGTCCGCGATGCTCGGATCGCCTGCGGGAACATTCAGGTGCTCTCCCCACAGCGTTTGCCGGAGATCGCGCGCGAAGCGGCAGACCCCGTCGACTACGTCCGAGTCCACTACCGCCGCCGCCAGCTCAGTGTCGTGCGAGGAGCCTCTGCGATTGATGTTCGGCGACCCCACGACGGCGTAAACGTCGTCGATGATCATCACCTTCGAGTGCACGTAAATCGGACGCCCCGTAGTTGGCTGGACCGGGTGGTAGATATGCACCTTGCCCGGATGTCCGGCGCTTACGAGCCTCAGAAACCGGTCCTGGTGGAAGTTGAAGGCGGCCTCCGGAAATCCGTCCGTTGTGGCGGGCACCAAGATGATGAGTTTGTTGGCCGTATTGAGCGCTCGATTCAGCGCCCGGGCCAGCTCCTCGGAAACCAGGTACTGATCCTCGATATAGATGTAGTTCTGGGCCCGGCCAATGGCTTTCAGGTAGCCCGCCAGACACGTGGTCTCGCCGCGCGGCGCGAAATCGTGGTAGTGATTGGTCGGCGTCAGCAGGCTTGGCGCAGGTATACAGGCATAGGTGCGCAACACCTGGACGTTATGTGTTCCAGGGGATGTAGCCACCGGAGGCAGGGGAGTGGTGATGGGGGTTGGGTTGGGCTCTGGGGGCACGAGCGAAGGTGTCTCGCGCTCGTTCCACCGGTCGCGGAAGTTATTTTCAATGTCCAGCACCGCCGGGCCGCGCAACCGGACATGCGCGTCGTGCCAACCGGCAAAGACCGCCGACTCCGGCGTTCGCCGCGGATCGCTGTCGTGGCGTGGTGTGTCCCAGCGGTCGGGGCAAACGTCGATGCCTCCGCAGTAGGCCACCGCTTCCCCATCGCGCAGCACCACTGCGGTCTTCTGGTGATGCGCGCCGGCCAACGGATACCGGCCGTCGATCACGCCTTTGCCGCGCACTGCATTGAAGAAATTCCGCGCCGCGGTGTTTTCCGAGATTATCGCGGTCACCGCCGACGGCGCGAACCCCGCCGCCACCGCCTTCCAGATGAGCGCGCTCGGACTCATGCCCCTGGCCGCGGCAGCGCGAATGACGTTGTCGAACCGGGTCGGGCTGGCCGGAGAGGGCACGCTCCGGGGTATCAGGTCCTGGGTGATGTTCAGCCGCCACGCGGTGAAGTGAAAAAAGTCTCCCCGGCCGGTACGAGCCAGATCATCGTTCAGCGCTCGCATCAGCGCCTCGCCGTCAATGAGCGGTTGGACCAGGTTGCCGTCCGTGAAGACACTCAGCGTGCGGTTCACCTCCGCGTTCCCGCGGGCGGCGGCGATTTCGCCCGCGTCCAGAAACCAGAACCGGGGATCGGTATTGAAAGCCAGCACCGGAGGCACTGGAAGCGGCTCTGGCGGTACCGGCCCGGGCGGCTGTACCAGGTCGAGCTTTCCCCACGTCTTGGGTCCGATGATTCCGTCCCATTCCTGCGGCTGAGCGGGGAATACACGTCGCTGGAACGATTTCGTAGCGTTGAACGTATGCGGGCCGAAGATGCAGTCCGGTACCAGGGGGCAATCATCCAGGCCGGGACGGCCGGCGGACAGTTCGGAGATATGGAAGATGTTGAGTTTGCGCTGCGCCTCGCGTACCGCGGGATTCTGGGAACCGATGGATAGCCGCTGGTGCGGCACAAGCACATCGGGGCACGGGCCGGCAACCGCCAGCGACTCAGCCACCAAGGATCCTTCGGCGGTTTCGGCGGCTTCGGTGCCTTCCGCGGTTTCGGCTGCTTCAGCGGTCTCGGCTGCTTCAGCGGTCTCGGCGCCTTCTGCAGTTTCGGCCGCTTCTGCAGTTTCGGCCGCTTCTGCGGTTTCGGCCGCTTCTGCGGTTTCGGCTGCTTCCGCGGTTTCGGCTGCTTCCGCGGTTTCGGCCGCTTCCGCGGTTTCGGCCGCTTCCGCGGTTTCGGCCGCTTCTGCGGTTTCGGCGTGTTTGGCTCCAGCGGCGCTTCCGCATCGACCGTCCGGGTCGAACTCCGCATTCCAAAGCACAGAATCGCTCTGGCCCTTCGGTGCGGCATGCGTGCGGACACGGCCCTTGGCTGTCGCCGCCTGCCGATCCCACTCCTTTACGCCGTTGATTGGATCCGCGATCCTTGAGTCGCATTGCGCCAGACCCAGATGTTCCGACCAGAGGCTGCAGCGCAAGTCGCGGGCGAAGCGGCAAACGCCATCTACAACCTCGCCATCGACCACGGCCGCCGCCAGTTCCGAGTCGTGTGTCATGCTCCGCCGGTTAATGTTGGAAGACCCCACCACCGCGTAGATGTCGTCGACGATCATCACCTTGGAGTGAACGAAGATGGCGTTGCCCGTCTTCGGTTGCGCCAGCTCGTAAACATGCACTTTGTCCGGGTGTCCGGCAGTCACAGTCTGCAGAAATTGCGCTTGGTGGAAACGAAAAGCCGAAAATGCCGGCCATACTTCGTCGGGCTTGTCCGGCACCACGAGGATCAGCTTGCGGATCGTAGCCAACGCCTGATTGAGGGCCTGCGCCAGCTCGTCGGAGACCATGTACTGGTCTTCGAGATAGATATAGTTCTTCGCCCGGCTGATCGCCTTCAAATATCCCGCCAGGCAGGTAGTCTCTCCGCTTGGGGCGAAGTCCCGGTAGTGGTTGTTCGGCTGCCCGGGCTCAGGGATGCACGCATAAGTCCTGAGCACCTGAACATGGTGCGTTCCCGGCGCAAACGCCACCGGCGGCAGGGGCGTCCGGATGGGCTTTGGGGTAGGCGGATCCGAAGGCTTCTCGTGCTCGTGCCAGCGGTCGCGGAAGTTGTTTTCAATATCCAGCACCGCCGGGCCCCGCAGGTGAAGGTGAACTTCGTGGCGGCCGGGAAGGCTGAATTTGACTCGTCGCGGGTCGAGACTGTGCAGTTGCGTGTCCCAAGTGTCGTTGTGAATGTCTATGCTGCCGCAGTACGCTACGGCCTCGCCATCGCGCAGCACAATGGCCGCTTTCTGATGGTGCGAGCCGAAGGAGGCCACCGGACAACGGTCGTCCAGCACCCCTTCGCCGCCACTGAGCGCGTTGCAGAACTTCGCCGCATCTGCGTTCTCTTGAATCTGTTCACTGCCGAACGCGGCCCTCCAGATCAGTGCCCGCGCGCGCACGCCGCGTTTGGACGCTGCCTGGAGCAGATTGTCGAAGCGGCTGGCCGGCGAGGGCGTGGTCGCCCGCCTCAGGTCGGTCGCGATATTGAGCCGCCACGCCATGAGGTGAAAAAAATCGTCCTTCTTCGTACGGCTCAAGTCATCGTGGAGCATCCTCATCATCGTCTCGCCGTCGATGAGAGGTATCGCGAGGTTGTTGGAAGTGTACACGCTTTGGGTGCGTTTCAGGTCGACAGTGCCACGCGCCTTCGCGATTTCTTCGGCGTCCAGGAACCAGTGATCGGGCGAGGTATCGAACGCACTCCCTGCTTCGGCCCGTTCAACCGCCTCGCTTTGCTCCGTCTCCGCACTCTCCGCTTCCGAAGCTTCTCTCGGAGAGCCCGATATCCCATCCGGAACGGTCTGCTTCCCGGCGCTCTCTACCGCGCTCCTTTCACCCTCCTGCGATTCCTGTTTTGGAGCAGGTACCTCCGGCTCCTTGGGTGGCGGCGGCCCCGCGGGCGCGGGCACCCGCACCGTGAGTGGCTTCATGATTGGCGCGCCGCCTATCTTCCGAGCCGCCGCCACAGCCTCGCTGACATCCAGGTATCCAATGCCGATCCGGTCTGGAATATCCTCCGGCACCGAAACCCGCTCCGCGCTTTCCAACAGCAGGTTGTGAGTCTCTTCGATTCGCAGCCGGCGGGGAGCCGCCTGGAACATCAGCGCCACCGTCCCCGTCACGTGCGGAGCGGCCATGCTGGTGCCAGACATGCGAACCAGCAGCGGGGCGGTATCGCGCCCGGTTTTGGGCGTGGATCGGGCGGCCAGCACCGAGACGCCCGGCGCGCACAAGTCGGGCTTCAGACGCCCGTCACGGGTTGGCCCCACGCTGCTGAAGCGGCCGATCCGCATCTCCGGATCGTGGTTGTTATAGGCGCCCACCGCAAGCGTGCGCCGCCCGTTGCAGATGGTCCCCGTCGTGGACCGGGGGTCCGCGTCCTCCGCACGGAAGTGAGACTGGCACTTAGGACATGATACCTCGCGCTCGATCCATGCATGGAACCGCCCGTCAATGACGTCGGTTCCCGTCAGCTTCACTTCCCATGCGCCCCCTGGGGCTTCCTTATATAGAAAGATGTGGATGTTATGGTCGAGGTTATTCGGCTCCTGTGCCCGATGATAGATGTTACCCACTTCCTTGCCGCCCACCAGGAGTTTGGCCCGCTCGCCGATCTTCACATCGGCTGCAATGGACCCGTCCGGAGAGCGCACAGAAACCGAGAACTTATCCTGCCAGGAATACCAGACTTCCAGTTCATTGTAGTCAGTTGGCTTGCCCTCATTGATTTCCCAGATGAAGGTCCGCTCCTGGGTGGGCCGTAGCTGTCCGGATGCATGGATTCGCTTGTCGAAGTAATTCCCGGCGCTCAGGCAGACGGCCCGGCCGGGCGAAGTCCGTATGGCGGCATCAAAACCCTGTTCGACGAGTGTAGAGCCGTCGTGCTGCTCGCCGTGGCGCCCCATGCTCAGGTTGACCACCCAAGGCCGATTCCCTGCCGTCCGAGAAATGAAATCAATGCCCTCCAGGACGGTTACGGAGTCTCCGAGCTTGCCCGACTCCAACTCGTCAAACGGTGCGTTGTGGACCAGGACCAAGTCGGCCTCGGGCGCGATTCCGGCCGGGTGTCCCCCGCTGCCGCTGCCCGCTGCAATGCTCAGTACATGCGTCCCGTGGCATCCGATTCCTATGTCGGCGTCGGCCGGATGATAATGCAGAGCCCCGTACGGGTCTTTGGCCTGAAGGGCCTTGTTGATCGCATCCCGATCATGTACCACGCCGTAGCCGAACGGCTTCGGTGACTCCGCCAGCTTGCCGCCGCGCTGATCCCAGAGCGCGACGATCCGTGTGGTCCCGTCGGCATTCAGGAAGTCCGGATGAGCGAAGTCGAAGCCCCAGTCCACCACGCCCACCACCACGCCGCGTCCTGTCGCAGTTTCGTCCTTGGGCCGGCGCTCGTCGGCCGCCAGCACGGTGTCGGAGGAGAGTTCCTGCAGGCCTTCGCTCTCGTATTCAACGTCCGGTCCCAGATAGGAATCGCCGGCGATCATGCTGGCAACTTCCGGGGCTCCGCTTACGGCCGGAATGTTAGCTCGCTTCAGCCGGACTGTGACGATCTCACTGAACTGAGTAACAACCCGGACGTCCTTCGGCAATACTGCGTAGTGCCCCAAACGGATGATGGCGGCAATCTCATCATCCTCTTTGCCGTACTCGAATAGTTCCCAAAGATCTGGACCCATTGCGTCATGTGTCTGCGATCGATATTCCGGACCTCGTGTTTAGGCGCCACGGCCAACGGCCGGCGGCGCCGCACACCACCGGCGCTAATGTACAAACACGCCTGTGGTTCAACGCCTAGCAGTTATTTGCCGAGCCTTAGTTTCAGATTCAAGTCGGCAGGCATAGGCCTGCCAATCCCAGGCTCCTGCCATTCTACTCGCCCGGTACCCTCAAATTGAGGAGGGTTGAGCCCCAGCCAAGATGCAAAGCTTTCGGCTTGAGTCTTGTCCATCCCGTGGAAAGAAATCATGCCGGGAGGAGCGGGCGGAGTCGGGGCAGCCGGGGGAGCCGGGGAAGTTGGGGGCGCGATCGCGAGGGCGGGCGTGCTACCGGAAAGCGCCGCGCCACCGGCGGAAAGCGTATTGACCGTGGCGGGGCCGCCGCTACGCGGCACCTCGCTGCTTGCGATAGCCGACGCGACGAAAATCCCCAAGATCGGAGGTCCGAGGATCGCGCCGGCAAACGCCGCCGCGCTCTCCTGGGATGACGTGAGGCCAGGTCTTTGCACAACCGCGAGGTTTAAAATGAAGCGAACAGCTAAGGACGCCATTTCTGTATCCGCCTTCGGGCTTCCCCGCTAATGACCAAGGCCACCGGAAAATGCGAGCACCAGGGCGAGAATCAGAAGAAGACCGCTATCGCCGCCATCGCCGCCCAGACCCAGAAATCCACTGGATCCACTGGATCCGCTGGATCCACCCAGGCCGCTGACCAGCAGGATAGGCAGGATCGCATTCAGACTGCTGCTGCTCGGCACCAGGACCGAGCCGCCGGTTGCGGTTGTGGTGCCGCCTACGGTGAGGGGCGCGGCGGTCGTCCCGGTCGAGGGTGTCAGCAGGAGCGGCAATAGGGCAAGTAACTGTACCTTCTGGTTCAGATCCTTGCCTTGAGTCTCCGTCGTCTTCTTCCGCTCGTCAGCCTCTTTCTTGACTGCGGCGGCGAGCGAGGCCACGCGGCTGTTGACCGTCGAGACGCCATCGGAGAGGGTCTTGATCTTGCCGTCGACCCGGACTAGCGCCGCCTGCAATTGCGTCTGGGTTACATAATTCGCGGTGCTCGGCCCCGGCTGAGGTCGAGGTTTATAAGAAGGCTGACTGGATGGCCTCTTGGGGCCGCCCCGGCGTGCTGCCTCCCAGGAGGCCTCGCTCTCTGATTCCCAGCCTTCCATGCCTTCCATTGCTTCGTACTCTGTTTCGCTGTATGGCATGTCTTTGTCCTTGTCGCGTGATTGGCGCCTATTCTTCGCTATGCGCCTGGCTGCGTCGATTTGGTTTGTAGATTTGGCGAAGGCCTTCCTAGCCTCGCCCTCTGCGCCCGCAGCGCCAAAACCGCCGGGAGCACAAGTTCTTCAAATTGCAGTTCATCCGGGATTGCAAAGCCTGGCCGGCCGCGCCCGCGGCAGACGCGGCACCCCGCGTCCTCGCCCCAGCACAAACAACATGCACCCAGGGCAGCCGCCAAACGGTCGGTCCGGTCGCGAAGCACTGTCAACTCTGCGAACATACTTTCCACGTGTGCCCGCAACTCGCTCATCGCCGTGTCAGGCGGCGCGGAGTTCCCGGCCGCTTCCGGAATCTCTTCCACTGGCTCCACGTCAATCACGGGCGGCCGCTTCGGTTCGGCGAGGTGTTTGGCGAGCAGGCTAGCCATCGGATTGCCTTGGCCGAACCGCGCCAGAAGTTCCTGTACGGTTTGGGAGGGGTCGGCGTCGGAGGGGGAGGCACGCAGGCGCACCAGCATCTCCGCCACTGCGGGATTGCCGGCAGCCGTGGCGCGCGCAGCTACCATCTCCAGCAGCAAACTATTCATACAACTCCGCTTCCGCCATCTCGATTTCCATCTGCTCCATAGCGTCGTATTCCGCCTGGAGCGCCTCCGCTTCGCTTGGATAACTGTAGGATTCGGCGGCTTCGGCACCCTCCGCGCTCTCCTGCGCCGATTCGCTCGCTTCCAGCAGCTCGTAGAGAGCCTTCGCGCGATGGTCGGACACCGCCGGGTCCCCTGTAGCCTCTCCCGCGTAATCCTGCATGTACCTGGGCACGGGCCCCTGGGCGGCAGCCGCCGCGTTGTACTCGGCCTCCGCGCGGCCCGCAAGCACACCAAGCAGATTACTGAAGGCGCTGAGGGGGACGGGCATTCCTCCTACCGGAACATTGGGATTCCCTAGCGGTCCAAGAGCCATCCGCGACACCGCCTTCAGCGTTTGCGGCTTCATGAAGGTCTGGAGCAACTGGCCGGCTGCCGACCCTCCCAGGCCTGGGATCGCGCCCGCCAGCGATCCCAGGCCGCTGGCGATGCCACCCGCTATGCCGCCGGGAGGCGCAGGGCTCTGGCCAGTTGCGGCTCCGATGGCGCCGCCTGCGAGCTTCCCCAGCGTTCCGCCCAAGGATGCCCCCAAGGGACCGCCTACCACCGTGCCGAGGACCGTGCCGGCGACTGGTAAAATGGAGGGTGCAGCTTTCAGAACTACTTTCCCGATGCTAGAAGCGGCTTTCCCAAGATCGTCGAAGAAGCCCTCCATGGCCTCTGCGTCCATGCCGCGTGCCTGGAAAACAGCTTCGATTTGCCGATCGGAAAGCTCAGCGTAGGCTGGGTGAAGGTTGGGTCTCAGGTTGGGATAGTTCGTAGGGCTCATTGGCATGTAGCATTCAACGGCCTGTCTGGCGACGTGTGAGGGCTAGCTTAACCAGACTTGGCCGCTCCTCCAAAGCGACAGCTTTTGGGACATCTTAACCTATTCGCCGGGCGACACCCGCAGACTCGGTGGGGAGCCTTATCGGTATAGTCTGGCAAACATCGTCAAGTCGTCAAGAAAAATCTTGCGACTAACGCGGGAAGCCGTACATTTCTTCACATCAGCTCTTCTAATTTGTGATCACGAAACGCCCAACTGGCTTCAACGAGGAGAAGGAAAGTTCGTTGTCGGGCCCTCAAAAAGGGACCAAGCCCGCCCGTTAAAGGTTGGGTACTTCCGCGTCGACGCCACATCACCATCCGGAAAATGCCTCAGAATTGAGGCACCTCGCCCACCTCCCCCACGCTCGTAACCCCCGGCGGCCATCTCGCGCCTTGTCAGAATCTATGCTTTTCAGAACTCGCTCCGCCCTGGTGGCGATCGCTCTGTCGCTCGGGCTTTTCGCATCCGCCCAGACCTTGCCGCCCGGCGTCCAGAGGAAAGCCTCCGTCGGAGGCATCACCGAGTACGATTACCCCAACGGGTTGCGCGTCCTCCTCTATCCCGATCAGGCTAACCCCAAGGTCACCATCGACGTGACCTACCTGGTAGGCTCGCGCCACGAAGGCTACGGCGAAACCGGCATGGCCCACCTGCTGGAGCATATGGATTTCATCGAAACCACCAACGGCCGGCAGATCAAGAACGAGATCGTCTCCCGCGGCGCTAATTGGAACGGCACCACCTCCTACGACCGCACCAATTACTACGAAACCATCCCCGCCACCGACGAGAATCTCAAGTGGGCCCTGGGCCTGGAAGCCGACCGCATGGTCAACGTGAAGTTCACCAAGCAGTTGCTCGACACCGAAATGACCGTGGTCCGCAACGAGTTCGAGCGCGGCGAAAACAGCCCACAATCCATCCTCCGCGAGCGCGTCGAGGCCACCGCCTACCTCTGGCACAATTACGGCAAATCCACCATCGGCTCCAAAGACGATATCGAAAGAGTGCCGGTGGATCGACTCGCTGCCTTCTACCACAAGTTCTACCAGCCCGATAACGCCGTGCTGGTGGTCACCGGCCGCCTCGACGAGACCAGGACCCTGCAGTTCGTCGCCAATACCATGGGCAGAATTCCCCGCCCCGCGCAAAAGCTCGACCAGACCTACACGGTTGAGCCTCCCCAGGATGGCGAGCGCTTCGTCGCGCTCCGGCGCGTCGGCGAGGGTCAGGAAGTTATCATCGCCTACCACGGTCCGGCCGCCGGCCATCCCGATTCCGCGGCGCTCCAGGTGCTCTCCGGCGTCATGAACGGCGGCAGCGGCGGTGGCGGGCGCGGCGGCCGGGGGGGCGG
>Ga0209517_10006945_pt1 | contig 13770 bp, 13 predicted proteins | sample PeaSoiMetSII2010_FD_187695 | JGI IMG/M metagenome (GOLD analysis project Ga0209517, IMG submission 187695) | Peat soil microbial communities from Weissenstadt, Germany - SII-2010 (SPAdes) (version 2) | ecosystem: Environmental > Terrestrial > Soil > Wetlands > Peat | place: Germany...
ATACTAACGTCGGCTGGTGCCTGGAAAATATCGTGGTGACGAACGTCCAGCAAATCGTCGGCATGGTCACGAATTCCACCGCCTCGACGAATTTCACCTTCACGCCCACGCAGGCGGGCAATTATCTCCTCGCCGCCGCGCCGGTGTTGTTCACGCAATTCCCGTTGAATTGGGGTCCGCTCAAACAAGTGACCGCCATCACCAATCCCACACCGACCATCGTTTTGAGCCCGCCATTTTTGACCAACAACCAGGTGTGGCTCAACTTCACCAACATCGGCGGTTCGGCCACCAGCTTCCACCTGCTCCAGACCGCGCAGTTGAATGCGTCGTGGACCACGAACTCGACCGCGAAGTTCACGACCAACGTCCCCGGCAGTTCGTACCGCTTCACGGCCACGAACAATTCAGCCCTGGAATTTTACAAGGTGCAAACGCCTTGACAGCGATCGCGATGGAGCGTTGCGCTTCGATTTTTGCGTTGAATGAGTTCGAGTTCGGCTCGCGGGGACGCTCGCCCCACCGTTTTTCCTTGCGGCTGAACTGGCTCTCGACCTTCGGCCCCTTGTCCCGTCATAGCCTTGGCGGCGACGGATCGACCCTCGACCTTGGTTCACTGATTCACGTGCACCACGGTCGCGGGCGGGAACCCGTTGAAATACGTCGAGGAGGCGTGACTGTAGGCGCCGATTTGTTCGCTGTAAAGCAGGTCGCCCAGTTGCAGATCGTCCGGCAGGTTCTCCGCCATTGAAACCACGTCCAGCGCGTCGCAGGTTGGGCCAAACACCGAGCAAATCTGCGTCGGGCCGCGCTTGAACGATTTCAAGTGGTATTGGCAATGATCAAAAATGACGCCGGAGAAGGTGTGATAGACGCCGTCGTCAATGTAGTAACAAAGTTTGCCGTCGCGCACGGCCTTGCCGATGATTTTGGAGACGGCGGTGCCGGCGGTGGCGCAAAGAAAACGGCCCGGCTCGGCCAGAATTTCGAATTTTTTCGGCAACGAAGGATCGTTTTTGGGAAACAGCCGGTTGATTTCGCGGTTGATGATGCCGGCCAGTTCGCGGAACGGTTTCACCGTCGCGTCGTAAGGCGCCGGGAATCCGCCGCCAATGTCCAACAGGTTCATTTTGGTGTAACCGCGGTCCTTGGCTTCCTTGAAAATATTCGCGGCCAGGTTGATGGCGGCGACGTAATTCTTGAAGTTCGTCGTCTGGCTGCCTACGTGAAAGCTGATGCCTTCAACGGTCAATCCAACCTTGTCCGCCGCCAGAATCAAGTCCACGGCTTCGCCGGGCGCGGCGCCGAACTTGGACGACAACTCGACCATCGCGCCGGTGTTAGGCACCTTCAACCGCAACGCGAGACCGGCCTGCGGGGCGTACTTCTTGATTTTGCGGATTTCCTCGTAATTATCGTAAGTGACGAGCGGCTTATATTGGTTCAACTCCTGCAGGGTCTCATTGGCTTTGGTGGGGTTGGCGTAGATGATTTTGTCCCAGATCCAGGCCTGCCGCTCTTTGTCGGGCATGTCCTTGATGTACTCATGGACGATGTGGAATTCCGGCATGGAGGCCACGTCGAAACTCGCCCCGGCGTCGAACAGCGTCTTGACGATCGCGGAATCGGGGTTGGCCTTGACGGCGTAGTAGGCCTGGACGCGCGGCAGATATTTTTTGAAAGTCGCGTAATTGCGCCGCAATTCTTCATGGTCCACCACGAACAGCGGCGTGCCGTTTTGCTGGGCCAGTTTTTTGAGAGTTCTTTTGGAAATCATTTAAACATCCGGAACGATTTTCCCGTTCCGGCGGCCAATGAAAATAAATCCGGCGTCCGTCCGCAAGAACTTACCTCACTAAATGCGAAAACAGGTCGTCTCTAAAAGTCGGCATCTCCAGGTCTTTTTGCGTCCACCAAGGCGGCGGATTTGATGGCGGCTGATTGGTTGGAGGCGAAGCTGGTGGAAATGGTTCTGGGACAGATGGAGATGGAGGCTGATAGGATTTCGGTAAGATCGGCTTACGCGGATGAACTGGCGGGAATTGTGGCGGCATTGGCTGTGACCGCAACGGAAAATACGGAATCACGCGTGCGCCAACTCGCGCGAGTGCCACAAATCGCGGCGGTTGAACGCGCGGACTTGCGAAGCCTCCACAGTGACGATGGCAACCGTTTCGCCCGTCAACGTCATGAACTCCACCTCATAAGCGGCGCCGCCTTTGTGGATATGCACGACGGTCCCGACGTCGCCCGCCTCCAGTTTTTCTGCCGGGAGGTTCGTCGTCAGCACCACGCAATCGTGTTCTTTAATCATAATGCCTCCATAGGCTACGCGCTAATCAGGCGCGGTGCAACCGCGCCTTCATCCGTTTGCCAAATTGTGCGTACGAGCGGGCTGCGGTTATCCGGTGTTTGCAGCCTGCCTTCCACCGTATAGCGCGGGCCAAAACCGGTCTCAACGGCCCGCGTAATCTCATGAATGCGGCCATGTTCGCGCAAGGCTGCCGCCCACCGCTCCCAATTTTCAATGCGAAACCCGAACTTCGTGAAAAACCGCGCCTTGCTCGCACCATAACGATGCGCGGGGTTGAGCAGATAATCCGTAATCTTCTCCCGCTCGACGATCAACCCGGATGGATTCGGCAATTTCATTTCAAGATCACGTAGCGGCTTTCAGCAGAAAGCCGCAATTTCCAATTTCTAGAAATTATGCGGCGCTCTGCCGAGACGCCGCTACGAAAATTTATTTAATCTCCGTCGGTGATCAGGAAATTTTTGAATTGCCATGGATCCTTCCGGTCAATCCGCGGATGGTTGTGGCCGTTGAACGCGTTGGTGTAGTGCTTCAACGGTGTCCAGTCGGCCGGCTTGGAAATCCATTTGCCCAGATACGGTTTGGAAATCTTCAAGATGTACTCGTGCGGCAGGTCGTCGGGCACGCAGACGCCCCTGGCCGGATTCTCAATCATCCACATCACGGCGGCGACGGCGGAGATGGCGACTTGCATGGTGGTGGCGTTCTGGTGCGGGACCAGCCGCCGGGATTCTTCGATGCTGAGGTCGCTGCCGATCCACCACGAATTGTAAGCGTGCCCCATCAACAAGGCGCCAAGGATGTCGGAGCCGCTGGTGATTTCGTCGTTGAGGATGCGCTGCTTTTCCACCAGCCGGTAGTCGTAGCCGCGCAGTTCATTCAGCGACGCGATGGCGACGTCAGCCGGGCAATAGGCGTAGTGCACGGTGGGCCGGTAAACGGCCTTGCCGTTTTGCCAGACCGTCAGCCGATCGGAAATGGTGAAGGCTTCGCCATGGCGCACGACCATGCCGAGGATGCAGTAATCGGGCACCCAGGAACGCACCCAGGTGTTGATGCCCATCCGGGCGAGGCAAATCTGGTTGCGCGGGCCGTCGGTGTGCTCGTATGCCAGCGGCGGCAATTCCTTTTCATGCGTGCCCCAGCCCATCTCGGCGGTGGTGGTGCCTTCCTCACGAAAACCTTCGACGCTCCAGGTGTTGACGAATTCGTCCACCTGTTTGGGTTTGTTCGTGATCTGCGTGTCGCGTTCGCTGCAATGAATCACCTTCACGCCGAGTTTCATCGCCAGGTGATTGAATTTTTGATCGGCGATAAATTGCCGGATTTCGTCGGCCGCCCGGCCGGTGATCTTTTTGTCGTTGATGGCGCGGGTGCCGATGTCAATCAGGCCCTGCTTGGTGAAGTGCGAGATGAGGCCGGGATTCGCCCCGTGTTCGAGCACCGCCGATGGTCCGGGCCGGTTCCATTTGGCAATCAGGCGGCGGATGTTCATGTGCCGCCAGTACAAGGTCATTTTCTGCGGCGTGGCGGCCTTGGCATTTTCATACGGGTCCCACAATTCGACTGACGTGTTGACATAAAGCACGCCGCAGTCGTGGCACCACTGCAGGATTTCGCAACAGTCAATATTCCACGCCAGGTCAATCAGGACATCGCCTGCTTCCAGATATTTGCCCAGCAGCGCGCCAAGGTTCTCTCGCGTCACGCGTCGGCGCACGAACCTCACGCCGCGCCTCAACCACGGCGCCAGCACGTCACGACGGTCCTCGAAGTCCATGACGGTGATGTGTGGGAGCGGCAGCCGGAGGTGTTTGACCAGAATGGGGAGGGCGCATTGCGCCACGGCCCCGTAACCGACGAATAAAATTTTGTTCCTGAATTCCAGCATGACAAAATCGCTTTGGCGCGGCACTTTGTCCGAAAATTTTTCGCGATACAAGAGTTTATTGAAGAAAGACGACTTCCAGTTTCCGTCCTGATTTCGGTACTCCGCCACGTCATCGAAATTCTCCCGCAAGAAACGGGATACGGAGGTGGACGGGGCCGGGGAGGGAAAGGATGGATTTACCGCAACATCAGCAAATCCGGCTGCGCCAACGAGAGTTCGCCCCGGGCATCGCCGTCAAAGGTGGCGCGGACGATGACATTGTTGGTGCAAGCGGGGTTGTTGACCCGGATGGCCGCGCTGCCGCAGTCGCTGGCAATCAGGGCCGTGAACGAATTGTCCGCGCACTCGGTCCGGGGAGCAGCTTGCCAGCCGCGGGAAGTCAGTTTCTCGGCCTGTGCCATGAACACGCCGTAATGGCGGCTGCCAAAGATCGAGATGTTATGAAACTGGTTGTCACGGCTTGCCCGCATGAAGATGCCCAGATCGTTCGCGGTCAAAGAGGCGTTGCTGATGACATTATGGTTGAAAGCGAGGTCCAGCGAGATACCGGCCCCGGGATTGTCATGGAGATGAAGTTTCGTGAACAGGGAATCCGTCGTCTGATAACAGGCCAGGCCATCGAACTCATTGTCGAACGCGGTCAAATCCTGTACCGTCAGCCGCCGCACGCCCCGCGTCGTGACAAGCCCGCCGGAACGGCATCGGGCGCAGGTGACATTCTCCACAGCCGAATCACTCACGTTCTGCACCGTAATGCCGTTGTTGCGGATCTCCGAGCCTTCGCCATGAACCCGCCAAAGCTCGCGTTGCTGGCGGTGCCGGTTGCCGTCAATGAACAAGTCACTGATGCACAAATACTTGACGGTTTGCAGCGGATGGTTCACCGCTTTACCCATGATAATCACCGGACAATTGGCGCCATCCGCCAGATGCAGGATGCTCGCCGCCCCGGCACCGCGCAGTGTTTGATGGTCGCGCCGCATGACGATGGGCTGATAGACCTCGAAATTCCCGGGTGGCAACACCACTTCACCGCCGCGGTTCGGAAGGCTGTCCAATGCCCGTTGGATTTCGGCGCTGGTCGCGCCCGCCGACAATCGCACCGCCACGGTTTCCGCCGCCGGTTTTTGAGGGCCAACCAGGTTTGCCGCCGGGAAAACCAGCAACCCGAGAAACAGGGCGCTTTTCAGAACAGCTCCTGAATTCCCGATTCGATTGACACTTGTTTTCATGACGACCAACACAGTTTCACGCAATTTCTGTGCCCAATTTAAGTTCGTCGAAACCGGCCAGGTTTCCACAAAATAATTCACTTTATTAGCATTTTTTTTGGTTGAATTTGACGGGGAAATGGCCGATAGTAACGGTTAACAGGTGAAGGCTTTCCACCGGCAGTGGTTCCTCTGGCTGTCGGGATTTTTCGGGATTTCCCATTGGCGCGAAAATGATTATGCTCCGTGTGAATTTTATGACGAAGGCACAATCCGCAAACGCATCAACCCCCGCCGCGTCCGGCTACGCCATGCCCGCCGAATGGGAACGGCACGAGGCCACCTGGCTGGCCTGGCCGCATCACGAGGCCGATTGGCCGGGCAAAATGGAGGCCGTCCGCTGGGTCTATGGTGAGATGGTGCGCAAGATTGCGCCGGGCGAGCTGGTGCGCGTTCTGGTCCGGCACGAAGCGGAAGGGAGACTGGCGCGCGGTTATTTTCAGCGCGCGGGTTGTGACTTGAAGAATGTCCGGTGCATCGTGCATCCCACCAATCGCGGCTGGCTGCGCGACAGTGGACCGATTTTTGTCCGCCGAACTCCGAACTCCGAACTCCGAACTCCGAACTCCAAAACCGCCATCGTCCATTTCCATTTCAACGCCTGGGCGAGACACGACGACTGGCAAAAAGACCGCAAAGTACCCGAGATGGCGGCGCGCCTGCTTGGCAAACGGCTCTTCCAAGCTGAGTTCGACGGCAAACCGTTCGTCCTCGAAGGCGGCGGCATTGAAGTCAATGGTCGCGGCACGTTGCTGACGACGGAGGAATGCTACCTGCATCCGAAAATTCAGGTCCGCAATCCCGGACTGACGCGGGCGCAATACAACGAGGCGTTTAAAAAGTATCTCGGCGTGAAAAATGTGTTCTGGCTGCGCAAGGGCACGGCGGGCGATGACACCCACGGGCACGTTGACGACGTCTGCCGGTTTGTGAACCGGAAAACGCTCGTACTCATCCGTGAAAAGAACAGACGCGACGTCAATTATCGTCCGCTCGCGGAAAACCGGGAGCGCATCCGGGATTTGCGGCTCGAAGACAATTCCCGGCCCGAGATCGTGCCATTGCCCATGCCCGCGCCGCTGTATTTCAACGGTCATCGGTTGCCTGCCAGCTACGCAAATTTTTACATCGCCAACGCCTGCGTCATCGTGCCGACGTTCAATGACCCGAACGACCGCGTCGCACTCGGGATGCTGGGCGAATTATTCCAGGACCGGCCGGTGGTCGGCATTCATGCCGTGGATCTTGTGCTTGGTTCCGGTTCGCTGCACTGCCTGACGCAGCAGCAGCCGGCGTGAAATTCAAGTTGGAGTTCAAGCTTTAGCTTGTTCGGGTGCACACTGAAACGCGAACTCCAACGCGTCGGGTCAATGCGGATAATGCTCGACACCAGCCTGAATGCAGGCTATATTCAGCCTGTGAAAATTGCCAACCGTCCTCGTTTCCGAAAACCGAAGATTGATCTGCGATCGCAACTGTTCACGTTGAGTAGCGCCAAAACGTACCTCGGCCGCCTGGTGGAAAAAGTCAGCCGGGGGGAAACGGTTTATATCGTCCGTGGACGGCATCGGTTCATTTTGCAGGCCGTTCCTGAAATCGAGCCTGTTCCCATGCGTCCGCCCGGGTTTTTCGCCAACACCTGCAGCAAGGCAGAAATTCGGGAAGAAAACCGCTTGGCCAAATCTTCCGTAGTTCGCGCGCCCAAAGACCTCGAATAAACCGTGAACCAATGGGACATCTTCATGTTTCCGTTCAGCCGGGAGCGGCGGCATCCGGCCGTCATTATTTCCAATGATGAAACCTGCCAGAATCCTGATGTGGAAGAAGTCAACGCGTTGCTCTGCACCTCGGCCAAAGTAAGCCGCGAGCCGAAAACCACCGAAGAAATTCTGGACCAGGCTGATGGACTGGATTGGAGAACGATGGTTCGCTGCGACAAAATTCATCTGCTGCCCAAAGCGCGCTTCGATGACAAGAAAGGAAGTGTGACCGAAGAACGCCGGCATCAGGTTGCCCGGAAAATCGTGGAAGTGCTGAGGCTGCCCATTCACCGCCGATAGCGGCCACATCACATCAGCAAACAGCCTGAAAATATTTCGCGGAAATGACCAACCTCAAACTCATCCAGCCGAAACCAGAGCATGTGCCTCAATTGGCGCGCATCTGCTTTGAGGCCTTCAAAGAAGTTCACGACCGGCATGCCTTTCCGCGCGATATTCCGGACTTTGAACTGGCCACTCGCATCATCAGCCTGTTTGTGGCGCGAAAGGACTTTTACGGCGTTGCCGCCAAAGCGGGCAACCGGATCGTCGGTTCGAATTTCCTCTCCTGCACCGACACCGTCGGCGGCGTCGGGCCGATCACAGTGGACCCGGCGTATGACGGGCGCGGCGTCGGGCGGGCCTTGATGAGTGACGTGCTCGCTTACGCAAAACGCAACGGCATGCAACAGGTCCGGCTGTTGCAGGATTCTTTCAACGCAAAATCGTTTTCGCTTTATGCCTCGCTCGGGTTCGACGTGCGCACCCCGGTTGGTTTGATGGACGCCAAGCCGGCGGCGGCGCCGGATCCAACGGTGCGTCTCGTAACCGCCGCGGATTTGCCCGCTATGGAAGAATTGTCACTCCGGCTTTACAAGTGCAGTCGCCACGGTGACGTTGCCCTGCTGCTGGGTTTTGACCTGCCGGCATTCCTGCGCGTGCGCGAGGGGAAAATTTCGGGTTACTTCATCCCCGGTTTCCTGGGACACGGCGTGGCGGAAACGGAAGCGGACGCGCTCGCGCTGGTTGGTGAAGCGGCGCGGCACGTGCCGCCGGAGCTGGCCATGTTTTTCTGCCCGTTGATCCTGGGAAATTTCTTTCGCGCCGTGCTGAAATCCGGCCATCGTCTCCGCAAAATCATGAGCTACATGACGCTCGGGCCGTTCGAGCAACCGGATGGAATCTGGATGCCATCCATTGGCTATTGAAATGGGGAGCGTAGCCGCCCCGGCTGCGGTTCGACACGCCCTCGCGTCGAACATGAAGACAATGTCAACGACGAGGCGTCGTTGACTGCACGCGAGGCGCGTGCGCTCCCCAAATTATTTCGCGCCAGATTGCTTCACCGCCTCGACGCAGCGGCCGCCGGTGTAATTGTTTTTTGAACAACAAAGCAACGAAGGAACAAAGCGCCGTAGGCGCGGCATATTTGTAGTTTTGCGTTTTGTAGAAATCACAAGCTCCGTCAGGAGCGACATCGTCTGGTAACGGCGGAATATGCCGCTCCTGACGGAGCTTGGAAAATGTTTTGGGCTGGATTTCTACAAATATGTCGCCCCTGAACGGGGCTTGATCGGTTTTCAACTCGCTGCACTGCCTCACGCCGCAGCAGCCGGGGTGATTTTTCCTGGACAAAATGTTTGCCGGGCGCAAAGTCAAAAACAAACGAAATATGCCAAACACAAATAAATACAAAATAGAAGTGCCATCGAACCAAAAACTTCCAGTGCAAAAAGTAACCGGAATAAGCTGGGATGATTTAGTTGAAGTCATTGCCAAAAATGACATTTTCGTGGCTAAAATAATCAGATTGCACAACGTCGGCGTTCCAAAAGGAACTGAACATATCAGCGGCAAAGAAATGCTTGAACTGTGGAAAGCAGTTGAAAGAAAAAAACGCATTAAGCCACAACCAACACCGTCATCATGTTAACAAAAGCCCAGCAAGACTATATTGATGAGATAGTCGCTCGCGCTGGCAAGCCCAGTGCGGCGGTGCAACTCCAAATAGACAGAATCCGTGCTGCCAAAACCCAAGATGAGTTGACGGAGATTTTTGCCAGAGACGCCGACGTTGTCAGGCCAAAAATTGAAGCAGAATTGCTTGTTGCGATTATGCTCACGAAACAGGCAGAGTTTAATCCAAGTGGAAAAGTTAAGGAACGTGATTACCGAGAAGCAAAATGGTGGCGTGAGGCTGCCGAAAAAGGAGATGCGGAATCTCAATACCATCTCGGTAATTCTTATGAAAATGGTTTTGGTGTGCAGAGAGATGAGGCCGAGGCGGTAAAATGGTATCGCAAAGCCGCCGAACAAGGCAATGCCGATGCACAATCCTACCTTGGCTTTATGTATCAGTTTGGCAGGGGAGTCACAACGGATATTGATGAAGCCAGAAAATGGTATCAGAAAGCCGCTGACCAAGGAGATGAAGCCGCCAAAGAGCAATTACAATTGACAAAGAATAAAAAAAGAGATGGGCAATCGGAACAAAAACAACCACAGCCCTTGGCCACCAAAGCGAGGCAAGACCACAGAATACAGAAAAAACGCTTCATCACTCTTAAAAGATGCGTAATCGGTGGGATTTGGGCGTCTGTAATTTGTAGCATTGGAAACGGAATGGACAGCAGCAGAAGTTGGTTTTTTACAGTTCCGATTACGGGACTCCCTTGGCTCATATTCAAAATCAGCGACAATGAAACAAGAGGCGAACGCATGGATACTGCTGAAGCAATAGGTCTATTGATTGTTGGTGCTCTATTGTCTCTATTTAGCGCGTTGCCCGTTTTGATAGCGTTTGCTTTTCTAAAAAATGTCTTTGCAAGTCACTAGGAAGTCGCTTTTCCATCATGCTTTGAACTACAACACCGCCTCAACGCAGCGGCCGCAAATGGTCGGATGCTCTCGATTTTTTCCAACGTCTGTCTCCCAATGCCAGCAGCGTTCGCATTTCTGGCCGTCAGCGTGTTCAATAATTATACCTTGTCCACCAATGGGGTCAATCGCCGTGTCGGTTGGTAAATTGTTTATCGGATTGAAAAGAAGACGTGCCGGAAAAAGTTCGCGGTTTTTGTCTTCTGGAAACAACGAGACTTGAGAAACCGACAGGATTTCCTGCAAGTCTGTCACAACCTTTGAAGCACGATCCACGTTGCCAGATTGAACAAACCAACTCAAATGCGCTTCGAGCGGCTTGCCAATTAGTTTGTTTTGCCGCGCTTTTTCCAGTTCTGGAAAGATGGCTTTTCGGAAATCAAAAAGTGCATTCCATTTTTTTTGCTCTGCGGCTTCAATTTCAAAAGACGATTTTTCCCAATTCGCTTCATGTACTGAACCTGCTGTTTTCCCCGGCACAAATTCCCACGCTTCGTCCGTTGTGAACGACAGAATCGGCGCGAGCATCTGGCACAAACCGGTCACCAGCCGGTGCAGCGTGGTCTGCGTCGAGCGGCGGCGATGCGAATTGGCCGGGTCGGTGTAAAGCCGGTCCTTGATGACGTCGTGGTAAATCGAGGACAACTCGACGGCGATGAACTGGCTGACCTTTTGATAAACAACGTGGAATTCGTAGTTGTCGTAAGCCTTGATGACTTCCTGCTCGAGCTTTGAGAATTCGCCAAGAATCCAGCGGTCCAAGCCGGTGAGCTTGTCGTCAGCGACGGGATGTTTCGCCGGATCAAAGTCGTAAAGGTTCGAGAGCTGGTAGCGCAGGGCGTTGCGGATGCCGCGGTAGGTCTCGGCAACCTTGCCGATGCGTTCCTCGCTTACGATGATGTCGTTGCGGAAATCCTGCGACGAGACCCAGAGCCGCACGATGTCGGCGCCCCATTTCTTGATGTAAGCCTCGGAGGTTTGCGGTTTCTCGTAACCGCCCTGGCTTTGCTTGCTCTTGGAAATTTTCTCGCGGTCGGCATCCACCATGAATCCGTGAGTGAGAACGGTTTTGTACGGTGCCGCGCCGTTGCCCGCCAGCGAGAGCAGCAACGACGATTGAAACCAGCCGCGATGCTGGTCACTGCCTTCGAGATACATGTCGGCCTGGAACGGGAGCGCCGGCATCTTGCCGGCGAGTTCTTTTCGTTGAGCAATGACGGCGCGTGACGATGACCCGGAATCAATCCACACGTCGAGCGTGTCGTTGGATTTGTTGACCGCTTCCGAACCTTTCCAATCCTTCGGTTTCAATGACGACCAGAGTTCCGCCGCGGTCTTCTCGAACCAGATGTTCGAGCCGTGTTTCTCAATCAAATCAGCGGCGTTGCGGACGATTCGGGCATCGAGAATCGGCTCGCCCTTCGCGTCGTAAAATGCCGGAATCGGCACACCCCAGGTCCGTTGGCGCGAAATGCACCAGTCGGGACGCGTTTGCACCGCGCTTTTGATGCGGTTGACGCCCCAGTCGGGAATCCAACTGACACGATCAATTTCGGCGATAGCAGAGGCGCGGAAGGGTTGTAGGACAGGCGTCGCGCCTGTCTCTGACTTGTGTTTCCCAGATGGGGACAGGCTGGAAGCCTGTCCTACGACATGGCCAATCTCGATGAACCACTGGTCCATGGCGCGAAAGATAACGGGCGTTTTGCTGCGCCAGCAGTGCGGATAGGTGTGATGATAATTTTCCTGATGGAGCAGGGCGTGGCGGGCGCGCAATTCATGCAAAACGGCGTCGTTTGCCTCGCTTTTGCCGTGCTTTTCAAGGATCGCCTTGCCGACCATTTCCTTCGGCATCTGCTGTTCGACCGGCAAGTCGTTCGTGTAGGCGAACTTGCCGTCGTCATCCACCGGCGAATAAATCGGCAGACCGACTGAGAGGCCGAGTTGATAGTCTTCCAAGCCATGTCCGGGAGCGATGTGGACGAAGCCGGTCCCGGTGTCGTTGGTGACAAAATTGTCGCCGGCAAGCAATTTGCCACTGCGATTGCAGAAGGGGTGCTGGCACTGCAACTTTGCCAGTTGTTCCGTTGGAAACGGCTGTTCCCGGTAATTGCTCCAGCCGCACTTTTCGGCCACCGCAGCAAGCAGTCCGCGAAACAAAATATAATTTTCATCGCCGACGCGGACCTGGACGTATTGAAACGTCGAGTTGTAAGCCACGGCCAGATTTGCCGGCAAAGTCCACGGTGTCGTCGTCCAGATCAGGACAAAAGTCTTCGGCTGGCCGACAACCGGAAATTTCACGTAGATGCTGGGACTGACGTGGTCTTTATATTCGACTTCGGCCTCGGCGAGCGCGGTGTGGCAGGGAATGCTCCAGTAAACCGGCTTTTTGCCGCGATAAACAAATCCCTTTTCAACAATATCGGCAAACAGGCGCAATTCCTCAGCTTCGTATTCCTTGTTCAGGGTGAGATACGGGTTGTCCCAATCACCCAGCACGCCGAGCCGCTTGAATTGTACGCGCTGGATATCAATGTATTTCCGGGCGGAAACTTCGCACGCTTTGCGAATGGTGACAGCATCGGCTGAAGTGTCGCCGGCCTTGCGCATGTCCTGGGAAACTTTGAATTCAATGGGAAGACCGTGGCAATCCCAACCCGGCACATAGGGCGCGCTGAAACCGCGCAGACTTTTATATTTGACGATGATGTCCTTGAGGATTTTGTTCAGCGCGGTGCCGATGTGAACATCGCCGTTGGCAAAAGGCGGGCCATCGTGGAGGACAAACCTTTCCTTTGCTTGGGCGCGGGCGGATTGAATCTTCTCGTAAAGTCTGGCGGCTTCCCATTTTTTCAGCCGATCCGGTTCCCGGGCAACAAGGTCGGCCTTCATCGGAAAGTCGGTGCGCGGCAGATTCAATGTGTTTTTGTAGTCCATTTGACCTTCAGGAAGTCCGGAAACTAACAGCGGCGAAAAGGAGTGTCAACGAACGGCCTATGGCGCGGCCGGCGGGCTGGACAGTAATAGAAAGAAAAACCGGGCCAAGCGGCCAGGAGATGACCGAGAGGCCCGGTGAATTTTGAATGAGTACAACGCAGGATCACGGAGAACTCCGACCTGGTTTGTACCGGAACCAGGATCGAAAACTGTTGTTAAAAATTCAAAGAACGTCCGGCAACAACCCCCCAATGACCGCTGCCTATGACTAATAAATCATGATGGCTTATTTATGTCAATTGCCATCCGTAAAGTAGCAGTCTGTCTAATTTATGATGACATTCAACTAAAACCGGGGTTTAACTGACAGCGTCTGCCAGATAGCCAACCCTGCAAATCTCGTGATTCCTGGATTTTGCCGCTAAAGCGGAATCCACAGTCTTTTGCAACGCTTTTATTAACACCGTGCTCCGCCAGGAGTTTCGAGTTGGCGCGACGATGGAACCGTAGCCACGGTATTCTCAAACTGGAAATCGTTCAGCGGGTTGGCTGGCTTTGGCTGTGATCAATACCGGGCTGAAGCCGGGTGTTAATGGTGCCTGGTTTCATCGGAACCTGCATGAAGTGTCTCCAACAATCCGGGCGCATCTCATTTTTTGGATACCCTCTGAGCCACAGAACTCGCGTGATAACAGGCATGTTCTTGGGAGGCGCGTT
>Ga0209517_10006947_pt1 | contig 13767 bp, 8 predicted proteins | sample PeaSoiMetSII2010_FD_187695 | JGI IMG/M metagenome (GOLD analysis project Ga0209517, IMG submission 187695) | Peat soil microbial communities from Weissenstadt, Germany - SII-2010 (SPAdes) (version 2) | ecosystem: Environmental > Terrestrial > Soil > Wetlands > Peat | place: Germany: Weissenstadt...
AATGGCGACTATCTCGCTCAACAGAAGCGCCGCCTGCACACGCATAAATACCGGCGCCTGCATTTGAACTTGCCTGGTGCGTCCACTGGTGCCGCCTTCAGCGGTGAGCACGTGCTGCCGCCACTCATATCGACGAAGGCGCGCTACAAACCCGCGCATCAGGGCCGCGCTAACCCAACCTATTGAATGAATGCGCGCTACTCGACGGGATGGTGGACGAGCGGCGCTTGCTCGGGTGAGGCAGAGGTCACCTCAACCAGTGAAACTACGTCGATTTGCGGCGCGGGCTTGATCGGCAGCCGTAGCGTGAAGCGTGAGCCTTCGCCCTCCTTGCTCTGGACCTCGATGCTGCCGCCGTGCAGATCGACCACCATCTTGACGAGGTATAGACCCAGACCGGTCCCCACGATGCCGGACACGTTGCTGCCGCGGTGATAGCGCTCGAACAGCCGATCGAGGTCGCTCGCGGGAATACCAATCCCCTGATCTGCGGTCGCGACCACGACCTGTTTCGACAAAACTTCGGCGCTGATGTCGATGGAGCAGTCGCCGGACGAGTACTTGACGGCATTGGACAGGATATTGCTGAACACTTGAAACAGCAACTTCGGGTCGCCGACCATTCGTAAGGGCGCGGTGCCGAATTGCTCCCGGATGCGCGATCCCGGTGCCATTTCACGGTGCAACTTGCAGACCTCGTGCAGCAAAGCTGCCACGTCGATCTCGGCCGGCTGGAAGTAGGGCCCGGCGCCGCCGTCGATCAGACGCGAGGAGCTGAGCAGATTTTCAATCAAATGGGTCATCCGCAGCACCGCGCTGCGCATCTTGCCGGCGCGCTCATTGATTTCGTCAGTCGCCATGCGGTCTTTCATCTTGATCAGGCGCTGGGCGTGGCCATCGATGATGGTCAATGGCGTGCGGAACTCGTGTGAGGCCATCGACACAAAATTGCGCTGCAGCAGAGCCAAGCGTTGCTCCTGCGCCAGCTGCTCCTCGAGCATCGAGGCCTGCTGGGCGAGCACGCGTTGGCTGCGCATCAGCTCGATCGCGTTGTTGCGAAATACCACAGCGGCGCGCGCCATCTCGCCGATCTCGTCGCGCCGCTCGGTATCGGGGATATCGATGTCGGTGTCGTTGACGGCGAGCCGGCGCATGCGATCGGCGAGATGGAGGAGCGGGGTCGAAATCGAGCGACGGATGAACAAGAGCGCGGCGGCCACCATCACGCCCGCGATCATGATCGCGAGGCCGATCAGCCAGAAGGCTTGCCGATAGGCGGCGGCAAGACGATCGCTCGCCGCCTGGGCATTGGCAACGGCGAGGTCAGTGAGCTGGCCCAGCGTATCGCTTGCCGCATTGTAGGCGGCGCGTGAGCTGCTCGTATAGATCGCGATCGCTTCGGCCTTGCGGTTGGTGCGCGACAGCGCCAGCACCTGGTTGACGGTTTTCCGATAATTGTTCCACCGATCCTTGAACTGGGTGTAGAGATCGTTCTCCGCCCGTTCGTGCCGAAGCCGCTCGAAGCTGCGCTCGGCTTGCGCAATCGGACGGTCCAGCTCCTCCATTTCCTTCTCGGTCGCAGCGATCTCGGATGGGTCCGATGACAGGAGATTGCTGCCCTCGATGGCACGAAAGTCGGACGTGAAGTTGTTGAGATCGCCGAGCACGCGAGTGTTCGGCAGCCACAGCTCGGCGACATCCGCGGACAGCCGGTTAAAGTTGCTCAGGCGCGAGATGCTGAACAAGCCGAGGACAACGACCAGCAAAAAGAAGAACATAAAGACCGAAGCGAGGTGGAACCAGATCGAACGCGGCTGACGCATAGCGGCCGACCCTCGGTTTGGTGAAGACCTGCAACTGCAAATGGTACTTCAATATAGTAAGCTCGGTCCGGACAAGGAACCAGATTCCGGGAAATTTTTGCCCGCGAGCAGATATACTGGCTTATACCGAGCACTCGGAATTCTCTGACTCGTCATGCCCGCCCTTGTCGCGGGGCATCCACGCTTTCGAAACCATGCTAGATCAAAGGCGTGGATAGCCCGGACGGGCCGGCCATGACGATGTGGATGGGTCGTCGTGGCCAATGATCGTTGGTATTAATATTAGGTTCACTTTCGGCCCTACTGATACCGCGGCATGGCAGAAGCGCGCAAAAAAATCCTTTGCATCGAGGACAACCGCGAGACCGCGGCATTGATCGCCGAAGAACTGGTCGACCGTGGTTACGAAGTTAGCCTCGGACATGACGGCCAGGAAGGCCTCGCTGCCATCCTGAAAAACATGCCCGACCTGGTGCTGTGCGATATCAGCATGCCCGTGATGTCGGGTTTCGAGCTGTTGGAGCGGTTGATTGCGCTGGCACCCCGGTTCTCGAAAATGCCCTTCGTATTCCTGACCGCGCTGACCGATCGGGACAATGAGCTCAAGGGCCGGCAGCTCGGGGCCGACGACTACGTCACCAAGCCGATCGATTTCGACGTGCTCGTCACCATCATCGCGGCACGGCTCGCCAGCGTGGCACGTTCGGAGTTGTGGCCGAAGCTCGTTGAGCTCAACGACCGGGAGGTGGACACGCTGACCTGGGTGGCGCGCGGCAAGACCTCAGCCGAGATCGCGCAGGTCCTCGGGCTGACCAAGCGGACGGTCGATTTTCATATCGATAACGCGCGCGCCAAGCTTGGCGCGGCGACGCGTAGCCAAGCCGTGATTAAGGCAGCGACCGGGCGCCTGATTGAGCCTTAGAGCGCATCCCCGATAGGCTTGAATCAGCGATGCGACGCGCTAGTTTCTTTGATCTTGCGCATGGTCTATTCGGAAAACCGGTTCCCACCTTTCGGGAACATGCGCTAGGACATTACCAAACGGCGATGAGGCACAGCAATGCGAAAGGGGCAACTGCCAGGCCCAGATAGACCCAGGTCCGACATGCTTCAGCGTCCTTGGGAGGCATGAAAAGGCGAAGTAGAAGCCCTAGGCCGACGGTGACTCCCAAAGCCACCCTGATAAGATCACCCGTCGTCTCGTATGCCGACGAAATGCTTTCGCTTTGGGGAAGGCTGACGCGCGCAGTCAGCACCACCAGGATGCCGACGAATAGCGTGCGAAGGAGAACGGCCACTATCCGCAGGCCAGCCGGAATCTCGCAAGCCGGCAATTTGGCGTCAGGGGAAATCCCCTGCGCTGGCTGGATGGCCTTGGCGCGCATGGGCCACTTTCGGCGCCGACCTCCAGGCCTGATACCTGGACCTGCCGGCGCCCGGAATCGAAAGACACTATACACAGCTTCTCTGTTATTGGGAAGATCCGCTCCCCCCGTTTCCCCCCGATCGGCGATGCCGCCATCGCTCATCAGGTCCGCTTCCACGGCATCGCTCGTCGATTTCTCCCACTTCATCCTCCGCGTAGGCGGGGGGGCATCTAGCAGCCCCTGTCTGAGCGGCCGAGCCGACGCCTTTTGCCGGGTTATCGTCCACTTAAGCGGACGATGAAATCCAAGTGAGCCTAATGCCAAACGTCTCAGCGGTCTCTTGATCCGCTCACATCTCCGTTTGTTCCTGTGCCTCCCCCTGGGCTCCAGGCGTGGAACCGCCGTTCCCGCCCAGGAGAAGCGTTTGCAATGCAGGAACGACCACGAGCAGCATGATCGGTCCGACCAGCATGCCGCCGACCACAACAGTCGCGAGCGGCCGTTGCACCTGACTGCCAATTCCTGTCGAGATGGCCGCCGGGAGCAGACCAATGCAGGCTGACAACGTCATCATCAGGATCGGTCTCATCTGTCGCTCAGCGGCACGGAACATCGCCTCCACCGTGGCCATGCCCGGCGCCGCGATTTGGTGATAACCATTGACGATGAGGATCCCGCTCATCACCGACACACCGAATAGCGAGATAAATCCGATCGCTGCCGAGATACTGAAATCCAGTCCGGAAACGTACAGGCCCAATATGCCACCGCAAACTGCAAAAGGAATTCCGAGCAGGGCCATGAGGCTATCGCGCAACGAATTGAACAGACCGTAGAGCAGCACCATGATCAGCACGAGCGTCAACGGGACGATGACGGCAAGCCGCTTTTTTGCCTGCTGCAACCACTCAAATTCTCCGGACCATTCGATGCGGTAGCCAGTCGGCAGCTTCACGTTACGAGCAATCCGATCCTGTGCCTCCGCTACGGCGCCCGCAAGGTCGCGACCGCGGACGCTGAATTTGATCGGAATGTACCGTTGATTGCGTTCGCGATAGATGTACGAGGCCCCCGTATCGAGTGAAATGTCGGCGAGCTCCGTAATGGGAATATACGCGTTGCCGACGGGGGTCTGAACTCCGACCTTGAGAGCGCGCACCGCGTCTATATTGCTGCGATACTCGGGTGCCAGTCGCACCGTCACATTGAATTGGCGGTCGGCCTCCAGCAGTGTTGTCGCCACGGCGCCGCCGAATGCAGCTTGAATGGTGGTGTTCACGTCACTAACGCCCAGGCCATAACGCGCTGCCTTTTCACGGTCGACCTTGACGTTTAGGTTGGGCTGCCCGAGCACCCAAAAAACACCGAGATCGGTAATTCCCCTGACCTGACTCATTTCATTCATGGCCTGCTTTGCAATCTGCTCCAGAGTCGCGAGATCGGGCCCGATGATCTTAGCCGAGTTGGCGCCCTTAACGCCCGAGAGCCCTTCCTCGACGTTGTCTTGGATATATTGCGAGAAATTGAAGGTGATCCCCTCAAACTCATTTGAAAACTCCGACTGCAGCTCGTCGATCAGCTTGTCCTTTGTCATCCGAGGCGCCCACTCGTCGAACGGCTTGAGCGGCACGAAGAACTCGGCGTTGTTGAACCCGGCGGCATCGCTACCGTCGTCCGGCCGGCCATGCTGGGAAACCACCGTAATGACTTCCGGGTGGCGCAGCAAAACCTCGCGGACCTTGTCTACGATCGGCATCCCCGCCTCGAGCGATATTGTCGGGGGCATGGTTGCACGAATCCAGAGATTGCCCTCCTCAAGGGTCGGCAGGAATTCACTCCCGAGCCCAAACCCGATGAAGCCGGTAACGGCAACGAAGATCAATCCCATCGCGACGGTGAATATCCGATGCTTTAGCGACCATCGCAGCACCGGCGTGTAAATTGCACGCAAGGCTCTCACGAGGATCGTCTCGATTTCGCTGACATGCTCCGGAAGCAGCAGCGATGCCAGACAGGGCGTCACCGTGAAAGTCGCTATCAGCGCTCCCACCAGGGCGTAGGCATAAGTTCGCGCCATTGGAGCGAAGATCTGGCCTTCGACACCCTGCATGGTGAATAGCGGAATGAAGGCGGCCACGATGATCAGGGTAGAGAAGACTACTGCTTTGTGGATTTGCAGTGCGCTAATCAGAATGAGCCGGAGCCGGTCGGTCCATGCCTGCGGGCCCGCAGAATCAGTCTCGCGTGTCGGATCAGGACCCCACTTTCCTTCCGCGAGCTTCTGCAATAACCCTCTTCTTTCTTCCGGTGTGGCCTGAAAGTTCCTGTAGATATTTTCCACGAGAATCACGGCTGCATCGACAATGATGCCGAAATCGATCGCACCGACCGACAATAAATTCGCATCCTCGTTTCGCAGTACCAGGATGACAATGCTGAAGAACAAAGCGAACGGGATGTTGGCTCCCACGATGAGTGCGCTGCGTAGGTCACCAAGGAAGATCCACTGCATGAGGAAAATCAGAAGGCAGCCGAAGACGAGATTGTGCAGTACGGTATGGGTGGTGACCGCCACCAGGCTGGTGCGATCGTAGAACGGGACCAGTTTCACCCCCGGGGGCAAGGTTCCGTCAGTGTTGATCTTCTCGATCTCCGCTCTGACGCGCGCCGCCACATCATTTGTATGCAGCGTGCGATTCATGATCACAATCGCCGCAACCACGTCATCCTCTGTGTCGCGACCGGCCTTACCGAGCCGAGGCAGATACCCGACAGAGACCTTGGCAATGTCTTTCACGAAGACCGGCACATCCTTCGTTTGGGATAGCAAGACGTTCTCGATATCATCGACCTTGAAGCCCTTGGTCAAATCCGCAGAACCGCCGCTGTCCAGGAGACCAACGCCACGAATATTCACGGACTGCTGCCCCATATTGATGGTGCGGCCGCCGACATTGACGTTGGCATTGCCAATCGCGCTGATCACCTGGGGCAGCGTAACGTTGTAGGCATCGAGCTTGTGCAGATCGACCTCGACCTCGTAATCCTTGGTGGTGCCGCCCCAGGTATTGACCTGCACGACGCCGGGGACCGTCAGCAGGCGGCGCTGCAATACCCAATCCTGAACCGTGCGGAGATTAGTCAATCCGAAGTGCGGCGGCCCGACCACCTGATACCGGTAAATCTCGCCGACTAGGCTGGTGCCCTGGATTTGCGGCGTGACATTGTTCGGAAGACTAACGTTCTGCTGCAGATTAATCGCAGTCTCTGAGCGAGCGAAGTAATAATCGACTCCGTACTGGAATACGACGCGGACGAAGGACAGACCGTAGAACGAGGTCGAGCGAATGACGTCGACACCCGGCGTTGTAGCGAGGCCAACCTCGATCGGAATTGTGTAGTAACGCTCCATCTCCTCGGCCGAGAGGCCGGGCGCCTGAGCAGTGACCTCAAGGATCACCGGCGCTGGATTGGGATAGGCCTCAATATTCAGCTTGAAAAAAGCGAACAGGCCGGCGCCGACGAACGCTATCAAACCTAGCAAGACGATCGCCCGCCGGGTCAGTCCAAAAGCTATCACGCTTTTCAGCACGGGTTACCCCCACGATGATATGGTTGACAAAGCAGATCGCGGTCAGCCCCAAGGGAAGGGACAGGTCGGCACTAAACTAGGTCAGGAAGGTGAGGTAGGCGTCGACAAGATCGGTGACGATCCCCTTAATGAGGTTCAAACCCTCTCGTATAAGCTGCACCAATGGAAGCAGCTTCTTCATTCTTGGGGTTAACCGCACAGGGATGGCTACGCTGGGGCTGGCCATGGTCGCAGTCCGGCGATCAGCCGCAGGATTTCATGGAACAATCCTCTCGGCACCGCGACCTCAGCCATCTGGAAGATGACGTAGCGGCCATGGCTCACAACCTTGGCGCCGATCTTCACGAGTTTTTCCCGCAGGCTCGTCAGTGATCACTGCTTGACTGCCTCCGGCAGAGCCAGATTGCCCTCGATCCAATGATATAAGGTGCTGAAACCTATATCTGAATCGGCTTGAGCGCGGTGCGCTTCGGTGGTTCATCCGGGGAATGCAGGCCTGCGGCTCAGGTGCTTGGGCCGGATGCTGGACCCGTAGATTCCCGCGATATTCTTTGCGGGGCCGCCCACAATGCCGGGGCCGGAACCTGGACGTGCAAGGCCGGTCCCGTTGATGCTCGCATGATTGATTGTGGACGTGGTCGCAATCGGGCTGACGCTTTGATGCGCCTCATGACCCCCCAATTTCCGATAGACGAGGAATTGCACAGTTGCTCGCTAGCCGGCAATTGTGACTAATCACAGGGATTCTCACAATTTACTCTGAGCTACAGCACGCTACTCTCAAACGGACGTCGAGGTTCTGCAACGCCCCGACGCCATCTGGGGGCTGGTATGGCACACGCGCGGAAAAAAATCCTATGTATCGAAGATGACTGCGAGACCGCAGCACTGATCGCCGAAGAGCTGGTCGATCACGGTTTCGAGGTCAGCATCGCGCACAACGGTCAAGAGGGCTTGTTCGCAATCCTGAAAGACACGCCCGACCTGGTTTTGTGCGACATCAGCATGCCGATCATGTCTGGCTTCGAAGTTCTGGAACGTCTAAACGAGATCGCACCTCGGCTCGGAAAAATACCGTTCCTGTTCCTGACTGCGCTGGCCAACCGGGACAGCGAGCTCAAGGGGCGTCGGCTCGGAGCCGATGACTACGTTACCAAACCGATCGATTTCGACCGGCTTGTCTTGATCATCAATGCCCGGCTGGCCGGAATCGCGCGCACCAAACTAGGGCCGAAGCTTCTGAAGGATCACGAGATCCAAGTACTGACCTGGGTGGCGCGCGGCAAGACATCCGCTGAAATCGCGCGGAAGCTTCACATGTCGAAGCGGACTGTCGACTTCCACCTTGACAACGCCCGGATCAAGCTCGGTGCGGCGACGCGCACTGAGGCCGCGATCAAAGCTGCGGCCGGCGGCCTGATCAAGCCGTGATGCGCCGTCTCGAACCTTGAGGGGGCTGTCCTATGACCGCGCGATGAACCGCTCTGGTGGGTCGCGTGACCAAGACGCAGCATGGCGCGGCAGCAGTTTCCTCGAAGCGCCCCGGCAGCACGGTCAGAAGTGCTTTGGACGGAAACTGCTTCCGTTGATGACACCAGCTACATTCTTAGCCACACCACCGATCACACCGGTGCCCGAACCTGGATGGCCAATGCTCGTTCCGTTAAGTACTGAGTGATTCATCGCGTTGACCGGTGGGACATTCGCCTTAGGGCTGACAGCGAAGGCTGGGCCGGAGATTTGACGACCGATATCAGGCCTGCCGACGCTGGCGGGATTTTTTGCCGTAGTACCTACGGCGCTTCCTGCCGTACCATCAACACCAGCCGGCGCGAAACCTCGATTACGTGCGCCTGGAGGCATAAGGACCCCGATCGCGTTCCTTGCGAGACCATCCTGGGTGCCGGGAGCTAAAGCGTGGAGATCGCCGAAATCCGGGCCGACGATTTTTGCCTTTTTCCAATCCGGTGCTTTGGTTGCATTCTTGGATTTGGGGCTTTGCACGGTGATTCTAATGTTGATCGGGTTGGCACCAATTCCGTTTTGTTGAGCGCCCGCGTGAACTCCGCCATTGGTGCCCGACCCCCACTCCACATTAGACCCTGCACGGGGCTCTCCTTTGATACCACCACTGTCTCCCGTGGTGCCGACAGTTTTGTCGCCGTTCGCATCCGCGTTCCCCTTGGCCGCCGCGTCGCCTTTGGCGCCCCCGTCCCCCTTGGCGCCCGCACCAGTGGCTGCAGGGCCGCCAATTGCAGCACCCGCGGCATCGCCGCTGGACCCTTGCTGATTTCCGCCCGTAGGTCGGGCGGTAAGAGCGGTGTCGGTTTGATTTGAAACCCGAGCAGCCTCCTCGGCCAAGCCGGCATTGATCGCCGCCGTGCCGAACAACATAATGGCCAACACATAATGCCCGATCTTCAAGCCGCTCCCCTTCGGGACAGACTGACTATATCGCTCATGTGTTGCCTTGCGCCGCATCTCAGGCCTCCGCCTCGGCCTCGGGTGTGGGACCACCCTCCGTACCCAGGAACAGCGTTTGTAACGCCGGCACCAAGACAAGCAAGAGGATCGGTCCAATGAACATGCCGCCGACGATCACGGTGGCGAGCGGCCGCTGCACCTGGCTGCCAATGCCGGTCGAGACCGCCGCCGGCAGCAGGCCGATGCAGGCCGACAACGCCGTCATCAGCATCGGCCGCATCCGCTGCTCAGCAGCGTGAAACATCGCCTCGACCGTGCCCATGCCACTTGCCTTGACCTGGTTGTAATAGGTCATGATCAGGATGCCGTTCATCACCGACACGCCGAAGAGCGAAATGAACCCAACGGCAGCCGAAATGCTGAAATCCAGGCCTAAAAGGTATAGCGCCAGCACGCCGCCGGCGACCGCAAAAGGTATGCCGGCGAGCGCCAAAAGACAGTCGCGGAAGGAATTGAACAGGCCGTAAAGGAGCACCAGGATCGTGGCAAGACTGATGGGGACGATGATCGCCAGGCGCTCCTTGGCTTGCTGCAGCTCCTCGAACTCACCGCTCCATTCGATCCGGTAGCCATTCGGAAACTTCACGTTCTGGGCGATTCGCTGCTGCGCTTCCGCAACCGTGCTACCGAGATCGCGGCCACGCACGCTGAACTTGACCGGGATGTAACGCTGAGTGGCTTCGCGGTAAATATAGGAGGCACCGGTGTCGAGGGTAATGTCTGCAAGCTCGCTCAACGGAATATAGGCATTGGTACCGGCCGGCGTCGGGAAGGCAACTTTAATATTGCGGACCGCCTCAAGGCTGGAGCGATACTCTGGTGCAAGCCGAACAACGACGCCGAATTGGCGATCGGCCTCGAGCAGCGTAGTCGCTGGTGCGCCGCCTAAAGCTGCCTGCACGACGGTGTTGACGTCACCGGTATTGAGGCCGTAGCGGGCAGCCCGTTCGCGATCGACCGTAATGTTCAGATTGGGCTGGCCGCGGACCCAAAAAACCCCAAGATCCTCAACTCCCTTGACCTGCTCCATTTCATGCAAAACTTGTCTGGCGAGCTGCTCCAGGATCACTTGGTCGCGACCGATGATCTTGACCGCGTTTGCGCCTTTGACGCCCGAGAGCGCCTCTTCGATGTTGTCCTGGATGTACTGCGAAAAATTGAAGGTCACCCCCGGCAACTCGTCGTTGAACTCCTGTTGCAGCTGCTCGATCAGCTTGTCTTTGGTCAGATACGCGGGCCACTCGTCAAATGGCTTCAGCGGCGCGAACAGCTCGACATTGGAGAAGGGCGAGGCGTCGCTGCCATCATCCGGCCGGCCATGCTGGGAGACCACCGTTATGACCTCGGGGTGCCGCAACAGGATCTCGCGCATCTTCCGTGCCGCCGGTTCGCCGGCCTCCAAGCCAATCGTCAGTGGCATCGAGGCGCGGATCCAGAGATTGCCCTCCTCGAGCGCAGGCAGGAACTCGGTGCCGAGTCGCGTGGCCAGCAAAGCGGTTGCAGCCAGAAACACCGCCGCGATCACGAGCATGATCTTGCGGTGCGAGAGCGACCACCGCAGGACGGGCGTGTAGATCCTGCGCAGCGCGCGCACGGTGATGGTTTCCACCTCCCGCACGTGCTCGGGAAGGAGATAGGAAGCCAGTACCGGCGTGATCGTGAAGGTCGCGATCAGCGCCCCGATCAAGGCATAACCGTATGTTCTCGCCATCGGATTGAAGATCTGGCCCTCGACGCCCTGCATGGTGAACAACGGGATGAACGCCGCGATCGTGATGGCGGAGGAGAAAAAGACCGCCTTGTCGACCTGCAGCGCGCTCACGAAAATCATGCGCAAGCGATCGGTCCAGGCACTCGCTCCATCGGCCGGATGGGTCGGATCGGCACCAAAGCGTCCCTCGGCGAGCTGCTGCAGGAGCAGCTGTTGTTCCTCGGGCCTCGCCTGGAAGTTCCGAAAAATGTTCTCGACCAGGATCACCGCGGAATCGACAATAATGCCGAAATCGACCGCGCCGACGGACAGAAGGTTCGCGTCCGCCCCCCTCAGCACCAGAATGATAACGCTGAAAAACAGCGCGAACGGAATGTTGGCGCCGACAATAATGGCGCTGCGCAGGTCGCCGAGAAAGATCCACTGGACGAAGAAAACCAGCAGACAACCGAAGATGAGATTGTGCAAGACCGTGTGGGTGGTGACGGACACCAGCGTGCTACGGTCGTAATAGGGAACGAGCTTGACCCCCGGCGGCAAGCTTCCATCGCTGTTGAGCTTGTCGATCTCGGCCTTGATGCGCGGCACCACGTCATTGGTATGAAAGGTGCGGTTCATGACAACGATCGCCAAGGCAACGTCGTCATCATGATCGCGGCCGGCAATACCGAGCCTCGGCCTAAAGCCGACCGAGACCTTGGCGACGTCCTTCACCTGCACCGGAACGCCGTTCACTTGGGTGAGCACGACGTTCTCGATGTCGTTGACCTTCCAGCCCTGGGTCAGATCCGATTCGCCGCCGCTGTCGAACAGCCCGACACCGCGGATGTTCACGGATTGCTGGCCGACAGTGATCTCGCGTCCGCCCACATTGATATTGGCATTGCCGAGTGCGCTGATGATTTGCGGAATCGTAATATTGTAGGCATCGAGCTTGGGCAGATCGACCTCGACATTGTACTGCTTGGTGGTGCCCCCCCACGAGTTCACGGCAACAACCCCCGGAACGGTGAACAAGCGGCGGGTGACGATCCAGTCCTGCACGGTGCGCAGGTTGGTCAGCCCGAAGTTCGAAGGACCGACCAGCTGATAACGGTAGACTTCGCCGACCAAGCTCGAGCCCTGGATATTGGGCTGTACACTGTTCGGAAGGCTGACGTTCTGCTGCAGGCTCAACGCCGCCCGCGTATAGGCGGTGTAATAATCAATGCCCCATTCGAACGTGACGCGGACGAAAGACAGCCCATAGAACGAGGTCGAGCGGATATTGACGACTCCAGGAGTTTGGTAGAGACCAACTTCCATGGGGATCGTGTAGTAACGCTCCATCTCCTCAGCCGAGAGGCCGGCCGCCTGGGCGGTGATCTCTAGGATGACAGGCGCCGGATTAGGATAGGCCTCGATATTCAGCTTCTTAAACGCAATAAGTCCGCCGCCGATGAAAACCAACAAGCACAATAGAATGATCGGACGCCGGGTTAGCCCGAATGCAAGAATGCTCTTGAGCACGGCTCGTCTCTCTTTATCTAGTCCGTGGCGCGTGCAGGGGGCTTCATTGGGCGCGCGCGATCGTCACCATATTGCTCAGAAAGATCGCGTCGTCGGTGGCGACCAGCTCACCTGGTTGCAGGCCCTCGAGGATCTGTCGGTAGCCATCCTGCTCAAGGCCGATTTTGACCGTCCGCTTGGTGAAACGGCGGCGGTCGGCAGTGACCCACACCGTCATGGTGCCATCGCCTTCCCGCACCACACCGGCGAGCGGCAGCGCGACAGAGCGCACGGGGTCGCCGATACGGATCACAAAATTCGCGAACATGCCCGACCGCAATTCGTGCTGGGGGTCCTCGATCTCGGAACGCACCAGGACGCGGCGGGTGTTCGGGTCGACCATGGAATCGATGGTGGTGATCTTGCCCTCGAACTCACGGTCCGGAAAAGCGTTGATCTTGACCGTGGCCTCCTGTCCGACGCGGAAAGCGGGACTGTCGGTCTCGGCGACGTTGGCCAGCATCCACATGGTGTCGACATCGGCAACCGAATAAGGAGCGGGAGCACTGCCCGGCTGCACGAACAGCCCCGGCGCAGCATTCCGGGCCGTAATTCGGCCCGTGATCGGGCTCGGCACGACCAAGGTCGAGTCGGCTAAGCGCGCGGCGATGATGCGATCGATCTCAGCGTCGGTCTTGCCGAAGAGTCGGACGGAGTCGCGTGCCGCCCGCAGCGCGCCTTCGGCGGTTTGCTGATCCGACACCGCCTGCTCCAGGTCCTTTTGCGAGATCGCCCGCGTCACGTAAAGTTCTTTGAGGCGAGCCAAATTCCGGGTAGTGAGCTCCAGCACGCCCGCCGCGGCGGTCAAGGTTGATTCGGCCTGCAACAGGTCGGGGCTGTCGATCGTAAACAGCGTCTGCCCCTTCTTCACATCATCGCCGACCTTGGCGAATAGGGCGATGATCCTGCCCGGATAGGGGGTGAACACCTGTAGCGTCATATCCTCATTGAAGTTGATGCTGCCGACCGCCTGCTTCTCGATCCGAAACTCGCGCTCTCCGACCGGTTCGACCTTGACAGAGGCAAGCTGCGACTCCGATAAGTCGATGCTGGGCGGGTTGTCGGACGCTCGGCTCGAGGCCGTGGCTGGCGCTCCTGGTGCATTGGCATTCGGCCTCGGAGCGCCGAGCCCGGAGCTCGTCCCCTCGTTGGGTTGGGCGGGTACATATGCGAATGCGAAGGCCGCGATGGCCAATCCGACGGCAGCCACCGCTACTCCGACCGTACTCGTTGTTTTCCCAG
>Ga0209517_10006948_pt1 | contig 13762 bp, 14 predicted proteins | sample PeaSoiMetSII2010_FD_187695 | JGI IMG/M metagenome (GOLD analysis project Ga0209517, IMG submission 187695) | Peat soil microbial communities from Weissenstadt, Germany - SII-2010 (SPAdes) (version 2) | ecosystem: Environmental > Terrestrial > Soil > Wetlands > Peat | place: Germany...
CTTCTTGCCCCTGCTCGTCGCTTCCGACAATTCGCGTTTCTTTTTGCGCGCCTCTTTGCGGCGCATCCTGGCCATCCACTCGCGGGAATACATGGTGCCGCGGCATTTGCGGGAACCGCAGTGGCACGGGGCGGGGTCCTCGTCGTCATAGAGGTTGTAGTCCCAGAGCAGTTCTTCGCCGGCGGCGATGTCGCGGATCGCGAAAATCCAGACGCGGCCCTTAATCTCGTCGACTTCGCAGTTAGGATCGCAGGAATGATTCAGATACGCGCCCAGGCCGTGGCCGTCGATCACGGTCTTGCCGTCGTCGAGCCCGTAGAGATAGGTGCGGGAGACGCCATCGTAACGGCGGTCGGCTTCCTCGGCGGTGATGCGCTCGCCGTCGTACTCGACCACGCGCGTTCCCTTGCGGATGGGGGTTGAGGCGTAGACTCCGACGGAATGAATGGGCGAAGGACGGACGACTAAAGCCATGAACTAATTTCGCATGACCGGGCAGCTTTGGGGAATGTGAAAAATCGAGGAATTGAGAAATTTCTTAATTGAGTAATTTGGAAACCTAAGGACCTGCGCTGCTAAAGCACCCCGGGTCATTCTGGATCGTAGACGGAGCTGCCAAAGCCTCGCTTGCGCGCGGACTCCTGCAGATCTTCGAGTTGCTTCTGCTGCTGTTCCAGTTGGGCCCTCATCGACTCCACCTGATCCTGCTTGCGTTTCTGCTCCTCGTTCCACTGGACGCAGTTGCTCACGCAGTTTGCGCCGGCGTACTGGATGGAGTCATTCAGGCTGACGATATTGCTCTGCAACTGGGCGATATTGCTTTTCTGAGCCTGAATCTGGGACTTCCACTGCTCGGCGGCGTTCTGGTCGCCGGAACTGGGCTGCTCGTCGGGCGTGCCTGTGGGCTGCGAGCCTTTGGCGGAAGTCAGCGTGGATCCGATGTGCGAGGGGATCTCTTCGTTGGTGATGACGTGGGAAGGCTTGGCAGCAGCAGTCTTGGCGGTCGCGCCGGATGCAGCTTTCGTTCCGTCGACTTTGGATTGATCGACCGTGGTCTGGTCAAGTTTGGTTTGGCCGGTTTTGTCCGGATCGGCAGCGTTCTGCGCGTCTTTGCCGGGCGCGGAGGTGTCTTTGGATGGGGCGTCCTTCTGCTGTTTTTGCTGACGAGCCTGGCGGGCTACGTCGCCGAGCGATGGCGCGTCGTCCTGGCCGTAAGCTGGGAAGGCGCACAGGAAGGCGCTGGCTGCCAGCAAGATCCAAGTTCTCCGCGTCGGCATCGAATCGACCTCCAGCCGCAATCCGTTGGAACGGTGCGCGTCAACCGTTCAATCATGGTATCGCCGACGGGGAGCGATGGGAGGTTACTTTCGTACCCGCGCCGGGGTAACCATTCCGCATACGCAGTTCTGAAAAACTGAAGCCGCTGAACGCCAGGTTTGCGCCAAGTTATGCAACCAACTTGTGTACTATCGCGGCGCTGAAAGCCTTGACAACACAGGCAACTCTGCTAGAGTTCGAAGACAGGTTTCGAAATTCTGATCCAATCGGCAGGTGCCATGGTCATGAAGAATGTTTACGAGGTACTGCGGCAGAAGGAAATGGAATTGACCCGCCTGGAGAAGGAAGTGGAGGCCCTGCGACTGGTGGCTCCGCTGCTCTCCGAGGAAAAAGAAATGATGTCGGACATGGGCAAGCCCGCCCTGGCGACCGCGGTGAACGGACCGCAGGCTACGGCTCGGCTTACGGTTCCGGCGCCGCCCTCGATTCCCGCGCCGCAGCCGGTACGGGCCGCTGGTTGGGAAGACTCGGCCAAGCGCTGGCCGTAAAGCGGTGAGACAGTCCATTGCGATGCGAAGCTCGTTCCTTTCCAGCCCGGGATGCGTCCCGGGCTGTTCTGCGTAAGGATGTTGCGTAAGATGGGTTGCAAGAGTGATGAAGAATCGGAGGCGCGTATGGCGATGAGGAATTCGGTTCTGCTACTGGCGGTACTGGCTCTGGGCATGACGATGACGGTGGCCGCGAAAGACAACGTGATGCAGGGAACGCTCGTCTCGGAAAATTCGGTGCAATGCGGCTCGCAGGCCAAGGGCAAGAAGCAGACCGTGGAACTGATGTGCCAGGAATATGTGATCCGGACCGACACGACGGAGTATCACGTGCGTCAGGAAAAAGAAGCGCACAAAGCGATGCTGCCGGTGAACGCTCCGGTCGAGCTGACCATCAAGAAAGACAAGGCGAAGTTCAAAGTGAACGGCAAGGAATACGAGATGCTGGTAGTGTCGGAGTCGGCGGCGCCGACCGGCGCTCCTGCGCCTGCTCCTGCGCCGAAGCCGTAGCGCTCACAGATTTTCCGCCTCTGTCATCCTGAGCGAAGCGAAGGACCTGTGCAATCTGCCCGCAACACCGGTGCTGCCGACGATTCCATAGGTCCTTCGCTTTGCTCAGGACGACAAGGCGGTTTATGTTTTCGACAACGGGGGCAAGTCCTACACTCCGACAATTTCGCGCAACGCGGCCAGGAGGCGGTCGACTTCGTCTGTGGTGTTGTAGTGGACGAGGCCGATGCGGAGGAATCCGCCGGATTTCTCGACGTCTAAGTGCTCGGTGAGGTTAAGAGCGTAGTAGTTGCCGTCCCAGGTGAAGAAGCCGCGCTCGCCGAGTTTGGTCGAGAGTTCGAGCGGAGAGTGGTTTTCGATTCTGACCGCGAGCGTCGCGCAGCGTTCGTGGAAGCGGGCGGGATCGGTGATGCCGTAGATTTTCAGACCGGGAATTTTCTTCAGGCCGGTCAGGATTCTTTCCAGCAGCGTGCGCTCGTGTTCGTGGATGGCGGCGTAGGCGGACTCGATGGCGGCGCGGCGTTCCGTCTTTAACCCACTGGTGCCGGCAGCATCGTTCCCACCCTTCGAAACGCGCGAAGGGTGGGGCACCCTCATTTCCGTTGTCCTATTCGATGCCCCATTCGTTACCCCACGACCGATGTCGGCGATGTAGTCCACGCAGGCGGCGATTCCGGCGATGCCTTCGTGGTTGAGCGTGCCCCACTCCCAGCAATTCGGAATCGCGTTTGTGTTGGGGCGAACTTTGTAGGGACGCAGGCCCTGCAGATGCTCGCGCTTGCCGAAGAGCACGCCCATGTGCGGGCCGAAAAATTTGTAAGTCGAGCACACCAGAAAATCGCAATCGAGCGCGGCCGCGTCGATCAGGCCGTGCGGGCCGTAGTGGACGGCGTCAATGTAGGCGAGGGCTCCGGCGGCGTGGGCGAGGCGGATGATCTCTTTTACGGGATTAATCGTGCCGACGGCGTTCGAGGCGTAGCCCGCGGCGACGAGCTTTGTGTTGGGATTTATTTTCGACGACAGGTCGGCCATGTCGAGGGTGCAGTCTTCGTCGTGGATCTCGGCCCAGCGCACCGTCACGCCTCGATCCTCTGCCATGGTCAGCCAGGGGGAAACGTTGGCATCGTGATCGAGGCGCGTGACCAGGATTTCGTCTCCGGGCTTCAGATCGCGGCCGATGGCGCGGGACATGGCGAACGTGAGCGTGGTCATGTTCGGACCGAAGACGACTTCGTCGGCGGCGCAGTGCAGGAAGTCGGCCATTGCGGCGCGGGCTTCGGCAATCATGGCGTCGGTGTGGCGGCTGGTCGCGTAAGCTCCGCCGGTGTTGGCGTTGTTGCGGCGCAGGTAGTTGGAGATGGCGTCAATGACGCGCTGCGGCACTTGCGTTCCGCCGGGGCCGTCGAGGAAAGCGGCGGGGTGTCCGTTGACGGTCTGGGCGAGCGAGGGGAATTGGGCGCGGACGTAGGTTAGATCGAAGGCGGGAGCGAGTTCGATGGCTGGCATAGGGGTCTCTTGATTTTTATCATGAACGGTCGCAGAGAGGATTTGATTTCACTGGGGGGATTGGGGCGGCCTTGGTGTCGTCGCTTTAGCTTCCCATGAAGCGCGCCCATGGTAGGTGTCGGCGAACAGAGAAAATTGCTGGCCACAAGCAAAGCATTCAAACTCATGGGTGACGATATCCCCGGGCCATGGTGGCCTAAGCAAAGCTTCTAACGGGCAGCTCGCCTTTACCACGCGAAGCGTCCCCTGGCCGACGATTTCGATCAGCTGGTGCGCTCGATCTCGGTATTCGCGCGGAGAACTAAAGTTCATGCGCTCCGCAAAGCCTTGGCATTTAGGGCACATAGCTTCAAGTTATTGTATTTGCGGCGTGCCTTCAGGGGCTAAATCCGCGATCAACTTGAACTACTGGCGGCACGGCTGAAGCCGTGCTCTTCCCGATCTTGCCACTTGCACATCAGTCTCGTACCGCTCTTACAAAATCCGCGAGCATCCCGTAGGCCGTCGCATACAGGCCGGGATTTTCTTCGGTGATGGCCAGGCCGGGGAAGATATCCGTTTCGAAGTGGATGTAGGACGAGGTGCCGGTGATCTTGCCCATGGGGGAGGTGGCCAGCACTTTTTCGGGCATGACGGTGGCCTCTACGCCTGCTTTTTCGCCTTGACCCACGCGCTGCGCGCGGCAGACCAGCTTGAAGGGCCAGCCGTCGCGGCGGGCGTTGCGCAAGGCTTGCGGCGTGAGGTCGCGGATGCCTTCGCGTTCGATGTCTTCCAGGCGAATCGGCAGGTCCATCAGAACCGTGATCAGGGCGGCGGTTTTGACGGCGGCGTCCCAGCCGTCGACGTCGTGAGTGGCGTCGGTTTCGGCGATGCCGAGGGTTTGCGCTACTTTCAGGGCCTCGTCGAAGGTCACGCCGTTTTCCATTTCACCGAGGATTACGTTGGTGGTCGAGTTGAGGATTCCGTGGAAGCCTTGCAGGTGGACGGCGGGCATCTGATCGAAAAAAGAAAAAATCGGGACGCCATCCATAACCGTGGATTCGAAAAGAAATTTCTTTCCGCGGGCGGCGGCGAGATCGCGCAGCTCGTGGTAGGCGTGGACGATAGGGCCTTTGTTGGCGGTGATGGCGTGGGCTCCGTGGTCGAGGGCGGCGCGAATGTGATCGACGGCGGGCTGGCCATCTTGCACGTTGAGCGATGTGGCTTCGAAGAGGACGTCGGCGCGGGCGGCGGCGAGCCAGTCGCGGATGTTGCTGACCTCAGCGGCTAAGGCCGCCTCAGGATTGGACGTCGTATCGGCGCCCTTCGGCTCCCTGTGCTCGCTCAGGGCAGGCTCAGACCTGAAGCCGCGCCCCTTCAAATCCCGTTTCTTATTGTGATTCAAGCCAAGATGCTCCAGATCTAAGCCATTTGGATCGGCGATCCAGCCCATACGGCGCGAGGCGATTCCAGTGATGAGGTAGGAGATGCCGTGGCGGTCGCCGAGTTCCTGGGCGCGGTCTTCGAGTAGACGGACGAGCGTCCGGTTGACGTTGCCGAAGCCGAGGAAGCAGAGGTTGTAGATGGGGATGGATTCCTCACGCGGGGCTAAAGCCCATCTTAACTTTTACGAACGCTGACGCGGCGCTGAAGCGCCGCTCTTCCACGCCACCGCCGACGCCGCGCTTCCACGGTGCTCCCGCCCTTCCTCGGCCTGTCCGTCAGCGGCTGAAGCCGCGATGAATAGTGGTCTCTGGTGGCACGGCTGAAGCCGTGCCCTTCCCGTTCTTGCCGAAATCTATCCCATTACCTGGGTATGCTCGGGCGTGATTTTGTAGAGCACGCGAATTTCGCCGGGCTGGGCGTAGGGGTACTTGTCGACGCCGAGATATTTCTTGGCCATTTTGTTGATGTGCTCGGCGGCTCCGTCTTCGGTGATTTCGACGACACGGCCGCGAATCTCGATGTAACGGTAGGGATTCTCGGGATCGATGATGGCCAGGGAAACGCGGGGATCGCGGCGCACGTTGCGGTCTTTCTGGCGTCCTTTGGCGGAATTAAAGATGACGTGCTCGCCGTCAAAATCGCACCACACGGGCGTAACTTGCGGGCGGCCATCGGGCATTAACGTCCCCAGGCTGGCAAAGGCCCGCTTCTGAAACAGATCGCGGTACTTCTCGGGGATGACTTGCGACATAGAAGCCTCCGGGAATTGGATTACGTCAGCATTATAGACTTCTCGGCGGGCAGCACGCGCGTGCGTCAATCGCGACTGAATTTCGTTTAGAATTGCGGCCTGCAAATTCAGGACAGGAATTTTATCTCGAGGCAGGGGAATGACATTGCGACGCAATTTCAGGCTCTACGTAATTCGCGCACTGGTGTTGGGCATGGTAGTGGCGGCAAGAGCCCCACTTCTCGCACAGGACGCGAGACCCTTCGGCTCCGCTCAGGGCAGGAATGGGGCACCCGATGCGGAGCAGAAGTATCCGCCGACGATTGTGTTTATGACGGATTTTGGGGTCGTGGACGATTCGGTGGCGCTGTGCCGCGGCGTGATGTATTCGATCATGCCTGACGTGCGCATCGTCGATCTGACGCACCAGGTGACGCCGTTCTCGATTCTCGACGGAGCGCGATTCCTGTATGGCGCGACGCCTTACTTTCCGGCCAGGACGGTGTTTGTGGTGGTGATTGATCCGGGGGTGGGAAGCACGCGGAAGGCGATTGTGGCGCGGTCGAAGCGCGGACAATATTTCGTGCTGCCCGATAACGGGCTGCTGACGCTGGCGGAGCAGCGCGACGGGATCGAAGCGGTGCGGGTGATTACGAATCCGGATTGGATGATTGGGACCAAGCTGTCGTCCACGTTTCACGGACGCGACATTTTTTCTCCGGTGGGCGCGCACATGGCGCGCGGAGATGACTGGACGAAGGTTGGTCCGGAGATGGCGGCGAAGGATTTGGTGCGGCTGGAGTTGAAAGCCGCAACCCTCGATGATCACGGGCTGAGTGCTACCGTGATTGCGACGGATGGGCCGTTCGGGAATCTGGTCACCAATGTGGATGCGGAGGATTTTCTGAAGCTGGGCTACCAGCGCGGGCAGGAAGTTCCGGTGACGGTGGGCGGCAAAGAGATGAAGATCAAGTTTGTGAAGACGTTCAGCGACGTGTCACTGGGCCAGCCGTTGCTGTATATAGACTCGCGCGGGCATTTGGCGATGGCCGTGAACCAGGGCAGTTTCGCGGCGACGTATGGGGTGAAGCCGCCGGCGGGGCTGTTTATTCCGCGGTCGAAGTGAGAGTGTCTTAGCTTGGCGGTCAGGGCGCCTTGCGAATTCCCTGCAGAGATTGTTCCGACACTGGCGGGCACGGGGTCCTTCGACTTCGTGGCTGCTTCGCTTCGCGAATCAGCCACTCCGCTCAGGATGACAGTTTCAATATATCTTCAACGCGCGGCAGCACGGCGCGCAACAATGCTTCGAATGTGGTTTTGACGCGCTCGCCGGTTTCCATGACTTCGGCGTGAGAGAGCGGCTGGTCTAGTATTCCCGCGGCCATGTTGGTAACGCAGGAAATTGCTAGCACTTTGATTTCCATGTGGCGCGCGGCGATCACTTCGGCGACCGTCGACATGCCGACCAGGTCGGCGCCCATTCTCCGCAGATATGCAATCTCCGCTGGCGTTTCGTAGCTGGGGCCAAGCAGTCCGGCGTAGATGCCATCTTCCAGAATGATGTTGAGCTTGTTCGCCTCTTCGCGGGCGATCTCGCGATATTCGCGGGCGTAGGCGTGGGTCATGTCAGGGAAGCGAACGCCGAGGCGATCGTCGTTGGGGCCGACCAGCGGATTCACGCCCTGCAGGTTAATGTGATCGCGGATCAGGACAAGCGCGCCTTGCGAGTAGCTGAGGTCGATGCCTCCGGCGGCGTTGGTGAGGATGACGGCGCGAATGCCCATGCGCCCGAAGACGCGGATGGGGAAGCTGACTTCTTGTGCGGAATATCCTTCATAGAGATGGACGCGTCCCTGCATGGCGGCGACGGGAACACCGCCGGCATTGCCGATAACCAGCTGTCCGGCATGGCCGATGGCGGTCGAGCGCGGGAAGGCGGGGATATCGGCGTAGGGGATGCGGACGGCGTCGCTGAGCGAATCGGCGAAGCCGCCCAGGCCGGAGCCGAGGACGAGGGCGATTTGCGGGCGCAGCGCGGTGCGCTTCAGGATCAGGTTTGCGGCAGCGTCGGCGAGTGCGAATTGGTCAGTCATGTGCAGGTTGTGCGCGGGTTCATCACCTAAAATCAGCGGCTGCCCTCAGCGGCTATAAAGCCGTAAATCTTTTTGGCGACGCAGCGGCACGGCTGAAGCCATGCCCTTCCCGTTCGGGGCTCCTCAAGCATCCTCTTCTGATTTCGGACTACAAATCGCCGTCGGCCAGGTGGCGGCCGTGGCCGTTGCGCTCCAGCCAATCATACAGAAATGTCTGATAGAGATAAGAGGCGACGATTTCCTCGCCGAGTTCGTGGGTTTCGGTGCAGATAAAGGGCACGCGCAATCCGGCAAGCGCGGCGATGAGCGATTGGGTGATGCGGTTGGGATTGGCGGCGCGGTAGGGATATTCGGATTTGATTTCGCTGAGCGACGCGGTGACCACGAGCAGGCTGTGGGGACGTTCGCTCATGCGGCGCAGCCGGTTGACGAAGACATGGCGATTTGTAGTGAAAGACTGAATCAGGTCGGCGAGATCCTTACGCTCGACCACGCAGGAGTCTTCCATGCCGCTGACCGAGTAGTCGCCGAGCGGGAGGGCGCGTTCCTCGATGTCGGCAAACCATTTTCGAAAGCGGCGGAAGGAGAGCGGATTCTGCTCGCGGGTATCGATGATGGCGATGGGGAGCGGAGTGTGGAGTTGCGTGCCTCCGCGCTCGGCCAGGACCGGCAGAGGAGGCGGGGGGACGGGCGTGGGCTGCGGAGACCACGCTAGCGGGGATGGGATTAGGGTTCGTTTGCGCGGCATGAGCTTTGCGATGGTACTTCAATCTCGACTGCGGCTAAAATCCCATTCTTTCGATTCCGCTCAGGGCAGGGTTTCTCGCGCAAAAGGCGCGCGAGAAATGGGGCACCCTCGAGTCTCCAATTCTAGAATCTCTTTTCGAACCTCGCGAATGCGGTTTCCAGTTTCCATTGCTCCCGCGCGCGCTCGCTGGCGGCGAGAAACTTTTCGCAGGACGGCGTCGGCTTTTCTTCGGTCGCTACATCGGCTGCGCATGCGGCTACCGGACGGAAAACAATTTTCGTATCTGCCCACAGGCTTTCGCCTGGCAGGAAGCTGTGCTCGATGCTCTGGCGGGTCATGCGCTTCAGCTCCGTGTAGGGCAAGCGATAGCCTGCGACGGCGCGCAGGTATTCATGCGTCATGGTGGAGCGAGCCACGCCTTCGTCGTCACTGGAGATGGCGACGGGAACGCCGTACTTCATATAAGTCGGCAACGGGTGCTCATCGCCGCTGACATCCAGGATTTGGTCGTTCGACGTGAGATTGATTTCGACCGCGACGTTGCGGGCAGCCATTTCCTTGAGCAGGCCGATGGGGTCTTTTTCTTGCATGACCGTGACGCCGTGGCCGATGCGCTCGGCGTGGCCGCGTTCGATCGAGGCGCGAATGTGGAAGGAGAGATCCTCGGGCTTGACTAATCCGAACGCGAGTTCGCCGGCGTGCAGGCTGATGTGCGCATTGGGATAGATGCCGTGCAAGTAATCGAGCATGGCCATGTGCAGGTTGAAGTCGTGAATGGGAACGTACCAGTCTTCGGGCATGACCAGATCTAATCCCACGAAGCGCGGATCGGAGGAGGCGAGTTCGAAGCCCAGCAGAATTTGCGCGAAGACGGCTTCGGGGGGCAGGCCGCGGAGCACCTGGTAAAGGTAGCGGACGGTGACGCTGCATCCAGGCTCGGCGTCGGGTGTGCCGCATTTGAGTTCGGCGCGGGCCCGGGCTTCATCTTCCGCCAGAGTTTTGCTGGTGGCGGCGGTGATTTCTTTCAGACCACCGGATAGAAGCTTGTCGCGCATTTTGGCGAAGTCATCGTTATTCTTGTCTTCATTCTTGTCCCCATTACTGTCCCATCCCAGTTGCATGCCCAGCTTCGGAGCAGCGCCGCCGTCGGCGGTGTGCATGAATTCGATGTACTGCACGTGCTCGCGGGCAGCACGGTTGATGACGGTGGCGACCGCTTCGGCGACGTGATTGTGGGACGCGAGCCCGAACTTGTCGAAAGTGGCGAAGAAGTGGTCGTGGCCCGACTCGTCGCCGGGACGCCAATTGCGCATCGACCAGGCGTCGACGATCTGGTTGTAGAGGATGTGGTCGTCGTAGGCGCAGCGGATGCTGGGCTTGGGCGTGTAATGCTCGCAGGAATCGCAGGGCGGGGCGAGCAGGCGGGAAGTGGTGCGGTCGACGCAGAAATTGTCGGACGCAGCCCAATCGATCATATCTTCGGCGTAGATTGCGCCGTCGAGGTGATTGTGCAGATCGCCGCCCTTGGGCACGTCGTGCAGGAAGGCCAGCAGGAGCGAAGGCTGGCGGCGGATGGAATCGAGATAGTGCGCAGTCTTCTGCTCGGCGGATTGGGCCGCGGCCAGAGCTGGGAGAAGAACGATGATGAGATGGCGGCGCAGGGCATACAGTCTCACGGGCGCTCCTTCAAGAATCAGGAATGGCATTGTAATTCGTGGATTGGTGCGGGCGCCAATTGTGATTGGAAATCCTTAACCACGAAGGGCACGAAGGCCCACGAAGGAAAATAAATACAAATGAAACCTTCGTGATACTTCGTGTCCTTCGTGGTTGATGCTCTGCTCTGTTCCGCGCCGGACCTGCCCGTTCGCCTCAGCTAATTCGGCGCGCACTCTGCTACATTGTTTTTCTATGCCACAGGATTCGAAGCCGACTCGCAGCTTTGCCAGCGACAATAATGCCGGGGTGCATCCGGAAGTTTTGGAAGCGATTGCGCGGGCCAACCAGGGGCACGTGGTGGCTTATGGTGACGACCCTTACACGCGGTCGGCGCTGGCCAGATTCGAAGAGCATTTTGGGGCGGGGATCGACGTTTTTTTCACGTTCAACGGGACCGGCGCGAACGTGCTCGGGTTACAGGCTCTGAACCGGCCGTATCACGCGGTGCTGTGCAGCGAATACGCCCACATTTATTCGGACGAATGCGGCGCGCCCGAAAAGCATACGGGATGCAAGCTGATTCCGCTGCCGCATCAGGATGGCAAGATCACGCTGGATGCGGTGCGCCACGCCTACCACGGGATTGGCGATCAGCATCACGTGCAGCCGCGGGTTATTTCCATTACACAGTCGACGGAGATGGGGACGGCATACCAGCCGGAAGAGATTCAGGCGCTGGCGCGCTTTGCCCACGATCACGAAATGTTTCTGCATATGGACGGAGCGCGGATTGCCAACGCCGCCGCCAGCCTGGGGCAGACGCTGCGCCAGGCCACGCGCGACCTGGGCGTGGACGTGCTCTCATTCGGCGGCACGAAGAATGGAATCATGGGCGGGGAGGCGGTCGTGTTTTTCAATCGCGGAACCGTCAATCCGAAATCCGGCACTCCGAAACCCAGCGCGGATTTTCTCTACTTGCGCAAGCAAGGGATGCAGCTGGCGTCGAAGATGCGCTTTATCGCGGCACAGTTTGAGGCGCTGCTGACCGACGATCTGTGGCGGCGCAGCGCCGAACACGCCAACCGCATGGCGCGCTTGCTGGAGGCCGAACTGCGAAAGATTTCGCAAATCAAAGTGGTGTGGAAAGTCGAGGCCAACGGAGTGTTTGCGCAGATTCCGCGGCATGCCATCCAGAAAATCAAGGATCGCTACTTCTTTTATATGTGGATTGAAGAAGAGAGCATCGTGCGCTGGATGTGCTCGTTCGACACCACGGAAGACGACGTGAGGGACTTCGTGAAAGTAGTGGCGGAGGCGGTACAGGAGTGAGCAATAGAGGCGTTTACGGCTATTGCTTTTTGCCACGGCATTGACTAAATTGAGCCCAAACCCAGCGGGTTGGGCGCTGTCGCAGTTTTGAGCAGTTCCGGTCGGCAAGTCCAGAAGTCGGCAAGTTCAGGAGCGGGTAATTCAGGAGTGTCGATGAACGGGAAGTGGTTGAGCTTGGTGGTTCTTGTCGCCGCGGCGGGTCTGCTGCTCGGTCTGAACAGTTGCGGTCACGACCAGCGGTTGGTGTCGATCACGATCCAGCCGGCGGTGGAGACGGTTGGCGCAAGCAATATTCCCGTGATCCAGGATGCCGGATTCCAGGTGCAGCTCAGGGCGCTGGGCACTTACATACACCCGCCTGTCACCAAGGACATCACCAATCAGGTGACCTGGGAATCGAACACGATCCAGATGTTCACCATCGATTCGACTGCTCTGCTGACGGCTACGGGAAACGCATGCGGGGCAACGCTTGTCTCGGCAACGGCAAACACGAACAACAGTTCCGGAGGCATATCTTCGTCGGGAGCGGTTGTGACCGGGTACATGACTGCCAACGTTGTGTGCTTCAGTGGTACGGGACCGACGGTCACGGTTGATTTTGGCGGCACCGGTACCGGCACGATATCTAGCTCGCCGTCGGGTCTCGGCTGCTTTGCAACCCCGGGTACGTCTTGCACGGGAAGCTTTCCGACTGGCTCCAGTGTCACCCTGACCGCCTCCCCGAACGGAACGTTCGGCGGGTGGGCGGGCTGCACCATTGATTCTGGGACGACGTGCACTCTGCAAGATCTAACCAATAACGTTACGGTGACGGCGACGTTCAACTAAGACGCCGATTCGTCCGAAACTTATTCGGACTCCATCAACTTGTCCAGGGTGGGTTTGTGTTTTTCGGGCTTCTTCTTTTTCTCGACGACAATCTGTCCTGCGGGAGGCGCGCCGACGCGCTCGCGGGCTAATTCCTTGACTGCGGTTACGGCACGAAAGCGCTTCGCTTTTTTCTTTCTGGCCATGGGAGATCTCCTTTCAGTTTATCCCACGCGCCCGAATGCAAGCCGGGTTCACCGGGAAATGTGCAATAATCCATAGTTGTTCGGGAGAGCTAGTCGGGATTTCGAACCCTGACTCGAAACCTATGGAAGAGCGCGATTTTTTTGACGAGAAGCAAGAGAAGAAAGTAGCTTCGCTGAATTGTCCGCACTGCCAGCAGGCGGGAGAGTATGAAGTGACCTGGGTGGTGCGCACGAAAAAGCGGCAGCTCTCGGGCCGCGCCGACGAGCGCGACCGCGCCCGCTTCGCCAAGTTCCGCTCCTACATGGTGCGCAAAGACGACATGATGGCCTGCAAGAACATCCGCTGCCGCAAACGGTTCGAACTTACCGGGCAGTCGACGGTGATCACGGAGTAGGCCGCAGCCGCGGGCGAGACGCCCCCCAGGGACAGCCGGCAGGATGCCGGCGCTACCCTCCTAAATTAGGCCTGGTTCGTGAACGTACTCCGGTCGGAGGATTTCCGGTAAACCTTCGAGTCCGGATTCCTTGGCTTCGCGTAGCGCGAAGGCGATCAGAGCCTGTTCGCGCTCGGGCGGCAGCGGGTGGTGTTCGTAGGCGGAGAGCAATTCGTCTACCCGCTGGCGAGTGCGCTGCAGGATGTCAGGGGGCGCGCCGTCCGTCTGGGGAAGGCCGCGATCGATCACCGCCGAGGGGAAGTGCTGCTCTTTGCGGAACAGCGCGCGGGTTTCCTTCAACTTCAGAAAGTCTCCCTGCAACCCTGTTTGCGCGAACATGGCCACCGCCAGCGAATCGGAGCGCGCGTCGATGCCCTCAATCAGGCGCTGGGCCGAGGCAATGGCCTCGGCGTCGATGACCAGTTTTTCGATGCTGTGACAGGCCAGAAAATCCAGCATGCCGGCGCCGGAGATCATGTTGATCCC
>Ga0209517_10006949_pt1 | contig 13761 bp, 7 predicted proteins | sample PeaSoiMetSII2010_FD_187695 | JGI IMG/M metagenome (GOLD analysis project Ga0209517, IMG submission 187695) | Peat soil microbial communities from Weissenstadt, Germany - SII-2010 (SPAdes) (version 2) | ecosystem: Environmental > Terrestrial > Soil > Wetlands > Peat | place: Germany: Weissenstadt...
TGGATGCACGCCGTCCAACAGCGCGCGCGGCGTGGCCGATCGCTTTATCGAAGCCCATTACATGGCGATCGATCTCAAGGCGGCCGAGCCGCTGTGCACCAGTGTCGCGCTCGACAAGCTGCACAAGGAGATCGCGCTGACCACGGGCCAGGAGATCGACGCTTCGACCCGCAAGCCCATAATCCATTACAAGCTGGTTGCGCAGCGCGGCGCAGACGATCACGTCACCTTCCTGTTTCTGGCGACTATCGACGTGCCGGACGGCGGCTCGTTCAAGAAGAACTGGATGATCGCGGCGCGCAAGGAAGGCGCGGACTGGAAGATTTCCAATTTCAACGAATACGATTGATCGCCCGAGGATGGAAGAGAGACTGGTGCCGTTCCAACTATTTGCGCCTAAGATGGGCGGTTCGGGTGCATCACACCTACGTGCCAATGGGCGGGCGGGATAAGCGCATGGCTCGCTACAATTCGAACCAACAAGTTGGAACGGCACTGGCAGCGATAATCCTGGCCGCGGGATTGGGAACGCGGATGCGCTCGGCACAGGCCAAGGTGCTGCACGCTCTGGGCGGCGAGCCGATCATCGCGCGCACCACGCGGGCGATCGCGGCGCTCGGGCCGCGCCCGCTGGTGGTCGTCGTCGGACATCAAGCGCGCGAAGTTGAAGCGGCTGCCCGGCGCGCGAGTCCGCACGCCGATTTCCGTTTTACGATACAGGAGCATATCCGCGGCACCGGCGATGCGGCCCGATCCGCGATGGCGGCGATCCCGAAAAGCTTCGACGGCGACGTGCTGATCGCCTACGGCGACATGCCGCGCGTCCGTATCGATACGCTGCGGGCTTTCCTCAGCGAGCATCGGCGGCGCGGCGCGGCGCTCTCTCTGATCAGCGTCACGCTGGATGATCCCGCCGAGTACGGCCGCGTGGTGCGCGACGCCGCAGGCGCGGTGGATGCGATAGTCGAAGCCAAGGACGCGTCGCCCGCGCAGCGCGCGATTCGGGAAATCAATACGGGCTTCTACCTGGCGAGCCGGCGATTCCTCGACGCCGCGCTGGCCGAGATCACGCCCGAGAACGCCGCGCGCGAGTATTATCTTACCGACTTGGTCGCGATCGCGCGGGCGCGCGGAGCGAAGGTCGAGGCGTGGCTGAGCGACGCGCCGGCGGAGTTCGCCGGGATCAATTCGCGCAAGGAGCTGGCAGAGATGGAAGCTGAAATCCGTCAGGCAGTGAACGCCAAACTGATGGCGGCGGGTGTGACGCTGGTCGATCCCGCCACCGCTTACATCGGCGAGCAGGTCGAAGTCAGAGCGGATTGCGTGATCGGTCCCAACGTTCAAGTCCTGGGCAAAAGCAGAATCGGCGCGGGCGTGCGGATCGAAGGCACCGCGTGGCTGCGCGACGTAACGATCGGCGATCGATGCCATCTGAAGCTCGGCGTGCGCGCCGAGGAGTGCGTCATCGGGCCGGATTGCGAGATCGGACCGTTCGCGAACCTCCGCGCCGGCACGGAGCTGGAGGGGCAAAACCGGATCGGCAACTTTGTCGAGACCAAAAAGGCGCGGATCGGTCGCGGCACCAAGGCCAGCCATCTATCTTATCTCGGCGACGCGATTATCGGACGCGAGACCAACGTCGGATGCGGCGTTATCACGGTCAATTACGACGGCTACGACAAGCATCAGACGCAGATCGGCGATCGATGCATGGTCGGATGCGACACGCAACTGGTCGCGCCGGTGAAGGTCGGCAACGACGTCTACGTGGCGGCGGGGACCACGATCCTGCGCGATGTAGCCGACGGCGCGCTGGCGATGTCGCATCATCCGCAGCGCCTGAAGGCCGGCTGGACCGCCGGCTGGCACAAGCGCCATCAGGGACGCGATCGCGACGGCAAATCGGCCGCCGGCACCGAAGAGGATTGAACGATCATGTGTGGAATAATGGGTTACGTCGGCCCGCAGGATGCGTTCCCGATCCTGCTCGGCGGCCTGGGGCGGCTTGAATATCGCGGCTACGACTCGGCTGGAATCGCGACCCTGGCGGTCAACGGCAAGCTCGAAATCCGCCGCGCAGTAGGCAAACTCGCCAACTTGCAGCGGTTGCTCGAGGACTCGCCGCTCGAGGGCAAAATCGGAATCGGCCATACGCGATGGGCCACGCACGGACGCCCGTCCGAGGAAAACGCGCATCCGCACAAGGCCGGCCCGGTCGCCGTGATTCACAACGGAATCGTCGAGAATTACGTCGAGCTGCGCGCCGCGTTGATCAAGCGCAAGCACAAGCTCAGCTCCGAGACCGACACCGAGCTGATCGCCCATCTGATCGAGGAGCGCATCAAGGAAGGGTTTGGGCTCACCGAGGCGGTCCGGCTCACGGTACTGGAGTTGCGCGGCTCGTTCTCGATCGTGGTGTTGTCGGAGACCGAGCCCGACAAGCTGGTGGCGGCCAAAACCGCCACGCCGCTGGTGGTGGGCTTTGGCCAGGGCGAGAACTTCGTCGCCTCCGACATTCCCGCGCTGCTCGAACATACCCGGCGCGCGATGGCGCTCGAGGACCGCGAGCTGGCCGAAGTGACGGCCACCACGGTTCGCGTGATGACCTTCGACGGCGCACCGGTTTCGCGCGAGCCGCGGACGATCGAATGGGACGCGGTGGCCGCGACCAAAGGCGGCTTTCAGCACTATCTGCGCAAGGAGATCAGCGAGCAGGCGCAGGCCTGGATCAATACGCTGGCCGGTCGCGCGACCGCGGGCTCCGCGACGGTCAACTTCGAGCAGGAGCTGCTGCCGGCCGGCGGCCCACAGGCGATCAAGCGGATCGTGTTCGTCGCCGCGGGCGCGTCCTACATCACTTCGCTGATCGGAAAGTTCATCACCGAGGATCTCACCGGGATACCGGTCGAAGTCGATTACTCGCACGAGTTCCGCTATCGCCGTCCGGCGATCGATGCGCAGACCCTGATCTTCGCGGTCTCGCAGTCCGGCGAGACCGCCGACACGATTGCCGCGATGGAGGAAGGCAAATTGCGCGGGAGCCATCTGATCGCGGTCACCAACACGGTCGACTCGTCGATCGCGCGCAAGGCCGGCGCGCAGATCTACACGCGATGCGGCCCCGAGATCAGCGTCACCACGACCAAATGCTTCCTCACGCAGATCGAAATCTTCTATCTGTTCGGGATCCATCTGGCCGCCCGGATGGGACGGCTCTCCGAACGCGAAGTAACCGAGATGCTCAAGCCGGCGTTCGCGATTCCCGCCCAGATCGAGACGGCCGTGGCCCTCGAGCCGCAGATCGCGAAGATCGCGCGCGAGTACAGCACGGCCCGCGACTTTATTTTTGTGGGGCGTGGATTCAATTACCCGGTGGCGCTGGAAGGCGCGCTCAAACTCAAGGAAATTTCCTACATCCATGCCGAGGGCTACTCGGCCGGCGAGATGAAGCACGGGCCGATCGCGCTCATCGATCGGGACATGCCGGTGGTGGTGCTGATCCCGCACGACGACGTGTTTGCGAAGACGCTCTCCAACCTGAGGGAAGTCGAGTCGCGCAACGGCAGGATAATCGCGGTCACCGATCGCAAGAGTTCCGAGCTTCAGAAGATCGCGCGCGAGGTGATCGTGGTGCCGGCCACTCACCAGATGTTAACGCCGGTGCTGATGACCGTTCCGCTGCAACTGCTCGCCTATCACATCGCGGTCGCCCGCGGGACCGACGTGGATCAGCCGCGCAATCTGGCGAAGTCGGTCACGGTGGAATAGCATAGTCGCGACGGAGTCGAGCCCAACGGCCGGAAATCCCAGTTGATGCGTTTCCAAAGAAGTTCAGGCTTCGTGGGAGGCAAGGTTATGTGGCGCTTCAAGAGATTCTCGTGGAAGCTGTGCGCATTCGTGCTGCTGACCCCGGTGATCGGCATCGGAGGCACCGTGTCTGCGCAGGTCACGCCTGGTGACTTCATCAATCCCGACAACGCGACAAAGGTCAAAGACCTCGTTTCACCCGGGGTCTACGCGAGGGTTTTGCACGGCATGACGATGAAGATCACGCCGACCGAGCGGATCGATTGGCCTCCGCCGTACAGGGAGGCGACGGAAAAGTACTCCGCGCAGGTCCGCCTCTCGCCGGACCGTCGCAGCCTGGTCGCATACGCCGCCGGGCAGCCCTTCCCGATAATCGACCCGAACGACCCTGATGTCGGCGCCAAGATCATGTGGGACAACGCCTTCCGCCCGATTTCGAGCGACGACTACGACCTGCGCGATTTCGCGTGCACTAGCGAGTACTGGGGCAAGGGCAAGCCGTACCAGATGATCGACTATATCGAGGTAGGTCATTACGCAGGCTACAACCTGGTCGGCCGGACCGAGGTTGAACCGATTCCGATCGATCCCGACTTCAAGACTTCGGGACGCTACTGGTTGTTCGGTTTGTATCCCGTGTTGGCGCCTCAACAAGCGCGGGGTACAGGCATCCTGCGCTACAGATACGCCGACCCGCTCAAAGGCGACGATCAGTGGGACTGGACGCCGGGCACACGGCGGCTGCGCAGGCTCAACGAAACTATTCTTGGAACTGCGACCGGGGCGCAGGAGTATTCGCCCGACAATTACGAAGGTTTCAGCGCCAAGAACGAGAATTACGACTTCAAGTTCATCGGCGAAAAGAACATGCTCGCCGCCGTCAACAGCGAGCACGTACCGGAAGTCACCTGCAATACCGACGGCGGCGCAAGCGTATGTCCGGAGCGGTGGGAGATGCGCCACTTGTATATCGTCGAGGCGAGGGCGCGGCGCGAGCGCGTGCCGGAAGAGCTCTACTCCAGGCGTGTCCTGTACATCGATTCGGAAGCGATCTTCGTGATGTACCTCGACATGTACGATCGTCGTGGCAGCTTGTGGAAAAATTATACTTCCTGGATGACATACAGGGACCGTCCTGTGCCCGCCGCGCGGATCGCCATCTATCCGTTCAAGCGTGAGTTCCAGGTGGGTTCTTCCACGGTCGACGTGCAGTCGGGTTTCAGCAGCGTTTGCTACCACCCGGCTCAGAATACGGCGGAACGCGACAGTTGGTACATCAACATGGGCGCAGTGGACAGACAGTTCTTTACGCTCCAGGCGATGGTTAAAGCCGCTCCCTAAAAGGGTGTGTCTTCAGCTCTCGGCCGCGGTCTGGAGCCGTATGTGTAAGCTAGCTGTGGAGACGCTCGCGATCCGAGCAACGGCGGTGCGCCATTGACCTCACCCATCCGGTTGAGTTCGTGAGAGCCCCAAGCCGACTCGGATCTCTTTCTAGGTATATATATAAAGAAGCAGGCAAACACTCCCAAAACGCGAGGGCGGCTGCGGCGCCATCGCGCCGCAGCCGCCCGCCAAGTCACGGAGAAAAAAGTTCCTTACGGCGCAGCTTTGGTCATCGCCTGGACCGTGCAGAACTGCTTGTCGATCGCGCCCATATTGATGTACCAGCATTCGCGCTCAGGCGTGTGCTGTCCCGGCAGGTAGCACATCGAGGCATACCCGCTCTGCACGTCGACCGAGTCGGCGCCGACTACGAATTCGCGCTTGAAGGGATAGATCGCCACTCTGGCGTCGGGCACCGGCCGGTCGCGATATGCGAGCCAGTAGACGTGGGTCCGCCATAGTTGCCCGCGCTGATCGTAGGTATCGATGTAGGGCTCGAACCACACTTCCGAGTCGAGATAGACGACCGTCTTCGCGTCGAGAGCGCCGCTGGCCTGCCCGATCGCGCGTCTCGGTGTCGCCTCGACCACGTACATGTGGCGCATCTCCCAGTTCTCGGGACAGGCGGTCGCTCCACCGTCGTAAGGACAGGTCACTTCGGGAGAGTGGAGTGCGTGCACGCAGCCGAGCATCTCTTTCTCACCGAGGAATTTGTAGTTGTACTGCTCGGTCTTGGGGTTGAAACCCGAGTAGTGGTCGGGATCGTAGGTCTGCGTACCGGTCGCGGTGCTCAGGAGGGCCTCACTGAGCCGGCGGACGCGGCGGCTGCCCGGCATCCAGGTCCAGCTATCATCGCCGCGATTCTCGTCACCATAGCGATAGCGAATGAGTCCCGTGCCACGCGCGTCCTCGGGAGCCACCACCGGATACAGCGCGAACATCCAAAGCCGGTTGCTCACCTTGAAATCGGGGTCGATCGGCATCGGCTCGACTTCGGTCCGGCCGACAATGTTGTAACCGGCGTAGTGACCGACTTCGATGTTGTCGATGATGTGCTGCGCACGGCCGGGCGCGATGTATTCGCTCTGGCAATCGAAGAACCGCAAGTCGTAGTCGTCGCTCTGGAGCGGACGGAAGACGTTGTTCCAGATCAGCTTGGTGGCTACGTACGGATCGTTGACATCAAGCAGCGGAAAGGGCTGCCCGGCGGCATAGCCGACGAGGCTGCGATGGTCGTTGCTGAGCCGCACCTGCGCCGAATACTTCTCGGTCGCTTCCTTGTAGGGCGGCGGCCAATCCACCCGCTCGCTCGGCACGATATGCATCCGCATGTCGTGCTTGACCAGATAATAAACCCCGGGGGAGACCAGATCCTGAACTTTGTCCGCATTCTGCGCCGAGATTACGTCTCCGGGCTGGACCCCGGCGGCCTGCGCACTTGCGCCCAGAATCAAGGCCGCGAGAAAAAAAGTGGCCGCGCCGAATACGGTTCTAGAGATCACGCGATGAACCATAATGCACCCTCCCAAGAGTGAAGAAAGCCCCGACCGCATAAATTTGGTAACCCGTAGCACGATAATCACCGGGAGTTCAACTATTTTGGAGACCGGTAGGTTCCCTTGGGAATCCACTTGTTAATATCTTACCCTTAATTGTTACTCCCGATTACTTCTAATCTCTTAAGCTGAATGAAAATTCCTACTCTGAGACATGGCTTGATAGAAGCGGCCCTTATTCGAGCACCTTCGCGCTGCTCTGAAGTAATCTTCGGGCGCCCCTTGCTGTAGCGGCTTATTCTGATTTGCGAGCGCGCCGGAGTTAAACGGATTTTCGTCGAGCGCCGCCAGGGCGCGAACTCGGAGAAGGGCTTGACGATTTTCGCGGGCAACCCCAAGGTCACGGGCCGCGCCCCCAAAACGCGAGGGCGGCTGCGGCGCCATGACGCCGCAGCCGCCCTCCGAGTCACGGAGGAAAAAAATTCCTTACGGCGCAGCTTTGGTCATCGCCTGGACCGTGCAGAACTGCTTGTCGATCGCGCCCATGTTGATATACCAGCATTCGCGCTCCGGCGTATGCTGGCCCGGCAGGTAGCACATCGAGGAATACCCGCTCTGCACGTCGGCCTCGCTAGCGCCGACTACGAATTCACGCTTGAAGGGATAGATCGCCACTCTCGCGTCGGGCACCGGCCGGTCGCGGTAGGCCAGCCAGAATGTATCATTCCGCCAGAGCTGGCCGCGCTGGTCGTAGGTGTCGATGTAGGGCGGGAACCACACTTCCGCGTCGAGATACACGACCGCCTTCGAGTCCAGAGCGCCACTGGCCTGCCCGATCTGGCGCCTCGGCGTCGACTCGACTACGTACATGTGCCGCATCTCCCAGTTCTCGGGACAGGCGCTCCCTCCCCCGTCGTAAGGGCAGGTCACTTCGGGAGAGTGGGCCGCGTGCACGCAGGCGAGCATCTCCTTCTCACCGAGGAATTTGTAGTTGTACTCCTCGGTCTTGGGGTTGTAGCCCGAGTAGTGGTCGGGATCGAACTCCTGCGCACCGGTCGCGGTGGTGCTCATGCTCTCGTTGAGCCGACGGACACGGCGGCTGCCCGGTTGCCAGGTCCAGGTATCGTCGCCATGGTTCGCGGCGCCATAGCGAAAGCGGATAAACCCCTCGCCACGCGAGTCCTGGGGAGCCAACAGCGGATACAGCGCGAACAGCCAAAGCCGATCGGTGACCTTGAAGTCGGGGTCGATCGGAAGCGGCTCGACTTCGGTCCGGCCGACCAGGTTGTAGCCCGCGTAGTGACCGACTTCGATGTCGTCGATGATACGCTGCGGATGACCCGGCGAAATGTACTCGCTCTGGCAATCGAAGAACCGCAGGTCGTAGTCGTCGCTCTGAAGCGGACGGAAGACGTTGTTCCACATCAGCTTGGTGGCTACGTACGGATCGTTGACGTCAATCAGCGGGAAGGGCTGGCCGGCGGCATAGCCGATCAGGCTGCGATGGTCGTTGCTGAGCCGCACCTGCGCCGAATACTTCTCGGTCGCTTCCTTGTAGGGCGGCGGCCAATCCACGCGGTCGCTCGACACGATATTCATCCGCATGTCGTGCTTGACCCGATAGTAAACACCAGGCGGGACGAGATCCTTAACTTGGTCCGCGTTCTGCGCGGAGATTACGTCCCCGGGCTTGACCCCGGCGGCCTGCGCACTTGCGCCCAGAATTAAGGCCGCGAGAAAAAAAGTGGCCGCGCCGAAGACCGCTCTAGAAACCACGCGGTGAATCATGATGCACCCTCCCGAGAGTGAAGAAGCCCCCAACCCGATAGATTTGCTAATCCCTAGGCCAATCGCTAGATAGATTTTCTAATCCTTAGCACGATAAACACCGAAGGTTCAACCGGAGTCTCCGGCGGAATTGGACGATTTGGAGTCGGGATGCCCGAGATCGGCTGTGCCCCGGCCGCCCGGAATTCAGCGGCCTGAGCTATTCGTAGCGCAGCGCATCGATCGGGTTGAGCATCGAGGCCTTCCGTGCCGGGTAGTAGCCGAAGAAGACCCCCACCGCAGCGGAGAAGATGAAGCCGCCGGCGATCGCGACCGGGGAAATCAGGGTGGGCCATCCCGCCAGCACCGAGATCGTCTTGGACGCCACGACTCCGAGCAGGATGCCCGCCACGCCGCCCAGCACGCTCAGCAGCACCGCCTCGACCAGGAACTGGAGCATCACCTGGACGCGGCGCGCGCCGATCGCCATCCGGATTCCGATTTCGCGGGTCCGCTCGGTGACCGACACCAGCATGATGTTCATGATTCCGATTCCGCCGACCAGCAGCGAAATCGAGGCGACCGCGGCCAGCAGCAGGGTCATCACGCGGGTGGCGCTCTCCGACGCCTCCGCGATCTCGTTGAGGCTGCGGACGGTAAAATCGTCATCCTGTCCGGACTGAATCCGATGCCGTTCGTGAAGCGTCTTCTGCACCTGCTCCATCGCCAGATCGACCAGTTCCCCGCTCTTGGCCTTGACGAGCATTATGTTGACCACGCCGGAGATTTTGAGCGGGCTTCCGAACGGGCTGATGATCGCCGTGCCCGACTGGTACATCGCACTGTTGGCGTTGGTGACGGGCACACTGACGTAGGGATTCAATACCACATTGGTCGATCCGGTGGTGGCGGACGAGGCCGCCGCGCTGACCTGCGAGGTGCCAAGCACCTTCCGCTCGGCGGTAACGAACGGCAACAGGACGACATCGTCCTGGTCCTGGCCGAAGTTAGACTGTCCCTTTATCGAGAGCACGCCAAGCACGCGCAGTGGAAATCCCTTCACCCGGATGGTGGCTCCGATCGGGTCCTGATCTTCGCCAAACAGGTTGAGCGCCACCGTGTTCCCGAGCAGGCAAACGTTGGCCGCGTTGCGTTCTTCCGCATCGGTGAATGCGCGTCCCTGCGCGATCGACCAGTCGCGGACGGCCAGATAGTTCGACGTGGTTCCGTTGATGCTGGTTCCCCAGTTCTTGTTGCCGTTGATCACTTGGGCGTTCTGCCGGTCCAGGTAGCTGACCAGCGCTACAGCCGAGCACTGGTTCCTGATCGCTTCGGCGTCGGCGACCGTCAGGGTCGAGCGGCTGCCATAGCCGATCCGGACGCCGTTGGAGGTGGTTGCGCCCGGCAAGGCGATCAACAGGTTGGTGCCAAGGCTCGCGATCTGCTGCTCGACCGCGAAACGCGCGCCATCGCCGATCGCGACCATCGCGATCACCGCCGCAACCCCGATGAAGATTCCGAGCATGGTGAGCGCCGCCCGCATCATGTTCCGCCGGAGCGCCCGCGCAGCCGCTCCCAGAGCCATCGTGCCGAATCTCCACGCAACTCCCACGGGCCCCGACTCGCGGACCGCCGGGGCGCCGCTGCCGGACGTGACAACTGCCGCCGCCGTCATCGCCGGAGCGCCCGCCTTGCGCGTGTCCGATAAGATGACGCCGTCCTTGAAAGTCACCACGCGGTCGGCGTATGCGGCTATGTCGGGATCGTGCGTCACGACGATCACCGTGATGCCTTGGTCGCGGTTGAGATGGCGGATGAACTCCATGATCTCGGCCGAGTTGGCCGAGTCGAGATTCCCGGTCGGTTCGTCGGCGAGCAGGATCAACGGCTGGTTGACCAGCGCGCGCGCAATCGCGACCCGCTGCTGCTGCCCGCCGGATAGCTGGTTGGGCAGGTTCTGCTCGCGCCCGGTGAGACCGACCAGCCGCAGCAGCTCGGAAGCGCGCTTGCGGTCGGCGTCGGTCCGGGTGGAATAAAACAGCGGCAACTCCACGTTCTCGCGCGCGCTGGTTCGCGCCAGCAGGTTGAACATCTGGAAGATGAACCCGATTTGGCGGCTGCGAATCGCCGCCAGCGCGGTCTCGTCGAGTTGAGCCACGTCCTCGCCGTCGAGCAGGTAGTTGCCGCTGGTGGGCAGATCGAGGCATCCGAGCATATTCATCAGGGTCGACTTGCCCGAGCCCGACGCGCCCATCACCGCGACGAACTCGCCGTGCTGGATCGTCAGGTTCACGCCGTTGAGCGCGTGCACGTCAACGTCGCCCAGATGGTAGGTCTTGGTGAGATTGCGAATTTCGATGACTGCGGCCATCGGCAGAGCCCTCGAACCTAATGCGGGAAGTGGGCTCCCGCCGCGCCGGGACCCGCCATCGCGGACGATGATGTCTTGGCGACCGGATGGATTTCGTCGGTCACCACCAGGTCGCCCGGTTTGAGGTCGCCGCTCAGCAGCTCGACATTGGTGCCGTCGTCGAGGCCGGCCGTCACCTTGACGGGCTTGATTCCCGAGCCGTCCTCTACCCAGATCCGCCGGTTGCGCCGCGAGCGCTCGGCGTCGGAGCCGGCGCCGCCTTGGGCCGAGCCGTTTCGGGCGCCGTTGCGTCTGGGCGAGAATCGAAGCGCCTCCATCGGGACGCGAATCACGTCGTCGCGCCGCGCCGTGACGATGGTCGCGTTGGCCGTCATGCCGGGCTTCAGCAGCAATTCCGGATTGTCTACATTGAGCACGACGTCGTAGGTGACTACGTTCTGGACGGTGATCGGAGCCTGGCGCACCTGGGCGACCGTGCCGTCGAAATCGCGGTCGCCGTAGGCGTCGACCGTGAACTGGGCGTGCTGTCCGACCCGCAAGTCGCCGATATCGGACTCGCTGACGTTGGAGTCAACCTGCATCTTGGTCAGGTCCTTGGCGATCAGGAACAGGGTCGGGGTCTGGAAGCTCGCCGCGACCGTCTGTCCCACGTCCACGTTGCGCGAGACAATCGTGCCGTCCACCGGCGAGACAATATCGGTGTAGTTGAGACTGAGCTGGGAGTTGCGCAGGCTGGCCTGCGCCTGCTGGATGGCCGCCTGATCGAGATCGACCTGCGCGATGGCCTGATTGTAGACGCTGTGCTGATTGTCCAGCTGATCCTGCGAGACCACGTTCTCTTCAAGCAGCTTGAGATCCCGCTCGTAGGTGAGCTTCTGGTAGCCGAGGTTGGCCCTGTCCTTTTCCAGTTGAGCTTTGGCGTTGGCTACTGCTGCCGTGTTAAGAGCCACCGTTGCGGCGAACGGGCGCGGATCGATCTTCGCGATCACCTGATTGGTTTTGACCGGCGAGTTGAAGTCGACGTAGATCGCCTGAATCGGTCCCGAGACGTAGCTTCCGACCTGCACCGTGACGACCGGATTGACCGTACCGGTGGCGGTGACCGCGCGCACGATCGAGCCGCGCGTCACGGGCTCGGTGATGTACTTCGCCTGGGCCGTCCGCCCGGCCATGAAGTACCAACCGATCGCTGCCACGATCAGGATCGGGACGAGCAATCGAAGAGCTAATTTTCGCATCGCCGGAAAGTATACGCCCAGGCCGCCGACACCGCGACGGATTGACACAAGCCCGTAGTAATATGTCTCTCTATAAGACGCTCGAAGCGTCTGCCGGTTTCAGCTTCGCCGGTTCGAATCGTTCGAGCTCATACGTGATCGTGGAGGTTCTGAGGTCATGACCGATCCATCGCAACTTCGCGCGCCGCTGCGCGGAATCAAGGTAGTCGATCTGACCCGTTATCTGGCAGGTCCGTTCTGCACGCAGTTGCTCGGCGACTATGGCGCCGAAGTCTTCAAGATCGAACCGGTGCGCGGCGCGCGCTCGGAGCTCGGCGACACCGGCGGCGTCGACAGCTATTTTTTCCTGAGCGCGAATCGATCGAAAAAGAGCGTCCAGATCGACCTCAAGTGTGCCGAAGGCCGCGCGCTGCTGAAACGGCTGATCGATTCGGCCGACGTCGTGGTCGACAACTTCCGCCCCGGTATCATGGATGCGATGGGGCTCGGCTACGCGGAGCTGGCCGCACGCAATCCGCGCATCATCGGTTGCAGCATCTCGGGCTTCGGCTCGACCGGACCGTTGCGCGACTTTCCCGGCTTCGATCAGATCGCGCAGGGAATGTCGGGGCTGATGAGCGTGACCGGCAGCGCGGAGAGCGGACCGACGCGGGTCGGGATCGCGATCTGCGACTTGCTCGGGGGAATCTTCGCCGCGAATGGAATTCTGCTCGCGCTCGAGGCGCGCCATCACACAGGGCGCGGCCAACGAGTCGAGACTTCGCTGCTCGAGTCGATGGTGAGCATTCTCACCTGGTCGGCCGGCATCTACTTCGAGACCGGCAAAACGCCCGCGCCACAAGGCAACCATCATCCGCTCTCGTCGCCTCACGGCGTATTCATGGCGGCCGACCGCCCGTTCAATATCGCGGTCGGCAACGAGGCGATGTGGGCGAAGTTCGTCAATACGATCGCGCGGCCGGAGCTGAAGACCGACCCGCGCTTCAAGACCGTCGGGCTCAGGATCCGCAATCGCGCCGCGCTGACCGGCGAGATCAATCGCGCGCTTAAAGCTCAGCCGGCCGACTACTGGATCGGGCTGTTCAATCGCGAGGGAATTCCGTCCGGGCCGATTTTGACGATCGAGGAGATGTTCAAGCATCCGCAGATCGCGGCGCGCGAGATGCTGCTCCGGCTCGACCATCCCGCGCGCGGCACGTTCATGACCACCGGACTAGCGGTCAAGCTGTCGGAGACGCCGGGCGAGATCGCGCGCCCGCCGCTAATCGGCGAGCACACGCACGCAGTCCTGTCCGCGCACGGCCTGGACGAGGCGGAGATCGAGCGTCTACGGAAATCGGGAGTGATCGGATAAACCCGGGCCCTCCGGCCGGAGACTGGTAGCTTCGGCATCAGGTCCGCCCGCCGAACCACTCTTTTCTGTTCCCTCTCCCGTTGACCGGGAGAGGGTGAGGGTGAGGGTCCTACAGAAAGTACTAGGAAATAAGGACTCTGTAGGAACCCTCACCCGCGCCGCGCGGAAAGATAACAAGGAACTGACTTCGACCGCGCAGCTTGCCCTCTCCCGCGGCAATGTATGGACCGGAGAGATCATTAACACCTGATCGGACTGATCGTTTACACCTCGGTGTGGGAGGAAAGCGATGCCGAGGATGGGAGGATCAGGAGTGGCAATCAGGCTGGAGTTGGTGAAGTTGGC
>Ga0209517_10006950_pt1 | contig 13761 bp, 13 predicted proteins | sample PeaSoiMetSII2010_FD_187695 | JGI IMG/M metagenome (GOLD analysis project Ga0209517, IMG submission 187695) | Peat soil microbial communities from Weissenstadt, Germany - SII-2010 (SPAdes) (version 2) | ecosystem: Environmental > Terrestrial > Soil > Wetlands > Peat | place: Germany...
ATATCTTGACGTCATTGCGAGGAGCGAAAGCGACGACCCCGCTCCGCTCGCTGCGCGAGCTTCGCAGGGTAGGAGTCCGCCGAAGCGCCTGAGCGCGTAGGCGGAAGCAATCCACTCTTGCTTTCTTTCTGCTGCGGCATGGATTGCTTCGCTTCGCTCGCAACGACGGTGCTGTTTGACAATCGAATCGGAGCAAGCGGCGCTGCAGCGGCAGGCGCTGCAGATGCACGTGTCCCGGACGCGGGTGCAGCGTCCTCCCGGCGATGCGAAGCATCGTCCGGTCACGCTGCTCCGCAGAGCCGGGACCCACACGAGCCCGATATTCCTTGGGCCCCGGCTCAGCAGCGCAGCATTTCATGCCGCGCTGCGTCCGGGGCACGAGAGCTACCGGCTTTTTTCCGCCCGGCTCAGCAGAAACACGCCCTGCTCGCCGAACATGTTCCAGAACCACCAGGGCAGATTGACCCGCAGCGGCCGGCCGTAGAGATCGAGCGCGATCGCGCGCTCCATCTTGACGTTGATCTCGCCGCAGAGCTGCACGAAATCCTTGATGGTGCAGAAATGGATGTTCGGCGTGTCGTACCAGGTGGCGGGGAGGTTTTCCGTGCGCGGCATATGCCCGCCGATCAACAGCTGCAGCCGCATCTTCCAGAAGCCGAAATTCGGAAACGACACGATCGCGCGCCGCCCGATCCGCAGCAGGTTTTCCAGAACCGCCTTCGGCTGCCGCGTTGCCTGCAAGGTCTGCGACAGGATCACGTAATCGAAGGCATCGTCGGGATAATTGACAAGATCGGTGTCGGCATCGCCCTGCACCACCGCAAGACCCTTGGCGACGCAGCGATTGACGCCCTCGCGCGACAGCTCGATGCCGCGGCCGTCGATGCCCCGGCTTTCGAGCAGCTGCAACAGGTCGCCGTCGCCGCAGCCGACGTCGAGCACCTTCGAGCCGCGCTCGACCATTTCGGCCACCAGCAGATGATCGCCGCGAAAATGCCCGGTGTCGCGATCGACCACGGGGCCGAGCTGCAGGGTCTGTTGCTGCAAGGTCATGCGCTGTTTCTTCCGGTCAGTCCGCGCGCGGTGCCGGCCGATTGCAGGAAGGCGCGGGAAATGTCGAAAAATTCCGGCACATCCAGCAGGAACGCATCATGGCCGCGGTCGGTCTCGATCTCGGCGAACGACACCCGGGCGCCGGACGCATTGAGCGCATGCACGAGCGCGCGCGACTCAGAGGTCGGAAACAGCCAGTCGCTGGTAAACGACACCACGCAGAAGCGGGTCTGGATGCCGCGAAACGCCCGCGCTAGCACGCCATCATGATCGGCGGCGATGTCGAAATAATCCATCGCCCGCGTCAGATAGAGATAGCTGTTGGCGTCGAACCGCTCGACAAAGGACGAGCCCTGGTAACGCAGATAGCTTTCAACCTGGAAGTCCGCGTCAAAGGAGAACGTCGGCAGGTCGCGATCCTGCATCCGCCGGCCGAACTTGCGGTGCAGCGCGGCGTCGGAGAGATAGGTGATATGCCCCGCCATCCGCGCGACGCCGAGGCCGCGATGCGGCTGGGTGCCCTCCTCGAAGTAGCGGCCGCCGTGCCAGTCCGGATCGGCCATGACAGCCTGACGGCCGAGTTCGTGGAAGGCGATGTTCTGCGCCGAATGCCGCGTGCTGCAGGCAATCGCCAGCGTCGAGAATACGCGTTTCGGAAACGCCGCGGTCCACTGCAGCGCCTGCATGCCGCCCATCGAGCCGCCGGTGACACACAGCAGCGTCTCGATGCCCAAACGGTCGAGCAGCATCGCCTGCGCGCGCACCATGTCGGGAATCGTGATGATCGGAAAATCAAGCCCCCATACCTTTCCGGTGGCGGGGTTGGTGGAGGCGGGCCCGGTCGAGCCCATGCAGCCGCCGATCACGTTTGGACATATGATGAAGTAGGTTTCGGTATCGAGCGGACGGCCGGGACCGACCATGGTTTCCCACCAGCCGGGCTTGCCGGTCACCGGATGCACGTTGGCGACATGCTGATCGCCGGTCAGCGCATGGCAGACCAGAATGGCGTTGGAGCGATGGGCGTCGAGTTCGCCATAGGTCTGGTAGGCGATCTGGAACGGGGCGAGATCGATGCCGCAATCGAGCGGCAACGGCTGGTCTGCGCCGAACAACGCTACTTTCGAACTCGGATGGTCCGCCTCCTGCAACCGTTCGTCGGCATGGATCGCGGGACTTGTTACCGGACTTGGCACAGACTGTACTTTTACCATCTTGTGACCTACCTCCTGAGGCGGCTTCTCAAAAACCTAAGGAAATCAGGCCATAAAAAATCCGGCCTGAACAAAGGTTCGGCCGGGATCACTTCTGTCCCCGGCCTGTTTAGCGAGTTGTTTAACGTGGCTGCAAGCCGGCCGGCTCAAATGACCACGGAACAGGCAAAATGTAGTCCCAAGCGGCCCCATCGTCAAGGCAAGCCTAGGGTTAACGCCTCTGGTAGGGCCCCTCATGGTGAGGAGGCGCGCGCAGGCAAGTGTACGCAGCCTGCGTAAACTTGGCTGTTGCGCCGTCTCGAGCCATGAGGGAGAACGGGGTCCATCCTTCGAGACGCGGCGAAGACGCCGCTCCTCAGGATGAAGGCTGCGTTCCCCGGACGCTGCGCAGCGCGCAAAGCGGTGCGCTGCTGATCCGGGGTCCATTGGGTCCCGGCTCTGCGGTGCATTGTGAAGAACGCTGCACCGCGTCCGGGACACGGGGCGCATCGCTTCACAGGCTCTCAGGATGAGAGGCTATATTCATTAGGGTTTCTCAGATGTCCAAGCCACCCCCCGCTCCGCCCTCGCTCGAGGTGCTGCGCAAGGAGATCGACGCCATCGACGCGCAAATGCACGGCCTTCTGATGCAGCGCGGCGATATCATCGACCGCCTGATCCAGGTGAAGCAGACCCAGGAGGTCGGCTCGGCCTTCCGCCCGGCGCGCGAAGCCGACATGATGCGCCGCCTGGTGCAGCGCCACCGCGGCATTCTTCCGCTCGACACCGTCGAGAGCATCTGGCGCGTCATCATTTCGACGTTCACCTACGTACAGGCGCCATTTTCGGTGCACGCCGACATATCGCTTGGCGAATCCGCGATGCGGGATTCGGCGCGGTTTCATTTCGGTTTCACCGTGCCCTATGTCTCGCATTTCAGCGCGCCTGCCGCGGTCGAAGCGGTGGCCAAGTCGAAAGGCGATCTGGCATTGGTCTCGGCCACTTCGAGCCGGACCCCATGGTGGATCGCGCTCGAAGCCAAGGGCGCGCCAAAGATCATCGCGCGGCTGCCCTTCGTCGAGCGCGCCGATCATCCGGCGGCGCTGCCGGTATTCGTGGTTTCCCGCGTCGCCGACAGCGCCATGGTGACCGAGGTCGAAACCTGGAGCGTGCGCGTGTCCGGCTGGAACGCCGAAATTGCCCGCGCCCTGTCGCCGCTGGCCGAAATCGTCGCGGTGCCCGATACCGCATTCGACGGCGCGGCCCTGCTGGTATCGGTTTCGGGGTCAGGCGGCCTTGAAAAAATCAGGGCGGCGTTGATCGAAGCCGGCGCCTCGGTGCGGTCATCGGCCCTCGTCGGCAGCCACGCAACGCGCTATACGGTCGAAAACGGCGTGGCCAGATAGCCGGTTCGCTTATTTCGGAGTTGAAGATGTCACGACCCGTGCCGAACCCCGGCATTCTCGATATTGCGCCCTATACACCCGGCAAGAGCCCGAAGGCCGAACCGGGCCGCAAGGTGTTCAAGCTGTCGGCCAACGAGACGCCGTTCGGCCCTTCGCCGAAGGCGATCGATGCCTACACGAAGGCGGCGGCGCATCTGGAGGACTACCCGGAAGGCACCTCGCGGATCTTGCGCGAAGCGATCGGCGGCGCCTTCGGGCTCGACCCCGACCGCATCATCTGCGGCGCCGGCTCCGACGAAGTCCTCAATCTTTTGGCGCACGCCTATCTCCGCCATGGCGATGAAGCGATCTCCACCACCCACGGCTTCCTGGTCTATCCGATCGCGACCAAGGCCAACGGCGCCGTCAATGTGATTGCGCCCGAGACCGACTTCACCGCCGACGTCGATGCGATCCTTGGCCTGGTCACGCCGCGGACCAAGCTCGTATGGCTTGCCAATCCGAACAATCCGACCGGAACCTATTTGCCGTTCAACGAGGTCAAGCGGCTGCGCGCCGGGCTGCCGCCGCATGCGCTGCTGGTGCTGGATGCCGCCTATGCGGATTACGTGTCGCGCAACGACTACGAGATGGGCATTGAGCTGGTGGCGACCACGGAGAATACCGTGATGACCCACACCTTCTCGAAGATTCACGGCTTGGCGGCGTTGCGGGTCGGCTGGATGTTCGCTCCCTCCCACATCGTCGATGCGGTGAACCGTATCCGTGGTCCATTCAACGTCTCGACGCCGGCGATGCTGGCGGCGGTGGCGGCGCTCGAGGATACCGCGCATCAGCAGATATCGAAGACGCACACCGAGAAATGGCGCAACTGGCTCACGGAAGAACTGACCAGGCTCGGCCTCAAGGTGACGCCGAGCGTGGCCAATTTCGTGCTGATTCATTTCCCGCTCGACAAGGGCAAGACCGCAGCCGACGCCGACGCCTTCCTCACCAGGCGTGGACTCGTGCTGCGCGCGCTGAACAATTATCGCCTGCCGCACGCGCTACGTTTGACGATCGGCACCGAAGAAGCCAATCGCCTGGTGGTCGAGGGTCTGCGCGACTTCATGGGGTCGAAGTGAACGCCGCGCCGCACTTTGGTCGCATCGCGCTGATCGGCTTCGGGCTGATCGGCGGTTCGATCGCGCGCGCCGCGCGCGAGCAGCGACTCGCAGGCGAAATCGTCACCACGGCGCGCTCGGCCAAGACCCGCGCCCGCGTGAGCGAGCTCGGCATTGTCGATTCCGTGGTCGAGACCAATGCGGAAGCCGTCAAGGACGCCGACCTTGTCGTCCTCTGCATCCCAGTCGGCGCCTGCGGCGAAGTCGCGCAGGAAATCGCTGGCCATCTCAAGCGTGGCGCGATCGTGTCCGATGTCGGCTCGGTGAAGGGCGCGGTGGTGCGGGACATCGCGCCGCATTTACCTGCCGGCGTGCATTTCGTGCCGGCGCACCCGGTGGCCGGCACCGAACATTCCGGGCCCGATTCCGGCTTCGCCGAGCTTTTCATCAACCGCTGGTGCATCCTGACGCCACCCGAAGGCACCGAGAGCAGCGCGGTGGACAAATTGCGCGCGTTCTGGATGGCGCTCGGCGCCAAGGTCGAGATCATGACGCCCGACCATCACGACATGGTGCTGGCGATCACCAGCCATTTGCCGCATCTGATCGCCTATACAATCGTAGGCACGGCGGATGAGCTTGAAGGTGTCACGCAATCCGAGGTGCTGAAGTTCTCCGCCGGCGGCTTTCGCGACTTCACGCGCATCGCCGCATCCGACCCGATCATGTGGCGCGACGTGTTCTTGACCAACAAGGACGCGGTGCTGGAGATGCTCGGCACCTTCAACGAGGATCTTTCCAAGCTCACCCGTGCGATCAGGCGCGGCGACGGCGAGGCGCTGTTCGAGCATTTCACCCGCACCCGCGCGATCCGCCGCGGCATTGTCGAGATCGGCCAGGATTCGGCCGCGCCCGACTTCGGCCGCCCGCACGCGCAGCTTGGGAAGAAGCCGGAGTAGGCATCCGCGCGCCGATTCGAATTTCAAACAGCCGAAACGCGATCTTCACTGTCGTCCCTGTCACCGTCGTCCCTGCGAACGCAGGGACCCATAACCACAGGCCTTCATTGTTGCGCGAAGGCCGTCGGACAGCATCTTTCAACACGCGACACGGCGTATGGGTCCCTGCTTTCGCAGGGACGACGACAGAAAATTTTCCGGACATAAACCCGCATCCCCGCGGCGCGTTGCGCCCGAGTTGTCCATGTATCCTTCGCCCAAAGAGAGCGTACGGAACGCCGGGTGCCCGCCGCACCCGCAGCCTCGTGTGTGAAATAAAACAAACACACGAGCAAATTCACCACAGATACACCGGTTCGCCCGGCGTTCCGCACGCAATGGTTTTAACGGCTTATATCGCGCTCCCCGGTGACCGGGCTTTCTTGCCACCGTCGTCAGCGGATATCGCTTCCGCCAACTTGACACCAGCGTCGGGGCGTCAGGACCACACGACTTCGCCGTCCGCGCCCCGGATGCCGATCGTCGCCGACATCAGGCCGCGTCCACCGCCTCCCGCACCCAACGTCGTGACGATGCGCAACGCCCCTCCTGAGGGGTACGGGATGGGGCGAGATATACATCTGATTTGCATTTCTGAAAAACAGAAATATTTTTTACGTTGGGGCTGGACAAGGGGCCGCGGGCGGGTCTGCGAAAACGACCCGACGGGCAAATCACCCACGTCAGTTGAAACGCGAAATTAATAAATCACCGTCGTCCCTGCGCAAGCAGGGGACCCATACCGCGTTGTGCTATCAATTGAGACGCGGTGGTCGACGTTCTTCGCAAAACAGTCGCCTGTGGTTGGGTCCCTGCGTGCGCAGGGACGACCACAAAATTCTCACCAATAGATAGCCCGTTGGATGGCTTGAGTCCCTTGTGAAACCCATCAACGCCGCGCCGGGAAATGACGGGTATCGCGGAGTTTATCATCGGGCGCGCATTCGCGCGACCCGTTGGCTCCACCCATCCTTGCGCGCGCTGCATTGTGGCGCGTGAACACCCCGTTTCTTTTCTTTCCGCATTTGCCGCGGCTTCCGCTCAGGCTACCCGGCGCCGCTTGGACGTTCGTCCTGTCACCGCTGGGCGTGCGGAAAGCGTCAGACCCAAGGCACGGACGATGCGCATGACGGTGCTGAATTCGGGATTTCCGGTTTCCCCAAGCGCCTTATACAAGCTCTCGCGGTTCAAGCCGGCATTCTTCGCGATCTCACCCATGCCGCGCGCACGTGCGACGATGCCTAGCGCGTCGCGCACAAAGTCCGCGTCACCCGTTTCGAGCGCTGTCGTGATATAGGCAACCTGGCGTTCTTCGCTGTCGAGATAATCGGCGGCATCAAATCGTGTGGTCTTGCGCATTACAATGCCTCCGCGAGAATCTGAGCCTGCTCGATATCCTGTCGCTGCGTGCGCTTGTCGCCTCCGCAGAGCAGGATCACCATCTGCGCCCCGCGGGACAAATAATAGATGCGGTAACCAGGCCCGTAAGCGATCCGCATTTCCATGACACCCTTGCCGACGCTTCTGGTGTCCCCGGGATTTCCCTCTTCCATGCGACGAATGCGGGCAACTATGCGCGCGACGGCATTGGCATCCTTGAGACGGCGTAGCCAGACTGAAAACTCCTTCGTCTGGCGCACCTCGACCATGGTTGCCGAAATGTAGTCCATGGGCTACAAACGGTCAAGCGAGAAATGGATGCGCAGTTCGGGGAATCGGCGGCTTTCGGCGCAGACCGCCCTCACGACTCCGATGAATTGGGATGATGATTAACTGAACTGTCACCGTAATTCCAGATAGCGACAGGTTTTTTAGCGCAACGAAATGACGTTAGGTGGCATCTGGAAATCACCGCAGCGGCGCGAGGTCGCGGGTGGCGACATAGCCGAGCGGCTTGCCGTCGGCGGCGACCAGCGACCAGCCGTCCTTGCTCTCGAGCACCGTCACCGCCGTTTTCGCCGACAGGCTGCGCACAACAGTGGCGCCATAGCTCGGCTGGATCTGCAACTGCGCGGTCTGTGAAAGCTGATAGGCCGGCTTCGCCTCCGCGACCGGGGTCGCCTCGTCCCGCAGGATGCGGGTCTGCTTCGCCAAGGGATAGTTCGCGGTGATCTTCATCTGCGGGGCCTGGCGCTGTTTGAACACCTTCTGGCTCAGTTCGGTCACCTGCGCATAGACATAGGCCGCAAGCTCCGTCACCTCGATCGTGCCGTTATTGTCGCTGTCGGCGCGATCGAGGCCATCCAGCATCTCGTAGGTGAACAGCCCGTGGCCGCGGTAATTCTCGAGCGCCTCCTGGCTGCCGGCGGAGGCGGTGATGATCGAGCGCCCGGTGGCCTCAGAGAGCCGGTCGTTGGCGGCGCCGCGCTCGAGCTGCTGGGTTTCGGCGGCATCGCCCGTCAGGGCGCCTGAGTCGCAAGTGTCGAACAGGATGACGCTCCGTCGCGCCGGAACGAGTGCAAACCAGCGCTGCAATTGATCCTGGGTGATCCCCCTGGCCTTGACTGCGGCGTTGATCGCCTTGTCGGTCATCTCGCCATCGACGGTCAGGTCCTGCGGAATGAAGTAGTAGCGGCCGTCGACGGTCTTGCCGTGGCCGGCGAGATAAAGCACGAACACATCGGAAGGCTGCGCCTTTCCGACGATCTCGTTGAACGCTGCGTCGAGCGTCTCGCGCGTCACGTCGGAATCGGTCATCAGCTTGACGTCGACCGACTGGTAGAGGCCGCCCGCCGCCTCGCTGAAACCGCGCGCCACCTCCTTGGCATCCGACACCGCGTAGGCGAGCTGGATGCGCTTGTCGGCGTAGGCGTTGACGCCGGCAACCAGCGCGAACAAATGCGGCTTGACGGCCGGCGCTGGCGAGGGCGCGGGTGGCGGCAGCGCGCCCGGAGGCTGCTGCGGGATCGGCACCGCCACAACCGTCGGGCCCGAGGCGACGCTCAAATGCGCCGGCACCGAGGCGACGAGGTTTGCGCTGTTGTAGGCGACCACCGAGATGTCGTTGGCGCCGGGATCGAGCGCGAGGCTGCGCGTCAGCCGCACAGGCTGTCCTGCCGCCGGTGCTTGCAGATTGTCGACACCGGCGGTGACCCCATTGATCCGCCATTCGACACGGCCGATGCCGCCGCCGCGCGGTGATCTCGGCTTCCGCCGAGACGCTCTCACTGATGCCCGCGCCCGCGCTGAGCGACCGGCCGGGTAATATCAGCCGCACGTCGGGCGCCCTGCCGCTCGCGATTACCTTGTTGAGGTCGAGATTGGCCGCGGCCTCCCGCACGCCGGGCTATCCCGGAGGGTCAGATTCTCCGATCCCACTCGCCGAAATGCCCCGCCATCGGCCCTGCGCAGGATTGATTCTTCCAATTTTTGGAATTTTGTGCGATGCTAGATGAATGATCATCATTGGCGCGGATGTAGTCGAAGGCTATTTCGCCAAACATGCCGGCCACCGAGGGATCAAAGCAGCACGATCGCAATACGATGCCTGGCTGGACATTGTCACCCGCGCCGAGTGGCACAATCCCGAGGACGTCAAGGCCTCATATCCGAAGGCGAGCATTCTGAAGGCAGGTCGGGTTGTGTTCAACATCAAGGGCAACGACTATCGATTGGTTGCCCGCGTGCAATATCAGGCGAGCGTCCTGGCGATCCGATTCTTTGGGACGCACGCCGAATATGACGAGATAGATGCGGAGACGGTGTAATGGATGCGACCATGATCTTGATCGACAGCGATGCCGAGCTCGCGCGCGCTCGTGCGCTCGTTGATCGGCTTTGGGACTCGAATGATCCAACCGATATTGTGCGGCTGGAGGCTCAAGCGCGCCTGATTTCCGCTTATGAGGAACGCAAATGGCCACGCCGGCCGCCGGGCATCGCGGACCTGATCCGTCATCTGATGGATCAGCATGGCCTCACGCGAGCCGACATGGTGCCGATCCTCGGCACCGCCAGTCGTGTCAGTGAAGTACTTCGCGGCAAGAAGGGACTGAGTATGGCGATGGTGCAGAGATTGCGCGCCCGCTTTCGCGTGCCGGCCGACCTGCTATTGCCGCCGCCGAAGAAGGCGCCATCCCGGCGTCCGACGAGGCGGGTCGCCGCCTGAGTTGGCACTTTCGGCATAGTGTCTCCGACAAGCCGCGGCCGATTCCACGGGCTCATTCGCAAGTCCGGATGGATCTTCGTAGCGCCACGGCGAAGCAATATTGCCCATCTTCGTCGGCCGTGGCGCGCCACTTCCGTGCACGCTATTGAGGCCGTGCGCCGCCGACGTCCCGATCCGAGCCGGCAAGCTGCTTCTGCAGGCTGCGCAGCATATGATTTTGGTGATGGGCGGTGACAGGACGCGAATTGAGTGCACTGGCACCGTAATTCCAACATGAGAATCAAACTGCAGAGGCAAGCAGCATAGTCAACCGGAAATCAGGCCACCCGGCCAGAGTCAGTGAGATTTGCTGGTAGCTCATCGCGCCCTTAACGGGGTGATTGAATGTCCGCAAGCCTCCCTCCCGCGCAAGCACGCCGTGCGTGTCCCAGCAACGCGCGAAATCGACGCTCTCCCGGCGCAAATCTTCGACAAGGCGTTCTAGGGCTTGATCGTCCACGTAACTTGTTGTGGCGGCCCTGAACTCGGCTACGACCCGATGGGCTCGTGCATCCCAGTCACAGATAAGCGACCGAGCCTCGGGACGCAGAAATAGAAAGCGCAAGAGATTCAATTCGCCGCCGGAATCCAGCCACCCGCTGAACAAGTGCGCAGCCGCGGCATTCCAACGGCGCGCGGTCCAATGGCGGTCAAGAATGTACGCAGGCCCATCAATCGAATCTACACAAGCTAGAACGGCCGCTGGAATTTCATCGGTGGTGTCCAGACCCTTTTCGGGATTGTGCTTACCAGCCAGTTCGAAAAGATAACTTCGCTCCGCTCTGGACAGGTGCAGCCCCCGCGAGAGCCGGTCGAGTGTCGCTGGCGATACGGAGACATCGCGGCCCTGTTCGATCCAGGTGTACCAGGTGGTGCTCAATCCGCAGAGTTGCGCGACCTCCTCACGCCGGAGGCCTGGCGTTCTCCGTCTCCGCCCCTCGGCAAGGGCATATTTTGAAGGGATCTGCCGTTCCCGCAAGACACGCAAAAACCTACCGAGTGCTCGCGTTTGCTTTTCCATTACATTCTCGTTTGTGGGTGCCTTTTATACCAGGATATTGATTCCTCTTAAACTAGTTAGCCCATTTTGGTAGGTGGCACCGACGCGGCATGCAACCGATTACCAGGCGACGCTTCGCCGGACCGAGGGGGGAATTGATGACAGAGAAGGCCGAGGCCGGGCACATTCCGTCAACTTACAGCACTGTGGGTGTTTTGCTTGCCACCGCTGGCGCAGTGGCTTTTTCGCTGCGCGCCATTTTCGTTAAGCTTGCGTACGAAGACATGAGCGACCCGATAACGCTCCTCGCTCTCAGGATGATGTTCTCGCTACCGTTCTTCATCGCCGCGCTGGCGCTGTATCGGCATCACGCGGCTAATCGGGGCTATGTGCGGATAACCAAGCGTGATGCCCTGATTCTGACGGGACTTGGATTTGTTGGCTACTATCTCTCGAGTCTGCTCGACATGATAGGGCTTCAGTTTGTGGCGGCCGGAGTAGGTCGTCTGCTTCTGTTTATCTATCCGACCATCGTTGTGATTATTTCTGCAGTCTTTCTTGCGAAGCCGATCTCCCGGCGCGAAGTTGGAGCGTTGGTGATAACCTACGTTGGTGTTGCCTTCGTACTTTCCGGTCAGTTTGACAAATCAAGCGAGAATATCTGGTTGGGAGCATTCCTGATCGTTTTGGGCGCGATCAGCTTCTCTGTATATCTGGTCGTGGGTGCGGAGACTGTAGGGAGGCTGGGTTCGATCCCATTCACTGCATACGCGACAGCCGCAGCCAGCGGCTTCTGTATTGCGCAATTTCTTCTAGTCAGGCCTCTGGACGCGCTCATTCTTCCGCAGCGAGTATACATTCTGGCCGGCGCGATGGCGCTCTTTAGCACTGTCATACCTCTCTTCATGATGGCCGAGGCGCTCCGTCGCTTAGGCGCCAGCCGCGTCGCGATGATCAGTGCGCTCGGGCCTGTCGCAACGGTCATTTCGGGCTATCTTGGTCTCGATGAGAGAATGAATTTACTTCAGATGGCCGGCGGACTGCTGGTAACTGCGGGAGTGCTTATTATCGCTGCTCGTGCGCGCGAAGCGGACAAGAAGGAGTTACGGTGACAGCGACAGTTTATTCCCGGTCGCGGCTTCGGCCTGCCAGCGCGAGGGACGACGCTGGAAAACTGCCTAGTGGACGGCGAACTAAATCGCAGGCGGTCGCATACTCTCGGGTTCTGGCGTGTGTCAGGGCTGCGGCGTCATAGCGCAACGGCGAAGCAATATTGCCCATCTTCGTCGGCCGTGGCGCGCCACTTCGAAATACGCTATCGGCGCCAAACGCCGCAGTCTCTCCGCCTTAAGCCTCAGAATGGGCCGACTGTGCCGGCTCTCGAACGTCTCCCGACCACTCCCACCGTTGCTTGTTTAGGCAATTAAGGCTTAATCTGCGGCTATGAAGCAGCCAATTGTCTCTCGTAGCGCCGATGTGATGGGCGGCACTGCTGTGTTCCATGGGACGCGAGTTCCCGTGCAAACCCTGCTCGATTACCTAGAGGCGGGCGAATCGATCGATGATTTTCTTGAGGGGTTCCCGTCCGTGTCGCGAGAGCATGTCATCGCTTTCCTGGAGGAAGCGAAGGACCGAGTAATCGAAGCCGTATCGTGAAGGTGTTTCTCGACGAATGCGTCGATTGGCGCCTCGCGCGCGACATTGTCGGCCACGACGTCAAGACCGCTCGTCAGATGGGTTGGACGACGATCAAGAATGGAACGTTACTGACGCTTGCCTCGGAACCACTTCGACGTGTTCGTCACTGTGGATCGAAACCTGTCCTTTCAGCAGAACCTGCATAGCTTCTCGATCGCGGTCGTCGTGCTTCGGGCGAAGACGAACCGGCTTGCCGATCTCAGGCCGTTGGTTCCGAGCTTCCTGGCGGCCATCGAGTCCGCACTGCCCGGTGCCGCCAGGTTCATTGGTGCCGACTGAGACCAACGGCCCGAACTCATGACTCGTCATGCCCGCGCTTGTCGCGGGCATCCACGTCTTGCTTTTCTGGTGCTACAAAGACGTGGATGGCCGGGACGAAGCCCGGCCATGACGGCGGATGGGTCATTGCCGACATCCGCTGGTATGAGACGCAGCCTCGGACAATGTGCCGACGAGCGTATGATTTGGACCCGTGCCGTTCCCAACTGCGCGCAGTGCCACGGCGCGCTACGGCGCGGCTCAGGCTACCCGGCGCCGCTTGGACGTTCGTCCTGTCGCCGCTGGGGGTGCGGAAAGCGTCAGACCCAAGGCACGGACGATGCGCTTGACGGTGCCGAATTCGGGATTTCCGGTTTCCCCAAGCCCCTTATACAAGCTCACGCGCGTCTTCGACGCGCTATGGCGGTGCGCTGCCGATCCGGGGTCCATCGCCTCACATGAAATAAGTGTAGGTCCGGGCTCTGCGGAGCAGCGCCAAGGGGCGCTGCGCCGCGTCCGGGACACGGATAACTCAAAACAACGGCGGAACCTGCCCCACTTTGAGCGGGCCCAGATACACCGTGCCGTCGACGAAGCGCAACGGAAAGGCCCGCGCTTTCTTGCCTTCCAGCACCGCTTCGGTGCCGAGCGCGTTGATAGCTGCGGCAACGCCGACATTGGCGTTTTGCTTGACCGCCTTGCCGAGGCCGGGAATCGCCCGGTCGAGCGCGCCAAGCAGATTGCTGACATCCTGTGTCTTGACGCCCGGCGCGACGCGGTCGAGCGTTGCCTGCGGCACGCCCTCATCCAGCATTTTCTCGATGCCGAGCGCCGGGATCACCTTCTCGATGCCGGCAATCGTCATCTGAAGCTCGCCGTCGAGGCGCCCTTGCGCGGAAAGCCCG
>Ga0209517_10006951_pt1 | contig 13760 bp, 9 predicted proteins | sample PeaSoiMetSII2010_FD_187695 | JGI IMG/M metagenome (GOLD analysis project Ga0209517, IMG submission 187695) | Peat soil microbial communities from Weissenstadt, Germany - SII-2010 (SPAdes) (version 2) | ecosystem: Environmental > Terrestrial > Soil > Wetlands > Peat | place: Germany: Weissenstadt...
GAACGAACACGACTTCCATTTCATGCAGCACGCGCTGGACCTGGCGCGCAAGGGCGTCGGTCTCGCCAGTCCCAACCCTACTGTGGGCTGCGTCATCGTCAAGGACGGCGCGATCGTCGGCCAGGGCTTTCATCAATATGAATCGCGCGACCACGCGGAAATCGTCGCCCTCAAACAAGCAGGAGACCACGTCCGCGGCGCCACTCTCTACGTCACGCTGGAGCCTTGCAATCACATTGGCCGCACCGGCCCCTGCACTGAGGCAATCATCAACGCGGGGATTGCGCGTGTCGTTGCCGCCATGCAGGATCCCAATCCAAGAACGCGCGGTGGCGGTTTCGCCCGGCTGCACGCCGCGGGCATCGAGCTGGAAACGGGCGTGCTGGAATCCGAAGCGGAAAAACTCAATGATGCTTTTTCATGCTGGATCACCACAAAACAGCCCTTCGTCACGTTGAAATCCGCATTGACCCTTGATGGCCAACTCGCGCTCCCCGGAGCCGGTAAAGGCAAGAAGCGTCTCTGGATCAGCAGCGAAGAATCCCGCGCTGAAGTGCAACGCATGCGTCACTCTTCCGACGCCCTGTTCACCGGCATCGGTACCATCCTCGCGGATAATCCCCTGCTCACCGATCGCAGCGGCCTACAGCGTCGCCGCCGACTTCTCCGCGTAATCGTCGACACGAAGTTGCGCCTACCACTCAAATCTCGCATCGTGCAAACTGCCCACGACGACCTTCTCGTCTTCACCGCCGCCTCTTTGAAATCTCCAAAAGCGCGCAAACTGCAATCCGCCGGAGTCGAGGTGGTGCAAACGAAATCACGTGCCGGCAGGTTAGATCTCTATGCCGTACTGAAAGAACTTGGCCGCCGCGAAATCCTCAGCGTCCTGCTCGAAGCCGGCCCCCATCTCAACGCCGCCGCGCTTTCCGCCGGACTCGTTCACAAACTAGTCCTCTTCTACGCCCCCAAACTTGCAGGTCACACCGCGGTCCCCTTCGTTAGCGCCCTGTCATCCTCGATTCACACTCTCATCCTCCGCTCCATCCAACAGTTCGGCCCCGACGTGGCCCTTGAACTCGTTTTGGGCGATCACAAGATGTAGGGTCCAGCACTGCTGGACGCCCGAGTTTGTGCCGCACAGTCCCCTTCACGTCTCATCCCTCCAAAAACCCCTACTCAACCTCTCCTTTCTCTGCGACTATCTTTCTTTCTCCGATTCGCACGACGCATCTCCTCTCTGGAGGTTCCGTTTGCATGACTGAAGCTCCGCGCTCCTGGCGCCTGGGATTCTGGAGCCTCATCGCCACGCAATTTCAGGGCGCGTTCAACGACAACGCCCTCAAGTACCTTGTCATCTTCCTCATCATAGGCAACAACCTTTCCCCCAACGAGCGCGAATCCAAAGTCCTCATCGTCGGTTCTCTCTTCTCCCTCCCCTTCATTCTCTTCTCTATGACCGGCGGTTACTTCGCCGACCGCTACAGCAAGCGCACCGTTACCATCTGCACGAAAATCTTTGAGATTGCGGTGATGCTCTTTGCCATTATGGGCTTTGCGATGCACCGCCTGCCCATGGCCATGGCCGCCGTTTTCCTGGCTAGCACGCAGGGAGCGCTCTTCGGCCCCTCCAAATACGGTCTGCTACCAGAAATTCTGCCGGAGAAAAAGCTGTCTTGGGGCAACGGTGTCATCGAACTCGGCACTTTCCTTGCGGCCATCACCGGCACAGTTGTCGGCGCATACTTCTCCGACGCTTTTGGGAATCGTCAGCACTTTTCCGGAATCGCATTTCTGGCCTGCTCGGTGGTGGGCCTCATCACAAGCCTCGGCATCAGCAAAGTTCCCGCCGCGGACCCCGCGCGAAAATTCCGTTTCAATGTTCTGGGAGACTTGTGGTCGCAGGGAAAGCTCATCGCGCAGGATCGCGTCCTTTGGCTCGCCGTGGCGGGCAATACCTATTTCTTTTTCCTCGGCGCCCTGCTTCAGTTCGACATCGTCTTCTACGGCCACGACGTCCTTCACGTTCCGAACACGCAAGGAAGCCTGCTTCAGGCCTCCATAGCGATTGGTATCGGTCTGGGCAGTTTGGCGGCAGGTTACCTCTCCGGGGGAAAGATCGAATACGGTCTCATTCCATTGGGAGCCACCGGCATCACCGTCTTTGGATTTGTACTGGCGGCGCCCGGCCTTTCCTTTCACACCGTCTTGATCCAACTCGCACTGCTGGGGTTTTTCGGTGGCTTCTTCATCGTGCCCATCAGCGCGCTCATCCAGCATCGCCCGGAAGAGCAGCATCGTGGCGGAGTCCTCGCCGCCGCGAATCTTCTCTCCTTCATTGGCATCTTCGCCGCTTCCGGCGTTTTCTATGTTCTGCAACACTTCGTGCATCTTGGGCCCGCCGGCATTTTCTTCTGGGCGTCGTTCCTGACTCTTGCCGCACTCGCCTATGTCCTCTGGCTTTTGCCCGATTCCCTTCTGCGTCTGCTGCTGTGGATTGCCGCCCACACACTCTATCGCTTGGACCTGAAGGGCAATGAAAACATTCCCGCGCGCGGCGGTGCGCTGTTAACGCCCAATCACACGTCGTGGGTCGATGCCGTGCTGCTGATTTCCGCCACGGATCGCCCCATTCGCTTCCTGATGTTCAAAGGCGTCTACGATCATCCCCTCATCAAGCCCTTTGCCCGCATGCTGAAGATCATTCCCATCGCCTCCGATCAGGGCGCGCGCGAAATGATTCATTCCTTACGTGAAGCCTCCGAAGCCCTGCGCAACGGCGAGGTGGTCTGCATCTTTCCCGAAGGCCAAATCACCCGCATCGGTCAGATGCTGCCGTTCCGCCGCGGCTTCGAGCGCATCGTAAAAGGCATCGACGTTCCCATCATTCCCGTGAACCTCGACGGTGTGTGGGGCTCCATCTTCAGCTTTTCCCGCGGCCACTTTCTCTGGAAATGGCCGCGGGCGATGCCCTATCCCGTGCGCATCACCTTTGGCACGCCTTTGCCTGCGACCGCAACTTCAACCGAAGTCCGCCAGGCCGTTCAGGAACTGGGCGTTGACGCCTTCCAGCGCCGCCGCCGCTACATCAAGCCGCTCACGCGCAGCTTTTTGCGAACGGCTCGCCGCCATCCTCGCCGCTTCTGCATGGCCGATAGCCGCACTCCCAAACTCTCGTTTGGCGATGCCGTCATCAAGACGGTCTTCCTCGCGCGTCGCCTGCGCCCCCTCTGGGCAGGTCAGAAAATGGTTAGCATCCTGCTCCCGCCATCCATTCCCGGAGCGCTCGTCAACTGGGCCGCGCTACTGCTCGGCAAGGTCCCGATCAATCTCAACTACACAACCTCCAATGAATCGCTGGCCTCCTGTGCGCGCCAGTGCGAACTGAAAACCGTCGTCACTTCCAGGCTCTTCCTCGAAAAAGTACACATCCAGCCGCCCGGCGAAATCATCTACGCGGAAGACCTCGCGGAAAATCCGCGCGTCACTGAAAAACTAATAGCTCTACTCTCCGCAAAACTTTTCCCTGCGCGTCTCCTCGAACTCTTTCTCGGTGTCCGCCATACCGCCAAGCTCGACGACACCGCCACCATCATCTTTTCCAGCGGCTCGACGGGCGAACCCAAAGGCGTCATCCTTTCGCACTTCAATCTCGCCTCCAACGTCGAGCAGTTGGAACAGGTCTTTCATCTTCACGACGGAGACCGCATCCTCGGTATTCTGCCTTTCTTTCACTCGTTCGGTTTTACCGGCGCGCTCTGTTTGCCTGCACTTTCCGGTATTGGCGTGGTCTATCATCCGAGTCCGCTGGACGCGCCAGCCATCGGCGCCCTGGTTAGCAAATACTCGGTCAGCTTGCTGATTTCCACGCCGACTTTCCTGAATTCTTATGCCCGGCGTTGCGCCCCGGAAGTGTTCGGTAGTCTGCGAATTGTCATGGCGGGCGCGGAAAAGTTACCGGAGCGCATCGCGCAGTCTTTCGAGGATCATTTCGGCATTCGCCCATTGGAAGGCTACGGCTGCACGGAGTGTTCCCCTGTCATCGCCGTGAACACCTACGATTTTCGCGCCGCCTATTTTCGCCAGGTCGGCGCCAAACGCGGCACGATTGGCCATCCATTGCCCGGCATCGGCGTTCGCATCATTGATCCCGAATCCGGCGAAGCACTGCCGGTGGACAAGCCAGGGCTATTGCTCGTGCGCGGGCCCAATATCATGGTGGGCTACCTGAATCGCCCCGAAAAAACGGCGGAGGTTCTTCGTGACGGCTGGTACAACACCGGCGATATCGCCACAGTAGATGAAGACGGCTTCCTGCGCATCACCGATCGGCTAAGCCGCTTCAGCAAAATCGGCGGCGAAATGGTGCCGCACATCAAAGTGGAAGAGAAACTCCATGAACTTCTGGGCGCGGATGGCCAGGTGCTGGCCGTGAGCGCCATTCCCGACGAAAAAAAAGGGGAGCGCCTGGTGGTGCTTCACACGCTGAAGGAAAACATGCTGAAGGAATGCCTGGAGAAGTTCGCCAAATGCGATCTGCCGGCCCTATGGAAACCACGGCCAGATCAGTTTCTATTTGTCGAGCAGTTGCCGTATCTGGGCACGGGCAAGTTGGATTTGCGCCGACTCCGCGAGCTTGCTCTGACCCTCACCAGCCCCGCCGTTTGATTCGCGCCCTTGTCGGGCCCTCTTTCTGCTTGCCCACCGTAGGAGGGGGGCGGGCCGTGCCTGTGCTCGACCAACAAAAAAGGCCGCTCAAAAGCGGCCTCCTCTCAAATAATGTCCGAGAGTCTCGTCAGTCGGCTTTGTCAAAATCGCGCAACAAGCAACTCATCGCGCACTTTACTTCCCCATTAGGCAATAAGGAGCATTCCACGACGGACCAATCCGTGTCCTCACCGCCATGAAACTTCGCCGCGGTAATACTCGCAACTCTGTCTTTGTTGGGGCAAACCACGTTGCGGAACCGGTAGCTACACGTCTCCAGGATGCGGTCGAGAACATCGGGCTCGGACATGCCTTACCTCCGTCGCAAAGGCCGGGGATGACCTGATTTTTTACAATGGTGCACTTCTCCGAGCCCTCTGTCAAGATTACTGCGGAGCGCGCCAGCCTCTGCGTCCGGACCCTGGATTGGGCCGCCTTTACTCTACGGCTTGTCCACTCGCGCCTGGGATAGGCAATCCATGCCACAGTGCACAGCTCCGGGCGGCAGCAACGAACAATCGATCACGCGCCAGTCGCTCCAACCTTCTTCGCTGTGCGGCCAGTTCGCCACCACCACACGCGCTTCACATTGCCGTTGCGAGCAGAACACCTTCTGCGGATACGTTTTCGCGGATTCTGGATGCGGATCGGTTAGTTTTGGGTCAAACATAAGTCACCTTCGACGGGGAGCGAGACCTGAGGCCATCTTGCTCCCCGCCCAATCCTTCGTCAAGGATTTGCGTCACGGTTCGGGGTATCCTGTAGCTTCGCTCCATGTACCTGCCGTTACCATGCGGAGCGGCCAGCTAACGCGAGGAATTCATGTTTACCGGCATTATTGAGCATCTCGGCACCATCGATTCGTTGCAACTTCACAAAGACGGCGGACGCTTGACGATTTATGCGCCCACGGTTACGCCGCATCTTGCCATCGCCAACAGCATCGCCGTTAACGGCTGCTGTCTGACTGTCGTCACCATGGAAGGCGAACGTTTCTCCGCCGATCTTTCCGGCGAGACGATTCGTAAGACCTCGTTCGGCGAATTGCGGCCGGGTATGCGGGTGAATCTGGAACAGCCGATGACGGCCGGCAAAGAATTTGGCGGACATTTTGTTCTTGGCCACGTGGACACCGTTGGCCGCGTCGCCCGCCTCGAACCCGAAGGCGAAAACTGGTGGTACGGCGTGGAGGTCCCGCAATCGTTCGCGCGCTCCATCGTGCCTCAGGGCTCCATCGCCATTGACGGCATTAGCCTTACCGTGGCGCGTTGGCACGAGCGCATCGCCGAAATCGCCATCATCCCGTTTACGTATGAACACACGAATGTCCGAAACCTGAAACCGGGCGATGCGGTCAATCTTGAAGGGGATGTACTTGGGAAATATGTCGAGCGATACGTGGAGGCACGCAGCGCGGCGAAGCCGGCGAGCAATCTCACCATCGAACAACTCGTCCAGCAAGGGTTCTAGTGCTCCAGTGTAGCTCACCCCTTCAGGGGTGAGGCCTTCCCAAACCGTGGCAACCAACCTGCCAACGACTGAAAACAAATCGCGCCAGCATCAGCGAAAATCCTCGGGCCTGAAGGCCCGAGCTACAATCTCACGCACTCGTCCTCTTTGATCTGGCCCCGCGCCAATACAACACCAATCCCAGCAGGATCGATGCCAGCGTCCCGCCCACCAGCTTCAATTCAAATCCCACCTTGTTGGAAGAGTCCCCTGGCGGCACCAGCGAGACAAAAATTCCAATCAACACAACCACAAATCCCAGTCCGCCTGATAACCACAAGCCCCACTTACCGCCCGGGATGAGCACTGCATGCTGATTTTCCAGCCGGTCCTTGCGTTTCGCCAGTTTGATCACCGCCAGGAACATATAAATAAACGGGATGAAATACAGGATGATGGCCGCGTCGATCAAAAACTGGTAAGCGCCGCGCGTCGTGTCGTTGATCTGGCTGGCCAGCAGGATTGCTCCCGAAACGCCCGCTTGCACCAGGATCGAAACATAAGGTGTCTTCCAGCGCGGATGAATCTTGCCGAACGCCGCCGGCAGATAGCGATCGATGCCCACCACAAACGGCACACGTGCAATGCCCGCGACGGTGCTGCCAACTCCTCCGGCATTTCCAACCGACACGAGCAGCGCCGCAAGGATCCCAAGGAATCCGACCTTGAGCGCAATCGAGCCGACGGTAATCGCGTTAAAGACGCCGCTCTGCGGATCCAGGTCGCCGGCAGGCACCAGAGCCAGAATCGCGAACGTTCCCACGATATACATCAGCGCAATCAGCGCCCCCGCGCCAAACACGGCGCGCGGCAACGTCCGGCGGGGATTGCGCACCTCTTCACTCATCGCCGAAACCAATTCCAGCCCCGTGAACGCAAACGCGATCTGCGACCAGAAATTCACCGTGTCCCAATTCCAGGTCGGCTTCATGTTCGCCAAAGTGAAATGCGTCACCGATCCGTGCTTCAGATAAACCAGTCCCGCCACCCCCACCAGCATCATGAGCGGCAAGTAGGTCCCTACGCCCCCGGCATTCTGCAGCCACTTCCCGATGTTCAAGCCAATGATGTTCAGCAGTACCGCAATAAGTAGCAGCGCCAGGGAAACGAGGATCAGGAACGGGCGGTCTTGCGAGAGCGCCGCGCCGCGCCCTCCCAGAATGTACGCGCTCATGGAAGCGCTCGCCAGCAGCAATCCAGGAAAATAGAACACCGTGTAAATCCAATACGTCCATCCCGCCACGAAGCCGTGAAAATCTCCAAAGGCTTCCTTGGCCCAGACGTACAATCCGCCTTCCTCGGGAAACCGGGAGGACAATTCGTTGATGACGAAAGCTCCCGGTACAAAAAAGAACAGCGCCGCGATTACCCACAAACTGATGGACGACGTGCCATTGTGTCCCGCGGCAGCGATCCACCGCGGCCCCAGCACGGTGGCGATATTGAACAACAGCACATCCCAGAAGCCCATCGATTTGCGTAATTGTGATTTTGGATCGGCGTTGACGGGGGTGGCGGTCGTCACAGAGTCACGTCCAGCGCGGGGATTAATTCATCCTGCATACGGAAATTGTGCAAAAAAGGATCCTTGGAATTCTCGAATTCGGCCCACGTATCGAACACCTCCGCCCGGCCATCTTGCAGAAATACCACCGTATCGGCCAGACGCTTGGCCAGGTGCGTGTCATGCGTCACCACGATCGAGGTCTTCCGGAAAGTCTCTTTCAACCGCGCAATCAAGTCGCCCATATGCCCGGCCATGATGGGGTCCACCATCGTCGTTGGTTCGTCGTACAAGATAGCCTCGGGATTCTGCGCCAGCGCCCGGGCGATGGCCACCGCGCGTTTCATCCCCGTGGAAAGTTCGCTCGGCAATTTATCCAACACCTCTTCCACTTCCAGCATCTTTGCGAATTTCATCACATACTGCTCGATATCTTCGTCTGTCAAACCCGCCTGGTCTTCCAGTGGGAACGCGATGTTTTCCGCCACCGTCAGCGAGTCAAAGAGCGCGCCTGACTGGAATACCATCGTCACCTTGCCGCGCAACTCTGCAAATTCGCGCTCAGTAAAACCCGTGACGTCCTGGCCGGCAATCCAAATGCGTCCGGAATCAGGCTTCAGGAAACCCAAAATGAGTTTGAGAGTAACGGATTTGCCCACGCCGCTGCGTCCCATGATGACGCAAGTCTGGCCACGCTTCACCTGAAAGCTCACGTCCTTCAGCACCTCGCGGTCGTCGAACGCCTTGCAAACGCCGCGAAATTCAAAATAGCTATCCGTGGCGCCGTCAACAGCTCTAACCGCGCTCAATCCGAGAACATTGCGTTCATCGCTCATGATTTGCGTGCTTCGATAATCCGGCTAGTCTCTTCACAGTCTGCATGCATGTTTCTATTCCAGAATAAACGGCCATCCGTATCAAACCGTTTCCAGGCGGACTCGTCAAGCACTTCTCCACCAGGCAACTGCTTCAGCTCCTCCCGTACCCAAGACGCGCAGGCTTCGTTATTCATCATCCTCGACCGGTCCCTGCCCCGGCCGCCGAATCCCCAGCTCGCGCATCTTTTCCTGCAAGCTTTGCCGGTGTAAGCCAATTGTCGCCGCCGTTCGCGAAATATTCCAGCGATGCGCGCCCAACTGCCTTAGCAGGAACGCAATCTCAAATTTGCGTTTCGCCTCGCGCAGATCTTTTTCCTGCAAGCCATAATCCTCGATTTCTTCGCCGCTTTTCGGCGGAATTGGCGAGCCTCGCAGAATCTCTTCCCCCAGATCGTTCACGCCTAGTTCAGCATTCCGGCAAAGCACCAGGCTGCGCTCCAGCGCATTTTTCAGCTCCCTTATGTTGCCCGGCCAATCGTATTTCTCCAGTGCCGCCAGCGCCTCTTTGGTCAAAACGGCGGTTCGCCCCAGACGCGCTCCGTGAATCTGCAAAAACTCTTCCGCAAGAATGGAGATGTCCTCCTTGTGCGCACGCAGCGGCGGCAATTCAATGCTCACCACGCGCAACCGGTAGTACAAATCCTCACGAAACTTCCCGTCGCGAATGGCCGCCGGCAAATTGCGGTGTGTCGCGCTGATGATGCGCACGTCCACGGGAATAGACTGCGTTCCCCCGAGCCGCTCGATGGTGCGATTCTCTAGCGCGCGCAGCACCTTCGATTGCGTCACCGGGTTCATATCCCCAATCTCGTCCAGAAACAGCGTTCCCCCCGAAGCCAGCTCGAACTTCCCTTTCTTCTGTTGCGCCGCTCCGGTAAAAGCTCCACGTTCAAAGCCGAAAAGTTCCGATTCAATCAGCGTTTCCGGCAACGCCGCGCAATTCACCGCCACATAGGCTTTGCCGTTGCGCGGCGATCGCGCGTGAATTTCCTGTGCCAGCAGGTCCTTCCCGGTCCCGCTCTCCCCCAGGATCAGCACCGTCGAATCCGTGTCGGCGACGCGTTCCGCCATCTCAAACGCCCGGCGCATCGCGGCGGTGCGCCCGATCATCTGGCCGAATTGCCCCTCGGTGGCCAACCGCCGTCGCAGGTTTTCGTTTTCCTTTTCGAGTGTGGATAGTTTCAGCAAGTTCGCCACGCGTTGGCGCAGTTCTTCCAGTTCGTACCCTTTCACCAGGTAGTCCGCCGCGCCGAGTTGCAGCGCCTCCACCGCGCTCTTGGCCGTATCCAGGGCGGAGACCATAAGCACGGGCAGTTCGTGCCCCTCCTGACGCAGCCACTTCAAAAATGTCAGTCCGTCCTCGCCCGGCATCACCACATCCAGCAAGAGCAGGTCGGGTTTATCGGTCGTAAGCATGCCTCGCGCGGCGGCCGCGGAGTCTGCTTCCACAATGCGGTAGCGGCTTTCCAGGGCCCGTCGCAGGGCATACCGCGCCGCAGGTTCGTCATCAACAATCAAAATGGTTCTCATGCGCAATAGTCCTTTGTCGAGGCACGGTAGTACCACGTCCCGGATGCTGTGGCTTCCATAATTTGAGATTTGTAGTTGACTATTGGGCTACGCGCCGCGGCGCAAGCCGTCCCGTGATTTCGCCCCACAGCACATAGACGAGATACACGACGAAGGGCAGGATGGCTCCAGGGGCTCGCACATAGGTGTGCTTCCAGATCACAAAACCGAATCGCAACGCGAAGCCCACCAGAAACAGGGACGCCTAAAGCAAACGCTTGTTGGTCGGTTTGCTGATCGAAACTGCGGCGGAAGTCTCTGTGGGGGGCACCCCGGTGCTCTCCCCGGCCTGGGCGGGTGTTCCGGCAATCGTGGATGATTCCATACCAAACAGTGTCCGGGAAGGTGCGGGAAAGCGGCAAGCCACGTTTGCCGCCAGCGTGTCCAGGGCACCAAGCCAAACCATCCTCCCGCCCAATCATTTCTTCGACTCCCCTCTGCCACTTATTTTGGTGCTCTGGTTTTGCGTATGCGCCACCCCTCCCATTCCCGGCAGCGTAATCTCGAACTTCGTTCCTAACCCATCCTCCTTGGGGCTTCTCCATTCCAGCGCGCCGCCAAGTTCCTCCAACCGCCGCTGTACGATCGCCAAGCCCAGCCCCGTGCCCCGCGGCTTGGTGGTGAAAAAGGGCTGCAGCACCTTTTCTCGCAGCGTGGGTGGGATGCCCACACCATCGTCTTCTACCGTAACTTGGCAAGCGCTTCCCGCCGTCTCCACGCTGATGCGAATGTGCCCGCCCGCCGGTGTCGCTTCGATGGCGTTTAACACCAGGTTGGAGAGGATGTCGTTGGCCACTTCCGCGCTCGCCGCCGCCCACAGTTCCTTCTCAGCGGGGAGTGCCTCAAGCACGACTCCGCGAGTCTCCGCCTCATGACGCAGCACGCTCGCAACGTTCTCCACAGCCTCCGCCAGATTGCAGCGCTCGCCGCCTCCCCCTGTTTGGACTCCCGGTCGGCTGAATTGCAGCAATTGGTTCAGCTTTGCGGAAAGCCGGTTTATCTCGTCCAGCACCATTTGCGTTTCGTGGCGCAGCGAAACGGGCAGTTCGGCGCTTTCCATCTGCACTTGCAGGATCGTCTTGATGGAGCCCAGCGGGTTTTTCAGATTATGCGAAATGCTCGCCGCCATCTGCCCTACCAGCGCCAGCCGTTGTCGTTCGGCCAATTCGCGCTCCAGTTCCAGCTTTTCTTCAATCAACCGGCAGAGGTCAAAAGCGCTAGGCAGTTGCTCGCATAAGAACTCCAGCGCGGCATACGTCTCCCCAGACATCATCGCACCGTGCGATCGGGCGCTTAGAGTACCTATATGCCGCCCTCCCCGTTGGATTTCAAAGGTCTCCTTGGCCCCGTCTTGCCGGCGTTCGGCGACCTCCGATGCCTGGGCCTCTCCGTCTAGCGACAGACGCGCTTCTGCAAGCTGTAATTGTTGCGCGATCCACTGTTCGCTGAATTCCCGCAACCTGGCTTGGTTTCCCAGCCGCGCCACTTCATTAATCGGCCCCATCAGCTTCTGGGCGCGGTCCACTTCGGTCTGCGCCGTCTTTCGCAGCAGTCTTCCCATCGTCCGTTGTAGCGGCTCGAAAAACACCACCGGTAGAAACAGCAGCAGCGCCGCCGTCGCTTCCGGGGGCAGGTAATGCTCCCACCACAAACTCGCTCTGCGCACGAAACTCAGGTACAGCAGCGCCAGAAACACCATAAAAACCGCGTAAATCAGATTCCGCTGTCGCCCAATGTCCAGGAAATTGGAACGTCGCACTTCGCGGATCATGCTGGAAAAGGCGCTAAGCACCAAAATCGCGAGTGGTATTTCCAAGTCACGCCCCCCGCCGTTTCCATACCTGTGCTGTGCGTAGAGAAGCAGCAGGAGAAGAATGGCGAGCAGAGTGAAAATCCGGCGCAAACCACGGAATAGGGCCCTTTCCTGTTCATCCCGGGAAACCTCATAAAATCTCCACTGCCAAAAGGCCGAGGCTGAAATGGAAAGGGCCAACCAGATTTGATATTCGACGCTGAGATAACGGGACGGGGTCTCGAAGTTTACCCTTTCCGTGAGCCGCAAAGCCGCCAGCAGTTTTGGAGCGAGAAGAAGAGCGGGCACCCAAGCACACAATAGCCATATGATCTTGGTGGTGGTATTCCCCGCTAAATCGCGCAGCGAGGCGTACTCCACGTGCACGTGGACCAAAAGTGGGGGAACGAACCACAATCCAAGACAGAGTACTGTCCATGCAAAGGACAAGAGCGCTTCCGGTGGCGTCCCGTAGTAGAGTTGCGCGTTTAGCGCCAGTAAACTGCTCCCGAAAAAGCTCACCAGGGAGAGGCAAAGAAAGAAGAAAATGCGCTCCAGATTTCGCTGACGCCGATGGCCCAGAATCACAACCATCCAGAAGAACGGCAGGAGCGTTCCCGCCGTCAGGTACACCAGTCGGAGATAGGGATGCTCATGCACAGGCGATTGAGGCCGAGTCTACAACTGCCTGCAAAGCAAGGCAATTACCAAGTGCAAGAAAATTCTGGCGGGCGCAGCGCAATGAAAATAAAACACTTAACTATATAGGATGGAGGCAGAATCTGCGTGCTCCACACTCATATCGCAAGGATTTCGCTTGACTTGAAGGCTGCACCTGCTATATTAGCAGTCGGTTGCGAGGAGTGCTAAATCCCCTTTTGTGCCCCCGCACCACGGTAAATCTTCGGTTCTACCGCTAGTTCACCTTATGGAGGTTTTTCGACGATGGCAGTCAATCTTACACCGCTGCACGACCGTGTGATCGTGAAGCGCATTGAGGAGAAGGAAACCGTCAAGGGAGGCATTATCATCCCTGATTCCGCGAAGGAAAAGCCGCAAGAGGGCGAGATCATCGCCGTCGGCGCGGGCAAGCGCGAGAAGGGTGAGCGCGTTCCGCTCGACGTCAACGTTGGCGATCGCGTGCTCTTCGGCAAGTACAGTGGCAGCGAAATCAAAATCGAGGGCGAAGAGTACCTGATCCTGCGCGAGGAAGAGATTCTCGCCAAGCTCGGTGGCGCCGCCAAGGCCGCAAGGAAGTAACGAGTCTTCAGTATTCAGTCCTGAGTTTTTAACTCCAGATCCTCGCGGATTGAGACTTAAGTGGCTCAAGCGGTTACTCTACTGATTACTGACAACTGATAACTGATTACCTTTATCCAGATCGAAGCAGTAGATGAAATTCTCAAATCGAAATAGCAGCAAAGGAACTTACTAGGAGGATTCAAGCAATGGCGAAACAGATTGTTACCGGAGAAGCTTCGCGCCAGGCGATTCTACGTGGCGTGAACGCCCTCGCGGACGCAGTAAAAATCACCCTCGGCCCCAAGGGCCGCAATGCGGTGATTGAAAAGAAGTTTGGCGCCCCGATCATCACCAAGGACGGCGTCACCGTGGCTAAGGAAATCGAACTGCGCGATCCGCTGGAGAACATGGGCGCGCAGATGGTTCGCGAAGTCGCCAGCAAGACCAGCGACGTCGCGGGCGATGGCACCACCACCGCCACCGTTCTGGCCCAGGCCATCTTCCGCGAAGGCGTGAAGACGGTTGCGGCCGGCGCCAGCCCCACCACCCTCAAGCGCGG
>Ga0209517_10006955_pt1 | contig 13756 bp, 11 predicted proteins | sample PeaSoiMetSII2010_FD_187695 | JGI IMG/M metagenome (GOLD analysis project Ga0209517, IMG submission 187695) | Peat soil microbial communities from Weissenstadt, Germany - SII-2010 (SPAdes) (version 2) | ecosystem: Environmental > Terrestrial > Soil > Wetlands > Peat | place: Germany...
GCCGATTCGTCCAGCAACCCGGTGTCGCGCAACATCCAGCTCATGATGAAATGGGCCCGGGCGCTGTCGGGCCGCCGGCGAAGCAGATCCTGAAGCCCGCGGTAGGCTTCGCCTCGAGTCATCGATCCGCCCGTGGCGGCGGTCTCGCTGCCGATATAAAAAGCATCGGCGCGGAAGATCACATTGTCCGGATCGAGCGCAGCGATCTTTTCCGCCAGCGCGCGCCATCGCGCCAACGCCGCTTCGCCGCCGTCGCCAAACCAACCGTCCGCCGCATACCAGCCGGCCAGAAGCTCCCACGCAGGCGCATACGAAGGATCGATCGCCACCGATCGGTTTAACATCTCCATGGCGTGGTTCCTGGAGTTGGGATCGGTGGAGACCTCGCTGGTCATGGTCTTGGCGCGAAGATACAAGTCATACGCGTCTTCGTTTTTCGGCTTGGGCGGGTTGTCGGTGACGAACTCCGAGACGCCCAGCACCGGAGCCATCGCCCTTCGAGTTTTGGCCGCGATTTCCGCCTGCATCGCCATCCTGTCCCCGGCCGGGAGGTCGAACACGTCGCGCCACAGCACGCGATTGCTTTCGACGTCGGTGATTTCGAACGTAACTTGCAGTTGTTCTCCCGCTTTCAGGAACTGACCCGACACGACGGTGCCCACGTGCAGCTCGCGTCCCGCTTTTTGCGCGTCGATGGCGGACCCGGCGTACTTGCGCGCCGCTTCGGGCGGCCGCAGGGAGAGCGCGCGAGCATAGCCGAGAGTGCGCGAAATCTCGTCCGATAAAGCCAGCGAGAGAAAATCGAGGCTGGGGTCCAGGCCCGCGTTCCGGAACGGAAGCACGGCTACGGTTCTCGACGGCGCCGGAGCCGGCGGAGTTTTGCGCGAAAAAGTCAGGGTCAGCGCGACGGCAGCGGCCATCAGCGCGAAGACAACGACTGCGGCGGAAATTTCCTTGAAGTTTCGCCGGGCGAAACTGGCGACTGAGGAAGCCAGCGTTTCCGGATGCGCCTCGATCGGCTCATGATTCAGGTAATGATCGATGTCGCGAATCAGCGCCGAGGCCGATGCATATCGCCGGCGCGGATCCTTATGCGTCGCAGTCAGGCACAGCGCGTCGAGGTTGGCCCACGATGCCCGAGCGCCGTTGCGCTGCGCGACCGCCGAAGGCCTTGGCGGCTCACCGCTCGTGATGATCGTCTCCGCCTCGGATGCGGTTTTGTTGGAAATATCGAATGGAAGTTTCCCGGCCAGCAATTCATACAAAACCACGCCCAGCGAATACACATCGGTGAGAATGCCCACCGTTTCGCCGCGAAGCTGCTCGGGCGACGCGTAGGCGGGCGTCATGGGACGCAGGGCCGTCAAGGTCTGATTCACTGGCCGCCCAGCCGGATCGAGCTGTTTGGCGATTCCGAAATCCAGCAACCGTAGCGAACCGTCGGCTTTCACCAGAATGTTCGACGGCTTCAGATCGCGATGGATAACGCCGTGCTCGTGCGCGTACTGGACGGCCTCCGCCACCGCGCGAATCAGCTTCAATCGGTCATCCACGGAGCATTGGTTGCGCGCGCAATACTCGGTCAGCGGAACGCCGTCGACATACTCCATGACGAACCATGGCGTCCCGTCGGGCAGCGTGTTCGCGTCGTAAAGACGCGCGATGGATGGATGATTCAACTGCGCCAGCGTGCGTTGTTCGGTCGTGAAACGCTCCCGCCGGGCAGGGGAGAGCCACGCGTCGCGCAGGATCTTGATGGCTACCAGGTTGCCCAAATCTTTCCGCTCGGCCAGGTAGACCACGCCCATCCCGCCCTCGCCGAGAACGCTCTTGATCCGGTAGGGGCTGAATTCTTTGAACGACGCGGACAATGCATCACCAAAAATATCACCGGCGACCTCGGTCACATCGCGGTCCAGAAGCGAAGCGCGGCCGTCTTCTTCGAGCATGCCCACGACATCCGCCAGCAGCGAGCGATCTCCGTTGCAAGCGTCCTCAAGAAAGCCCGAGCGTTGCGGTTCCGGCAGCTCCGCGGCGTCATGAAACAGCGCCTGCACCCGCTCCCAGCGTGCCGGATCCATCACGCCCTCCTGAATTCCCGCGCCAGCCACGCTCGGGCCGCGCGCCAGTCGCGAAGCACCGTCGCTTCGGAGACTTCCAGCAACTGCGCGATTTCCGCGATTTCAAGGCCGCCGAAGAAGCGGCTTTCCACCATCACGGCCTGGCGCGGATTCATGCGCGCCAGCTCTTCCAGCACGCCGTCGAGAACAATCAGCTCGTCGCCCACCAGCATGGTCTGCACCGGGGACGCGTCCATGGTGAGCATCACCGTTTCATTTCCTCCACCCCGTTTCCGGGCGTTTCTGCGGCGCGCGGCCTCAATCAGGACCTGGCGCATGGCACGCGCCGCGATCCGTTTGAAATGCAACTGCGACGTCGCAGCGATGCCGGGAGAACCGCACATTTTGAGCCATGCTTCGTTCACCAGCGCGGTCGGATTCAGCGTAGCGCTCTTGTCGCGGCCTTTGATCGCCGACGCCAGGCGGCGCAGTTCCTCGTAGGTTGCCACGAACAGGTCATCGAGCTTCCGTTGATCATCCGCTCCGTTCGTCATGTGGAAGCCATGTGTGTATAGCCGCGTGACGGTTCTGGAGCCCGACACGCGCACAGCGTATGAGCCAACCTCTTCGAGGGATGCTATCACCCGGACCCGGTTCGACGCAAACGCGCGCCGCCATGACGGTTCTTCCTACGCTCTTGCGCAATGCGAGCCGCGACCACAGGGAGCGGTCGGCCGCCCGGACTAGTCTTGAGTCGCTGGTGTGAGCAGGCTGAGCCCGATGGCAATCAGAAAATTGACACAAAGCCCCACGAACCCCGCGCTCCATCCGAAGAACGGATCGCGATGCGTCAGAGTCAGAAACGCGGCGATCGCGACTCCCGTGATCATTCCTGCAAATACTCCCGGCATGGAAACGCGCTTCCAGTACAAGCCCAGGACCACGCCAGGAAAAAATTGCGAAACGCCGGCGTAGCTCAGCAGCAGCAGCGACACCAGCGTAGTGGAGCTATGCGTCGCCAGGTACAGGCTGATGCCGCTGATCACCACCACCATCGCGCGAGCCAGTTTCGCGACTTGATCGTCCGTCATCGCAGGAGCAAACATCGGCCGCCACAGGTTCTTAGCGAACAATGTCGCCGAAGTGAGGATCAAAATCGAAGCGGGCACCATAGCGGTAAGGGCTCCCGCGCCGCCGACCACGCCCAGGAACCAGGCCGGGAAGCTCTGCCGGACAATCGTCAGAAGCGCGAGGTCGCCATCGGAAAGGCCCGGCACGACCAGCACAGCGGTGAATCCGACGAAAAAGATCAGCGCGAGCGTGACGGCGTACAGCGGCATCACCACCGCGTTGCGACGCAAGATGTCGCCGCTTTTTGCCGTGAACGTCGCCCCGAATCCGTGCGGCCACATGCTGAGACCCGCGGAAGTGAGCAGCACCGTCGAGATGTACCACGTATGGCCTAAATTTGCAGTCGCTCCAGGCATGGTCAGGTGTGCCGGCCGCGCCTGCGCCAATGCCGCGAACATCGGGCCGATGCCTCCGTAGTGAATATACGGTATGCCGATGCCGATGGCGAACGCAGCCACCACCATCAGGAAATCCTTCAATACGCTGATCCAAGCCACCGCGCGCACGCCGCTCGCAAACACGAAAGCCGCCAGCAGAACCACCGAGATCACCATCGCAGGCGTCCGGCCGACGCGATCGAAACTCGCGACGTTGACGATGATGCCGAGTCCTGTGATTTGCAGTTGCAGGTACGGGATCAACACCGTGACGCCCACCACGCAAACGAACGCGGCCAAATGCTTGCTGCCGTAACGGACGTTGAAAAAGTCGGATTGCGTCTGCAATTGATACTTGCGCCCCACTTCCCAAATCTGCGGCAGAATAAAAAACGAGATCACGTAGCCGAGCGTGATGTAGGCCAGAATGTACAGAGTCGGACCGCCGCGAGAATAAGCCCAGCCGCTGGCTCCCAGAAAAGAGAACGTCGTGTAAAGCTCGCCAGCCATCAACAGGAACATCAACAGCGTTCCGAAGCCTCTGCCGCCCACCGTCCATTGTTCCAGGTTCATCTTCCGGCGCACGCCCGCAAGGAACCCGATGGCGACACCGAGCCCTACGATGGCCAGAATCACGGCCAGGGAAATCGCGCTGGGGCTCATCGGCGCTCGCCGTCCTTTTTTTCGCGCGCCGTTTCCACGCGGTAAGCGGCCCACATGCACAACGAAGTGAGTCCGATCCACCCGAGCAGCCAGGCCAGGTTGAACGGGAGGCCCAGGATCATCGGATCCACGCGGTCCCACAGTGCGACTGTGAAGCACGTGGCGACAAAAGGAATCAAGCCCAGGAGGAGAGCCAGGAGCGATGGCTTCTTTACAGGCACAGGTTCACTGTTGCTCAGGCGGCTTTTTTGGGGCTGTCCTTCAGAAGCCCGAGCCGCACCAGGCTTTCGGCGGTGGCGACGATGGATTCCTCGTTCGAACGCGGCGCCCATCCGAGCAAGCGCTTGGCCTTTTCGTTGGTGGCGTTCTTCCTCTTGCCGAGCTCGGGCAGAATCTGCTTCACCGCCGGATCGCGAAGCGAGGCGATACGCACCAGCCAGTTCGGTAATTCCCGTGTCGGCACTTTCCTGGCCGCCGCACCCATCCGGCTCTTCAGCACCTTGGCGATGTCGACCATCGTCATGAAATCGCCGGCCACGGCCAAGAAGCGTTCGCCCTTGGCGGACGGATGCGTCATGGCGCGAATATGTAGATCGGCCACATCGCGTACATCGACCACGCCGAAATAAAGCCGCGGGCAGCCGGGCAGCGCGCCGTCCATCATGCGCTGGACTAGGAGAATCGAAGTGGAATAATCGGGACCCAAAACCGGGCCAAACACACCCACCGGATTGACCACCGAAAGCTCCAGGCTCCGGCCTTCCTTGGCGAAGAAATCCCAAGCTGCGCGTTCGGCCAGAGTCTTCGATTTGACGTAAGGGAGCACGTCCTCGCCGTTGGGATCCGTCCAGTTGCTTTCGTTGAACGGCTCGGTCTGCGGCTTCTGGCCATATCCGATCGCTGCGAAGGACGATGTCAGGACCACCCGCTTCACGCCTGCGTCGCGGGAGGCGCGCAGCACTCGAAGTGCGCCTTCACGCGCGGGCACGATCAACTCGTCTTCGTGCTTGGGGACGGTCGCGGGAAAAGGCGACGCCACGTGCAGTACGAAATCGCATCCGGCGGCGGCTTCTTTCCAGCCCGCGTCGTTTTCCAGATCGGCGGAGAAAAACGTCAAGCGATCGCCCGCGTCGCAACCGCCTTCTTTCAACATCGCGCGCACGTTGTCCTCGCGCTTCAGGCTTCGAACCGTGGTACGCACGGTGTGACCCGCGGCCAGCAGTTGCAGGATCGCATGGCTTCCGATGAAGCCCGACCCGCCGGTAACCAGAACAGTACTCATATCTTCACGCGATCATTACTTTGCGCGGATACTGCGAGTTGTCCTGCAAGAACGTTTTCTTCCGCTTCAGCTCTTCCGCGGTCGGCTGCACCGCGCCTTCCACGTCGGTGACGCGCGAAACCAGCGTGTGCTCGCCCGCCGAAGCTCCCTCCCACCGATACGTGAAGAGCTTCCAGGAATATTGCGTGTTGGTCGACGCGAGCGCCGCCTTCTGCCATGGGCCGTTGTCGATCTGCACCTCCACAGATTTCAGAGGCGTCCCGTCATTCAGCACGAACCCGAGAACCTCATGCGCGCCTCCCTTCTTGCGGACCCGCGCAATCACCGATTTCAAATGCAGGCGCGTGATCTCTGTCTCCACCCACTGGGTTTGAGGATCGGCGTCCTCGCCCGTTCCTCCCACGCCCACCACGGACCGATACCAGCGCGCCTGATAATTTCCTAAATAACGATCTTCCTGGAGATGCACTTCAGCGAGCCACTTCACGTTGCACACCCCGTACCAGCCGGGCATGATCAACCGGACTGGAAATCCTTGCGAGCGCGTCAACGGGTCGCCATTCAGCGCGTAGGCCAGCAGCGGCTCCGGCTTGGTCGCATGTTCCAGCGTGATGCTGCGCCCGAACTGCTGTTCCAGCTTGAAGGTCTGCTGCCGGAACACGACGTCCTGCGGTCCCCGGTCCGTGCCGAAGAAGACTACTTCGCGAGCCTTGGCGTTGATGCCGACCTCTTTCAGTATGTCTTTCAATCGAACGCCCTTGAACAACCCGCACGAACACAGGCCCTCCACTGATCGCGGGCTGTTGCCGGAGCATTCGTAACCCGCGGCCACTTCAGCGGAGTGCATCCGGCGCAAATCGTCCAGGCTGAACTCGGCCGGTTTATTGACCAGGCCCGTGAACTTCAGCCGGTACGTCGCCGGATCGATCTCCGGCCGGTTCATGTGCTGAAGCGCGAAGAACTGCTCCTTCGGCGTGTACGGCCCGTCGATTTTGCGGATGTCGAGAACGCGAGTCGGCGCATCGGGGTTGCTTCCCGGATTGAAGTTTTTGGGAAGATCGATGAACGGAACGTCCACCTCATCGTCGGCCGGCGCGGGCATCGCCCAGTCCGGCAGGAACGCGAGAACGCTCGCGGCGCCGGCTCTCAAGGTATCTCTGCGGGTCATCTCCACCTTCATGGATTGCCTCCTGTACGGAATGATGGACCGTCTAACATTCTATGCCGCCTGAGTAGCGGTGTGAGTCTATCGTGTCGGCCTCGGCAGCGCCGGGACCGCGCTTTGCTCGTGTCGAAAATGACCCGCGACCGCAGGGAGCGGTTAATCTCGCCTCGTTAGAAGAAACCCAACTCACCAACGGAATCACTGGGACAGCTTACTGGAATTATTTCTGGTCCCGACTTCCAGGTCCAGCCGCCCGCTCCTCGGCGCGCGCTCCCGCCAGGATGCCGGCGAGGCCAACATTCCCCTCATGGCAGGCGTATTCATAGATCGGACTAGACGAGTGCTTCAAAGGGATCATCAGGCTCCATGGTTTGGTCCACGTTTCCGGGTCATTGATCGTGATCTCGTATTTCAGGCTCTCCGGGCCGGTGCGGGTGAAGCGTTCGATCACGTGCAGCTTCTCGCTCGATATCGACATGAAGCTTCGCGGCTTGTAGTTGGTCGTATCCACCACCAGCGTGTCGCCTTCCCAGTGGCCGCGCGAATCCCCCGTCCATTGCCGGAGCGAAGCGGGAAGATGCGGACGCCCGTCGAGCGGAATGACGCGAGCGTCGTGAATCATCTCCGTCAAGATCACTATCGAGTCGGACGTTTGTGAAATCTGCGTGTAGCTTTGGTATCCCGCGACCAATTGCGGCGAGCCGAACGTAATGCAGCGTTCCTGCAAGCCTCGATCCTCGGGTCCCGTGGCGGGATGGCTCATCGCCGCTAAATTCGCCGCGCGTCTCTTTTGCGCCTCAGGCGTCATGGGCGGCTGCCGGCCGTCGGGCGGATCGGTGATCAGCGAAGTCCGGTTGTCCCATTCTCTCGAGACGATCCACTCTGAGCTATAGTCGCCGGTGCTCCCGTCGAACTCATTGGCGGCCTTTATGTGCGGACCCGAAGCGGAGCCTTTAATACTCGCGTACACGGTTTGAAAAATGGTATCGCCGAACGCAGCGTCGCCTTTGCCGTTGTAGAGTTCAGCCGCCTTGTTTTTCATCGCAGCGACTTCCGCGTCCGTAAGCGAGGTTCGCCCGGCCAACTCTTTCGGCCGTTCCATCGGCGTCGCGTTATTGTTGGCCCAGACGCCTTGAAGGTCCGGCTGACCGTCCTGGGTTCGAGGCGGTTTCCAGGTCTGCTTATTGGACGCAACCTGCCCCTGCGCCAGTGAAACGATCGCAGCGAATGCAACTAGCAACGAGAAGCAGCGAGGGTTCATCTTTCCTCCACTATCTCTTGTCAAGTATAAGTCTTGCCGGCAACCGCCGTCCCTCTGTGTCATCCCGAGCGCGGCGAGGCCTTTTCCCCTGAGACGCGTTATAGTGCGTAGTATGGTTCGGATCTCGGTGATCGTTCCGGTGTTCAACGCCTCTACCTGGATCGATCGCTGTATACAGGGTCTGTTGCACCAGGATTACGATCCCGCCCGCTATGAAATCGTCATGGTGGATAACAATTCATCCGACGATTCGGCCGCAAAGATTCGACGCCATGAAAGAATCCGCCTATTGCAGGAACGCGAGCAAGGTTCGTACGCGGCCCGGAATCTCGGGATTCGCGAGTCGTCTGGCGAGCTGCTGGCATTCACGGATGCCGATTGCGTCCCGTCGCCGGACTGGCTAAAGACGATCGGCGCGGCGATGGCGAATCTGCAAACGAAGGTGGTTCTTGGCGCGCGCGACTTTGCGTCTTCTTCCCGCGCCTTGCGCCTCATCTCGGCGTACGAAAATGCGCGCGTGCAATATATCTTCACGAATCGCCGCAGAAGCTCGTATTTCGCATTCACGAATAACATGGCGGTTCGCCGCACCGCATTCGATCGATACGGCTTTTTCCACGAAGTAGCCCGTGGAGGCGACACTCTGTTTCTCCAAGCACTGGCGCAAAGCGAACCGGATGCAGCGGAGTGGAGCCCGGACATGCGCGTTCACCATCTGGAATTGCGCGGCGCGTGGGCTTATCTCAAAAAAAACTTTATCTACGCACGGGCCCGCCAGCAGACCAAACACATGGGACGGTGCGAGGTTCTCAACCCTCGCGAATGCCTCGACATCTTCCGAAGCGTGAGCAGCCGCCGCTCGCCTTGGGACGCAATCACATTGGCGTTGCTATTGTTCACCGGGCGATTGACGTGGACCGCGGGATCACTGCTCTGATCCCGATGCTCATCTCAGTCGTCATCCCAACCTCGAACCGGCCGCAGTTGCTCGCTCAACTGGTGAAGGCCCTGCGCCGGCAGCGCTTCGATCATCCGTTCGAGATCATTATTGTCGACGACTGCGAAAAGAATGACTTGAATTATCTGCGCTTCCGGACCAAGCGCTGCCAGTGTGTCGTGGTGAGCGGCGAAGGCAAGGGCCCGGCGCGGGCGCGGAATCTCGGGGCATCGCAGGCCACCGGAACTTACCTGCCACGCGGCGTTCCCGTCTCCATGCTGACCGCGCTTTCGCAGCTTGTGATTTGCGCCGGCTATGTTCGCGAACGGATGTCGACCAGAGCGAACGATATTCCGGCCGTCGTCGCGCCCGCGAGGGAACCCACGGCATGACCGCCGGGGCGCCGAAGCCGGCCATCTCCGTGATCGTCGAAGGTTACAACGATTCGTTGGATCTGGGCTCGGCTCTGGAGACGGTGCAGAGCGTCGCCCGCCAAAAGTGCGCGATCCAAAATGTCGAGATCATCCTGGCGGGTAGCCCGCAGCAAGCCGCGGTTTGGAAGGACGCTCTGGCCGAGGAGCGCAGATTTTTCGCCGTTAAAGTGATCGGCGCGGACGCGCATTATTATCGGCTGAAGAATCTGGGAGCGGAGGCCGCCAGCGCGGATATTCTCGCGTTTATCGATTCCGACGCGCTTCCCGAGGACGGCTGGCTGGAAGCGATCGTGCGCGGAATCGAGGGCGGTGCCGCGGTGGTCGCCGGCATCACTTTATATCGACCCGAGTCTGGGCAAGCGCGATTCCCCAGCCTGCTCACGGTGGCGGCTTCCATCTCCTGGGGATTTATCGTGGGAGATCCGGCGCGCGGATTCCTGAGCCACAATGTCGGGTTTCACCGCTCCACGTTTGAACAGCTCCGTTATCGCGAGGACCTGGGAAGAACCTGCGCGGGTTGGTTCCTTTACGATGCAGTGGTCCGGAGCGGTCATACGATTCGATTCCAGCCGGACCAGCGCGTACGGCACGTGTTCACCTGGCGCTGGTGGCTGCGGCGTTTGCATTTTCGTTTCGGCCATGAGGTATATTTGCTGCGCCGCTTGAATCCCGACGCGCCGCATGCATGGACCAGACGACTCGGCATCCTCGAGCCCGTCGCGACCATGGCTTGGCATGTGATGGTGGATGTTCCGCAATGGTTCCGGTTTTCGAGATGCCTGGGTTGGTCGACGCCTCGTCAAGTCGCCTATGTTCCGGTGGTGCTGCTGTTGTCGCTGGGCGCGCGGTCGGCGGAAGCTTGCGGTATGTACGCGACGCTCTTCGCGCCGGATCGCATGCGACGGTTTGCGTTATCGAATTGACACGCTTCTAGTCTGCTGAGTCAGAAAATCGCAGCAATACATTCCGGGGCTATCATGGCCCGACCCCACAGTCATTCCGAGCGGAGCGAGGAATCTGCTTTTTGTTCGGCTGCTCCGGATGACGGGCGTGATAAGTAGGACTACGTGGGCACCAATTATCCAACGAACTCCTGACCCAGGACACCAGCTAGGGACTTGGCCCACGGCCGTTGCCAATCCGGGAAAACCTGGAAACAACATGCGTTGAGGATACAGGATATTTTCCGTGGCCCAGTCTGACATCATTGAGGACGGTATAGCGAGGAGAGTTTACGCATGGCGGCAACGTATCGCGCGGTGATGTTGACAAAGAAGGGCGGACCGGAGGTTCTCCAGATTGTCGAGTTGCCGGTTGAGCCCCCCGGCCCGGGCCAACTGCGCGTGCGGGTGCGCGCCGCCGGTGTGGGGTCCACAGATTTGATCATGTTGGCGGGAAAGTATCGGTACGCGCCGAAAATGCCTTTCGTGCCCGGTTATGAAATCGCCGGTGAAGTGGAGGCGATCGGCAGTGGCGTCGCCGGTTTCGAAGTGTGTAATCGCGTGGCGGCCCTCACGGTATACGGGGGATTCGCGGAAATTATCGTGCGCGAGGCAGTACACTTTCTTCCGATCCCGGATGGCGTCTCCGATCGCGACGCGGCGGCGGTGGTCTTAAACTTCGTCACCGCATGGCAAATGATTCATCGGGTCGCGAAAGTCAAGCCCGGCCAGACTGCTCTGGTGACGGGCGCCGCTGGAGGCGTGGGCATTGCCGCTTTGCAGCTGTTGAGGCTCGCGGGAGTGAAGACTTATGGCGCTGCCTCGGCGTCGAAGCATGAAACGGTGCGCTCCCTCGGGGCGACGCCGATCGACTATCGAGCCGGGTCAATCGATCGCCTCACGCGCGCCCTAGAACCCCAGGGTGTCGACTACGCATTCGACGCGATCGGCGGCGCCAACATTGGCCCGTGCATCGGTGCTGTCCGGCGAGGAGGAACGCTGATCGCGTTCGGCTTTATCGACGCCCCCGGGAAGTTTTCCCAACTAGGGATGTTCGCCAATATTTTCGTTGGCGCGCGCCTGCGCGGACGGCACGGCAAGTTCTACGGCATCACGATGCTGTACCGGAAAGACCCGCAGCCACTGCGCGAGGATCTTCCCAAGATCTTTGCGCTGCTCGCCGAGAAGAAGATCGATCCTCTGGTCAGCCGCACGTTTCCGCTTCTGGATGCGAGAAAGGCGTTGGAATGTAACCGTCTGAGGAACCCGTGTTTGATCGATCGGACGATCGTGCCGACAATGGCACATGGTCAGCAAGGAAGAGAAGCAACGCATTGTGGACGGTTTCACTCAGAGCGGGATGACTCGGGGCGAGTATTGTCGGAAGCACAACATTGCGGTCACCACGTTCGACTACTGGCGGCGCATTCGAAAGAACAAGCCCAGATTGGTGGAGATCGCCGTGGAAACACAGCCCAGGGGAGGATTCGCATTGGTGCTGGCCAATGGGCGGCGCATCGAAAGTTCGTGGGGATTCGCCGAAGCCGACCTGCTGCGGCTGATTCGGGCCGCCGAGGCGTGATCCGTTGTTCGGGCTGGGGCTGGCGACCAAGATCTACGCAGCGGTGGAATCCGTGGACATGCGCAAGGGCTTCGACGGATTGTACGGAGCCGTGCGCGATCAGCTTGGGCAAGACCCGCTGAGTGGGCATGTGTTCTTGTTTTCGAATCGCACGCGCACGCGTTTGAAAGCCCTGGTATGGGATGGCAGCGGATTATGGGTGTGCGCAAAGCGTCTGGAGAAAGGCCGCTTCCGTTGGCCCGCTCCCGGTGAAAAACAGCACAGCGTGACCATGCGCGCCGAGGAGCTGGCGATGCTGGTGAACGGGTTCGATCTGAAGCAAGCGCAGCCACGCAAGTGGTACCGGCGCTCGGCCTAAAAAGTTCTGGAACATTTTGATCTACTCGCGTAAAATAGAGCTTCTCCCACCGTGAACGCTCCCGCACGCATCGCTGAACTGGAGAGGCAACTGCACTGGGCGCAGCTGGAAATCCAAGCACTCCGGGAAGAACTGCGGCAGCGGCGGATTCAACAACTGGGTCCGAAGAGCGAAACGCTGAGCAACCTGCAACTGGCTCTGCTGACCGAAGAAGAACCGAGCACGACACGCGACGAGGTGGAAGCGGAAGCGCAGCGCGAGACGCTGACACGCGCGCCCTCGCGAGAGAGTAGGCCCCATCCGGGCCGCAAGCCGCTGCCGGAGGATCTGCCGCGCATCACCCACATCCTCACCTGCAACGAGCGCACGTGCGCGTCCTGCGGGGAGGAAACGGCGGTGATTGGCTACGACGAAAGCGAACAACTCGACGTCGAGCCGGCGCGCTACTTCGTGCGCGTGACCAAGCGCGAGAAACGAGCCTGCCGGCGCTGCTCGACCGTGACGGCGGCGCCGTTGGCGGGACGCATCGTCGAAAAAGGATTAGCCAGCGACGCGGTGGTCATCAACACCATCGTGGCAAAATATTGCGACCACCTGCCTTTGTACCGCCAAGCGGTGATGATCGAGCGCGAGGCGGGAGTCGAGATCGGACGCGCGACCCTGGACGGCTGGGTGATGCGTGTGGGCGAACTGCTCGGGCCCATCGTGAGAGCGATGCGCCGCGACCTGCTCGCCGCATCTTATTTACAGGCCGATGAAACCCCGGTGCCGGTGCAGATGCATGACCGGCGCGGTGAAAACCATCAGGCGTACCTATGGCAATACGGTAAACCGGGTGGTGAGACGGTGTTCGACTTCTGTTTGGGTCGGGGACGTGAGGGTCCGCGCAAGTTCTTAAGCGAGTGGGAGGGGATTTTACAAACCGATGGCTATGCGGCCTACGACGATATCGGCGGGCCCAAGCTGGTGCACGTCGGGTGTTGGGCGCACGCGCGGCGCAAGTTTGTCGATGCAGTGAAAGTGAATCCGCAAGATACTGCAGCGGTAGCGATGGTCACGCGCATGGACGCGTTGTTTCTGATTGATCGCGATGCGCGCCGCCGCGCCTTGAGCGCGGAGGATCGCCAGGCACAACGCCGCCAATACGCGGAGGAGTGGTTGCGGGAGATTCGTGAGGCGTGCCTGGCGCTGGCCCAGCAAGCGCTGCCCAAAAGCGCGCTGGGACAAGCGGCTGCCTACACCTTAAATATGTGGGCCAAGCTGCTGCGGTGTTTCGATCATGGGGAAGTGGAGCTGTCCAATAACCTGGCGGAGAACTCGATGCGACCCGTAGCACTCGGTCGCAAGAACTGGCTGCACGTAGGCAGCGCGCACGCCGGACCGAGAGTGGCGTCGATTCTTTCGGTGGTGGAATCCTGCCGCCGACTCGGCGTACCCGTGAAAGACTACCTCTCCAACGTCCTGCCCGGATTAAACCAGCGGACACTCTCCCAGGTCGGCAATCTCACCCCAGCTCGTTGGTCCACTGGCCGAAACTAGTCAACCTGGGTTGGCCGTACGCTTAC
>Ga0209517_10006956_pt1 | contig 13754 bp, 13 predicted proteins | sample PeaSoiMetSII2010_FD_187695 | JGI IMG/M metagenome (GOLD analysis project Ga0209517, IMG submission 187695) | Peat soil microbial communities from Weissenstadt, Germany - SII-2010 (SPAdes) (version 2) | ecosystem: Environmental > Terrestrial > Soil > Wetlands > Peat | place: Germany...
TGTCGAGTTCGGCGATCAGAGCCGCCGGCGCTGTCCTTTTCATTATAATCCCAACCCGAAAACGTGCGATCCGGAGTCGAACCGCCACTTTCAACTGTCAAAAACGTCCGCTTCGCGCGAACAGCTACTTTTGTCTCAGAGTGCTGGCTCGAGGCGCAAGCGCTACCTTGTAAAATGCCTTTACCAGCGGCGCTTCCAGCTTGCCGTTCATGTCGCACAGTATCTTGTAAGCGTCTTCCCGGCGCATCGCGGGCCGGTATGGCCTTGACTCAATCAATGCTGCGAAGATGTCCGAGATCGTCAGCAATCGCACGAGATCGGAGATTTCCGACGCCATCAGCCCGTCGGGATAACCTGAGCCGTCAAGATATTCGTGGTGATGCCTCACCCCGTCGAGGACCTCCTCACTTATGCCCGGGATACCCTCCAGCAAATCATACCCGATCTGCGGATGGCGTTTCATGATCTCGTCTTCGCCCGGGTCAAGACGGCCGGCCTTGTCGAGAATTGTCAGCGGAATGCGGGCCTTCCCGATGTCGTGCAGGGTTGCTGCAATTCCGAGCCGCTTCACGTCGGGACCGGCGAACCCGATCTCCAGCCCGAAGCCGACCGCCACTCCGGTCACCAGCAGGCAATGCTGGAACGTTCCTTCATGATACTTGCGAACGTCGTCGAGCCATGCGCCAAGTCCGTTTTGAGCGATGGCATTGATGATCTGGGAGGTGGCAAATTCGGCGTCCGCCAGGTTTATCAATTTATCGCGCCTGATCGCCGAGAACATGGAGGTGAAGGCGCTGGCGCTGTCGGTGATCCCGGGTGGGGCGGCGGCGGAATCGGCTTGTGCGGACTTTGCCGCGAATTCTATCTGTACCAGTTTGGATACGATTTCGCGGGTACTGCGGACCACTGAGGTCGCTCCAAGCGCATACGCCTGCGCGACCATGTGTTGAATATGGCTCTGAACCACGAACAGCTTTTCGGTGACGCTGCGCAACTCACGCAAGACCAGCTTGATCTGCTCGACACGATCCGCCTCACGCAAGTCCACGTCGACCATCAGCACGCCGTTCGAGCTGCTTTGCGTTTCGCCGCTTCCGAGCAACCGGGGAACAATATGGTGACGCGGCTCCAGCATCGCTCGGATGGCCGGTATTTTGGTCGGTTCGTCTGTAACGAAGTGAACCAGCATTTCAGGGCCAATTTGAAAGGAAGTGTGGCCGTTCAATTCCAAAGGCAAGACTTGCAATAAGGGTCGAGTTTAGGGTGACTTAATTAAATAAAGGCTAAGCGCTATGTCGTTGGTCCGGCTTGGCTAATCGCCGAGGCCCGCAGCCTGAAACACGCCAAGGCTTGAGGCGCTGCCGCTCTACCCCTGCGTTGTCCCGTCGCGGACAACTGTTTTGCCCGACGGACAGCCCACGCCATTACTTGAACTCGATCACTTCAACTCGATCCACGCCGGCGCGTGGTCGCTGGCGCCTTCTTCGCCGCGCACGGGGCGGTCGACACCGGCCTGCTTCAGGCGTGGCGCGAGCGCGGGACTCACCAAGAGATGGTCGAGTCGCAGGCCGGCATCGCGGGGCCAGCGGTTGCGCTTGTAATCCCAGAACGTGAACATCGGCTTTTCCGGATGAAGTTCGCGGATCGCATCCGTCCAGCCTTGCGCCAACAGGGACTTGAACGCGGCGCGGCTCTTCGGCTGGATCAGCGCATCCCTGTCCCATGATTTCGTCGGATAGATATCGAACCCGGTCGGCGCCACGTTGTAGTCGCCGGCGAGCACGACGGGGATATCCTGCCTGATGAATTTTGCGGCGTGCGTTCTGAGCCGCCTGAACCAATCGAGCTTGTAGTCGAATTTGGGACCCGGCTGCGGATTGCCGTTCGGCAGATAGAGGCTGGTGACGATGATGCCCTTGACGGCGGCCTCGATGTAGCGCGCCTCGTTGTCGGTAGCATCGCCGGGCAATTCTGTCCGGATCAGCACCGGATCGGCCCTGCGCGCAAGGATCGCGACGCCGTTCCACGTCCTTTGGCCGCGCCACACCGCGCCATAGCCGGCTTTCTCGATCGCGGAGATCGGAAAATCGTCGTCGGTCGATTTCAGCTCCTGCAACGCGACGATGTCGGGGTTTTTCCGTTGCAGCCATTGCAACAGGTTGGGCAGGCGCCGGTTGATGTTGTTGATGTTGAAGGTTGCGACTTTCATCGGCCGGCGACGCGCCTAGCCGTCGCCCGGGTCACCCTTGTAGACCCGCGTGTAACGTGCGCCGAGGCTGGTGAGAACTTCATAACCGATGGTGCCGAAATGATGCGCGAGCTCGTCGACGGTGATGCCGTCGCCGATCAGCGTCACCATTTGGCCGCGACGTACCGCGTTCCTTTCGAGATCGGTGACGTCGACCGCCATCAGGTCCATCGAGATGCGGCCGGCGACCGGGCAGCGTTTGCCGGCGACCACCACGTCTGCGCCGCGCGTGCCGTCATTGCTGCCGCCGGCGCGGAAATAACCGTCGGCATAACCGGCGGAGATGATCGCAAGCCGGGTCGGCCGTCGCGCGGTCCAGATCGCGCCATATCCGATGCTTTCGCCGCGTTCGACCTCGCGGATCTGCACCACGCGCGCTTTCAGATCGACAACGCCCTGCATCGGATTGTCGGCCTCGGGCGTCGGGTTGACGCCATAAAGCGCGGCACCCGGCCGCACCATGTCGAACTGGAACGGGCTTCCTAGGAAAATGCCGGACGAATTCGACAGCGAGGCGGGCACGCCGGTGAACAGGCTTGCAATCTCGCGGAAAGTCGCAAGCTGCCTGGCGTTCATCGGATGATGGAGGCTTTCGGCGCAGGCGAGGTGGCTCATGACCAGCGAGAAGCCGTGATCGCCGGCGTTGATCCTGGGAATAAGACCTTGCGCTTCAGCAAGCGTAAGCCCCAGCCGGTGCATGCCGGTGTCGATGTGAATGGCGGCGCCGCCGGACCAGCCGGTGCGGCGGCAAAACACGTCCCATTCGGCGAGTTCATTGAGATCGCCGATCACGGGCTTGGCGTCGATCTTGGCGTAGGCCTCGCCGGTGTTCTGGATGAAGCCATTGAGCACATAGAGCACGGCGGAGGGTGCCGCGGCGCGTGCGGCCCGCGCCTCATCGAGGGTCGCGACGAAGAACGTCTTGCACCCGGCTTTGGCGAGTGCGCGCGCGACCGGCTCGAGCCCGCAGCCATAGGCATTGGCCTTGATGACGGCGGAGCATTCGGCCGGCACGGCGGTCTTCTCGAGCTTGCGCCAGTTGGCGACGACGGCATCGAGATCGACCGTCAGCACGCCGGTGACGGTAGCCAGTGCCGCCGCCCGGTTTGCTTCGGGCGAGAGCGGGGAATCGGCGGGAATCGATTTCGGATCGGAGACGATGTTCATGCCGCATTTTACGCGCGGGCCAGCGGCGGTTCAACCGCCGACGGCGATCTCAATACGATCGGTCGGGCAACTGATGGTCTGGGACCGGATCGCTGAAGCGCGTGACACTAGCCTCGAATTGCAGAGACACCGTGCCGGTGGGACCGTGACGCTGCTTGCCGATGATCACTTCGGCCTTGCCGTGCACCAGCGACATGTCCAGTTGCCACTTTTCGTATTCCGGCGTACCCGCGCGGGGTTCCTTATTCGCCAGATAGTATTCCTCGCGAAACACGAACATCACCACGTCGGCGTCCTGCTCGATCGAGCCGGATTCGCGCAAGTCGGACAATTGCGGGCGCTTGTCGTCGCGGCTCTCGACCTGGCGCGACAGCTGCGACAGCGCGATGATGGGAACGTTGAGTTCCTTGGCGAGCGCCTTCAGGCTGGTGGTGATCTCCGTGACTTCCTGCACGCGATTGTCGGTGCGCCTGCCGGTTCCTTGAAGCAGCTGAATGTAATCGACGACCAGGAGGTCGAGGCCCTTCTGCCGCTTGAGCCGGCGGGCGCGCGCGGTGAGTTGCGAGATCGAGAGACCGCCGGTCTCGTCGACAAAGAACGGCAGCGACTGCAGTTCGATCGAGTAGTCACGGATCTTCTCGAAGTCATTTTCGGTGATGCCGCCCCGGCGGATCGTGCTCGACGGAATGCCCGTGCGTTCGGAGATGATACGCGTGGCGAGCTGCTCGGCCGACATTTCGCAGGAGAAGAAGCCGACAACGCCGCCGTTGACCGACTTCATGGTACCGTCGGCCTGAACTTCCGCGCGATGCGCCTTCGCCACGTTGTAGGCGATGTTGGTGGCGAGCGCCGTCTTGCCCATGCCGGGACGGCCCGCCACGATGATCAGGTCGGAAGGCTGCAGGCCGCCCATCTTGATGTCGAGGTCGCGCAAGCCGGTGGCAATGCCCGACAATTTACCGTCGCGCTGGAATGCCTTTGCCGCCATGTCGACGGCGACGGTGAGGGCCTGGGCAAAACGCTGGAATCCGCCATCGTAGCGGCCGGATTCCGCAAGTTCGTATAATCGGCGCTCGGCATCCTCGATCTGCGCGCGTGGCGCAAAGTCCACTGGTGCGTCAAAGGCGACATTGACCATGTCCTCGCCGATCCGGATCAGATCGCGGCGCAGTGCAAGTTCGTAGATCGTGCGCCCGTAATCCTGGGCGTTGATGATGGTGGTTGCCTCGGCGGCAAGCCGCGCAAGGTATTGGCCGACCGTCATACCGCCGATGTCGGTATCCGCCGGCAGGAAGGTCTTGAGCGTGACCGGGGTGGCGACCTTGCCCATCCGGATCAGGCTGCCGGAGGTTTCATAGATGGCCTGATGGATCGGTTCGAAGAAGTGCTTCGGCTCAAGGAAGTCCGAAACCCGGTAAAATGCGTCGTTGTTGACCAGGATCGCGCCCAGCAGGCTTTGCTCCGCCTCGATATTGTGCGGTGCGCTCCGATAGGCCGGGGTTCCCGGGTCCGGAGCGAGCTTTAGAACGTTCGAATCGAGTGGGGGCATGAGGATCAGTGTTCGCTTAACTTTGGCGGATAAGGGGCAGCGATAAAGCGCCAGTCCTGTGGCAATCGAAAGCGGCAACATGCCTTATGCCCGATTCACACAATGGAATAGGGAATTCCGGCGGCTTTGCTGGATTGGTGCTTGACGGTTGTTCGGGGAGGGGGCGGGACCTGCAATCGGAGGAAAACGTTCCTGCAGGCTGAACCTTACCCGGCGCGAGGCATACCTAATCGCAAGGATACCGGACGTGCGTTCGGCACCGGTCAGATCAGGATGAGATAGAACAGCGCAAAAAGGGTCGCCCCAACAGCGGTCGCTATCAGGGCGAAGTCGGTGCGCATGTCCGCACTCGGGTCGAACGATGGTTGGTGGGTTTTCCGGGCCATGTCGAAGATTTAGGGCAAGCCGGCCGGCCCCTTTGTGAAGCAGGTCACATCCGGCCGATTTTCTTTCGGGCAGGGTCAATCGGAACCAATTGCAGGCGTCGGGATTGAACAGGGTTGGTTCTTTCGAAGCCGGCGCAGAAGGACAGGCTATGGGCCAGCAACTTCAATCATGGCGAACCGGACAGGCACAGAACTCGTGGCTGTCGATGCTGGTCGATGCCATGGAGAAGTTTTCACGACCGGAGTGGCGCGCGCTTCCCTGTAGTCGGCTTGAGTTGGCGGCCGTTCGCGCCCAGCTGGCCCGACCGGCGGCCGCGTATCCGGCCTACGCCTCTCGTTTCAGCCTGCGAAACTAGCTCGCTTTGGCTTCTTCATTCGCCGGCAATTCGCAACCGCCGGCTCGCTCCCTGCTCGAGCCCGCGTAGTTTGGTTTCCTCGCGCGCAATGTAATCGCGCGTCATCGGCACCACGCCCTGGCGCCGGGCGAGTTGAATCTGGAAATTCATGAGATTTTGTTTCCGGAACGACATTTCCGAGCAGGCGAGATAGAATTCCCACATGCGCACGAAGCGCTCGTCATAGAGCTGGACGGCTTCTTCCCTCCGCGCCATGAAACGCTCGCGCCACGCTTTCAGCGTCTCCGCATAATGCAGCCGCAGAATCTCGATATCGCACACCAACAGGCCGGAGCGCTCGATTGCCGGCATCACCTCGGAGAGCGCAGGGATATAGCCGCCCGGGAAAATGTATTTCGCGATCCAGGGACTTGTGACGTCCGGCCCGTCCGAGCGGCCGATCGAGTGCAGCAGCATCACGCCGTCATCGGTGAGAAGCTCGGCGCATCGTTTGAAGAAGGTGTCGTAGAAGTCGACGCCGACATGCTCGAACATGCCCACCGATACGATGCGGTCGAATGGGCCGGGAATGTCGCGATAGTCTTCGAGGAAAAACTTCGCCGATTGTGACAGGTTCTTCTCGGCAGCGCGTGCGTTCGACGCCTGCAATTGCTCGGTCGACAGCGTGACGCCGGTGACATTGGCGCCGGTCATTTCGGCCAGATAAAGACCAAGACCTCCCCAGCCCGAGCCGATGTCGAGCACCTTGTCGCCGCGCCGGATCAAGAGCTTGGCGGCAATATGACGTTTCTTTGCGAGCTGGGCATCGTCAAGCGTCGCGTCCGGCTTTTCGAAATAGGCGCAACTATACTGCTTGTCGGAATCCAGGAAGAGCGAATAAAGCCGTCCGTCGAGATCGTAGTGGTGGGCGACATTGTCTTTCGCGCGACTGCGCGGGTTGAATTGCCTGAAACGTCTGGCCAGATAGCGCAGCCACCATTGCAGCTTGGCCCAGCGGGGCAATATTTCCGGCTGATCCATCAGGATCGCCAGCGCATCCGCGATCGACCCGTTCTCAACGACGAACGTGCCTTCCATGTAAACTTCGCCGAGCGCAAGTTCGGGGTTGATCAGGATCCTGCGTTCGGCATCGGCGGTCAGGAAACGCGCGAATACGTGCCGACCACTCCCATCGCCACAGCCAAACTTGGCCCCGCTCGCGGTGGTGAATGTCATCGCGCCGCGGCGAATGAACTGCTGCAAAAAATAACGCAACAAACGGTCCATCGAACCACCGACTTGAGCGATCCCGTAGAGGCTTGGTCCGGCCGTCACACTTGACGCGCGGGGGACAAAATGGTTCCCGAGCGTCTCAAGTCAAATCATAAGGGCGATGGAACCGGCACGCTAGTACCTTGTACACAAAGCGGATATTCCGGAATGACGCATTCACGCAGTTGCGTCATATGTGCGCTTCCATTCGCGGGATAATCGGCTAAAAGGTGGACCGCCACCCGTGCCCGACCAAGGGGCGCTGGACGCAATTTCCGCATCTGGAGAAGTAGGGAATGTTGAGCCGAGCGCTCAGTTTAGCGGCGGTGACGCTTCTGATCGGTTGTTTTGCGGTGCCCCCGGCATGGGCGCAGGTGCAGAACCTCGAAGCCGGCAAAAGCGCTTCCCAGCTTTTCGCCGGTACCTGCAACGCCTGCCACAAGAGTCCGCGCGGCCTTTTGAAGACGGTGTCGGCCGGATCCCTGCCGGGCTTCCTGCGGGAGCATTATACGACCAGCAGCGACATGGCCTCGCAGCTCAGCACGTTCCTGATCTCCAACGGCGCCAGCGACACGCGCAAGCAGGGTGCCGATGCGAAACCGGCCGGTGGAACCGCCGATCAGGTCGATCGGCAGGGCCGCAAGATGCGGCCCCCGTCCGCACAGGAGGCCGCAAGGCCAGGCGCCGATGAGCCGGCTCCGCAAGGCCGCAACGCCAAGCGAATGGCGCGCCCCGGAGAGACGCCCGATGCGGCAAGACCCGCAGCGGACGGCCAGCCGCCGACACAGGCGGCCATCGAGCGCGGCCCCGATGGCCGCAAGTTGACGGCCAAACAAGGCATGAGCAAGCGCGGCAGGCCGGGCGAGGAACCGCCCGCGGCCAAGGACGAGCCGGCAAAGCTCGAGCCCGCGATCGATGAAAAGGCCAAGGCCGAAACCGCAAGGGATGGCGATGCGAAACCGGAGGGGGCCAAGCCCGCCGGCGAAGGAAAGTCTGAGGCCGCCAGAATGGAGATGCCGAAGAGCAGTGGCGGAGATACGCCCGTTCTGCGGCCCGATCCGGTGCCCCCGGTTACGCCGGCGCCGCCATCGGCATCAACGCCGCCCCCGTCTGCGCCTAAGGCCTCCGCGGACACGGCTGCCGTTCGACCGTCAGCCCCGCCGCCGGAGCCTCCGCCTGCAGTTACGGCTTCCGCTCCGCCACCGGCTCCGCCGGCTGCAGCCGCCGGACCGCCCGCACCGCCAATCTCGCAATAGGGCTTTCAAAAAAGTCTTGCTTCGATCCTGACGCCGAAGAAGCGCGACTGAAGCAACCCCAAGGCCCGGCCTGACCTTTTGCCGGGCGCGGGCGCGCTCAATCTGCCTCGGAGCGTCGTTACTTCTCTTCCGGTGTGCTTTCCTGCGTCTCCAAATCATTGGGACGAGCTTCAGGATCGAAGAATTCGCCGGCGGCGGCGATGGCTTCGGCGGCCGCATCCTGATCTTCCTGACGCGTCGAGATTTCTTCGCCGCGGTTGATGCGCTCGGCCTCGTCTGCGCTTCGCGCAACGGTGACGGTCACACCGACCTCGACTTCCGGATGCACGGCAATGGCGATCGCGTGCTTGCCGATAGTCTTGATTGGCGCGTCCAGCATGATCTGGCTGCGGCTGATGGTGACACCATCGTTCTGGAACGAGGCGATGATGTCGCGAACGCTGACCGATCCGAATAGCTGACCGGTTTCGGACGCCTGACGAAGGATGATGACGTTACGGCCGTCGATCCTCTCCGCGACCTTGGTCGCTTCGCCCTTGGCCTGCAGGTTGCGCGCTTCGAGTTCTGCCTTCATGCCATCGAATTTGGCGCGATTATCCGCGGTCGCGCGCAAGGCCTTGCCGCGCTTGAGCAGAAAATTGCGGGCAAAGCCGTCCCTGACGCGGACAACTTCGCCCATCTGGCCTAGCTTGGCGACGCGTTCGAGCAAGATGACTTCCATGTTCATTCTCCTTTTGAGGTAATCGGAATTGAGGGATTGGCTTAAGGATTCAGGATGCGGGAAGCGGCGGCGGCCTTGCTCGCAGATAGCGCTGGCGCAGCCCGAAGAGGGCGTCGGCTATGCCGAGAAGAGCGATCGCCAGGACGGCCCACGCGAACACCAGGACAATGAGGTAGGCGCAGCCGAGCCAGACTGTGCGGTTTTTCAGCGCAAGCGTCAGCGTATGCAGCACCGCAAAACCGGCGAACGCGTAAGCAAGCATCAATGCCGAGGCCAGGATCTGTGCCACCATCGCAAGCAGCCCGCCTGAGAAACAAAATGCGATTGCGACGCACAAGGCCGCAAGCGTCATCGGCGGCAGCGTCATGCCTCTCAGATCGGGCCACGGGCGGTGCAATCGTCCCGATGTTGCGGCAATTTTTGCAGCGAGCCACAGGTTGAGGGTCAACGTCATCACCGCGGCGATGGTGCTCGCGATTGGCGCAATCATCACCAGGACCTCAAGCCCTCGATCGGTAAGCTTGATGCCGACCGATTCCAGAAAATGCGACCAGCCGGACCGCATCGTATTCTCAATCGCCGGGCCGTCGGACCCCATTGTGAGCAATGTGGCGGTCGTGATGATGGCTGCAAAAATCACGATCCAGAGCAGGATTCGACCGGCCGGATACCATTCGAGAGTCGTCTCATCTTTTGCCGGTATGGGGCCGGCTGCGAGCGGCCGCCCGAGCATGGCAAGATGGGCGAGCCACCAGGCCGGCAAAGCAACGGCTACGGCGAAGACAAGGCAAAAGGGGAGATCGAAGATCCAACCCAGAAGCACGGCCGCCGTGATGCCGCCCAGCAACGCGCTTAGTGAGCCCCATCCAAGTCCCGCGACCATCAAGGGAAGCGGTGCCAGATTGAACAGCAACAGCGAGATCAACGCGCCCGAGACGATCGAGGCGAACATCAATGCCGACGCGCAGCCGGCGGCCAAAGCGATAAGTACGGTTGCGATCATCAGCTGTCCCGCTCCTTTCGAGCGGTTAGAGGTTTTATCAACCCCAACCATCGGCAACCGGACGACCCGGAAGCCTTATGAAGAATTGCGATCCGCGGCGCTCAAGCCGCAGATCGCGGCTTTCCCTAACGAATGACGTAAGGCAGCAGACCGAGAAAACGCGAGCGCTTGATGGCGCGCGCAAGCTCACGCTGCTTCTTGGCGGAAACCGCTGTGATGCGGCTCGGCACGATCTTGCCGCGCTCGGATACGTAACGCATCAGCAGCTTGGAATCCTTGTAATCGATCTTCGGCGCGTTCGGACCCGTGAACGGGCAGGTCTTGCGGCGGCGGAAAAACGGACGGCGTGCACCAGCTTCGGCCATGATTCTTACTCCTCGATCATTGCGTCGGCATCGTCACGCCCGCGGCGCGGACGGTCGCCGCGATAGCCACCGCCGTCGCGGTCGCCACGGAATCCACCGTCGCGGTCGCCGCGGAAACCGCCGCCGCGGTCGTCGCGTTCGCGGTCGCGATCGGCCTTGCGCATCATCGCCGAGGGACCTTCCTCATGCTCTTCGACGCGAACGGTAAGGTAGCGGATCACGTCTTCGCTGATCCGCTCCTGGCGCTCGATCTCGGAAACCGCGGCCGACGGCGCATCGATATTGAGCAGCACGAAATGCGCCTTGCGATTCTTGTTCATGCGGTAGGTGAGCGAGCGCACGCCCCAGTTCTCGGTCTTGGTGACCTTGCCGCCGGCCTGCTCGACGATCCCGCTCATCTGGGCCGTGAGTTCTTCGACCTGTTGGGTGCTCGCATCCTGACGCGCGAGAAAAACATGCTCATAAAGAGGCATGGGTGTCCTTTCCTTGTGTTGGCGCGGTCCCCGGCGGCAAGCCCTTCGAACCCTTCGGAAAGGACTCGATATGCTCAGAAGGCGGAAACACGGGACGACGGACCGACTGGCCCTGCCACATCAACATCGCCGAAAAGGTGAAATTGCTGAGACCGTCCGTTCAGCTCCCGGCCGGGATCCACGGATGGCGCGGTTTATACGGATTTTGAGCGCGGTGGCAAGGGAAAGCACGAGATCGGCGGGGTTGCGGATCGGAGCCCGAAGTCGACTGCAGCTTGACACGGGCGGCCCGAGCGGTGTCTTTCGGCCCGCTTGGGGCCGCGATCGGCAAAGCAAAATTCGGCTTTGCTCGGCTGCGTGTATAAGCCATTGAAAAATATATTTAATTTCTCACCCGGGCGTACGCTTCAGCGGAACATGGGCGGGAAAGTCACTATCCAGGGGCGTTGATGACGGCAGCATTCACCTTTCCGGGCCAAGGGTCTCAGGCGGTCGGCATGGGTAAGGCTTTGGCGGGCGCCTTTCCGGCCGCGCGATCAGTGTTTGAAGAGGTCGACGCGGCGCTCGGAGAAAGACTGACGGTCATCATTTGGGACGGTCCGGCCGAGACGCTTCAGCTCACCGAGAATGCCCAGCCGGCATTGATGGCGGTCTCGCTGGCCACCATGCGTGTGCTGGAAAGCGAGGCCGGGTTTTCGGTTGCGAAGCACGCTGCCTTCGTTGCCGGACACTCGCTCGGCGAATATTCGGCGCTAGCCGCCGCCGGCAGCCTCAGCATCAGCGACACCGCGCGACTGTTGCGCATCAGGGGCCTTGCCATGCAGAAGGCGGTGCCGGTCGGGGTCGGCGCAATGGCGGCCTTGCTTGGTCTTGATTATGAGGCGGCGGTCGCGGTCGCAAACGAGGCGGCGCAGGGGCAGGTCTGTCAGGCTGCCAATGACAATGGCGGCGGTCAGGTCGTGGTCTCCGGCGATAAGGCCGCGGTCGAGCGTGCGCTCGAGATTGCCAAAACCAGAGGGGCCAAGCGCGCCATGTTGCTGCCGGTGTCGGCGCCGTTTCACTGTCGGCTGATGCAGCCCGCCGCTGACGCAATGGCGGAAGCGCTTGCGGGTGTTACGATCAAAAAACCGGCGTCGCCCCTGGTGTCGAATGTGTTGGCCGCTCCAATCACGGAGCCGGACGAGATCCGCCGACGCCTGATCGAACAGGTCACGGGAACGGTGCGCTGGCGCGAATCCGTTGCTTATATGGCAAACCACGGCGTCACGCGGTTTTTCGAAATCGGCGCAGGCAAGGTGCTGAGTGGTCTGGTCAAACGCATCGCCGAGGGTGCCATCGGTGTTTCGGTCGGCGGGCCCAACGATATCGTCCCGGCGAAAGACGCGCTGATTGCGGCGCAGTCGGCCTGAGTGGGAGGTGAAATGATGTTCGATCTCACGGGCAGGACGGCACTCGTCACCGGTGCAAGCGGAGGCATCGGTGGCGCGATCGCACAGGCGTTGCACACCCAGGGCGCGACGGTGGCTGTTTCGGGGACGCGGCGCGAGGCGCTGGAGAGGCTGGCCGCCAAACTGGGCGCGCGGGTCCACGTCTTGCCCTGCAATCTTGCTGAGACCGCTGAGGTCGAGGCGCTTGTGCCCGCCGCAGAACAGGCCATGGGCCAGGTCGATATTCTCGTCGCCAATGCCGGCATCACGCGGGACAATCTTTTTGTGCAGTTGCGGGATGAAGACTGGGATGAGGTGATCAAGGTTAATCTGACCGCAACCTTCCGTCTGGCTCGCGCGGCGACCAAGCTGATGATGCGCAAACGCTTCGGCCGCATCATCGCGATCACATCCGTTGTCGGTGTCACTGGCAATCCGGGCCAGGGCAACTACACCGCGTCGAAGGCCGGACTCATAGGCATGATCAAGACGCTGGGCGCCGAATACGCCAAGCGCAATGTGACCGCCAATTGCATTGCCCCTGGGTTTATCGCCACTCCCATGACCGACGCGCTCAACGACAAGCAGCGTGAAACCATCCTTTCCAAGGTTCCGGCGGCGCGGCTGGGGACGCCCGAAGAAATCGCGGCGGCGGCGGTTTATCTGAGCTCGAACGAAGCGGCTTACGTCACCGGGCAGACCATTCACGTCAACGGTGGAATGGCCATGATTTGAGGCTGCTGGCAGTGCCCTTGGGGAGGCGAAACGCCGCCTGGGGCAGCCGTTCAAGGCTTATAGTCAAGGCTTGGGAAGTATGATAACCGAACCTCCGGCGGAAGGGGCAAAGAACACCATTGCAGGATATTGAAACCCTGTATATTGGCGGTGCGGAGCCAGCCGTCGTTCGCCAGGTCCGTGTCGGCCATGACCGGGCCAAATCAAGACTATGCGCGATTGTGAAGGAAATAAACGACCACGATGGCTCGTACGTCTTGGGTCGGGTCCAATGGAACAAGCACGAGGTTGAACGATGAGTGAGATTGGCGAGCGGGTTAAGAAGATCGTGGTCGAACACCTTGGTGTTGAGCCCGAAAAAGTGGTCGACAACGCGAGCTTCATTGACGACCTCGGCGCTGACAGCCTCGATACCGTCGAGCTTGTGATGGCGTTTGAAGAAGAATTCGGCTGCGAAATTCCCGACGATGCCGCGGAAACGATTTTGACCGTCGGCGACGCGACAAAATTTCTGGAAAAGAACGCGAAGAGCTGACGCCCCAGCGCGGTGCTGACGAAGCGGAAGGGCCGTGGCAGCGCGGTCCTACCCCTTGTTGTCTGGGACCGCGAATCGCGGGCTGGAGTGGTCAATATGAGGCGGGTTGTTGTCACGGGCCTCGGCATGGTCTCGCCACTTGGCTGTGGCGTCGAACCGACCTGGAAGCGTATCCTCAACGGCGAAAGCGGCGCGCGGAAGATCGACACGTTTGATGTCTCCGATCTGACGAGCCAGATTGCCTGCGTGGTCCCCCGTGGCGACGGCACCAACGGCTCCTTC
>Ga0209517_10006957_pt1 | contig 13753 bp, 10 predicted proteins | sample PeaSoiMetSII2010_FD_187695 | JGI IMG/M metagenome (GOLD analysis project Ga0209517, IMG submission 187695) | Peat soil microbial communities from Weissenstadt, Germany - SII-2010 (SPAdes) (version 2) | ecosystem: Environmental > Terrestrial > Soil > Wetlands > Peat | place: Germany...
TTGCCAGATAGCACCTTCAACCTTCAGTAGCACAAAGAGGACTAGGACATGAAGCGAATTGCCTGCCTTTGCACTCTCCTATCAGCTTTGCTGGTGATGCCTCGGATCTCGTTTGGACAAGCCGCGATCGGAATGCAGTCCTTCGGCAGTTTTGGCGGCGACCCGTTCGATAACATTAATCTCGGTAACCTGAACAGCCATCTTGACATTCCGATTCGGTATAAGGCAGGACGAGGAATGCCGTTTACCTATGACTTGACCTACGATACGACGATCTGGACTCCGATCGTAAGTGGCAGCAGTAAAGTGTGGCTACCTTCGGGCACTAGCGGCTATTGGGGTTGGCAGAACCTTCTGACGCCAATGGGCGGCAACATAACTTATTCCACAACAACACTGAATGGCAACTGCGGCGGCGGCCCATATCCACCCGCCACTTGGTCATCCACAACATACAACAATTTCGTATACACGGACTGGACCGGTCCCCACCCCTTTTCACCGGCAGCTCAAACGTACTTTATACAGGTGACCCCCTCTTCATCGTCGGGCGAGGCTTGCCCGACAGCGGGGTCGTACCCTCTGTCAAACCAACCTGCGCTCGACAACTCCGGGCTCACATTGAATGCGAGTGCAACATCTTTGAGTTCGGTCTCATGGAGCGTCGGAACGCCAAAAGGCTACCAGCAGGGGTATAGCGCGGGAGGCAGTTACTCGCAATCGGACGCAAATGGCAACCAGATTACCAGCGCTGGCGGGGTTTACACGGACACTCTAGGACAAACGGCACTCACGGTGGGTGGCGGCACTCCCCCAACCGCTACAACGTTTAGCTACGCCGCCCCGTCAGGTGCGTCGGCTGCCTACACCGTAAGCTACAAATCCTACACTGTGGAGACTAATTTTGGCTGCGGGGTTGCGGAGTACAACCAATCCAATATCTATCTCGTAGACAAGATCACGCTCCCCGATCAAACATATTATCAATTTCAGTATGAACCCACGGTTGGCGGTGGCTCAAACACGGTCACCGCCCGGCTCACTTCGATAACACTACCCACCGGAGGAAGCATCACCTACGCATACCCAACAGTCAATGGAGGTGCGAACAATGGGATCAATTGTTCCGACGGAACTGCCCCGGCCGGCACTTCCGCCAGCCCTAGCCTCACGCGCTCCGTCACCCCGGGGGGCACATGGACCTACGTCAGAAGTCAGGTGTCTGGCAATCATTGGCAGACTACCGTCACCACTCCTGCCGATGCGCTGAACCAAAACTGCGGTCAGAATTGTGGCGACCAAACGGTCATTGATTTCCAAAAGGACACCGGTTCCTACACAGCTAACTTCTTTGAGACTCAGCGCCTAGCCTACCAAGGAACCACAACTGGCACTCTTCTCAGCACAATGATCACCTGCTTCAACGCGAGTGGAACGATTACTCCTTCGACTTGCCCAACCACCGCAGTTTCCTCTCCTCTGAGTCGTGTAACGAGGTTCTTTTACCTGCCGAACAGCTCAGGTCGCGTATCCGAAACGGACGCTAATTACGGATACATAAGCGTGCCTGGATATGAAACAGAGGTCGACAGCTACGATTATGGGGCGGGCGCGCCGCCGAGTACTCCTCTCCGCAAGGCAATCACCGCCTACAGTGCTTTTGGCAGTAGGGTCCAGCCTACGAGCGTCCAAATCAAGGATGGGAGTGGGAACGTCAAGGCCTCGACAACATATTCTTACGACGAACAAACGCCGACAGGAACCACCGGAACACCGCAACACAGCGGCCCCGTGAACGGAGGCCGTGGAAATCCGACGACGGTTGCTACCCAGGTTTCGGGCAGCCTCACACTTTACCGCAAGTTTACCTATTTCGACACCGGCAACGTCTCCACTTCCACGGATGCGAGTAAAACGAACACCGCCGGTCCCAACACGACGACATATACCTACGGCGCTTGTGGAAATTCGTTTTTGACCTCGATTGCTGAACCCCTAAGCCTTACGCGAGGATTTACGTGGGATTGCGGTGGCGGAGTGCAGACGTCGGTCACGGACGAGAATATCAACACGTCGACACTTTACTATGCCCAAACCAGCAGCTACGGATCACCCGATCCCGACTTCTGGCGACCTTACGCGACAACAGATCAACTTTCAAATGCCACGACCATTTCATACCCCAGCGATACTGTCACGGAAAGCGCAATGCTGTTCAACAGCAACAAGTCGGTCGTGGACCAGCGCACGAAACTTGATCCGCTGGGGCGTGTCATTCTGAGCCAAACAAAAGAAGGGCCGAGTTCTTCAAACTACGATTCGACACAAAGGGATTACGATATTTTCGGCCGGCCGACTAAGGGCTATTTGCCGTTTAAGAATACCGTCGACGCGACCTGCACAGGCACATGCGCAGGAATCGTTACAACATATGATGCTCTAAACCGTCCTTATACAGTAATGGATGGCGGCAACGGGACCATCACCTACACCTACACCAACAACGATGTCTATCAATCTGTGGGACCACCACCAAGTGGGGAGCAAGCCAAACGCAAGCAACTCGAATATGACGGACTGGGGCGATTGAGTTCCGTGTGTGAGGTCACGAGCGTGACCGGAAATGGAAATTGTGCACAATCTAGTCCGCAAACTGGCTTCTACACAACCTATACATACGATGCTCTCGGTGACTTGACGGGCGTCACCCAAAATGCCCAGGCCGGGAGTAGTGGTCAGCAGACCCGGACGTACAGCTTTGACATGTTGGGCCGGACGCTTACCGAGAGCAACCCTGAGACAGGTACGATTACCTACGTATATGACTCTTGGGACTCCTCTTGTGGTTCTTACACTTCCGCCGGTGATCTTGTGGAGAAAAAGGATGCGGTGGGCAACGTCACCTGCATGAAGTATGACGGACTGCATCGCCTGACCCAAACCACCTATCCTTCGGGAAGCTACGCTGCCGCGACCCCCACAAAGTGCTACGTTTACGATTCCGCCACTGTGAACAGCCAGAGCATGGCGAACGCCAAGAGCCGGTTGGCCGAAGCCTACACTACGTCGGCAACGAGTTGCACAGGTTCAACTACTGTAGATGAAGGCTTCAGTTACAGTGTGCGTGGAGAAGTGTCCGACGTTTGGGAAAAGACGCCCGATTCGGGTGGCTATTACCACGTCAATGCCACATATTGGGCGCACGGGCTGCTCAATGTGTTAAACGGTGGCACGAGTCCTTTGCCCGGATTGCCGGCCATCACCTACGGCGCCAGCGGCGGAACAGGATTGGATGGCAAGGGCCGCATCACAAAGGTTACGGCTGCGTCGGGCCAGAGTCCTGCCACGTCGATCTCCTGGAACGCGGGTAACCAGGTTACGGGAGTGACGCTGGGTTCGAGCGACAACGACGCCTATCAATACGATCCCAACACCGGGCGCATGAAGCAATACAAGTTCAACATGGGCACTGGCCCCTCATCGCAGACCGGCGTGCTTACCTGGAATGCCAATGGCACCTTGGGCAAACAGCAAATCACCGATCAGATCAACACTGCGAACAGCCAGACCTGTACCTACAGCCACGATGATCTGACGAGAATCACCGGCGCGAACTGCGGATCAGTATGGTCACAGACCTTCAGCTTCGACCCGTTCGGAAACCTGAGCAAGGCCGGTTCGGCAATATTCCAACCGACGTACACTGGCGCCAGCGGAGCCGGCAGTCCGACGAACCAGTACTACAACATCTCCGGAGGCGGCAGCGGCACTTCGACGTACTACGACGCCAACGGAAATGTCAAGTATGATGTCACTCACACTTACACATGGGATGCCGACGGAAACATGTTGAGCACCGACGGGTCGACCGTTACCATGATGTATGACGCCTTCGACCGGATGATCGAGCAGACTCGGAGTTCAGGCCACACGGAAATTGTCTATGGGCCATACGGGCTGAAGTTGGCGCTCATGAATGGGCAAACGTTGGTCAATGCGTTTGTGAAGGTGCCGGGTGGACCGCGAGCCGTATACGGTGCGAGTGGGCTGGCATACTATCGCCACTCCGACCACTTGGGCAACTCGCGGCTGGCCACTACGCCGAGCCGGACGAAGTACTATGACGTGGCCTACGCGCCCTATGGCGAGGACTACAACGGCTCCGGGACGACGGATCTGGCGTTTACGGATGAGAATCAGGATACGGTGAAAGGAACCAGTTCTGCCTGGTCCACGAATCTCTACGATTTCATGTTCCGCGAGTACCGCACCGCACATGGCCGATGGACATCGCCCGATCCCGCGGGGTTGGGAGCCGTCGACCCGACGAATCCGCAGAGTTGGAACCGCTATGCGTACGTGCTGAACAATCCAATGGCGATGGTGGATCTGTTGGGAGACGATGGATGCTACGACGCTGGGGGGAATGACTTAGGCGTCGCACAGGTGAACTGCTATTCGGCCGGCGGTTTCTGGGTGGGCTATGGGGGGTACGTGCAGAACGGTAATGTTTACATGTCATATGAGTTGGTGGGATATACGAACGGCTCCGCCGATTACGCATCCAATGTGTATGCGGGGTCTTTCTCGGACTTGTTCGGGTGGCAGTTCCAAAATACCAACCTCATCAATCTCCCCGTCAACCCCTGGGGGCCCTCATATCCCCCGAGTATGTTTGCCGCAAACAACGGTCTACCTGGCGTACCCAAGCCACCAAACCCAATTACCGCAGTGCGATCGGACGGCCAGAAAGAAGCGGCTTGCGAGCAGCAGGCAAAGGCCGCGTTCGGACCACTCTGGACGCCACAGTCATTGAGGTCGACCGCATTCGGTGGTGTTATAGGATGGATTCTAGGCAAGACCGCCGGGGCTATCGGTTTGGGTATCACGACTGCACAAGTCGCCAATTTCGACTCCAAGGCCATGGATTACAACGCTACCTTACAGTCGTGCCGCCAAGCCAGTGGGATTGGAGGCCTAGCGCAGGCGGTCCAGGTTACGCCATGAGCGGGGCTTCCATGAACGAACCACGTGAAGGACCTGTGCCATTCTTTTCCATGGCATTCAAGATTTTCGTTTTCCTTCTACCGGCGATCGTCTTGGAAAAAACACGTTTTTCAACGAACCATCTGGCTATTGCCTCATCGTGGGTTGGCGGAGCCTTGCTCCAGGCCTTGATTCCCCCTGCGAGAAAGGGCCTGCTGCCAATCCTTGGATTAGCAGTCGTCGCTGGGACGGCGTACGTCATCTTCTGGAGGTGAAGTGTAGGCATGGGTACCGATTGATAGCGAGCCGGCCCAAGCTCTATCCGCGCACCGCGCTCGCGCTGCTAACGGCGCTGAACCTGTTCAACTACATTGATCGTTCTGTGTTGTTCGCGGTGCAGGATCTGGTAAAGGCAGAGTTTCACCGAAGCGATGCGGCTTTTGGTTTGTTGACCAGTGTCTTTTTTATCTTTTACATGTGTGCCGCACCGTTCATGGGGCCACTATCGGTGCGCTTCTCGCGAAAGGTGGTCATCATTGCGGGCGCGCTTGTGTGGAGCGTAGCGACGCTGCTCACGGCGATTACGAAGAATTTTGACCAGCTGCTCATCCGTCACACGTTGGTCGGCATCGGGGAAGCGAGCTTCGTCATTCTCTCCCCGACATTCGTTGCCGATATGTTTCCGGAAGAAAAACGCGGACGCGTGATGGGCGTCTTCTATCTGGCGATTCCGGTTGGTACGGCGCTCGGCTACCTGCTGGGCGGAGTCATGGGGGCGAAGTATGGATGGCGCGCGCCCTTCTATGTCGGCGCTGCGCCAGGAGTACTGCTGGCGTTTCTGCTGCTGTTCATTCCAGAGCCGCCACTAGGCCAGTTCGATAGCCCTGAAAAAGTCCCGGAACGCGACACGCTGAAAGGGCTGGTTCGCAATCCTGCATTTTTGACCGCAACCTTCGGCATGGCGATGATGACGTTTGCCCTGGGAGGGCTTCAGGTTTGGATGCCCACTTTCCTGCATCGGGCGCACGGCTACAGTCTGCTCAATGCCAACGTTCTATTCGGCATCAGCACGATCTTTAACGGGCTGTTTGCATCCCTGGCGGGTGGTTGGATCTCAGATTGGCTGCTGCGGCGTACGCGCTCGGCGCACTACTTGGTCTCCGCCGTCAGTCTTGGACTGGGCATTCCGGCGATGTGCGCTGCTCTGTTTGCCAACGGGAAGGTCATGGTTGCGGGCATTTTCGTCGCCGAGTTCATGTTGTTGCTGAATACTGGGCCACTCAACGCAGCCGTCATTAACTCGGTGGGGCCGCATGTTCGCGCTGCGGCGCTGGCGGTGAATATTTTCATTTTCCATCTGTTGGGCGACGTGCCTTCGGCTTACTTGATCGGCTACGTGTCGGACAAATCTTCACTGCGGTTGGCTTTTCTCGGGCCGGTCATCGCGATCGCTCTCTCCTCTGCCATACTCTTTTACGGTATGAAGTTTGCTCCGGCGGTGCGGATCGAGGCCCCGGAAGGATTACCAACACGATGACTACACTATGCTCCTCTGGGCTACTCACCAGAAAACGGCAACGCCGCGATCCGGCCACTGAACAGAGTGCCTGCCCTTGGTGTTCCTGTGAGGCCAGGGCGTGCGATCCGGGAGCGAGTGAGGGTCAGGCAGGTACTCTGGTGGCGGGGGCGTTCTACTGAATGCCATTCTTAGCGGCCAAGATCGGGGCAGGAAAGCATTTCGGCTTTGTGCTGCTGGCGTGGGCTGTGTTCTTCGTGTTGGCGGCCTGGGTGCTTCCCCCGTTGGATTCCCATCTGCAACCGACGCCGCTGGTGTACTGGGGCGTCTTGACCCTGGTGATCCTGCTAGTCCTTCCTACGGTGATCGTCGTTCCGGCTTACGTGTATCGGTCCTGGCTGAGACTCCCGACTGTCCCTAACAGGACGGCCTACGGGCTTTGGGTGGGCTTCGAGAGTCTACTGCTTCTCGCGGTGCCCATAGGCTTGGCTTTCTGGTTTCTGACCAAGTGACGCGGCTGAGTTTTTCCTTTAGCTGCCGATCCGCCGCTGGTGTTCTCGATCCCTGCCGGGTGTCCGGTTGGCTGTCCGGGGTGACGTGGTGGTGGTCCCGGAGGGCGGTTTCCGGGGTTAGGGTTTTGCCATGCCTTCGGCATGGGGTTTACGCTACGACACGTCACCCCCGAATGGGTGCTGCAGAGCAACTTCCCGTTACCGTGCGCGAACTTCAAGAAAGCAAAGCGGCTAAGAGGAAAATCCCATCTCCCGGTTGCCGTCCGGCAACCGAAAGTTACCGCAGGCGAACTTGTTGATTCTTAAGCGCGGCTGCTAGTCTCGGCTGTGATGGCGAGAGAGGAAGCCCGGACATGGTAAAGCCGCCGCTGCGCACGAAATCCATCGGGTTCAAAGTCAGCGAAGAAGAGTACGCGCAACTGGAAACGGCGGCGCAGGCCGACGGTCGGACGCTGGGCGAGTGGTGCCGCGAGCTGATCCTGCGGGGAGGGTCGGCCAGCGATGCAGAGAGGCACGACCCGGCGCTGGCCGAGATCGTAGGGGTACGCTTGCTGCTGGTCAATGTGTTGCGGCCTCTGGCCGCAGGCGAGAAGCTGGCCCCGGAAGCGTTCGACAAAATGCTCGACCAAATCAGCGAAGTGAAACACCAGCTCGCCGCCAAGTTGCAGCAGGCGGCCAGGAAGAAACCGCAGCGAGAAAAACCCAGCGGCGACGGGCAGCGGTGATCCCCTTTTTTCGCTGGAGAGTGTACCGAGCGCGGGAGCCGCGTCAAGGGTCTGCGCTGCGCTCCGATGAACGCGCAAAAGACGCGCGCCCTTGACACGGCTCCCTCTCCGCTCTGTTTGCTTCCAGCCATCGAAAAAATGTGAGGAACAAATGGGAGCGGGGCGCAGCGCGAAGGCAGGATGAGCTAAGACACCATCCCTTGCGCCTTCGGCGCAACGAAAGCGCACAACTGAAAAACACGCGGCGTCCGGTGAGCATCCGGGCTTTGTCCGGTGTCTGTCCGGCCTCGCGTCCGGCGTTTGTTCGGGTTCCGTTTCTGTCAGCGGTAGGCTTCGCGGCGGTTGCGAACGGCGGTGATCGTGATGGTGTTCTCGTCCCTCTGATCGAAGAACACGCGGTAGTCGCCACAGCGGAGACGGAAGCCGGTGAACGGCGGTTTGAGCTTCTTTATGTCGCCGGTGCGGTTGGCCAGGTAGCGATCCACGCAGTGGAGAATCTGCATCGCAGTTTCGCGGTCGATGGCTCGAAGATCGGCGCGGGCCTCGGGCGACCAGATGACGGCGATTCGTTCAGGCGCTGGCGGTTCGGTCATTTACCCAGGCCGAACTCACGCAGGATATCTTCGTGGGGAATGCCTTCTCCGCGAGCGAGTGAAGCGCGGGCACGATCGAGTGCCGCCGCTGTTTCAGGCGTAATCTCTTCTTCTTCCACGGGCGCGGAAGCCAGCGAATGCGACAGCGGGCCGGTCATCACCTGAAGCAGGTGAACGACGGCGGCGAGCTGGCCAGCATCGAGCTGATCGAGGAGCTGGTGCGCTTGCTGTTTTTCGTTCGCGGGTGCCATCAGGACTAGTCTACCAATCTACGGGTGCGCGTTGCCGCGCGACTGTCCGTTGCCGTTGGAAGTCACAAGCGAGTTAATCAGGCGAACGACGGCGCGCTGATCCCGCTCCGGCAATGACTCGATGCGTTGCAGTCTCTTCCACAGCCGCCGCTTCTGTGGACTGTCTTGAACCTTCACGGGCTTCAGTCCAAGCAGCTCATCGCTAGTGACACCGAGCACGCGCGTAAGGCTCCCGAGAAGGGCGACAGTTGGCAGTCCATCTTCGTTCTCGTAATAGGAGATCGTCCGCTGGGTTGTTCCCAGGGCCTTCGCCAACTCAACCTGAGTAATCCCGCGAGCCTTCCGAAGCGCAATCAAACGCTTGCCGAATGATGCTTCTCGATTCTTTTTCCGTGGCATGGCTGGGATGATTTTAAGGCCGATGTGAAAATACATTGACAGCTTAAACATAACACGCATATTCTTACGGGCGAAACTAAAAAGCAAAATCCTCTTGACAGGGTTTCCGCAAAAACCCTGAAAACGAGCAGAAGGAGGTCCAGGGCATGGCGCGGATCGCGGAGAGCGAGATCGAGCGGTTGAAGCGGGAAATCTCAGTCGAACGTCTGGCGGAGGCACGCGGGGTGAAACTGAAACGCCACGGCGCGGACCTGATCGGGTTGTGCCCCTTCCATGACGATCATGAGCCGTCGCTGGTCATCACGCCAGGAAAAAATCTGTGGAACTGTCTAGGAGCGTGCCGCCGAGGAGGAACTGTCATCGACTGGATCATGCTGGCGGAAGGCGTCAGCTTCCGCCATGCGGTCGAGCTTCTGCGCGAGGATCTGCCGCTGGGAAGCAGCAACACGCGGCCAGGTGTGCAGCGATCCACTGTGCCTAAGCTGCCCGCGCCGGTCGAACGCACTGCCGATGACCACATGTTGCTGTTGCAGGTGGTGAGTTACTACCAGGAGAGCCTGAAGCAGAGTCCCGAAGCGCTGAAGTATCTGGAACATCGCGGCCTGAAATCGGCGGAGATGATCGAGACCTTCCGGCTGGGCTTCGCCAATCGCACCATCGGCTACCGTTTGCCGGCATCGAACCGCGCTACTGGTGCAGCGTTGCGCGGACGCCTGCAGAAACTCGGCATCTACCGCGAGAGCGGACACGAGCACTTCAACGGCTCCGTGGTGATTCCGATCTTCGATCTGAGCGGCCAGGTGGTGCAGATGTATGGGCGCAAGATCACGCCGAATCTGCGCCCCGGAACACCCGATCACTTGTACTTGCCGGGACCGCATCGCGGGGTGTGGAACGAAGCGGCGCTTACCGTCTCGAAAGACATCATCCTCTGCGAAGCGCTGATCGACGCGCTGACCTTCTGGTGCGCGGGCTATCGCAACGTGACCGCGATTTACGGAGTGAACGGCTTTACCGAGGAACACCGCTCGGCGTTCCAAAAGCACGGCACACAGAGAATCTATATCGCTTACGACCGCGACGAAGCCGGAGAAGGCGCGGCGCAGGAGCACGCCGGGCAGTTGATGGAGATGGGCATCGAATGTTTCCGGGTGCAGTTTCCGAAGAACATGGACGCCAACGAATACGCGCTCAAGGTGCAGCCCGCGTTGAAGAGTTTAGGAATCATGCTGAATCGCGCCGCATGGCTGGGCAAAGGAGAGCGGCCCACTGTGGCGGTGATCGAACCAGTCAAGGCCGAACCAGCAAAGATCGAGCCGGTGAAGATCGAACCGCCGCCACCAGAGCCAGCGCCGCAGAGCGAAGCGCAGACTCACCAACCAACCGTCGAGACTCCCGCCGCATCAATCAGCAAAGAAAAATCAGAAGCAAAAACCGAACCCGCAGCTAAAGAAGAAAATGCAATCCCACTGCCAGCCTCTCTTCCTGCTCCGCCGTCGTCCGTCATCGAGGAACCAGAAAAAGTTTTTCCTTTAGCTGCCCAGCCGCAGAGCGAGAGCGGCGAAGAATCCGCGCCGATCCCGCCGACGCCGGCAGCGCCCGCTCGCGAATGGCCTGTGCTCGACGCGCCGGTCGAGATCAAAGGCGACGAGATCATCCTCCACCAGGGCGACCGCCGCTATCGTGTGCGCGGACTGGCGAAGAACATGAGCTACGAGTTGCTGCGGATCAATCTGCTGGTATCGGGCAAGAACACGCGAGGCGAGAACGTGTTCCACGTGGACACGTTCGATCTGTACTCGGCGCGGCAGCGCACGGTGTTCCTCAAGCAGGCAGCCGAAGAGTTAGGCGTGAAGGATGATGTGATCCGCCGCGATCTCGGCCATGTGCTCTTGCAACTGGAGGCTTTGCAGGATCAGCAGATCAAGCAGGCGCTAGAGCCGGAGGAAAAACAAATCCCGATCGGCGAGCAAGAACGTGTGGCAGCGATGGAACTGCTGCGCGATCCGCGCCTGCTGGACCGCATCCTCTCCGATCTTGAACGTTGCGGCATGGTGGGCGAGGAGACGAACAAGCTGGTGAGTTATCTGGCGGTGACTTCGCGCCTCTTGGACGCGCCGCTGGCGGTCCTGGTGCAGGCCAGTTCCGCAGCGGGCAAATCGGCGTTGATGGAAGCCGTGCTCGCGCTGGTGCCCGAAGAACAGCAAGTGCAGTACTCGGCCATGACCGGGCAGTCGCTCTTCTACATGGGCGAAAGCGATCTGAAGCACAAGGTGCTCGCCATCGTCGAAGAAGAAGGCGCGCTGCGCGCCGCCTACGCGCTGAAACTGCTGCAATCGGAAGGCGTGCTCACCATCGCCTCAACCGGAAAAGACGCGGCCACGGGACGGCTGATCACGCACCAGTACCGCGTCGAAGGCCCGGTCATGATCTTCCTCACCACAACGGCAATCGATCTGGACGAAGAGCTGCTGAATCGCTGTCTGGTGCTGACCGTCGATGAGGACCGCGCGCAGACGCAGGCGATCCACCAGAAGCAGCGCGAAGCGCAGACACTCGAAGGCCTGCTCGCCAAACACGACCGCAACGAACTGCTGACCACGCATCGCAACGCGCAGCGCCTCTTGAAGCCCATGCTGGTGGTGAATCCTTACGCGTGCGAGCTGACGTTCCTCGATTCGCAAACCCGGACGCGGCGCGATCACATGAAGTACCTGACGCTGATCCGCTCGATTGCGCTTCTCTATCAGCATCAGCGGCCACACAAGACCACCATGCATCGCGGCCAGACGCTCGAATACATCGAGGTCAGCAAAGACGACATCGCAATGGCGAACCGTCTCGCGCATGAAGTGCTGGGCCGCTCGCTCGACGAGTTGCCGCCGCAGACGCGGCGGCTGTTGCTGTTGGTGGACGAGATGGTGCGCCAGGACTGCGAGCGGAAAAAGATCGAGCGGCAGGACTTCCGTTTCAGCCGCAAAGACGTGCGCGCGTTCACCAGGTGGAGCGATTCGCAACTGAAGCGGCATCTGCACCGGCTGGAGGAGTTGGAATATCTGGTGGTGCATCAGGGCGGACGCGGCCAGAGCATGGTTTACGAACTGGTGTTCGAGCGCCACGAGGACAGCGCGCGGCCCGCACTGCCGGGTCTGATCGAGATCGCAAAGCTCTCTGGATGCGAGTACGGCGAAAAGAAGTCTGGGCCGGAAGGCCAGAGGTTCGGGTCAAGTCCGGCCCAAGTTCGGGGGGTGTCCGGGAGTGGTGCGGGTTGGAAATCGCCAGCAACGACGCGGGCGGAAAGCGATTTTTACGAAGATCGCAAGAAAAACACTTCCTGGGAGCAGGAGCAAAATCCTGTCCTAGTCGTACCGCCCATCGTCGCCGCTAAAACCAATGGCGCAGCTCACGCCGGGGTGAAGTAAATGGCGCGGGTCACGAAGCAGCGCAAAACCGAAGCCCGCACGACAGCGCTGGAGATCATGATGCGCGAGCATCTCGCGGCCATGCGGGTGCGGAACTACTCCGAGCAGACGGTGCACACTCGCGAGTTTCATCTCAGCTTCTTCATCCAGTGGTGCCAGGAGCGCGGCATCGAAGCTCCCGTCGAAGTGACCCGGCCCGTGATCGAACGCTATCAGCGCCACCTGTTTCACTATCGCAAAAAGAACGGCCAGCCCTTGAGCTTCCGTTCGCAGCACTCGCGCCTCTCCCCCTTGCGCATGTGGTTTCGCTGGATGACGCGGCAGAACCACATCCTGCACAACCCGGCGTCGGAGCTGGAACTGCCGCGCCTGGGGCGCGTGCTGCCGAAGAACATCCTCTCCGCCGACGAAGTGGAAAAAATCCTGCTGTTGCCCGACATCCACGATCCCATCGGGTTGCGCGACCGCACCATCATGGAAGTGTTGTACTCGACCGGAATCCGGCGCATGGAGATCATCGGACTGAAACTCTACGATCTCTCGCTCGACCGGGGCGTGGTGTTCATCCGTCAGGGCAAGGGAAAGAAAGACCGCTACGTGCCGATTGGAGAACGCGCGGCGGCATGGCTCGAAAAGTACATCGCGGAGGCGCGGCCCCGGCTCGCGCTAGAACCCGACGACATGACAGTGTTCCTGACGGCCCAGGGCGAGCCGTTCAACCGCGATCACATGACCTCGACGGTGAAGGAGCGCATCGACGCCGCCAAACTCGGCAAGACCGGAGCCTGCCACTTGTTCCGTCACACGATGGCCACGCTGATGCACGAGAACGGAGCCGACATCCGCTTCATCCAGGAAATGCTCGGACACGCGCGCCTGGAAACGACGCAAATCTATACGCAAGTGTCGATCCGTACCCTGCAACAGGTTCATACTGCCACGCATCCATCGGCCACACTGGAACGCCACGCGGAAACGCCGCCGCCCCTGATCGCTCCCGAGGCCCAGCCCGGCGACCCGACCACCGAGGACTTGTTCGCCGCTCTGGACGCCGAATCGAAGGAGGAATCGGAGGACAAAGAGCCATAGAAACCGACCAGAATCCGCTCGGTTTCCTGTCCCCAAAGCCGTACAATCGGGCAGTACATGGACTCTGCTTTCAGCACCGCGATCCCGGACCCATCTCTAGCTGCAATCGGGCAGCTAAGCGAAAACTCGCGTCTGGGGTTTGCAAGTAGAAATCCCGCCCTGCATCGGGGCATCGAGTGGTCTAAGTCCACGCTCGCCTTAGGGTTGCCGGAGTGGAGCGGAAAAACCGCGTCGGGTCCCGCTGTTGCCGCAAACAACGG
>Ga0209517_10006958_pt1 | contig 13752 bp, 9 predicted proteins | sample PeaSoiMetSII2010_FD_187695 | JGI IMG/M metagenome (GOLD analysis project Ga0209517, IMG submission 187695) | Peat soil microbial communities from Weissenstadt, Germany - SII-2010 (SPAdes) (version 2) | ecosystem: Environmental > Terrestrial > Soil > Wetlands > Peat | place: Germany: Weissenstadt...
TTCAAACCCCACCAGGATCAAAATCGCAATCGTGGCCTGCACAAACATCCAGCCAAAATTGTGCATGCGAACCACGGAGCGGGCGTTGGGATGGGAGAGAAAACCGCCGGCGGAATCGTGCTCGGGATAACTGACGCGATACGATACCGGCTTGCCGGCGGAGTCGGCCGCGCATTGCGGTGTGCCGTCGGCGGCGCGGACAATCGTATCCGCCGTCGCCTGCCCGTTTACCACCGTCCTGGTGGTCGCAAATTCACAGGAAAAAGCTGTGCTGGTTTGCGAATCAAACTGGTAGGCCACGCTGCCTGGGGAATGGTTGAGCCGATAGCCGAGCGCCATCACTGCAAACACCAGCAGGGCGCTGATCTGAATGACGTTGATGGCGATGTTGACCGCGGTCGAGCCGTTGATGCCCCGATAGCCAATGTAGGCGACCCCAAATGCAAACACGATTGCGACCAGCATCATGAACGCAGGGCCGGGATTTGAGGCGCTCATGAAGTTGGGCCACAGCGTTCCCACCAGGTAGCCGGAGATGACCCCGATCACTCCGACCATCACTCCCGGATAAACCCAGTAGTAAAGGTGTGAGCCCCAGCCGACGACGAACTTGGCAAATCGCGCATAAGGCCAGGCTTTCTCATGATTCAAAAAGGCCTGTTCAGCAAAGTAATAGGAACTGCCCGTGCCGGGATACAGCTTGGCCATTTCCGCATAGCAGACCGCGGTGGCCAGACACAACACCAGCGCGAACACAATGCCCATCCACATTGCGGGTGTGGTTGCTCCATAGGCCGCCTGTCCCGCGAACGTCAGCCACAGAAAGGCGCCGGGGGCGATGAGCGCCATGGCATTCATGGTTAATCCGGTCAGCCCAACCGTCCTTTTCATTTCGACTGACGAATTTTCGGCCATTGGACTCTCCAACATCGGCTCCCCCTGCCGCTCCTCATCAGCCAGGCGCCCAGAGCAAGCGCGGTCCTGGCCCTGACTGACTTTTCATCTAGACGATAAAACGGAGGGCATGAAGAACCCGTGAAGACCGGCGATCAAAAGTTTGATTTGCGCCTATTAAATGTTTTGATCGGAACCGGGAAAGCGACGGGGTTGCGCCGCGGAGGACCTCACTTTACTTGTGTGCCGCAACAAGAAACAACAGTCCGAAGACCACCACCGGCACCAGCACCAAGCCCACGTACGAGAGAATGCGTCGCGTCCATGGAGGACGCCGCAGTTTCCAGTCCCGCAACTCAACCCGCTCGGGCACACCGACCTGGTCCTGATGCTGCAGATCCCAGGCAAACTCATGGGCACTCGCGTAACGGTTTCTAGGGTCGCGCTCCAGAGCGCGATAGATGATTTCCTGCAACTGGGCGGAGATGGCGGGATCGACTTCGCGCGGCGGAACTGGATTATTGGATAGCCGGTCATTCATGATTGCGAAGGGGTTCGGCCCCTGAAATGGCGCCTGGCCCGTGAGCATCTCGTACAGCATGACTCCCAGCGCGTAGAGGTCACTGCGTGCATCACCACGCTTGCCCTTGATCTGCTCAGGCGAAATGTAATCGGGCGTCCCCATGGTTTCGGACAGCCTGGCAAACGTGATCCGCCGCGCTCCAGCCTTGGCGGCGATGCCGAAGTCAATCAGCTTAATCCGGCCCTGCGCGTCGATGATGATGTTTTCCGGCTTCAGATCACGGTGCACCACGCCGTTGCGGTGGATGTAGTCCAGAGCGTCGCAGATCGCGAGCGCCAGCCCTACGGCGCGTTCCCCAGGAAGCTTGCGCTGTTCGTGGAGCACTTGGCGCAGAAGCCGCCCTTCGACCCACTCCATCACCATGTAGGTCCGGCTTCGATCATCATCGACGAAGACCTTCATCACGCTGGGGTGGTCCAGCTTGGCGCCAATCTGTTCCTCGCGACGAAAGCGCTCGAAGAAGAGCCGGTCACTCTCCATCTCGGGATGAGGAACCTTGATCGCGACCGGCCGGCCGGTTCGCAGGTCTTTGGCTCGGAAGATGGAGGCCATGCCGCTGCGTGCCGCCAAACCTTCGATGAGGTAATGGTCAAGTTGGCGGCCAGAATGAACTGGAGCGATCATCAGAGCGTCTCAACTCAGGAGTATTGAATACCAACATCCATAAAATATGAGTAAACAATGCGTAAATAGTTCATAAAGACATCAACACCCCCCTTCACATAAGCGCAAATCGCTTTCACGACTCTTTTAGGGAACTTTTATGCATTATTTACAACTGTTTCTGTAGCTTTACTGGTGCGGAATAGAAACGCTGGCGACTGGGCCCCTGTAGGGCGTGTTGCAGGTGGAACGCAGATGACTGCTCTTGTAATTTATCGTCAAGCAAAGCTACAGGTTCGGCGATTGCTGATCTGGAGCCTGTGGACGACGGTTCTCTCGGCGCCGTTTGCGCAACCGGGGTTCGCCCAAAGCCTCCAGGATGAAGTCCACGTCTTTCCGCAGTCGAATTTGGTCCGCCGGACCGAACCTGGGCCGACGCTGAAGGCCAACGTCGATCTGGTGTTGGTGAATGTCACCGTTACTGACTCCGACGACCGTTTCGTAAGCTGCCTGCAGGCAAGCGACTTCTCGGTTCTCGATGGCAAGCATCCCCAGCAAATCCACTATTTTTCGTCCGAAGACGCGCCCATGTCAGTAGCTGTGGTGCTGGATACAAGCCGCAGCATGCGAAACAACCTTGAGCAAGCTCGCAGCGCCGCCATGGAATTTTTCAGGTACTCCAATCCGCAAGATGAGTTTGCTGTGGTCACCTTCGCGGACGCGCCGCGCTTGCAAGCGGATTTCACCGACTCCCCGGCTGACATTGAAGCGGCCCTGCAGCCCATCCAGGCTGACGGCTACACCGCGCTCTGGGATGCCATCTATCTTGGGCTCAGAGAGATGCGCAATGCCCGCTATGGCAAGAAGGCGCTGCTGGTGATTTCCGATGGAGGAGACAATCGCAGCCGCTACACCCAGGGTGAGCTTAAGTCGGTCCTCAAAGAAGCGGACGTCCAAGTTTATGCCATCGACATCTTCGAAAGATACCCGAAGACGATGGAAGAGAAGGCAGGGCTGCTGGCTCTGGATGAGGTAACCAGCGTTACGGGCGGGCGAGTGTTCCTGACGCACGGCGCGGACGAACTGCATCGGGCGGTGCGGCAGATCAGCGAGGAACTGCGAACTCAGTATGTCTTGGGCTACTCCCTCAGCCAATCGGCACGAGATGGAAAGTGGCACAAGCTAAAGGTAGGGCTGAATCGCCCAAAGTCACAAAAGCTGCGGATCTACGCCAAGACGGGCTATTACGGCCCCGTTGATCGGTAAAAAACCGACTTCCTTCCATTTGAAATATTTGTGCGTTCAATACAAAACTTTCATCGGCAGTTTTCACGGTTTGTTTATGCGAACCACGCTATGGTCAGCGCTAACCCGCCGGACAGCACGGGCAGAACATGCGCGGCTGTGATTCGGTGGAGTAGACATTGTTCAACACGTACACAGAGGCGATATGAATGCTTTGTTGCGTAAGGCCGCAGCACTTGCCGGGTTTCACTTGTGTGGCGGGAGCGACAGGCTGGTGCCCGGACCTGCGAAGGATGAAGCCAGCCTGAGACTTGCCATTATGGTCAAGTTCTAGTTTTGACCGAAAAAGAGGACCAAATTTCTAAGCGCACCGATTTGGATATGGAGCGCAGTGACGGAGGCCGAAATGAAGACGGATATGCATGTGCTCTTGCAGAGCTTGCTCGAAAGGGCGAAGAAACGCGGTTGCTCCGACGATGACATCCTCCGGATTGCTATCGCCCAAGGAGACAACCTGCTCGACAAGTTTGCCGATGTCATGGCCGATGCGGCCAGCCGGCGGAGAGATATCTTCCCGGTCGCCGTGAACTACGATCTCCCGGTGGAGGAAGCGATCCAAGCCGGAGATTATCAAGCGGTGCATGCCGGCATCGCGAGCAAGAACTTTCCGTCCACAAAGAGGGGCCAGGTCGAGGTGGAAATCGTTCTCGTTCGCTTTGACCGGCGCATGGCGTCGGAGGACGTGGTCCGTGAACTCGCCGAGGAAGGTCTGCGGGCGGCTGAATTGCACGAGTTTCGGGCCTTTGGCGCGAAGTATCCAGAAGTGCAGCGGAAATGCTCCGTGGTCGGCCTGGGCTCGGTGTGGCGGGACCGGAAGAAATACCGCAATGTCCCGTGCCTGTATACGGCCTCGGAAGGGCGTTACCTCGACCTGCGTTGGTGGGACGACGCGTGGTACTCGTATAGCCGCTTTGCTGCGGTCCGCAAATAAGAGCTTTCTTCCTGGCCTATGCGAGCAGGTCGATGTGATGCTTCAACCCGCTTCAAGCTAGAGGGCTGTGGCCCGCCAGATGTTGGTAGGCGGCAAGCCGCTCATCAGCCTTTGTAGGATCTCCGGCCCGAGTTCCCTCTCGCCCCGCTCCGCCGACCAGAGATAGCCTTGACTCACACCGATCCGTTCCGCGTGGTCTATGCATATCGCTGGCGCGACCGCGGTCCGAGCGGGCACGTCAAACGATCGCTGGATCTCGGACTGCCACACAGCATCATCACAATGGCCGAGGCCTGGGAGAAGGCCGGAGGACTGAAGCTCTCAATCAACCCCGGCAACTCGGACGGGCAAACTAGCACGTTCGGCCCCTGATCGAGGCGTACATGAGAGAAGAACCACCGGAGCGCCGCAACACAAATCGCGTCTACCGCAGCTATATCGAGCAGCACATCCGACCGAGCGAGAGGCCCACAGCCGCATCGTGCAGGTGATGTTCGCGGAAGAAGCAACGGGGTAGTCGGTGCCCAATCGTGCCCGATGCGGTTCCTCGAATCCAGTAGCCAGGCAAAAGGTTACATGGTGGGCGCTGCAGGATTCGAACCTACGACTTCCACCGTGTGAAGGTGGCACTCTACCGCTGAGTTAAGCGCCCACGTCTGTGGAATCAATCACTTGCAATTTTATCAGCCGCCCGCATGGGAACGCAAAGCAACGAGCTGTTTCCCGCGAAGGAACAATTGGCCGAATCATCTCGACCACTTTCCTCTGCGCTTCACGCTTTCACTGGCGTGACTGCCTGCGTGTACACGTCCAGCGTGATCCTCAGCCATGCCAGTCCGACAGATGGTCTCCACTGAATGGCGCAACTCCTCCAGGCGGAAGTGGCCATAACGTTTTGCCATGCGCACCATCGTGGACGGACTCCGCCCCATGATCTCAGCGACCTTCGCTGATTCGGTGCGGGCCGCGTAAACCAATGAAGGGGTAAAAGAAATGGCTCCTCAGGTAGGACTCGAACCTACAACCCTCCGGTTAACAGCCGGATGCTCTGCCATTGAGCTACTGAGGAGTACGGTGACCGTGCGGCCGTCAAGCGGCCAACCAACCACTGGCTTAGTTTATAGCAGGTGGAATGGGGCGTCAAAGGGCCGCACGGTTCGGTGTTTTCCTGAATCGGCACAGTGCCCAGCGCGGTCCCAACCGGGAAACGCTCTTCAGTTACACTGACGGACAGCGCTTGCCGGGTACGTTTCTCCACCGCTTTCGTCTAAACCACCCAGAGGTGCATGATGGGAGGAACTCGCTTGTCCTACGCCGTCTTCCTGCTGCTGCTCGTGGCCGCCATCGCGCTGGCGGACAACGCCAGTTCCAATCCCGGGACCAATGCGGCGTCCACCGCAACGCCTGCGGGACCGCCAAAAGCCAAGGTCGAGGTCGCGATCGACGACCTGCACGGGCGCAAGATCTCCGATCCCTACCGCTGGATGGAAAACGGAGACAGCCCCGAGACTCAGGAGTACGTGCGGGCGCAACTGGCATACACCCGCAGCCTCCTGGACCCGCTGCCCGGCCGCGAGAAGATACATTCCCGGCTCACGCAACTGCTGAGCATCGGCAACGTGGGCACGCCGCAGGTCGGGGGCGAGTGGTACTTCTACACCCGCCGCGAAGGCATGCAGAACCAGCCCGTGCTCTATGTGCGCAAAGGATTGCAGGGCACGGACCGCGCGCTGGTGGACGTGAATGCCCTGGCCGCCGACGGCACCGTCGCTCTGGACTGGTGGCAGATCTCGCACGACGGCAAGTACGTTGCCTACGGAACCTCTCCCAGCGGATCGGAGAAGAGCACGTTGCACGTGATCGAGACCGCTACAGGGAAACTGCTGCCGGACACCATCGAGCAGACCCGCGCCGCCAGCGTGGCCTGGAAGCTGGACGATTCCGGCTTTTATTACACTCGCTATCCCAAGAAGGGAGACGTCCCGGCGGAGGAAGAAAACTACCATCGCCGCGTGTATTACCACGCCCTGGGCGGCGATGCGGCCAAGGACCCGCTGATCTTCGAACCCAAAGATCCGCAGGACTGGCCCAACGTCTCGCTTTCGAACGATGGCCGCTGGCTCACCGTCGTTTCCGAGCAGGGCTGGACCAAGAGCGAGATCTACCTGCAAGATCTGCACGCCAACACCTCGCTGGTCACCGTCATCGCCGGCAAGAACTTCCTTTACAGCGGCGAGGTCTTCAACGGCGTGATGTACATCGTCACCAATGAAGACGCGCCACACTACAAGGTGTTCGCTGCTCGCGCGGAAGCGCCCGACCAGAGCCACTGGAAGCCGGTAATCCCCGAATCTGAAGACGCCGTGCTGCAAGGGCTGTCGATCATCGGCGGCAAACTGGTCGCCGAGTACGAGAAGAAAGTCAGCTCGCTGCTGAAGATCTTTTCGGTCGAGGGCAAGCCGCTGGCGGAAGTGCCACTGCCAGGCATCGGCAGCGTGGCCGGCGTCGGCGGGCAGTGGGACAGCCAGGAAGCCTTCTTCGGATTCCAGTCGTTCACCGTGCCGCCCACCATCCTGCATTACGACATGCAGAGCGGAAAAACCTCGTTGTTCGCCAAGGTGGAGGCGCCAATCGATTCCGGCGGCTACGAGGTCAAGCAGGTCTGGTGCAAGTCTAAAGACGGCACGCGCGTGCCCATGTTCATCGTCAGCAAGAAAGGGCTGGCGCTGACCGGGAAGAATCCCACTCTGCTCTACGGGTACGGCGGTTTTCAGGTCAGCGAGACGCCGGCGTTCAGCCGCGGCGTGTTCTTGTGGCTGGAGAGCGGAGGCGTCTACGTGCTAGCCAACCTCCGCGGTGGCAGCGAATTCGGCGAAGCCTGGCACCGCTCGGGAATGCTGGAGAAGAAACAGAATGTGTTCGACGACTTCGCCTCCGCCGCCGAATACCTGATCGCGCAGAAGTACACCGACCGCGACCATCTCGCCATCATGGGCGGGAGCAATGGCGGCCTGCTGGTGGGGGTGAGCATCACCCAGCATCCTGATCTGTTCCGCGCTGCCGTCTGCCAGGTGCCGCTGCTGGATATGCTGCGCTACCAGAACTTCCTCATCGCCAAGCTGTGGGTCCCGGAATACGGCTCATCGGCCGATCCCAAGCAGTTCGAATATCTGTACGCCTATTCGCCCTATCACCACGTCAAGCCGGGGACGCTGTATCCGGCGGTGCTGTTCATGACGGCCGATTCGGACACGCGCGTGGACTCGATGCACGCCAAAAAGATGGCCGCGCTCATGCAGGCCGAAGCGAAGAACGGCGCTGATCGCGACCGGCCGATCCTGTTGCGGATCGAGCCCAAAGCCGGCCACGGACAGGGCAAACCCCTGACCAAGCAGATCGAGGAAAGCACCGACATCTGGTCATTCCTGTTCTGGCAGTTGGGAGTGAAGCCGTAGGATTGGGGAATTCGGCGAATTCTGTCATCCCGAGCGTAGCGAGGGATCTATGTATTGAAAATCAAAAATGCATAGATTCTTCGCTCCCTTCGGTCGCTCTGAATGACACCTCGAATTGCCTGCCTCACTGGGTTGCTGCACTTGGCGCCGCCGGCTTGGGCGGCACGAAGCTGCCGATGTCCAGCGACACTCTCCAGGTCCCGTCGGGCTGCTTGCGCCAGATGGTGACGTAGCTCCCTTTGCGCACCACGGGCGTGCCGTCGGACGACTTGTCGTGGATCTCAAAGCTGCCGGTGGTATAACCCAGGTCGGCGGACTGCGCAGCCTCCGCGTAGAGAGGCGCCCAGGTGATCGTCCAATTGGGATCGGCGAAGCCTTTGGCCCAGCCCTCGCGGAAGGGCAGCTTGCCGGTGCGCATGACCCCGGCGGAATAGAAGCGAACGTCTTCGGCGAGGTAGCTCATGAAGGCATCGATGTTCTTGGCGACGCCGGTCTTGGCAAAATCACGGTCCACCTGGAGCAGGGCCGCCGTAGCCGCATCGGCGGGGTCTTCCCGGCGAGCTCGCGACTGCGGGTGGGACTTCTGGGCTTCGGCCAGCGCCGAAGCCATCGCCAGCACCACCACGACGGCCAGCAGTTTTCTCATGCGCCCATCTCCCGTCTCCCATCCTTCCAGCGGATGTTACCCGTTGCCGCGCCCGCGGCAAATTGACAGCGGCGATTCCGGCGCGCTAAGTTCGCTGTGGAGGGAAACGACTCATGCCCCAGCAGCGGTTCATCACCCTGACCACCGATTTTGGCGCCAGCGACCATTATGTGGGCGCGATGAAGGGTGTGGTGTACGGCATCAATCCTGCCGCGCAGGTGGTGGACATCTCGCATGCCATCTCGTCCTACGACTTGCTGGACGGCGCGCTCGCCATCGCCCAGGCCTACAGCTATTTCCCCGCGGACACCATCCACGTGGTGGTGGTGGACCCGGGCGTGGGATCGGCGCGGCGGCCCATCCTGGCCCGCACGGAAAAATATTTCTTCGTGGCCCCCGACAACGGCGTGCTGTCGCTGGCGCTGGAGCGCGAGCAACGGGTTCATGTGCATGAGATCAGTTCCGAGCATTACTTCCAGCAGCCGGTGAGCCAGACTTTCCACGGCCGGGACATCTTCGCCGTGGTGGCGGGGTGGCTGAGCAAGGGGGTGGAGTTCGCCAACTTCGGCAATGAGATCAGTGACTATGTGCGCTTCCGGATGCCCAAGCCGACACGCATGGAGAGTGGTCAAATCCAGGGCGTGGTTTTGAAAGTGGACAAATTCGGGAACGTGGTCACCAACATCACCCCGCAGGACGTTCCGCAACTGTTTGCTGCGGAGCCGCCGCAGTTCAAGATCCTGGTCAGCAAGCACGAGATCACAAGCCTGAAGGCCGCTTACGCCGAGGGCGCCCCGGGAGAGGTCTTCGGGATTCTGGGCAGCATGGGGTTTCTGGAGCTTTCGACGAATCGGGGGTCGGCCGCGAGGGCGTTGGAGGCGACGAAAGGCGCCGAAGTAGTGATAAGTGGAAAGTGGGAAGTGGAAAGTGGGAAGCCGTAAGCCGCGGCGACTCTCAGCTCTTACTTTTCACTTACCACTTGCCACTTCCCACTTGCCTCACGGATTCTTCGGTTTGATGCGCGCATAGCGGTCCATCTGGGCCGTCCACTTCAGGTAGCGCAGCATCTCGGAACGCTCTCGCCACATGAATCCCCAAAATTCCAAAAAGCCGACCTGGCTCATCTTGACGCCGCAATAGGTCTCGATGCGCCAGCGCAGGTAAGGACTACGCCAGGGCGCAAAGCGGTGGCCGCGCGTCGCGTTCCACAGCAGGCGGAGGATCTGCCACATGACGGAATGAGTATAGCGTCAATGGCTTTTGGCTCTTGGCTTTTGGCGCTTGGCGCCCTAAGCGCTCGGTAACAAGCCAAGAGCTAAGAGCCAATAGCCAACAGCGCTTCTAGATATCGTATTTCTTCGCTAAATGGCGGAAAGAGCGGTACGAGAGACGCAGCAATTCCGCGGCGCGGGTCTGCACCCCGCCGGACTGGCGCAAGGCGGTTTGCAGCATGGTGCGCTCCAGGTCGGCGACATAGCGCTCCATGTCAAGCCCATCCGAAGGGATGGGGACTGATCCGTTACCGGAGATGGCGGCCACGCGGATCTTCGAGCGTTCTGCCGGAAGCTCGACGTTCAGCTCGTCGCTGGACTCCATCGCCACGGCGCGTTCGATAGTGTTCTCCAGTTGGCGCACATTGCCCGGCCAGTCGTATCCCTGGAGTTCGTGCAGCGACGGCGAGGCCATGCGCACGATGCTCTTCCCCGAAGCGGCAACGTACTTCTTGAGGAAGTGGTTGGCCAGCAGGGGGATGTCCTCGCGGCGCTCGCGCAGCGGCGGGACTTCGATGGGGATTACGCTGATGCGGTAATAAAGGTCCTCGCGGAAAGCGCCGTCGGCGACCATGCGGTCGAGGTCGTTGTTGGTGGCGGCGATGAGGCGGACGTCGATGGCGATTTCGGCGGTGCCGCCGACCGGGCGGATCACGCGCTCCTGCAACACCCGCAGCAGCTTCACCTGCATGGCCAGGCTCATCTCGCTGATCTCGTCCAGGAAGACGGTGCCGCGGCTGGCGACCTCGAACAATCCGGCCTTGTTCTGGGTGGCACCGGTAAAAGCGCCTTTGACGTAGCCGAACAGTTCGCTTTCGAGCAGGGTTTCCGGAAACGCGCCGCAGTTGATGGAGACGAAGGGCTCGGCGGCCCGCGGCGAGCAGGCGTGGATGGCGCGGGCCACCAGTTCCTTGCCAGTACCGCTTTCCCCCTGGATGACGACGGTGCTGGCGCTGGAGGCCACGGTGCGGATGGTCTGCTTCAGCTTGCCCATCGCCGAGCTGGCGCCCACGATGTTGTCCAGCGAATTGCGGATCCCGGCATCGCGCTTGAAGGCGAAATTCTGGCGTCGCAGCTCCACCGATTCCAGCGCGCGGTTGATGGCGACCACCACCTCTTCGATCAGGTGCGGCCCTTTGTGAATGTAATCGAAGGCTCCCGCCTTCACCGCCTGCACCGCGGCCTCGTAGTCCTCGATGGCGGTGATCAGGATGACGGCGGTCTCGGGCGAAACCTTCCGGGCATGGCGCAGCACCTCGATGCCGTCGGTTTGCGGCATCTTGATGTCGCTGACCACCACGTCGTAGATGTTGGAATCGAGTTTGCGCTTGGCTTCCGAGCCCGAGGTCACGGTCTCGACCCGGTGGTTCTCCTTGCGCAAAGCAATCTCCAGCACGCCACAGATGGCGCGCATGTCGTCGCAGACCAGGATACTAGCCATGCTTCACCCCGCCCGGGATCCTCGACATGCCCGCCGTTGGTGTCTTGGGATGATTGGTGTTGGCAGCGGCAGCCGGCGCCCGTTCGAGCTGGCGGCGCGGCGGCGGTTCCGAGCGTTTCAGCTCGATGGAGAACTCGATCCCTTCGCCCACCGCGGAGCGGACGGAGACACGGGCCTCGTGCGCCTGCAGAGTCTGGTACACGATGGCCAAGCCCAGGCCGGTGCCGCCGTTCAGCTCCGGCTGGAACGGTTCAAACACTTTCTCGACTTGCTGCGGCGTCAGGCCCTGCCCGGTGTCGGCAAAGCCGATGTGCCAGTGGTCCGGCGCCGGCGTCAGGCTGACCGCCAGTTGTCCACCGTCGGGCATGGCGCGGACGGCATGGTCAGCGAGGATGGCAAACACCTGCTTGATGCGATCACGGTCGGCGAGCGCCCAGGCGGATTCGGCCGCGAAGCGCCGCACGATCTCCACCCGCTCGCTGGGGTTACGCTCGCGCGCCGCCAGGGTATCGTCGAGCAGCGGAACCAGGTCGATCGCCGCCATCTTGTAGCTTTTTTCGCGGGCGTACAGGAGGAAGTCGGTGATGATCGCGTTCAAGCGGTCGGACTCGCGCAGGACAATATCCACCAACGCTTTCTGGTCCGCGTTCAGATCGGAGATCGCGGCCAGCACCTGGACGGAGCCGGCAATGGAAGTCAGCGGGTTGCGGATCTCGTGCGCGATGCCGCCGGCCATGCGGCCGATGGCGGCCAAGCGGTCCCGCATGCGCACCTCGCGCTCCAGGCGGCGAATCTCGGTCAGGTCGGCAAAGCCGTACACGTATCCGGTCAAACCACGCTCCGGGACCGTCAACTCCGAAGCCGTGATTCCGAAGATCTTTTCCAGGCCGCTGGGAGTGAGGCAACGGACCTCAGAGCGCACGAAGTGCGGCCCGATGGCCGGCAGCCGGTCGAGAAAGAACTGGGCCACCGGCTTGCCGAACACTGCCGCCGCGGAGCTCTCCAGCAGTCTTTCGCCGGCCGGGTTCAGCATGGTGATGTGCCCCTCCAGGTCGGTGGTGATGAGGCCGCCGCTCATGGAGTCGATGACGTTCTTGTGCAGCGCTTGCAGGTTCTCGAGTGCCCCGCTCTTGTCCTGCAGCTCGACGTGAACCTGGCGAAGCCGGGCGGCCATTTTGCTGGCCAGATAGGCCACCGCCAGGTAAGCGATCAGGTTGATGAAGATGACGAGTTGCAGAAACCTGGGATCGGTACGGCTGGTGGAGTACGAGCGGATCAGGTCGAAATAGGAAAGCTCAAGAATGGCGCCGAACAGGATGAACGACAGCAATGCGCTCAAGAAGGCCCAGGTCCGCGACAGCAGGATGGAGGCCATGATGATGATGAGCGGGTTGAGGAAGTTGAAGGAGGTGTCGATGCCGCCGGTCAGGTAGATGACGGCGTTGGCGAACACCAGGTCGGTCACCACTTGCAAGCGGGCCTGCGTTGACTGCTCGCGCCAGAGCGGAAGCAGCAGCACGTAGAAGAGCGAGATCGTGTACCACAGCGCAATGACGCTGATGAACGCCCGTTCGGGCACGGCGGTCGCCGTGAGCCGAATGATCGCCAGTTCGATGGCCAGCAGGAAGGTGACGACGATGATGCGCACCTTGGAGAGCCACGCCAGCCAGGTACGTTCCTTGAGTTCGCTTCTCATAGAACAGTTATCAGTTGCAAGTTGTCAGTTGTCAGTGTGCGTCACGACAGCGACGCATGCGAGTTGCAGTCAGACTGGCAACTGGCAACTGACAACTGGCAACTATTTTTCTAACCGCCGCCCGAGAGTTTGGCGATCATGCTGAACAGCGGCATGTACAGCGAAATGACGATGCCGCCCACGGCCACGCCCAGGAAGGCGATCATGATCGGCTCCATCAGCGTCAGCAGGTCCTTGGTAGCGGCGTCCACTTCGTCTTCGTAGAAGTCGGCGATCTTCTGCAGCATGGCATCCATGGCCCCGGTGGCCTCGCCCACGCCGATCATCTGGGTGACCATGTTGGGGAAGACGCCGCTCTCTTTCAGGGGATCGACGATGGTGCGACCTTCCTCGATGGACTTGCGCACCTTCAACAGGGCCTGCTCCAGCACGGCGTTGCCGGAGGTGCGGGCGGTGATCCCCAAACCTTCCAGAATGGGGACGCCGGAGGTGATCAGGGTTCCCATGGTGCGGGTGAATCGCGCCACCGCGATCTTGCGCAGCAACATGCCGATCACCGGCATGTTGAGCAGCAGCTTGTCGAAGAACAGGCGCCCGCGCGGATGTTTGCGCAACTGGCGGATCCCGAAGAAGAGGGCCACCAGGCCACCGATTCCGATCCACCAGAAGCTGCTGACAATGTCGCTCAGCTTCATCACGATGCGGGTGGGCAGCGGCAGGGCGACGCCCAGGCCAACGAACAGGTTGGCGAAGATCGGCACCACGAACTTCAGCAGCCCGGCCACGATGAGCACGGCGATGCCGATCACCGAGCAGGGGTAGATGAGCGCCGACCTCACCGCCGAGCGCAACTTCACCGCCTTTTCCACGTAGGTGGCGAGCCGCTGCAGAATGGTGTCGAGGATGCCGCCGGTCTCGCCGGCCTCG
>Ga0209517_10006959_pt1 | contig 13751 bp, 9 predicted proteins | sample PeaSoiMetSII2010_FD_187695 | JGI IMG/M metagenome (GOLD analysis project Ga0209517, IMG submission 187695) | Peat soil microbial communities from Weissenstadt, Germany - SII-2010 (SPAdes) (version 2) | ecosystem: Environmental > Terrestrial > Soil > Wetlands > Peat | place: Germany: Weissenstadt...
ATGCTATTTACGTATTGCATGCCCGGCCCCTTTCTGAGTCTCGACAACCAGAAAGTATCCGGTTCACGCTGGATTTGCCGGGCATGCGCTGCGGCATAGTGAATCATTCCCGGGACAGCCCTGCGCGAAGCGGCGGGGAGGGGTCAGGGGTGGGGGTGGCGCCGCGATTGCTGAAGCTCCGGTTCCTGCGGATAGACCCCCCCACCCCCAACCCCTCCCCACCGCGCGCGATGCGCGCGGGAGGAGGGGGAGTGCAGTGTAGTGTCTTGCCCGGACCCTACGACCACACCTCTATCTTCTCCCGAACAGCTTCTCGATATCGGAAAGCTTCAACTCCACATAAGTCGGCCGGCCGTGATTGCATTGGCCGGAATTCGGCGTGTCTTCCATCTCGCGCAGCAGCGCGTTCATTTCTTCGGGCTTGAGGATACGCCCAGCGCGCACCGAGCCATGGCAGGCCATGGTGGCCGCGACATGCATCAGGCGGCGTTCCAGCGGCAACGCCTCATCCCATTCCGCCATGTGCTCGGCGAGATCGCGCAAGAGGCCGCCGGCGTTGGTCTTGCCGAGCAGCGACGGTGTCTCGCGCACCGCGACCGCACCTAGGCCAAAGGATTCGATCGAAAGGCCAAAGGAGGCGAGCTCTTCGCTGCGCGCGAGCAGCCGCTCCACCGTCGCTTCGTCGAGTTCGACGATCTCCGGAATCAGCAGGATCTGCCGCTGCACGCCGTTCTTCGCCAGCGAGGCCTTCAGTCTTTCGTAGACGATGCGCTCATGCGCGGCGTGCTGGTCCACGACAATGAGGCCGTCGCGGGTCTGCGACACGATGTAGGTCTCGTGAATTTGCGTTCGCGCGGCTCCAAGCGGACGATCGAGCAGATCGGCCGAAGGCTGCCCGGCAAAGCGCACGTCCGCGGTCGGGCTGCCTACGTCGAATGCGGCTTGACCGGGTTCGGCAAGGGCGGCAGCGGCAGCAGCTTCGAACGCCGGCAGGGGGCCACCGGGATAGGCCGGCGAGCGCCGCCAGTCCCAATTGGTCGGGCGCGGCGCAAACGACGGGCGGAACGCGGCGATCGCCGCGCCATCGCTGTTGGCCGCGGTGCGCCTGCCCTCGCGGGCCAATCCCTCCTTCAGCGCATGCACGATCAGTGCGCGGACGAGACCCGCGTTGCGGAAGCGGACTTCGGTCTTGGCCGGATGCACATTGGCATCGACGCCTTCGGGATCGAGCGTCACGAACAGCGCCACAACGGGATGGCGGTCGCGCGGCAGGTAATCGGAATAGGCCGCGCGCACTGCGCCGAGAATAAGCTTGTCGCGAACGGGGCGGCCATTGACGAACAGATATTGGCCGAGCGCGTTCGCCCGCGTCAGCGAGGGCGCCGCGGCAAAACCCTCGACCACCACGCCTTCGCGTTCGGCGCGGACTTCGATGGCGCTACCGCGAAAATCCGCGCCCAGAATGTCACCAAGCCGCGTCAGCCGGCCGGGAGCGCCGGGCAGCGCCGCGGCCCAGGTGACCGGCGCGCGCTCCTCGCCGGCGAGCGTGAAGGCAATATCCGGCCGCGCCATCGCCAGCCGCCGCACCACCTCGCGAATCGCTTCGGCCTCGGTTCGGTCGGTCTTGAGGAATTTCAGCCGCGCCGGCGTCGCATAAAAGAGATCGCTGACCTCGACGCGCGTGCCCTTGGAGAGAGCCGCCGGCATGATGGCCGACTTCGCCCCGCCTTCGACCGACAGCGACCACGCATGCGGTTCGCTGGCGTGGCGCGTGATGATGTTGAGTTTTGCTACCGCCCCGATCGAAGGCAGCGCCTCGCCGCGAAACCCCAGCGTGCGAATTCGCAACAGGTCTTCGTCATCGAGCTTGGAGGTGGCATGGCGCTCGACCGCGAGCGCCAGATCAGCCCTGGTCATGCCGCTGCCATCGTCGGTGATGCCGATCCGCCGCCGCCCGCCGCCGTCGGTGAAGATATCGATCCGGCTGGCGCCGGCGTCGATCGCGTTCTCGACCAGTTCCTTGACCACGCTCGCGGGGCGTTCGACCACTTCGCCGGCGGCGATGCGATTGACGACCTGTTCAGGAAGCTGTCGGACGGGCATGTCAGCGACTCGTGGAATTGAGACCGCAATTTAGAGGCTTTTGCGCCCCGGCGGGAGGGTGGCCGCGCCGCTCTCCCCGCTCTTCAACAACGCGCCGTTCCCCGGATGCCGCGCGAGCCGCGCCGCTCTTGCGGCGTGGTGCGCTGCTGATCCGGGGGGTCCATCAGCGTGAGGTGGGTCCCGGCTCTGCGAAGCAGCGCCATAGCGTGTCGAAGACGCGCGTGAACGCGCTTGTGGCGCCGCATCGCGTCCGGGACACAAGCACGAGAGACCGGGCGTTTCAGTCGTCGAAGCCGCCCGAGCCGCGCCTTGCCTTGATGTCGCTGCGGCGTTTTTTGCCCTCGAGCCGCCGCTTTTTCGATGCCAGCGTCGGCCTGGTAGGCCGCCGCGGAACCGGGCGGGTCATCGCCTCGCGCAACAGTTCGACCAGCCGATCGATCGCATCAGTGCGGTTGCGTTCCTGGGTGCGGAAGCGCTGCGCGTGAATCACGATGACGCCGTCCTTGGTCATGCGTTGGCCGGCGAGCCGGATGAGACGCGCCTCTGCATCCGCCGGCAACGCGATCCGGCGTGTGTCGAAGCGCAATTGCGCGGCGGTCGAGAGCTTGTTGACGTTCTGGCCGCCCGGCCCGGAGGCGCGCACGAAGGAAATATCGAGCTCGTTCTCGTCGATCACAAGGTCGCGGGCAATCCGCAGCATGGCATCACCGGGCGGGAATGATTCCGTTGCGGAATCGGGCGCACGGAGGATAGCGGGTTTGTTCGTGGCGCTGAAGGACAATAGACGGGTTCCCCGGATGCTGCGCAACGCCATCAGCGCGTTCACGCGCGTCTTCGACGCGCTATGTCTTGCGGCGTGGTGCGCTGCTGATCCGGGGTCCATGGCTGCACGACAAAAATGTGGGTCCCGGCTCTGCGGTGCATCGCCATTGCGCGTTGAAGACGCGCGTGAACGCGCTTATGGGGGGCTGCACCGCGTCCGGGACACGAGTGTGCCGAACGCGCGACTCAGTTCGCGCGGGTGGACGGGGTCGCGGCCACGGGCTGGGCGGCGGCCTGCGGTACGCGGCCGACGATTACGGTGAGAAGACCGTGCCCCCACAGCCTTTGCGCGGCTTGCCTTGCGTCATCGAGGGTCACGGCGTCCACGACGGCGTTGCGCCGCTCGAGATAGTCGATCGGGAGATGATCGAGCTGGTATTGCAGCAGTGCCGCCGCCAGCTTCGAGGAAGTGTCGAGGGAGAGCATTCGCGAGCCCTTGAGGTAGGATTTGGCTTCGTCCAGCTCCTGCTGGGTCGGGCCGTCCTTGGCGATGCGGCGGACCTCCTCGGTGACGGCGTCGACCGTCTCGCCGGCGCGATTGGCGCGGGTCGCGGTAGTTCCGACAAACAGGGCGGAGTGATCCATCCACAACAGCGAGTCGGACACCGAATAGGCGAGGCCGCGCTTCTCGCGGACCTCGTTGTAGAGCCGCGACGACAGCGACCCGCCGCCGAGAATGTGGTTGACCACATAGGCCGGCATGAAATTCGGATCGTCGCGCTTGATGCCGGGGCCGCCGAACACCACCACGGTCTGCGGCACGTCGAGCGCGATGAATTCGCGTTGCGGCGGCCTTGCCGGCGCGACGTCGGGTATCGCTGCAAGGTTTGACCGAGCCGGCAATCCGCCGAATGTCCGGTCCAGCAACCGGCCGAGCGAGGCGGCGTCGATATCGCCGACCACGGCAATCTTCAATTTCTCTCTTGTCAGCACCCGGCCGACGTAATCCTTCAAGTCGGCGATCGTGATGTTCGGAACGCTTTGCAAGGAACCGTTGGTTGGCCGGCCATACGGGTGGTCGCCGAAAGCGATCTCGAGGAATTTGCGGCTGGCAAGCGCGGATGGATTGGATGTATCGCGCTTCAGGCCGGAGATGATCTGGGTGCGGATGCGTTCAACGTCGGCGCTGTCGAAATGCGGCGACGTCAACGACGTCCGAAGCAGCTCGAATGCCTCGTCCTTGTCGTCCTTGAGCATGCGCAAGGAACCGCGGAAATAGTCCCGCGTCACGCTGAAGCTCAGCTCGATGGCCCGGCGGTCGAGGTGTTCGTGAAACGTCCTGGAATCCAGATCGCCCGAACCCTCGTCAATCAGATCGGCAATCATGTTGCCGACGCCCGGCTTGCCGTCCGGGTCCTGCGCGGCGCCGCCGCCGATGCCGAATTCCATCGCTACCAGCGGGACTGTGGCATCCTGCACGAACCAGGCCTCGATGCCTCCGGGCGAAATCAGATGCTGGATCTTCGTTGCGGCGCGCGAGGGCGCCGACATCATCGCCGTCATCGCCAGGCATCCCGCAATCAGGAACCCAACGCGCCGCGTGCCAAGCTTGGGGTGTATCAAGACCTCTTCTCCTCGCGTTTGGGCGTGCTGTCTTTGATCAGATACCCGGTCACCGAGCGTTTTTTGTCGAGCCATTTTTGCGCGGCCTCGCGGACCTGCTCGGCGGTCACGGCACGAATGCGCTCCGGCCAGCTCCTGATGTCCTCGATGCTCAGGCCGGTCGAGAGCGCGCCACCATACCAGCGGGCCAGCGTGGCCTGGTTGTCCTGGGCGTAGATGGCTTCGGCGATGAGCTGGGTCTTGACGCGCTCGAGATCCTCGGCGCGAACCGCGTTCTGCCCGATATCGGCGATCACCTCGTCGACTACCTGCTCGACCTGCGCGAACTCAACCCCCGACCTTGGCGCGACCGATATCGTGAACTGCGTCGCGTCGAGCGCGGTGCCCTGATAGCTGGCGTTTGCGGTGACGGCGAGCGGCCGGTCAACCACCAGCCTGCGATAAAGATAGGAATTGCTGCCACCGCCCATCAGTTGCGCGAGCACATCGAGTGCCGGACTTTCTCCGGCGGCGGCCGTGGTGGCGGAGGGTGCCAGATAATAGCGCCGCAGGCTCGGTTGCTCGACGCGCGGATCGGACAGGGTCACGGTGCGCGGCGCGGCCGGCTCGGGTTCCTGCGGACGAACGCGCCGCACCGGTATCGCGGGTTGTGCGGCGATCGGGCCGAAGGTGCGTTCCACCGTCGGGCGGACCTCGCCGGCATCGACATCGCCGGCGATCACCAGGATCGCATTGTTCGGCGCATAGAAGCGTCGGTAGAACGCCAGCGCATCTTGGCGATCGAGCCTCTCGATCTCCTGATGCCAACCGATCACGGGACGGCCATAGGGGTGATTGAGATAGAGCGCCGCCATGATCTGTTCGGTTAGCCGCGCTTCCGGGTTATTGGCCACCCGCATGTTGTATTCCTCAAGCACGACGTCGCGCTCGGGCAGCACGTTCTCGTCCTTCAGGACGAGGCCGGTCATCCGGTCGGCCTCGAACTCCATCATCTTGCCGAGCTGTTCGCGCGGCACCCGCTGGAAATAGCCGGTGTAATCGGTCGAGGTGAAGGCGTTCTCGTTGCCGCCGATCCGCAGCACGGTCTGGGAAAATTCGCCGGCCGGGTGTTTGCTCGTGCCCTTGAACATCAGGTGTTCGAGAAAATGCGCGAGCCCGGATTTGCCCGGCGTTTCGTCGGCCGAGCCGACCTTGTACCAGATCATTTGCGTGACGACGGGGGTGCGGTGATCCGGGATCACCACGACCTGGAGGCCATTACCGAGGGTAAAGGTGGCTGGAGGTGCCGAGGTCACCGTCGCCTCGGCGAAAGCGCCGCCGGAGGAGACGGCAAGCCCCGTGAGCACGGCGGCGGCCAGAGCAGTCCTGAAGCGGCGCGACGACATTATTACCTATCTGAATGCCCGAGAACCATCGGGAGAAAATCACGGTGCCGCACATGCGCGGCGTCCGCTCTACGTCAGGAAACCGGGAGGACAGATTGCTCTAGTGTACGACGCTTGTTTCACTGGACCTTTGGGACTTCGCATTGCGATCGGGGTTGGATTGCCCGCCAAAGATTCCCTTCGATTCGAGGGCGTAGGGATAGTTCGGAGACGGCGTCTGGTAGCCGACAGGCGGTTGCGTCAGCGCTTCTCGCGTTGGCTCGGTACCGGGCTGCACCGCGTCGGCTGGGTCGGCCTTCTTTTTGCCGAACCAACTACTGATGTCGAAGGCATCGCCCACGCTCTCTGGCAACAACGCTTTAGCGCCGCCGTTGAACAAGTCGCCAGGCTGGTCGTAAACGGGATCGTTGCGGGTGGTGCCGTTGCGATCATTCCCGTAAGCGGGACGAATAGTACCGGGGATGGGGGCAACGGGCTCCTCGACGGGAGGAGCGATGTTGACCGGGCGAGCCGGACCAGCAGCGACGGCACCCGGAGCGGTGGCGACCGTCTGGACACGGGCCGGGGGAGGCGCGTTTTTTTTCTTGGCCGCGATGATGGCCTTGCGTTGCCGTTCATCCGGATCCTTGGGCCAGTTCGCGATCTTGGCATCCTCCGTCGATGCGACCGGCGGCGGCAGATCGAGCTTCGGAGGCACTACCAGCGGAGACCGCTCGCGATAGTCGATGCCGCGGTTGTCCATGTTGGTGCCGCGGACCGTGCCGTAGAAGCCGTCCATGATTTTTTCCGAGATGGTCCTGTCGTCGGCGTCGCCCGCGCGCGCCGGCGCTGCCGTCATCGCAAGACCAACGCAGAAGGGCACGATTGCGAGCCGAGCGGCACGCATCGTCCTCGACGAATTCTGCACAATCCAACCGCTAGCTTCGGTCTGGCGCATAGCGTTTTTCCCGTCCAAAATTTCCCGCGGCCCCACCTATTGGGCATCCCAATCTAGCACACCGGCAGGCTCCAGATCAGTGGGTTTCTGCCGGGATCAGGGCGCTTTTGCGGCGGGTATCCCTAGGAATGAATCATACAGCAGCGCCGCAACTCCGGCAACAATCGCGACGTCGGCAAGGTTAAACACGTACCAATTGAAGGTATTTCCGCCGATCTGAACGTGGAACAGGGCAAAATCGACGACCGCGCCATAGGCAAAGCGGTCGATGGCATTGCCGACGGCCCCGCCAATGATCAGGCCGAGCGCAAGCGTCGCCACAAGGGTTCGCGACCGCGCCATCCAGAGTGCCAGTATTAACACGGCCGCGGCCTTGACCAGCATCAGGACGATCTGAGCGGTCGGGCTGTCGTTCTGAAACCAGCCGAAGCTGATTCCGGGATTCCAGGCCAGCACCAGATCGAAGAACGGCGCTAGCTTGACCGAGCCGCGGTGGCCGATATCGAACACCCGCAACAGCCACAGTTTCGAGGCCTGATCGAGCGCCAGCACGGCGACGGCCGCGATGACACCGGGGCGGAGGTTGGAAGTGCGAAAGCGGTCGATGGCAGACACTTATCTGGCTTTCTTCTTTTTCTTTTTTGTCTTCTTTTTTGTGTTGTTCTTCCCTAGCTTCACGGCGGCCTTTTTCTTCGCAGCCTTTTTCTTTTTCTTTGCCTTCTTTGCTGCTTTCTTTTTTGTGCCCTTCGTTGGCTTGGCAGCTTTCTTGGCCTTGCTAGTGTTCTTAGCTTCGCCCGCTTTCGCGTTTTTGTTGGCCTTGCCGGCACCCTTAGGTTTATCAGCACCCTTGGCTTCGCCAGTCCTTTTGGTTTGGCCAGCTTTCTCGCTTTCGTTGGCCGTCTTGGCCTTGCCAGTACCCTTCCGTTCGTCCGCGCCCTTGGCTTTGCCGACGTTCTTAGCTTCGCTGGTTTTCTCAGCCTTGTCGGCCTTCTTGGCACTGCCACCACTCTTAGCTTTTCCAGTGCTCTTGGCTCTGTCAGCCTTCTCAGCGCTCGCCTTCAGGGCTCTCTTGCTAGCCGTCACCTCCGCTAAACCAGCTTTCTCAGAAGCCTCCGTCTCGGGGCTCTCTTGCACGAGTGGCAGCTTCTCAATCGGCTCGGCGGGCTTGGCTGGCTCTTCGCTCCTATCTGGCTCTTCGTCCCCACTAAGCTTCTTCCATTCGCGCAACGCCTGCGCATCGCGTGGCGACACGTCGGGATACTCCGGATCATCCCCAACGGTCGGAAGGATTTTCCAGGAGCGCGCGCATTTGCGCCCCTGCGCCTTCTCAACCACGACGGCAATGTCCGGTACATAGTTCAGGGTAAACGCATTAGCCGGAAAGACATCCTCGAAGTTCATTTTGATGATCGTGAAACTTGAGGTGATGCAAACCTCGGCAAGGTCGATGTCTGCAAGGATACCTAAAGTGTTCAGGTTGGAGACGTAAATTGTTGGCGAAGCCTCGAGGGAGGATCCGATGCGTTTAGCGGCACGCTCGAGTTCTAATGCGCCGGTCACGACGTACCGAACTGCTCGAATAAAACTCCATTTTTTTGCCAATGCATCGTCGCGGAAGGTTTCGAGCCCGTCGGGAAACAGCGTCAGATGCACCGACGGCTCGGCGCCGGGCTTGTAGAGCCACCAGGCCTCCTCGCAGGTGAAGCTCATGACCGGCGCGAACCATCGCAGGATCGCGTCGCAGATCATGTCGATGGCGGTCAGCGCGGCTTTCCGCGTCAGCGACGACGGCGGCTCGCAATACAATGTGTCCTTGCGGATATCGAAATAGAACGCCGACAATTCGGTGTTCATGAACGCCGACAAACTCGCCACCACCGTCTTGTAATCGAACTCGGCATAGGCCTTGCGCACGATGGCCGCCTGTTCGGCAAGCTGATGCAGCATCAGCCGCTCCAGCTCCGGCATATCGGCGGGCGCAATCGCGTGTTCGCGCTTGAAATGATGCAGCGTGCCGAGCATCCAGCGGATCGTGTTGCGCAGCTTGCGGTAGGTCTCGATGGTGTTCTTGAGGATTTCCGGGCCGATGCGCTGGTCGTCGGCATAATCGGTGGCGCAGACCCACAGCCGCAGGATATCGGCGCCCGATTGCGCGATGACCTTTTGCGGCTCGACCGTGTTGCCGAGCGACTTCGACATCTTGCGGCCGTTCTCGTCCAGCGTGAAGCCATGCGTTAAGACGACGTCGTAGGGCGCGCGGCCGCGGGTACCGCAGCTTTCCAGGAGCGAAGAGTGAAACCAGCCACGGTGCTGGTCCGAACCCTCCAGATACATCACGGTATCGGCGCCGCCGTCGGCCTTGCGCTTGATGCCAGCCAGTCCCGGAAAGTGCACGGGGTCTTCCAGCACGAAAGCATGCGTCGAGCCGGAATCGAACCAGACGTCGCAGATGTCGTCGATCTTCTTCCATTCCTCGTTGGCGAGGGGCCCAAGGAAGCGTTCGCGGGCGCCGTCCATGTACCAGGCGTCGGCGCCTTCCTTTTCGAACGCATCCGCGATGCGCTTGTTCACATTGGCGTCCTGCAGGATTTCAGCGGAGCCGTCCGGCCTTTCGCGGATGAATACCGCGATCGGCACGCCCCAGGCGCGCTGGCGCGAGATCACCCAGTCGGGGCGATTGGCGATCATGCCGGTTATGCGGTTCTCGCCCGCGGGCGGCACCCATTGGGTGACGGAGATCGATTTCAGAGCTCGGTTCCGCAGAGTGTCGTCGCCCGTCAGCGTCAAGGTATTCATGCTACCGCCCCAAACCACCTTGTTTGGAGTAATTGCTTTGTCCATCGCGATGAACCATTGCGGCGTGTTTCGGAAGATCACCGGCTTCTTCGAGCGCCAGGAATGCGGGTATTGATGCTTCAGCCGCCCGCGCGCCAGCAGCATATGAGCGTCGATCAACGCCTTGATCACCGCCTCGTTGGCGTCACCCTTCTCGCCCTTGTCGTTGATGACGCGTTTTCCCGTGAAGCCGGGCGCGTGATCGGTGAAGGCACCGTTTTCATCGACGGTATAAGGGATGGTCGGATTGATCCCACGCTCACTGAGCGAACGAGAATTGTACATCCAAATGTCGAAGTCTTCGCGACCATGGCCCGGCGCGGTGTGGACAAAGCCGGTGCCCGCGTCGTCCGTCACGTGGCCGCCGGCCAAGAGCGGTACATCAAAGTCATAACCTTGACCGCGCAATGGATGGGCGCAAGCTAAGATCGCTGACGGCGACATGTCTCGAACACGTTGGAACGCCGTCACCTTTGCTTGTTTAAACACCCCTGCGGCTAGGTTATCGGCGAGCAAAAACTTATTACCTTTCTTTGCCCAGTTACCTTCAGGCGCTTCAGTAACAGCAAAGAGGCCGTACTTGATCGTGGGCGAATACGAAATTGCTCGATTGCCCGGAATCGTCCAAGGGGTGGTTGTCCAAATGACAACCGACACATCATCGAAGCCGACCTTTGCAAGTTCTTTGCCCGTGAGGATTTCAGGAACTCCGGTTGGGGTTAGCCCGTGCACAGAAAGGACCGGAAACTTCACCCACACCGTGTCGCTCGTGTAATCCTCGTACTCGACCTCGGCTTCGGCGAGCGCGGTCTTTTCCACCACGCTCCACATCACGGGCTTGGAGCCGCGATAGAGCGTGCCGTTGGCGGCGAATTTCATCAGCTCGCGCGCGATCTGCGCTTCGGCGAAATAATCCATGGTGGCGTAGGGGTGATCCCAGTCGCCGATGATGCCGAGCCGCTTGAATTCCTCACGCTGCACGTCGAGCCAGTGCGTGGCATAGGCGCGGCATTCTTTCCGGAACGCCACCATCGCGGCGGAATCGCGAAAATCCGGCTTCGCCTTGCCCTTGGAGCGGTAGTTCTCCTCCTCGATCTTCCATTCGATCGGCAGGCCGTGGCAGTCCCAGCCCGGCACGTAGTTGGAATCGAAGCCCAGCATCTGCTGGCTCTTGGTCACGACATCCTTGAGGATTTTGTTGAGCGCATGCCCGATATGGATGTTGCCGTTGGCATAGGGCGGACCGTCGTGCAGCACGAATTTCGTCCGCCCGGCGGCGGCTTTGCGCAGCCGCTCATAGAGGCCGATCTTGTTCCAGGATTTGAGGATTTCCGGCTCGCGCTGGGGCAGGCCGGCGCGCATCGGGAATTCCGTCTGCGGCAGGAACAGGGTTTTGGAATAGTCTGTTGCGTCGGACTTTTGCGGCTTTTCGGACATAAGGGCTCTGTTTGGCTTAGAGGGCGCTGAGACGCGATCGATCGCGGGTGAACAACGAACTCCCGGTCTTGCGCCGAGCGAAAGCTCAGGCGGAAGCCGGGCCGCTAATGCTGATGGTGCGCCGCGCAAACATGGGCTTTCCATAGCAGCAGGGGCGTGAATCGCAAAGCCCTGCCGGGGGATTGCCGAAGGCCGGTCAGCCAACCGCCCCGAGCTTTGGAAACACGTCAGGCGCGGCGGCCAGCTTTTGCCGGGCGCGGGCGCTGTCGTCATCCATCTGGCGGATCAGCGCCGGGATGCTGTCGAACTTCAATTCGTCGCGGATGAAGGCGATGAAGGCGACGTCGAGGCTTTTTCCATAGAGGTCGCCTTCAAAATCGAACAGGAAGATTTCGAGGAGCGGTGCGCCATTGTCGAAGGTCGGGCGGCGGCCGAAACTTGCGACGCCCTCGAAGCGCTGATCGCCCTGGCCGACCCTCACCGCATAGATGCCGTGCTTGAGGCCGCAATTCTTGTCGAGCCGGATATTGGCGGTGGGATAGCCGAGGTCGCGGCCGCGTTTCTCGCCATGGATCACCTGGCCGGTGATGAACCACGGGCCGCCCAGCATCGCGGTGGCGTCCTCGATCTCCCCTTCCGCGAGCGCCATGCGGATCGCGCTGGAGGAGACCGGCCGCTCGGCGATGTCGACGTGAGCCTGGACATCGACCTCGATGCCAAGCCGGGGTGCCTCAGTGACCAAAAGACCTGGCGAGCCGACCCGGCCCTTGCCGAAATGAAAATCATAGCCGACCGCAATGCCGCTGATCGCGAGCCGCTCGATGAGATCGTGGTGAATGAAATCTTGCGCCGTGGTCCCGGCCCGGCGCTTGTCGAAGGTCATCACCACGGCGCCCGCAAGTCCGGTCCCCGCCAATAGTCGCAGCTTTTCGGTTTCGTCGGTGAGCCGGAATTGCGGGGTGTTGGGACTGAAAAAGCTGCGCGGGTGGGGCTCGAATGTCACCGCCAGCGCCGGCTTGCCATGCGTCCGCCCCATCCGCAGGGCCGCCGCAATGACGGCGCGATGGCCGAGATGGACCCCGTCGAAATTACCCATCGCCACCACCATGCCCTTGGGGATCGCCGCCGCCGGGGTGGTATCGCGTATCACGGTAAAGTCAGGAGTCATTTAGGAATTCTTCAATCTCGTGGGTGGGGCGGGACGGTGGCTTGGGGCGCCGGATGAAGTCAAGCCGAAGCCAATTCGTACCCCCAATGGAGGGCGGGTTGGACTTTTGGCCCGGTAGCCGGTTAACGGGCTGTTTAATGGCTGATGGTAGTTCTTGAGGTGGACTGTGGGGGCAGCTCTCGCCCGGGCAGGCCCTTTAGGTGGTCTTGCGGCATTGTTCGTTTGTTGCTCAGGGGATTGAAGATGGCGGTAGATTTGTCGATGGCGGTTCTGGTGGTGGACGACTACAACACCATGATTCGCATCATCAGAAATCTCCTCAAACAGCTCGGCTTCGAGAATATCGACGACGCCAGCGACGGATCGGCGGCGCTCAACAAGATGCGCGGCAAGAAGTATGGGCTGGTGATCTCCGACTGGAACATGGAGCCGATGACCGGTTACGACCTGCTCCGGGAAGTTAGGGCCGACCCCAAACTCGCCACCACCCCGTTCATCATGATCACGGCCGAATCCAAGACCGAGAACGTGATCGCCGCCAAGAAGGCCGGCGTGAACAACTACATCGTCAAGCCGTTCAACGCCGCGACGCTGAAGACCAAGATCGAGGCGGTATTCCCGGATCTGGCGAACGCGTAAGGCACGCGCTCGTGTCCCGGACGCGGTGCAGCGTGTAACGCTGCTCCGCAGAGCCGGGACCTACCTGCCCCAAGAAAGATGGATCCCGGATCAGCAGCGCACCGCGCCACAAGCCATAGCGTCGAAGACGCGCGTGAACGCGCTGATGGCGCCGCGCAGCATCCGGGAAACGACAGCCTACCACCTCAGTTCCCGCGTCAGCGCGCGCGGCGGATGGCCGAACAATTCCTTGACGGAAGCGGGATCGAGCTGATCGATGCCCTCGAAATCCTCGGAATGAATGCCGCGGGTCACGAACAGGCAGTCGATCCCGAAACCATGGGCGCCGGCCAGGTCCGTGCGCACGGAATCCCCGATCGCCAGAACGCGGTTCAACGGCACCTTTTGCCCGCTGCGCTCGGCGGCAAGCGCAACGGCGCGCTCATAGATCGGCCGGTGCGGCTTGCCGTAGAAGATCACTTCGCCGCCGAGTTCGAGGTAAAGTTCGGCGATGGCGCCCGCGCAATAGATCAGCCGGTCGCCGCGTTCGACGACGATGTCCGGATTGGCGCAGACCAGCGTCAGCTTGCGCTCGCGCGCCTGCAGCATCATCGCGCGATAGTTTTCCGCCGATTCGGTTTCATCGTCGAACAGGCCGGTGCAGACGATGTAGTCGGCCGCCTCCAGCGGCGCCAACACCGGATCGAGACCGCGATAGATCGAATTGTCGCGTTCGGGTCCGATCCAAAACATTTTTTTACCGGCATGATCCGCAACGAAATGCCGGGTGAGATCGCCTGAGCTGACGATGGCGTCATAGGTCTCGTCCGCGACGGAGAGCTTGCGCAACTGCCGCTGCACCGAGTCCGCCGGCCGCGGCGCG
>Ga0209517_10006962_pt1 | contig 13746 bp, 7 predicted proteins | sample PeaSoiMetSII2010_FD_187695 | JGI IMG/M metagenome (GOLD analysis project Ga0209517, IMG submission 187695) | Peat soil microbial communities from Weissenstadt, Germany - SII-2010 (SPAdes) (version 2) | ecosystem: Environmental > Terrestrial > Soil > Wetlands > Peat | place: Germany: Weissenstadt...
CTCGATTCCAGGGCTGAGAGGATTTCATCGTTAAGCGTATCTGCCCGCAGCGAGGAAAAGGAAAGGGAACCGCCCCGGTCGAGCAGTGAAGAGCATAGCCGGCCTACTTCCGGGTGATCGGATACGGCGGCGCTGACGAGCCCTATTCTTTTTGTGCCCTCGTTCGGAGAACCGGCGGCCTCCAGCAATTCCTCGACGCCGTGAAAGCGCACCGGCCTGTAGACAAATCCGGCGGCGCAAAACCTGCACCCTCGCCCACAGCCCCTTCCGATCTCCAACAGAAGCACGTTGCTGAATTCGGTATTGGCCGTGAGTACTGCCGTCCTGCATGGAGGGCTTTTCGAAAGATCGGCCCGCTTGCGTGTGATCCTTTCCGGAAGACCGCTGCCATCCATGGGGACAATGGAATCCAGGGTCCCGTCCGAATTGAACATGGGCTCATAAAAGGAGGGAACGTAGATCCCTTCTATCGACTTTCCAATCTCTTTTAAAATTTCAGGGCGGGAAGGAGTGCTGTTTTCGAATTGTTTCCAAAAGTCTATAAATTCGGGCAGCAGCGATTCGGCCTCTCCGATAAACATGAAATCAAAAAAAGGGGCAAGCGGTTCGGGATTGAGGAAAAGGGCTACCCCCCCTGCCGATATGAGCGGGTGCGCTTCAGTCCTGTCCCGCGCCCGGGCGGGTATTGCGGCGAGCTGAAGCATTTCTACAATATTTGTGCAATCGTTTTCATAAGGAACGCTGAAGGCCACCATGTCAAAATCCAAAAGAGGTCTTTGGGATTCGACTGAGAGCAGGCCCCCCGGGAATTTACTTACCAGGGGAAGATCTTCAGGTTCCGGGTAAAATACGCGCTCGCATACCACGTTTTCAAACCGGTTCAAAGCATCATAGACGAACTGAAACCCGAGATTGGACATTCCCACGGCGTAGCGGTTAGGAAAGACCAGGGCGATACGCATTTTGCCTCCCCAGTCTTTTAAGACCGTGCCTTTTTCGCCTTCGAGCCACTTTTGCTGCCGTTGTTTGAGCTTCCAGAGCATGTTTGAAGTATATCAGAAAATTGAGGAATTGAGGAATTTAGGGACACATTTCTGAAATGCGGGGTTCTCGTGATACAAACACACAGAAGTGAAGGGGGCGCGCCGAGAAGTGGATTCTTAAATTTTTTCACCGCGTCCTTGCATCCTTAACCACCAGCGCGTCGCAACGAGGCGCCGGCAGTTATTCCCATTCGCCCTTTCGTAACGGGTCGTCCTCATGATTCTCATGCCATTTTCAAGACCGCTGTCACCCCATGATATGGACCCATTGAGGTTTTCAGTTCGTGAATTGTCAAGGGACAGGAGAGCAATGCTGACTCGATCTTTTAGCCATCTATTCCAAATGGTCCAACACTTGTCTGACTTTTGCCGCAAGATCATCTTTGCCGAAAGGTTTCTGAATAAAATTTAGTCCCACGTCCAGAATACCGTGATGTGCTATCACATCAGCGGGATAGCCCGACATGTATAGGTATTTGAGATTCGGGCAGATGGTGCTGAGCTTTTCTGCCAGTTCTCGGCCGTTCATCTCCGGCATCACTACGTCCGTGATCAGCAGGTGAATATCTCCTGGATGCTCCTTGGCAAGATGTAAGGCGTATACCGGATTATGCGCCGCAAAGACCGCGTAGCCCAGATTTTCGAGAATCGTCTTGCTGAGGTTCAGGATCGCTTCATCGTCCTCTACCAGTAGGATGGTTTCAGTGCCCGTCGGACGATTGACGGTAATCTCCTCAGAGGGGATCTGTTCGGTTTCAGCCTTGAACCGAGGCAAGTAGATCTTAAACTTGGTTCCTTTTCCCGGTTCGCTGGCAACATAAATAAAACCGTCGTTTTGTTTAACGATGCCGTAAACGGTGGACAATCCCAGTCCGGTTCCCTTGCCCAATTCCTTGGTCGTAAAAAAAGGCTCGAAGATATTCTCGCGGACTTCCTGACTCATGCCCGCTCCGGTATCGCTAACGGTCAGCAGGACGTATTGTCCGGGAATAAATTCGGGAGCCTCTGCCCTATTGGAATCATCGATCACAACATTCTCGGTAATCATGGTGATGGCGCCTGCTTCGGAAATGGCATCACAGGCATTGACCACAAGATTGGCAAGAATTTGGTCCACCTGTGAAGGATCGATTTTGACTTTCCAGAGATCGAGTCCCGGTACACATGACAGGTCGATATCCTCGCCAATTAGCCGCCTCAACATTTGGAGCATGCCCGAGATCGTGTCGTTCAAATCCATTATCTTCGGGATGGCGGTCTGTTTGCGGGCAAATGCCAGCAGTTGGCGGGTAAGGTCCGCCGAACGCAGGGCAGCTTTGAGGATCTCCTGGAGGTTGTGCTGAAGTTTGTGATTAGAGATGTCTAGTTGCAGAGCCATTTCCGCCCGGCCGATGATCACACCCAGCATGTTGTTGAAATCGTGCGCGACGCCGCCGGCCAACCGCCCTACTGACTCCATCTTCTGGGCCTGAAACAGCTGTGCCTCCAGTTTCTTTTTTTCCTCAATCGCCTTCTTGCGCTCGGTAATGTCATGAGTAAGGCCCAGGATATACCGTTGCCCGGCCACTTCGATCACCTCCGCCGAAATGAGCGCATCCATTATCTCACCGGATTTCCTTCGGAACCTGGTTTCAAAGTCCTGTATCCCGCCTAGTTTTTGCAGCGTCTCGACCATATGAGTCCGCTCATCAGGATTAGCCCACATTCCCAGCTCAAACGGGTTGTGGCCGATGACCTCCTGGCGTGTGTAGCCAAATAAGCGCAAAAACGCATCATTGGCATCGACAATTGGGCCGTCGCTCCACCGGGCGATACTGGTGCCGACGGGGCTGGCGCGAAAGAATTTGGAAAAACGTTCCTCGCTCTCGCGCAATGAGTCTTCGGCCTGCTTGCGCTCTGTCATATCGCGGACTATGGCAAGCATGCGGCGCTGCCCGCTAATGTCTGCGCTCTTCAAGGCCACCTCCACCCAAAAAAGTTCGCCGCTTTTCTTCCGGGCATGCCATTCAAAAACTTGCGGGCCTTCTTCGATGGCTTTTGCCATCCACTGCCGAACCTCCACCGCAGAGTAGGGGCTGGTACCAAGACTGCTATCATTGGGGGACAGCCGCAAGGCTTCTTCACGACTAAATCCGAAGAGGTGCAGCATGGAGTCGTTCACGTCGAGGATGGTTCCGGTGTCGGCGTCATGAACGAAAATAGCGTCGTTGGCGGTGTTGAAGATTTCCCGGTAGTTCCTCTCACTTTGTCGCAACGCGTCTTCGGCCCGCTTCCGCTCGGTGACATCACGGGTGATGATAATAATTCTCATTGGACCGCCGTCAGGAGAATGAATGACCGCCGCGTTGACCTCTCCTATAAAGCTGGTCCCATCCTTTTTGAGCAGTGTGAACTCAGTAGCTGTGAGTGTTCCTTCTGTCATGAGATGCCGTATATTCGCAGACGCCTTTTCCTGCTCTTCCGGGACGACTGAAGATAGTAAATTGCGTCCAAGGATCTCCTCATCAGGCGAATGTCCAAACATTTGCCTGGCCTTAGGTGAAGAGAAGGTGAGCAAGCCATTCTGGTCTGCCATCGAGATCGCGTCGGGAGATAACCTTACAAGCGTGCGATACAACTCCTCGCTCTCCCGGAGCCCCGCTTCCGCTCGCTTACGTTCGGTAATATCTTGTATGACGCCGAACACCACTTCCTTTTCAGAAGAATATTCCGCTATAGAATGGATATCGATGATCTTCCCGTCGGTAGGCCTGCGGATCTTAAATTCCACATTATACGGTTTGCCCTCCTCGATGAGTCCCTTAAGGGCGTTGTCGAGCATGCCGCGATACTCAGGAAGGGGGACACTCTGTACTTCGGGCATGGACCACTCGCTGCCTTCCAACCCGTAAATGATCCTAGCACCCTCTGAAGCCTTCATTTTGTGGTCCCCACGAATAAGCTCCCAATTGCCGAAGCAGGCCACCACCTCCGCTCTGTGAAGACGCCTTTCATTAAGCCGCAGCGACTCCTCCGCGCGCTTGCGCTCGGTGACTTCCCAGGCGACATCCGCCAGGTAAGAGACGATTTCAACATCGTTTTCGGTGTAATTCGATGGCTTGTTCCCAATACCTAAGATGGCCACGATTCGGCCTGATCTAATAACGGGCACGACAAGCTGGCGGATGACCTCAACGTGCCCTTCAGGCATTCCTTTGCGATGCGGCAATGCCGAGTATTCATTATGGATCACCGGCCTTCTCTCGCGTGCACAGTCCGCCCACACGCCAGCTTTCCCTATTGGATAATGAGCACCTTTAAATTCCGGCTTACAAAATTCTTTCAATGTTCGCGTTGACCAGGCTTGGAGTGAAAGGGTTTTCTGATCGCTTTCCACAAAGTGATAGAATCCGATGGGACTTTTGGTTAATGCGCAGACTTCATCAATTGTTTCTTGGACCAGTTCCTCAAGGGAATGCGATCCAGAGAAATCGAACAGGGCTAGACGCAGACGGGCAAATTCCTCCACCTGCTTTCGCTCCGTCTTCTCCTTTTCCGATTCGGCGACGCGTTGGCGCAATGCTTTCAATTCAGTTATAAGTTGCTCTTTGGACTTATCTTCATCCTGCATTTCCAACTCCTCGCAAGATCGATCCACAGCTTCGTAAGAATATGGAACAAAACGCATCCTATTTGATGATCCCGCAAAGGAAAAGCGAGTGAAAGGAGGGGATCTGTGAGCCGTTTCGGATAGTCGAGCCAACAGGAACCCAAGTTTTATTTTTTTTGATTTTTATCTTACTACAAGAGATGAGACAAGCCGATTCTCGTAGAGAAAAATCCGAGATACTTGCCACTGAATAAAAGAGATGGGTCAAACCTACACTGTAAAAGAGAGGGGTCAAACCTACACTCTTCACACCCCAAGCTCCAATTCAAGCAATTCAAAAAGCAATTCAATAGGCTTAGCACAGGTTACATTGTTTGATCTCTTCCGAAACCTGACCGTTCTGCCCGACATTGTCAAGTGTAGGTGTGACCCCATTCTCTTTGCTAAAAAGTAATGCTCGATACGCGCTGAACGAGCATTTTCCTTTGAGATTAGCATACCTTCAACACGTTTGTAACGCAGCTGTAACTAATCTGCATTCGAGATAGCGTAACCTAAATCCAAAACCACTTTTGAATCTCAGGTCCTAAGTCTGGTGGCGGGAAGGACTCCGATTGGAAATTATCGACGTAAAAGCGGGGTGGAGGCTTTCAGGATACAGGTGCGAAGATGCGCATTGATTTTTGCCACCGAATTTGTTCTAGTTACAGGATATCTAATGCGGGGGTTTGAGCTTAAGGTCCCAATGGTTTAGCTTGGTGAAGCCTTTGGGAAATCTTTTTCAACTTATGTTCAGAGCCGTATGCGCCCAATAATCCGGGTGACAGGTTGTCCATAACCGTATTGCCGGCCCAGCCCGATCCCCCGAATGTTGAAGATGTTCTTTGCCGGCATTGCGCCGTCCTTCCCGACCTGAAGCATATCAGGAATGCCCCTCCCCTCTACAGCCCCCTATTAAAGAAGAAGGGCGATTTCTGCGGAGTGAACTCTCACAACCGGATGAAGAGTGTTGCCTGCGTGGAATGCTCGAAGCCAGAAGGTCAAGTTCAGAAGCAGAAAAGCTAAGGAGATGCCGTATGAATGTTGCGGATGCTACCCCCGCAGTTGATGCTGTCGCACCTGCTGAAGATTTTGATACCAGACTCGGTGACATTTCCATTTCCACCCGGGACGCGCCTGAATCCGCCGGTGCTCCTAATCGGACTCGGAGTGAGCCGGCCGGCCCCGAGGCCTCGCTTACTGCACCGGCTTCGACGGTACATGTCTTCCAGGTTGTCTTCGAATCGACAGCCGCCCCCGAGGCCGTTGCGGCCATCGCCGGCGGCTTCCATAGTACTCCGTTTGACATTCTCGGGCTGCACAATGTGACACTCGCCGGAGAGCCGGGGCTGGTTGTGCGCACCTTTCAGCCGCAGGCACGAAGCGTTTCCGTGTTGCGCTTCGGTCAGGAGCATGGGATGCAGTGCATACATGCCGATGGCGTGTTTGAAACTGTTTTCTCCGGTGTGACCGAGATTTTTCCTTACACGCTCTCGGTCACCTTGAACGACGGCCGGACGTATGTGACCGAAGATCCCTTTCGGTTCCCTCCGGTCCTTACCGAATATGATCTACATCTTTTTTCCGAAGGCAATCATTTTCGCTTATACGACAAGCTTGGTGCGCACATCATTGAGCACTGCACCGTGAGGGGTGTCCATTTTAGTGTGTGGGCACCTGGCGCCGAGAGGGTGAGCGTAGTCGGAGCTTTCAATCAATGGGACGGGCGGCGTCATCCCATGAACCCGCGAGGTATGAGCGGTCTGTGGGAGATTTTCATTCCCGGTCTGGCTCAGGGGGATTTGTACAAATATGAAATTAAGACCCGCTATGAGGGTTACATTGCTGTAAAGGCCGATCCTTTCGGCTTCTCGGCCGAGATGCGACCAAATACGGCATCCGTTGTGTGGGACCTTGATCGCTACGAATGGGCCGATACCGAGTGGATGCACGCACGTAAAGAACGCCAAAAATTTGAAGCACCCATATCCATCTACGAGGTGCATCTCGGCTCATGGCGGAAAGCACCGCACAAGGACCTCGGCCATCGCTGGCTCACGTACCGCGAGCTGGCCGAGGAGTTGGTTCCATACGCAAAGGAGATGGGCTACACTCACCTTCAACTGCTGCCTGTTACGGAACATCCCTTCGACGGCTCATGGGGATACCAGACCGTCGGCTACTTTGCCCCTACCTCACGGCATGGAACTCCGGACGATTTCCGGCACTTCGTCGATACCGCGCACCAGGCAGGACTGGGCGTGATCATGGACTGGGTACCGGCGCACTTTCCCAAAGACGGCTATGGGTTGTCGTTTTTCGACGGCACACACCTCTACGAACACGCCGACCCACGCCAGGGAGAACACCAGGACTGGGACACGCTCATCTATAACTACGGACGAAACGAGGTGCGGGCATTCCTTCTTTCCAACGCGCTGTTTTGGCTGGACGAGTATCACATTGACGGCATCCGCGTCGATGCCGTGGCCTCCATGTTGTACCTGGACTACTCGAGGGAGCCGGGCCAGTGGATTCCCAACCAATACGGCGGGAGGGAAAACCTCGAGGCGATGGCTTTCATCAAGCAATTCAATGAGCTGGTGCACCAGGAGTTCCCCGACGTGCTGACGTTTGCCGAGGAATCCACGGATTGGCCAATGGTTTCCCGCCCGACTTACGCGGGTGGCCTGGGCTTTGACCTGAAATGGAACATGGGTTGGATGCATGACATGCTCGAGTACATGCAAACGGAGCCGGTCCACCGCAAATATCACCATCACCACCTGACCTTTTCCCTGCTTTATGCCTTCACCGAAAATTTCACGCTGCCTTTTTCCCATGACGAAGTGGTACATGGCAAGGGTGCGATGCTGTCCAAGATGCCGGGTGACTACTGGCAGAAGTTCGCAAACTTGCGTGCGCTATACGCTTATATGTATGGACACCCGGGCAAAAAGCTGCTCTTCATGGGCTGTGAGTTCGGACAGTGGAACGAATGGAACCACGATCAAGAACTGGATTGGATGCTGCTCGATTTTGAATTTCACCGGAACCTCCAGCAGTATGTAAGGGATCTGAACCGATTGTACATTTCCGAACCCGCGCTCCATGAGATGGATTTCAGTTGGGAGGGGTTTCAGTGGATCGACCTCAACGATATCGACCAAAGCATTGTCTCATTCATTCGCAGGGCCCGGGACCCCAATGATTTTGTCATAGTGGCATCTAACTTCACGCCGGTGGTTCGCCACGGCTACCATGTAGGGGTGCCGGCGCCCGGCGTTTACCGCGAACTGCTTAACAGCGACTCGTCATGCTACAGTGGCGGCAATGCGATCAACCTCGATCCTATGACGTCGGAACCCGGGGCTTGTCAGGGGCAACCCCATTCGATCGTGCTCACCCTGCCACCTTTGGGCGTGGTCTTCCTTAAGCTCGAAAAAGAAACGCACTGCGACTAGATATTTTCAATAATTGGTCCTGGCCGCGATAGTCCGGGAAACCGTGTCTAGCCTGGAGTCCCGGCTGCGACTTGTAGGAGAATACAATGTACATTGTCCAAATCGCTTCGGAGTGTGCCCCGGTTGCCAAAGTGGGCGGTCTCGGCGACGTGGTGTATGGCCTCAGCCGCGAATTGCAGGTGTGCGGCAACCATGTGGAAGTCGTTCTACCCATGTACGACTGCATGCGCTATGACCAAATCTGGGGCTTGGAGATGGTCTATCAGGACTTGTGGGTACCCTGGTACAGCGGTTGGATTCATTGTTCGGTGTGGTCCGGCGAGGTGCATGGCGTACGCTGCCATTTTATCCAACCGCACTCGCAGGATGCGTTCTTTAACCGCGGCCGCTTTTACGGATGCCCGGATGAGGCCAGGCGTTTTGCCTTTTTCAGCAAGGCCGCACTGGAATTCCTGCTCAAGAGCAACCGCCGCCCCGACATCATCCACTGCCACGACTGGCAAACCGGAATCGTCCCGGTCCTGCTCTTCGAGATGTGCAATCGTTCAGGGATGGAAAACCAGCGTGTCTGCTACACCATCCACAATTTCAAGCACCAGGGCGTCACCACTGAAGACGTGCTGTGGGCTACCGGCTTAGGCCGTCCAGACCATTTCATGCACTATGACCGGATACGCGACAACTTCAATCCCGGTGCAGTGAACCTGATGAAGGGCGGCATTGTCTATTCGAATTTCGTTACGACCGTTTCGCCCCAACATGCATGGGAGGCGTGCAGCACCAGCCAGGGTTTCGGCCTGGAACAAACGCTGCAAATTCACCGTGACAAATTCGATGGGGTGCTCAACGGCATAGACTATGAGGTGTGGAACCCCGAGGTCGATCGCCACATCCCAGCTCATTACAACATGGAAACCGTCCGGGAGAAATATCGCAACAAAGAGGCCCTGCGGGACAGGTTCCTGCTGCGCAAGGACTCCAAACCGATCCTTGCCTACATAGGCCGCCTGGACCCGCAGAAGGGCTTGGACCTGATACGGCACGCGCTGTTTTACTGCTTGCAGCACAATGCCCAATTCGTACTTTTGGGCAGCAGTCCGGAGATGGATATCAATGCCTATTTTTGGCATCTCAAACATTATCTCAACGACCATCCGGACTGCCACCTGGAGATTGGTTACAACGAAGAACTCTCTCACCTGATTTACGCCGGTGCGGATATGCTCATCATGCCGAGTTTGTTCGAACCGTGCGGTTTGCCCCAGATGATCAGCTTGAAGTACGGCACCATACCCATCGTGCGTTCCGTCGGCGGCCTGGTAAATACCGTGTTCGACCGGGACTATTGTGGCGATAGACCGCCGGACGAGTGCAATGGATATGTCTTTCACCAGACCGATTATCCTGCTGTCGAATCAGCGCTGCAGCGTGCGATAGGTTTGTGGCATCACTCTCCGGACGAGTTCCGCCGGCTTATTCTCAACGCAATGCAGCATGACTTCTCCTGGAGCAGCTCAGGAGCGAAGTATCTGGCAATTTACGAGCATATCCGCCACAAATAAACGGGAATCCGGCTATCGACTACCTCGAATGCTTTTCACGCGGAGGCGCGGAGAAAGGCAAGGACGAGAAGAGAGGCGCCTCGAGCAACTGATCTTCAACGGAATGAAAGGAATGAATATCCGCCCATGACCGATTTGCCTGAATACATCGATGGCCTCCCGAACATTTCGGGAGCAGAGCAGTTGTGCGCGCAAGCCATGAGTGCGAACAAAGGAAAGATAATCTACCTGCATGAGAGCGGAATTGATTTTGGGGGCATCCGGAGCGCGGGCGCCATTGCGCTGCACATGCACCAGCCGCTTATCCCGGCCGGCGGCGGCAACCTGAGCAATGCGGAAATTATCTGCAACCTCAAATACATGATAGATAACCAGGGGATTGGTGACAACCACAACGCCTCGGTTTTTCTGTGGTGTTACAAGCGCATGGGTGAGTTTATTCCGCAGTTGATACATGAAGGCAAGCAGCCGCGCGTGATGCTGGAATACTCGGGCACTCTGCTGCACGGCCTTCGCCAGATGGGGGCACATGATGTTTTAGATAGTCTGAAAACCATCACCCTGAACCGCGACTATCGACGTGGAGTGGAATGGCTGGGAGCCCCCTGGGGGCATGCCGTTGCTCCTTCCACCCCTTCCCAGGATTATCGCCCGCATGTCAAAGCCTGGCAGAATCACTTCGCCTCCATCTTCGGCTTCGAAGCCCTCGGTCGCGTGCGCGGCTTTTCTCCTTCGGAGATGGCTCTTCCAAATCACCCCGATGTGGCCTACGAGTTTGTAAAGACATTGAAAGATTGCGGCTACCAGTGGGTCCTTGTCCAGGAGGATTCCGTGGAGCGGCCCGAGAACGGCTGGCGGCCAGAGCGCAAGCATATCCCGCATCGCCTCGTTTGCCGCAACTCTCGGGGTGAAACGGCGAGCATCATCGCCATAATCAAGACGCAGGGGAGCGACACCAAACTCATCGGCCAGATGCAGCCGTACTACGAAGCCAAAGGGCTTTCCCGCCGGGAACTGGCCGGAAAACAGATCCCGCAGCTTGTCACGCAGATCTCCGATGGCGAAAACGGCGGTGTGATGATGAACGAATTCCCGTCCAAGTACATGGAGGTCACTCGCGAGTCTTCCGGTTCGGATGTGCCCATGGTGAACGTCACCGAGTACCTGGAGTATCTCTTCTCTCTTGGTATAAAGGAGGAAGATTTTCCAGCGCTTCAGCCCATTCTTCAATTTCGCATCTGGGAACGCTTCAAACCAGGAGACGGCCCGGAGAAGATGGAGCGGGCTATCGAAGAACTGAGAAAAGAAGACCATCGCTTCCACGTGGATGGCGGCAGCTGGACGAACAATCTTTCCTGGGTGCGCGGCTACGAAGATGTTTTGGACCCTATGCAAAAGGTCAGCTCACTCTTCTTCGAAAAAGTCATCAGGCAAAACATCCCGCCCGGTGAACCCCGGTATCGAAATGCCTTGTTTCATCTGCTAACCTCGCAAACAAGCTGCTATCGCTACTGGGGCCAGGGCTTGTGGACCGACTATGCCCGGGAAATCTGCAGACGGGCGCAAGATATTCTCTCCTTCGATTTTTAGATAGAGTCAGGTTAGGGAACCACAACGAAAACTCAATGCGGCTTGCCACTTTCGAGAGTCCGTTTTGCAGCGCGTTCGGTAAACAAATGTTTCGAAAACGGCGAAGATTTTCGCGTTCTATTTCTCAACAACGAGGAGAGCCATCTTGAGAATTTGCGAATTCTACATTGCTCAGCTCAGGTGTTTTGCGGGCTATGGTTAACTTATGGGTGAAGTGTTCCTCAAAAACGCTCTGTCACGCCGGAGGCCGAGGGTTCAAATCCCTTCCACCCCGCCAGAAAATCAAAGGGGGAGCGTAGCCCCTTTTTCTTTCGCGATTTGCTCCCCGCTGTATTCCCTATAGTGCAGATTTGTATATTTCTATAACGTCATCCAGTTTAGGACACCGTGGATTGGTGAATCCGCAGGCATCCTTCTGGGCATTTTCAGCCATGACGCGCAGATCTTGTTCCTTTACTCCCAAGCCCTTCAACCCGCTGGGAATTCCAACGTCGCGGGAGAGGACCATGATTGCTTGCAGAGCGCGTTCGGCGGCGTCACGCTGGGACAGCGCCGCCACCGGTTCGCCCATGGTCCTTGCGATGTCGGCGAAACGGCCCATCTTGGCGATCATGTTAAACCGCTGCACATGGGGCAGGAGGATGGCGTTGCACACCCCGTGGGGCAGATCGTAGAAACCGCCCAACTGGTGAGCCATCGCATGAACATGCCCCAGGCTGGCGTTGTTGAAGGCCATACCGGCAAGGTACTCGGCATAGGCCATCTTGTCGCGAGCTTCCATGTCCTGTCCGTTTGCCACGGCCGCACGCAGGTATCTGCTGATGAGGTCGATAGCCTGCAGCGCGCATGCATCGGTAACGGGAGTGGCAATGGTGGACACATAGGCTTCGATAGCGTGGGTAAGGGCATCCATACCGGTGGCCGCGGTCAGCGACGGGGGCATGCCAGCCATCAGCAAAGGATCGTTTATCGCCAGATTGGGGGTTACCCGCCAGTCGACGATGGCCATTTTAACCTTCCGGCTGCTATCGGTGATGATGCAAAACCGGGTCATTTCACTTGCCGTGCCTGCCGTGGTGTTTATGGCGATAAAGGGGGGCATAGGCCTGGCGGACTTGTTTATGCCTTCGTAATCGTGGATTTTGCCGCCGTTGGTGGCCACGATCCCTATGCCCTTTCCAGCGTCATGTGAACTGCCGCCTCCAAGGGTGATGATCATGTCACAGTTTTTGTCCTTGAAGACCTTGAGGCCGTCATGAACATTTTTGTCCGTCGGATTGGGGACGGTTTGATCGAAAATGACAGGCTCAAGGCCCGTATCTTTTCTGATCAGTTCTACAATTCGCTCGGTGATGCCGGACTGGGTTATGCCTTTGTCCGTACAAATAAATGGTTTTTTCCCGCCCAGCGACTTGATCTGTGCGCCGAGTTCCTTATGTGCTCCGATTCCCATCAGGGTGACAGTGGGAATGTAGAAGCCGAATGTCTGATCTGCTAAAGCCATTTTGTAAGTCCTTCATGTAAAGAGGTTCAATACACTCGAGCCGAAGGTGAAGACCATAGGGCTCACTTATTCTCAAAGTCGGCCCATCCCTTAACGGGATCCCTCGGTCCTATCGGGCCATAGGCGTCCTTCAATTAATTGTAATCACTGGGTTTTGGGCGGTCCCCGGCAGGAGGGGAATAATTCTCCATGAGCATAATTCTTACACGATGATTGTTCTTGGGTTAGTTTGCCCCTCGTAGTAAGAATTTTCGTCTTCTTACGACTTCCCCCGGTCTTAAATGGCACATTTGATGAATATTCTCGGGCCTGGTGTCCGTCCGGCTTTTCTTGCGCGAAGAATTTGACATAGAAGAAAGGATCTCAAATGACAGCAGTTGATGAACAAAGTCGAAATCGCACAGTGGAGAAGATGATCGAAGGTGGCAGATGGGTGCGGACGGCTTTCGAAGATTTAATTGGTGGCGAGGTCGTGCGGTTTTTTGACCCGAACGTCAAAAAACCCCTGGAACAAAACGGCGCCGATGTATTCATAGTTGTAAACGAACCGCAGCAGGTCGGCGATCAGGACAACGTAAAGGTATCCGTGGTTCCGTATAAGTTGAAATCGGAGATAGAGACTACGGCTGAATGCCCGTATTCCGGAAATATCCTGGTAAGAGCCCATGGCTTGGACAAACTGATTGAAGCAACGGGCTACTGTGTCGAATGCCCGTACATGCGAGCGTGCCTGAGGGCCAGGTATTCTTCCGAATATTTTGGGCAACTCCGAGGCGCCCTCGGTCTGAATGATATCGATAATTGACGGCGCAGGGCGGGTTTATTTTTATGAGACAGTCAGGGGTCGGACCTAATGCCGCTAACTTAAGAGAAATTCCTGTCCTTTCGCATCCTTATGAATTTTCGGTATTGGCACAGGAGACACTTTTCCGTACTTACATTTACAGCTTGGGCG
>Ga0209517_10006963_pt1 | contig 13745 bp, 11 predicted proteins | sample PeaSoiMetSII2010_FD_187695 | JGI IMG/M metagenome (GOLD analysis project Ga0209517, IMG submission 187695) | Peat soil microbial communities from Weissenstadt, Germany - SII-2010 (SPAdes) (version 2) | ecosystem: Environmental > Terrestrial > Soil > Wetlands > Peat | place: Germany...
CCAAGCTGTAAATGTAAGTACGGAAAAGTGTCTCCTGTGCCAATACCGAAAATTCATAAGGATGCGAAAGGACAGGAATTTCTCTTAAGTTAGCGGCATTAGGTCGGACCCCAAGAGGTCAAAGTAAGACGCCCGGTAAAAATGCTCGGCGGGCAATACTCAACAGAAAGAGGAAGGGTAAAGACCTTCTTCGGGGAAGTTGAGAAAAGAAGCCGGGATGAGCTAAACGCGGTGAAGTTGGGCGAATGAAATGGTCACTTGGGGTTCAACTTTTTCAAAATTTCACAATCACCCCACCACTTCCTCTATAGCATCGCAGGCCGCCTCAAGCCCTCTCTCGGAGCGAAGAGCAATCCCTGCCCGTTGCGCCTTCTTTGCATAAGCCGGGTGTTCGAGCAGTATTTTCAATTCTCTGGCAGCTCGATGGGCGCAATACCTGTTCCGATATAGTGTCCTGCCCACGCCCAACCGGGTGAGCCGAAAGGCATTATCCGGTTGATCGAAAGCAAAAGGCACAACCAGCATGGGTTTTCCGGCCTTCAGGGCCTGAGCACTTGTCCCAACACCACCATGGTGGACGATTGCCGCCGATCTTGGGAATATTTTTGAATAAGGAACGTAGTCGAAAACTGCAATCTCATCGGGCAGCGGTTCAGCGGGTCTATTATCCGTATCTCTTCCTGTCAGCAGAATTGCCCTGATCCCCAAAGTCCTTGCCGCCTCAAAACTATGCCTGTAGAATTCTTCGGCTGCCATAACGGCTGAAGACCCCAATGTAAATACAACAGGCGGCGGGCCAGCATCTAGGAACTCTTCGCACCGCCTGGTGGACTCGGTATCCTCAGCCCCTCTTTTAACTGGTTCATCATGAAACACAAATCCGGTTACCCTGGTATTTTGCGGCCAGTCGGGCGGCGAGGCGGCGGGGGCGGCTGATCCGTGTTTTGCCAGAAGGGGTGAAAACAATCCAAGAGTCATTTCCGGCGAAAATTGCCCCTCATAAATCGGGTCCTTTCCCGGAGGAAGTCCGATTTCGGATCTTATTTGCCGTACAGGCGCACTCCAATCCCACGTCACAAAACGGCCGAATTTCAAGAACAGCTTGCCCGTCCAAGGCCGCAAAAAGTCCAGCTTCTTCAAATATGGATATGGCGCGAATACCGGCAAATCGTAAGCCGAAAAGAACGACAGAGGGGCCAGGACTGTGGATATCCACCGGATCCCGGTCTTTTCCGCCACCAGTGGTCCTGCAAAAGTGATCGGGTGGGTTATTAAAAGGTCCGATCCGGCAGAAACCTCAAGAAGGTCCCGGTAAGATTCACTCAACCTGGGAAGGAGGACCTGCTTTATGAGTATTTCGGGTCCGGTTTTCGGATCCATAATCCGGCGGACCAGTTCGTAATCATCAGGGTCAATATCGGGCCGCACTGGATAGAAACCGATCCCGGCTTTTTCCACTGTCTCCCGGTATAATTCGGAAGTAGCGATCGTGGGAGAGTGAGCTCTCACCTTCAAGGCCCTGGCTAAGGCGATGTATGGATTGAGGTCCCCAATTGAACCGAATGTCGTAATTACGATTTTTTTGCCCATCTTGACCGAATAGCATGATCCCAGGGAAATGTTTATACAGTTTCTTTCAAAACGAGAGGGCAAAACAACAAAATGTCTTATTTTAAATTTATGATGTTATCGTGTATCCAGTACTCCGCGCAATTCGTTGCCACTTTTTGTTCCAGCATTTTTGCAGGGGCCGCCGTCTACGTTAGTTTTGTCGAACATCCCGCGAGAATGGAATGCGGACCTTTGCTCGCCTCCACCGAATTTGCCCCCAGCTACAAAAGAGCGGCGATAATGCAAGCTTCCCTGGCAGCGCTCGGCTTCACCTCCTCAGTCGCGGCCTGGCTGGCGGGAGCAGGAGGCTGGTGGCTTATAGGCGGGATTGTGTTGGGCTCTGTCATCCCATTCACCCTCCTTTTCGTCATACCGGTAAATAAAGAGTTGCTCAATCCTTCAATAGACAAGCAACCGGATAAAATAAATCATCTACTCATGCGATGGGGTCGTTTGCACGCAGCGCGTTCTGTGCTGGGCACGATCTCATTGTTAGTTTTTTTATCGTCTCTTTTCAGACACTGATCCCCTGATTCCATCAATTCGTGTGGACTGCTTCAGCATTCAGCTTCAGCTGCTCGCGAATCTTATACTTCAGCAGCTTGCCGGATGCATTTCGCGGCAGCGAATCAACAAAAACAACATTGCCGGGAATTTTATAGCCCGCCATGTTTTGCCGGCAAAACTCCTGGATTTCCAGGCCATCGGCAGTTTCACCGGGTTTTAATACCACTATCGCATTGACCTTTTCGCCCCATACGGGATCAGGGGTGCCCACCACGGCGGCCTCAAAAACCTTTGGAAACTTGTAAAGGGCGTTTTCCACTTCGACGGAGTAGATGTTTTCACCGCCCGAGATGATCATATCCTTTATCCGATCGACAAAGGTGATAAACCCCTCTTCATCCTTGACGGCCAGGTCACCGGTATGCAGCCACCCGTCAACGACGGTTTCGGCGGTTTCCGCGTCTTTTTTGAAATATTCTTTCATCATGGTCTCGCCGCGGAGCAAAACCTCACCGTGAACCCCGGGAGCTACATCGTTGCCGTCCGAGTCGACGAGCTTTACTTCCGTAAGCAGCAACGGGTGTTTTCCCGAGCATCCTATTTTGGTTTGATGGTCATGGGGAGACAAATACACGCCGGACGGTCCCCCTTCGGTGAGACCCGCCAAACTGTAGAATTGATTTGTTTTGAACAAATCCATGCTTTGTTGGACCAAAGTTGCCGCCATGGGCGCGGCGCCATACCCGCAACAGCGAATGGATGACAAATTGAAATCCGCTGCATTGGGCACATGCAGCAACATATTGTACATGGTGGGCACGCCGAAGAAAAAAGTGATTTGATGTTTTTCGATCAATTCCAGCGTCTTGACGGGATTGAACTCGCGGACGATGAAGTGGGAGGCGCCCAGGAAAATCCCTGGATTGAGAAAGATATTGAGTTGGGCCGCATGAAACAGCGGTGCGACATGTAAAAACCGATCATCAGAGCTGAAGCCCAAGGTTCCCGTCATTGCGATGTTGGCTTTAAAGACCCTCATGTGATCGAACAAGGCCCCCTTGGGCCGGCCGGTGGTGCCGGAAGTGTACAGAATCTGCAGATCGTCTTCCGGAACGATTTTAATTCCCGGCTCACCCTCATCGGCTGACAATACATTATGAAAGGACAGATGGCCGGCCACTTTAGCAGCGGGCGCGGTGATCACATGGCGTACGGCCGGCACGTCCTTTATTGCTTCTTGAATGATTTGCTCAAAGGTGTCATCGGTAATGACGGCGACACTCTCTGACTGTTTCAGAATATAGTTGACCTCGCTGGCCACGAGCCGAAAGTTCACGGGCACGATGACGGCCCCGATTTTGGCCAGGGCAAAATAACAGACAGGAAAAGCATCCGTATTGGTCATCATCAGGGCGACTTTTTCGCCCTTTTGAGTCCCCAATTCCCTCAGTCCGTTAGCCATCCGGTTGACCGTACGGTTAAAGGTGTCATAGGTGTAGGTCCGGTCGTTGTACGTCACGGCCACTTTGTCCGGATGCCGTCGGGCGTTCAATGCTAAATAATGGCCGATGTTCATAAGATGTCTCCTTTCGCAAGAAGAATGTTACGTACCCGCTTCCCGCCTTGATGGCCTCACTCATTCATTACGGCAAGGGCGTTTCCCAAAACGATCTTTCCATCCCGTTTGCTTGTGCAAACAACGTAGTCGCCCGAATCTAGCTTCCAGCCTTCGGTGATGAGGGTATCTCCCGGATAGACCACGTTCATGAACCGCACGGCAAAGGATTTGAGGCGAGCCGGATCTCCCTGGCAAGCGCTCGCCAAGATCGCTCTTCCGGCATAGCCGAAGCTGCACAGGCCGTGAAGAATGGGCCGGTCGAAGCCGCCCTTTACGGCAAAGGCGGGATCGATGTGCAATGGGTTCTTGTCTCCGCTCAGCCTGTAGAGAGCCGCCTGGTTATGCGGGATGGCTTGTTCCACTCGAAAATTCGGGCTCACTCCCACCGGTGGGTCGAGCTTCTGCCCCTTTGGTCCGTGGTCCCCTCCGAAATTCCCGGCGCTGCGGTCCACCAGGACCGTTTTGTTCTCGAAAATAAGCTCTCCGGCGTCATCCCTGGTATCGAGGCCAACATTGACCACTGCGCCCTTATCGCCTTTGTCAAAAATAGACTCACAAACAGCTGTGGTGTAAATGGTTCCCGAAGTGGGAATGGGTTTGTGCAGGACAATCTTCTGCTCGCCATGCAGCAAAGCGTACAAGTTTATCCGGGCAGCGGAAATGAAGGGCATGAGCACGGATATGAGCGGGACGACGGCAAACGTTGGGAAAACCTTCAGGTTCTTCTCATAGACAAAATCAAGCTCATGGACCCCGGCTCCGATCCCAAGGGCGTACAGTATGACCCTATCCTCATCATAGCGGAAGGCAACGGGATCCATTTTCTTTCCAATAACATCGAGATTGAGTGCCATCTCCGACTCCCGTTTACATGGAGAAACCGCCGCCAACGACCAATAGCTGCCCGGAAACATAATCCGAGAGCGGGGATGCAAAAAAAAGGAGCGCATTTGCCGCTTCCTCGGGTGTGCCGGGCCTTCCCATTGGAATCATCTGGATGAACCCCTGCCGAACCTTTTCCGGAACCCCCACGGCGATTTTATGACCGGCGGCCTCCACGCTGATCCCCTTCTCCCTGTCCTGGGTCAGACGGGTGTCGATAAATCCGAAGGCCACGCAGTTGGACTGCACGTTGTAGCGCGCCCATTCCTTGCACATGGTCTTGGTGAGACCGATCACACCGGCTTTGGCCGAAGAGTAGTTGGCCTGCCCCAAGTTACCGCTCACACCTGCAATGGAGGAAATGTTGATAATCTTTCGAGCTACGGCCCTGCCGCCGTTTTCCATCTCTTTTTTTGCGGCATCGACAAACAAGGGGGTTGCGGCGCGAATGATGCGAAAGGGCGCATTCAGGTGGACGTCCAGAATCTTATCCCACTGTTCGTCGCTCATCTTGTGAACCAGGTTGTCCCAGGTAAATCCCGCATTGTTGACTATGATGTGGAGAGATCCCCACTTATCCAACGCAGCCTTTACAAGCCCTTCGGCAAACCCGGGAGCCGTGACGTCGCCCACGCAGGCTATGGCTTCGCCTCCGTTTTCCCTTATATCCTCGACGGTCTCCTTTGCCGGTGCGGCGTCCAAATCACTCACAACCACCCTGGCTCCTTCCCGGGCAAACAAAAGCGCCGTGGCCCGCCCGATGCCTCTCCCCGAGCCCGTGACGATGGCGATTCTATCTTTGAGCATCCTTTCCATTATTTACTCCCCTTTCCTCGATTATTAATGATTCGGAAACCAGCTAATCCCTCCCGACGATGGTCAGTATGCACACGTTGGCCTGGGGCATCCCCCCCAGGTTGTGCGTCAATCCCATCCTGGCATTCTTTACTTTTCGTTCTTCGGGAACTCTTTCCAGGAGCTGCTCGTAGATGGAATAAAGCATCCGCAGCCCCGAGGCGCCCACCGGATGGCCGAAGCACTTCAAGCCGCCGTCTGGCTGACAGGGAATCCGGCCGTTCATGTCATAGAAGCCGTCCATGATGTCTTCATAAGCCTTGCCCACGGGCGAAATGCGCAGATCTTCCATGGTCACGAACTCGGTGATGGAGAAACAGTCGTGTACTTCCATCATACCGATCTCTTCCCGGGGGCTCCTGATTCCAGCTTCGATGTAGGCCCTGTCCGCCGCCTTGCCGGTGGTCACAAAGCCTGCACCGTCCCAGTTGTTGAACCAGGCCTCTTCACCCGAGCTCACTGCGGCCTGGATGGATTTAACCTTTACCATGTGCTGATTAGGCTTGAGGCTTTTTGCGATGGCGGGCGTCGTCACGATTGCTGCGGCGGCGCCGTCGCTCACTCCGCAGCAATCGTAGAGTCCCAGCGGATATGCGATCATCGGGGCGGCCTTGACTTGCTCCGGGGTCACCACCGCCCGCAGATGCGCCTTGGGATTCAACGCTCCGTTGGCGTGGCTTTTAACCGAAACATGGGCAATGGCGTCCTTGATCCTGGCCATTTCGATGCCGAATTTGGCCGCGTAAGCCGTCGCCAGTTGGGCGAACAGGCCGGGCGCCGAGTAATTGGCGCCGCGCAGGAAATCCATGTAGCCGAATGCGCCTGCAACGGGCAGCCCGCCGTAACCAGCATCTTTGAGCTTCTCTACGCCGAGAGCCAGGGCAATGTCACACACGCCGGCAGCCACGGCATAGCAGGCTCCTTTAAGAGCCTCGCTGGCGGTGCCGCAGAAGTTTTCCACCCTCGTGATGGGAATGTATGGAAGTTTCAAAGTCATCCCCAAGGGGATGGAGGACTTTCCCATATGCAGGCCGCTGTAACAGGTTCCCAGCCACGCCATCTGAATCTGTTTCTTCTCGATGCCGGCATCATCCAGACACTCACCGAAAGCTTCGACAATCAAATCTTCCGCGCTCGACTCCCACCGCTCACCGAACTTGGTGCACCCCATGCCGAGGATGGCCACTTTGTCACGAATTCCATCAGCCATTGTTCACCTCCCTTTTGGGTACGGCTTTCCAGAAGTAGCCGCAAATCCCCCTCCTGTCGTCCGAGTATTTCTTACGAAAGCTCATGACTACAGGCATGTCGGCCTTCACTTCATCGAGGTCGCAGTCCGTCAAATCCATAAGATACTTTCCTCCGCCATCGAACTCGATGTTACCGTAGATGGCCGGCGGGTTCACCGAAGCGGCCAGGAAATCGCCGGTAAAGCTGGCAACACGGCCTGTTTTGTCGGCAAGGGGATACTCATCCATACGGTCGATCGCGCCACACTCGGGATTGACGCAGATCCGCTGCTGAGGATATTGAACAGTGCCGCAGTTCCTGCATTTGCAGCCCCAAAGCCCCAGGACTTCCCTTCTCTTTCGCCACACCACGGACCATCGGGTCCCGTCGTCCTCCTCGGCTCGCAATCCTGCATCCACGGGGAGAATGTTGCGCCACACGAGATATTTGGTGTAATTGTCCAGGGCCGTCTTATTGTTCAAACGCCAGGATATGCCGTTTCCAGCACCCATACGGCTGATATTGCCGGTGACTTCGAAGCAGAGTGCATCACAGCCGCCGCCGAAGCTGACCACGAGGATCCTGTCACCGGGTTTGGACTGCTCCAGAGCGGCGGCCAGCATCACCGGAGCATGGGCGGTCCCCGATTCGCCGATCTCGGCATGGAGGTTGCTCTGTTCCTTTTCGGGTGCGATTCCCAGGATCTTATTCAACTTCTTGCGAGCAGCCGGATAGACACAGGGATAAACCACTTTGGTAAAATCGGTTATCTTCATACCGCATCTGTCCAAAACCCCATTGACCACCTCCGGGATCAACTGCTCGAACCCGACATCCCGGATCCAGCGGTCTTCCCACTGACGATCAAACAGGGCCGCCTCGCCCCGATAGTGATCCACGAAATCGTAGGTGGTTGAAAAGGAGCCCTTGAATTCCGCAACTACGTTGTCCGAGCCCAGAACAAAACCGGCCGATGCGTCCCCCAGCACCATTTCCTGAGCGGAGGCAGGTTTTCCCAGCCGGCAGTCCGAAGCGCACACAAGAACCGTGTTGAGCCGTTTCGACTCGACCGCTTCAAGACCTGAGAGTATCGCCGTGGTTCCCGCCTTGAGGCCTCCGGCAAAATCTGCGGCCCGAATCCGATCGTTCAGGCCCAGAGCGGCCGAAACGATTCCGGAATTAAGTCTTTCCTTGTACGGCATGGTGGTGGAAGCGAGGTACACGCCGTCAACCGCCGAACTGTGGCAACCGTTTAGGGCGTCCATTCCTGCCGCTACTGCCATGGTGATACTGTCTTCATCAAAATTGGCCACCGCTTTTTCGCCTTTTGCATTGCCGATGGTGGAACCGTTCATCCACCCCATGGCCTTGTAGATCATGCTTCGATTCAGACGGTAGCGCGGCACATAGCCGCTATAGGAGCAAATTCCGACCATAAAGCCTCCTTGTGCCCGGGAGAGCATTCCATTCGAGGAGGAGCTCACACGAGCCCCATTTTCTTTGCCACAATGAGCTTCATCACTTCAGTGGTGCCCGCAAAAATTGTAATAGGCCGCGCGTCGCGAGCAAATCCGCAGATGGGATATTCCTCCATGTACCCATAGCCGCCATGGAGCTGCACGCAGGTATAGGCCACCCGGTTTGCCATTTCGCCGATCCAGCTCTTGGCCATCGAGACCTCCGTCACCACGTCCTTGCCGCCCATATGGTCCATTATGAGTCGATCCAGGAAGGTGCGGCCAATTTTCACCTCCGTTGCCATATCAACGATCTTGAAAGTGTTGTGCTGGAAGCTCGAAACCGGCTGGCCGAAAACCTTGCGCTCCCTGCAGTACCGGAGCGTAGTCTCCAGCATGGCTTCGGCCATGGCCTGCGCCATGACGGTGCAAACCAGCCGCTCAGCTTGAAGGTGGTGCATCAGATAGTAAAAGCCTTTGTTGAGTTCGCCCAGAAGGTTTTCGGCCGGAACGCGGCAGTCTTCGAAGATGAGTTCCGCCGTATCCTGGGCCAGAAGTCCCATTTTTTTGAGCTTTTTTCCCCTTTGGAAGCCGGGAGCACCGCGCTCGACGCATATCAAGCTGATGCCCTTGGGACCCGGTGCATTCAGGTCGGTCCGGCAGGCAACAATGACGAGGTCCGCATGGATGCCGTTGGAGATGAAGGTTTTCCCTCCATTGATTACAAAGCTGTCGCCGTCACGGCGGGCATGGGTCCGGATGGCCGCGAGATCTGAGCCCGTGTCGGGTTCGCTCATAGCGACGGCAAGGACGCATTCACCGCTGGCGCACCGTGGAAGCCACCGCTGCTTTTGCTCATCGGTTCCCAGTTGATAAATGTAGGGGGCAATGATGTCGCTGTGAAGCGGCGCCATGAAGCTGATGGCCCTCGCCCTGCACAGTTCCTCGGTGATGATCACCGAATAGAGAAAGTCAGCCCCGCTTCCGCCGAGTTCCTCGGGAAGCCACGGGCATAAAAAGCCCGAGTCCCCCATCTTCTTCCATATTTCCCTTGGCACGATGCCTTCTTGCTCCCATGCCTCGATGAAGGGAGAGATCTCGCGTTCTATGAACTTTCCAAATGCCCGCCTAAATATGTTGTGCTCTTCCTGATACATCCCCACTCCTTGCCTGCGCTATGTAAGTATGCAGTACTTACCCAACAAAGCTCGCAAATCCTCCCCCTTGCAGATCGACTCGTCCAGGAGAAACGCTAATCTCAACCACACTCACGAACGGCTACTACAATACCTACCGGCGGGAACCCTACTCAGCAGAGTGCTGAAAATGGCCTGCCGGCGGGGAAAGAACCTGAATCTGTTTATTCCTCTGCGCTTCTGATGCCATGGAAGATGAACTCACAAAGTTCTTCGGTGAGTGTATCGGGCGAGAACTCTCGACCAAAGACTATTTCCGGAAGGCAGAGATGCTCGATGCCGCCCAGGATCATCTGTCTCAGGTGTCTCGCAGAGATGTCGCTTCGAATTTCACCGTTCCTCACCCCTTCGTCGATGATTGCCAGGATACTGTTGGCCCAGTGTTTCACCAGTTCATAGGTTTCGCTCTCAAAATAGTCCGGATAATTCCTGACCTCGAGGATCAGAATCTTTGCAAAAATCCTATCTTGGCTGTAGGCATTAAAGTGAGCCCGGATAGCCTTTTTGAGCTTGTTAAGGGCGCCCGAGGTCACCTTCAGGTCCTCTTCCACCTGGGCAGCATACTTTTCCAGGTACTGGCGAAGAACCTTATAGAGCAGGTTACGCTTGTCGTGGAAGTACTTGTAGATCAGGGCCTCGTTTACTCCCGCGGTCCTGGCGATTTCAGCCCAGGTTATGGCGTTGAATTCTTTTTCCTTGAGAAGCAGCTTCAACGCCCCTACGATTTTGTCGTAGCCTGGAGGCATGGAACGCGGCTCGCTTTGTGCGAATGATCTATTTTTGTTCATAACGGTACCGTTCGTGCTGCGCTGCAATTCCTCAAAACCGAAATCCTGGTCACCGTGTGGCGCGGAGTGTTAGATTCCAGACGAGTATGTAATACTTACTTACCTGCTTGCGGTCAAGCTTTTTTCCCGGATGGGCACTTCAGGTGTGAAATGGCACATCGATCACGGGCGGGACCGAGCTTATTCGCGCGCTACTCGAATTCTCGGGGCTTGATAAACTATCAGTAATTCTAGACTGCCGAATATGCCCACAGCATCTTCGGCTCTCAGCCTCCAAGGGCACGATTCTCGTGCGGTGTCCAGGATGGCCTATGTCGTACAATTGCCTGCCTTAAGAGGAGGCGGTCGAGAGTTTATATCCTTTCCCCATTCCCTTAATAAAACACCGCCACCCACACCGTCTTCTGCACCGGATCTGTCCATTCGACCCGGTGCCTCACATGGGCAGCAATATCGACCCAGTCCCCGGGTTTCAAAACCAACGTTTCATCATTCCCCTCGAATTTCAGTCCGGCGCTGCCTTTGAGCAAAAAGACCCACTCGTTCTCGTTCTGATCGTACCAGCTACCTTCCGGCGAAGCATGAGAGTCGGAAATGATCCTTTCGATCCTCACCCTTCCAGAATCTACCAGTGTTTCGAAAAATTCCTCGGCCAATCGGTCCGGGATTGAAGAGAATAAATTTCCTTTCCTCATAATCACCTATGATCCTATCGAAAATAAAAATCCCCCGGGCCGGAATCTTATTCCAACCGGGGGGACTCTCAATTCAGTAGCTATTTATTCGTAATTCCTAATTCCTAATTGCAGTTTTTATATGTCGAAGTAGAGTTTGTATTCCATCGGATGAGGCCGCATGCGTACAACGTCCACTTCGTTCAGGGTTTTGTATTCGATCCACGTGTCGATGACATCCTGAGTAAAGACGTCGCCTTTGAGCAGGAACTCGTGATCTTTTTCAAGGTTCTTGAGAGCCTCATCGAGCGAACCCGGAGTGGAGGGAACTTTAGCCAACTCTTCCGGACTCAAGGAGTAGATGTCCGCATCGAGCGGCTGACCCGGGTCGATACGGTTTTCGATACCGTCAAGGGCAGCCATAAGGAGCGCGCTAAATGCGAGATAGCCGTTGCATGAAGGATCGGGGAAGCGGACTTCGAGGCGTTTTAGCTTCGGAGACGCCGAGTACATGGGGATACGAATACCTGCGCTGCGGTTTCGGCTCGAATAGGCCAGGTTCACCGGAGCTTCATACCCGGGCACCAACCTCTTGTAGGAATTTGTGGTCGGGTTGGTGATGGCGCAAAGCGCCGGGGCATGCTTCAAAATTCCGCCTGCGGCCCAAAGAGCCATCTGGCTAAGACCTGCATACTTGTCGCCGGCGAACAGCGGCTTGCCTTCTTTCCAGATGCTCAAATGAGTATGCATGCCTGTGCCGTTGTCGCCAAAGAGCGGCTTCGGCATAAGGGTAACAGTCTTGCCGTGTTTGCGCGCCACATTTTTTATAACATATTTGTACCAGGCCAGGTTGTCGGCCATCTTCACCAGCGGGGCCGCTTTCATATCGATTTCAGCTTGACCGGCAGTGGCGACTTCGTGGTGCTGACATTCCACGTGGATGCCCACTTTCTGCATCGTCAGGATCATCTCGGTACGGAGGTCCTGCTGCGAATCAGTCGGGGGCACAGGGAAATAACCCTCTTTGTAGCGTGGCTTGTATCCAAGGTTGGGACCCTCAGCCCTTCCGGTGTTCCACTGACCCTCGACAGAGTCTATGTAGACATAGCTGTAGTTGTAGGAACTGTCGTAGCGAATATCGTCAAAGATGAAGAATTCAGCCTCAGGACCGATCCAGACCATGTCGCCGATCCCTGTGAACTTGAGGTATTCTTCAGCCTTTTGAGCGATATTTCTGGGGTCGCGCGTATATCTTGCCATCGTCACCGGATCGACTATATTGCAAATCATCGTAAGAGTCGGATGGGCCATGAACGGGTCCATAACCGCCGTTGCCGGGTCCGGAATGATCAGCATGTCACTGGCGTGAATCGGCTGCCATCCACGGATGCTCGACCCATCGAAACCATAGCCGGCTACGAAGTCGCTTTCGCCCAACTCTCCGATTGGAACTGAAAAATGCTGCCAAATCCCGATAAAGTCCATGAATTTGAAATCCACAACCTTGGCATCATTTTCTTTTGCAAAGGCCAGTACCTCTTTTGGGGTCATATTTCCCTCCTTTGGGTTATCGATATTGGGGTTGAATACCTCAATCCGACATGTCTAGGCAAATTGCTTGCCAACGTCAACAATTTTCTTACTATCCGCCTTCAGGGCGCTCTCAGCTCCAGGGTATATCAAAGCCGAACCTGAAATCGGCATCCTCTCACCTATGATCAGGACGCCCGGAACAAACATTTTTGTTACGCAAAGAGCCTAAAAAACATCGAATACCATACACAAGGGATTATTAGAACTCTAATTACCCGGAAATTCAGTCAATTTTGTTATCCGGGAATTCAATTATGTTTTGAACAAAAATGTACCTCCGGCGCACACCACAATCAGCAGCAGGCCGAGAGGCACTCAAGGAGCTTTTCTCTTAACTGTTCGTGCTTGTCGTAGCTCATCAGCTTTTCGCCGCTCAAGTCGGTCACATAAAAGATATCGACAACCTGCGCCCCGGGTGTCGATATCTTGGCAAGCTGAATATTTATTTCTAGCTCGAACAGGGCGTTGGTGATCGAGTGCAGCACGCCCGGCCTATCCCAGGTATATACTTCGATCAGTGTGTAGAAATCGGAGGCTTCCTCGTCGATTATGACTTTATCCTCTTTGCGGGGATGGGACTTCGACTCCAGGATCGACGGCCTTCTGCTTTCAAGCAGTTCGTCCAAATAGGTTGAACCGGCAAGGGCGCGAACCAGGTCGGTTTCCACCTTAACCCACAGTTCGTCAGGATGAAGGGGGTCCGGTATCCGGTCGACCCGCAGGATATCGCAGATTACTCCCGGCTCGCGAGTGTAGATATCAGCCGCGAGGATATTCAAACCTCTTGCCCACAGAACACCGGCAATCAGGGCAAAAAGTCCCGGCCGATCGCGTGTCACGATCGTAGTCTGCCACATCTCGCCTTCAACGGGTTCGGCCTTGAAGCAAACAGAGCGGCTGGCAAGTTCCTTTTCCATGCCGTAATGTTTTAGAATCTCACGGGGCTGCTGAGAAAGCAGATACCTGAAAGGCAGCTTCTCCATCCATCCGCTAAGCATTTCGCTCTCCGAGCCGTCGGGCAAAAGCGCCAAAACTTTTTCCTGCGTTTGCGCGGCGCGCGCCTCAACAGCTTCCGGTTCGAGGTCCGGTCGCAGCAGCAGTCTGTCAATTTTAAAAAAGAGATCTCTTAAAAGAGACGCCTTCCATGCGTTCCACGCCTGTGTACCGGTGGCGCGGCTGTCGGCGACCGTCAGCATATAGAGCATAAGCAGCCGTCGGCGGTCTTTGATTGTTACTGCACACCGCGCTATAGGCTTTTCTTCCATCAGGTCCCGCTTGAGTGCAGTTTCGGCAAGAATAAGGTGATGTTCGATAAGAAAACAGAGCAGATTTTT
>Ga0209517_10006964_pt1 | contig 13745 bp, 9 predicted proteins | sample PeaSoiMetSII2010_FD_187695 | JGI IMG/M metagenome (GOLD analysis project Ga0209517, IMG submission 187695) | Peat soil microbial communities from Weissenstadt, Germany - SII-2010 (SPAdes) (version 2) | ecosystem: Environmental > Terrestrial > Soil > Wetlands > Peat | place: Germany: Weissenstadt...
TGCCGGTTTTTGATGTGCTGGGCCTCGTCGAGCACCAGCGTGTCGAACTCCAACTCGCGATACCGCTCCGCGTCGCGCCGGATGAGCGCGTAGCTGGTGATTACGAGGTCGCTACCGGTGATTTCCTCGAAGAGATCGTGCCGCTTGGTGCCGTACAGCGCGACGACCTTCAACTCAGGCGTAAATTTCTTCGCCTCGGCCAGCCAGTTGAATACCAGTGAAGTCGGGCAGACGATAAGCATGGGGCCGAATAGCTTATGGTTCGTGTGGTACGAGTGGATGAACGCCAGCGTCTGGAGCGTTTTGCCGAGACCCATCTCGTCCGCCAGGATGCCCCCGAATTTATTCTCACGCAGGAATTGCAACCACGCCACGCCCTGCCGTTGGTAGGGACGCAACACGTCTTCGAGCGGACCGAGTGGCGGACACGTGAGCTTCGCCTGGCCACTCTGTTGAGCCGCGCGCTCGCGCCACCCAGCCGCGGCCTGCACCTGCCAGCCCGGCTGCTGGCGCAGTGTAGCGTCGAGGAAGCCCGCCTGCACGTCGCTAAAGCGATAGCCCTTCGCGTGTTGTTGCGGCGCGCAGTCGCGCAGCACCTCGGTGAATTCCTCCAGCGCACCCGTGTCAATCAGTGCGATACGGCCATTCTTCAATCGCGTCGTGCCGTTGCCGGACAGGATGAGGCGCTGGATGTCCGCTGCCGAAAACTTCTCGCCGTCCGCTGATGCAAGCGACATCTCGACGTCGAACCACCGTTCGCCGGAAGGCCGGATTTCAAAGCGCGGTTCGAGCCGTTCGAAGTTCTTTGTCGTGCTGTGCTGGAGCCGTTCCTCAAGCGAAACCTCCCATTCCTTCTGCCAGCACGGGTAGTCGCGCGCGAAAAAACGCACGACGGCGCTCTCGCCGTGCAAATTCCAGCGCCCCTGCGTATCCGGGCCGCTGAAGCCCGCCCGGCGCATCCGCTCCACCGCTGCCATCTCCGCGCTGAAGTCGCGCGTCGAGTAACGCGTGGTGCTTTTCGGGTCCGGCAGCCAGAGTGACTCGGCTTTCGCCGTCACGCCGACGGTCATGATGCGCGGGCCATAAGCACATTGGAGTTGTGCCTGCACCTGGACCAACCCGCCGTTGAGCGCCAAAATGAAGCGCGGCGACTGAGGCTCCAGCGTGAATTCATCAATGCCAAAGTTCGCGTCCACTTCACTTTCGGCTTCCAGCACAGCCAACTCCTGGCTCAGGAACAACGGAACGCGCGGCCGTGGCAGCTTCATTGGCGCACGGAACAGCTCGCGCCATTGCACCGGTAGCCCGACTGGTTCGAGCGAATCGCCACGAAAGGCCCACAACGACTCACCTGCAATCAGCGTCGGCGGCTGGAGGCTCGCGGGCAGGTTAAGCTGGATTTCACCGGAAGTTCCGAGGGTGGCCTCCACCGGCACGCGCCACGCAGTCGCGCTCACCACGAGCGGTGGATTACGGCCCAGCGACACCCGCGGATGACCGGCGAGCGCTTCGAGCAATTGGGTCAATTCGCCCAGATTGAGCATCAAGCCGCCGGGCGTTTCGTTGCCAGCGAGTTCCTCGGCCTTGTCGAGCAGGCACGTGTCCTCGGGCGAAATTGAAAATGCCTGGTCCATGGGCAGCGCGCTGAGCGGCACGCGACCGCGGCTCCACTTGCCCTCAAACGTAACCATTACTTTTCCGCGTTCGATGCTTGCCGCGAAGGTGGGTGGCATGATGATGGAGATTTCCAGACGCTCGCCGTTGGCGCCGCGTTTGAGTTTTGGTCCCGGTTGCGGGGCCGGCTCGCGGGTGATCGCTCTACCGCCGGGTCGCGCGGGCAGTGGGGTGGCGGTGTCGCTGCCCCGGGGCGGCGACTTTGTGCTCAGCAAATGGTGCAAACCCACCGCTACCGAGTGCGCACAGATTACGCCTGCCTCACGCGAGGCGCGGCAGGTGCAGAGGTTGTCGATATCGACCTCCCCTTTGATAACCAGGCCCGCGCGATATGACGACGTGCCCTCCTGCACAACGCCCTTGAGGAGAGGCGGCGTCCAATTCGAGGAAATGACCTTGCCGCCCGCCAGTAAAGAGCGGGCGTTCTTGACCGCCTCCCAACCGGCGGATTTCATGAAGAAGCCATCAGACAACTCGGTGATGTTCATCCGTCCGATTGTGTCGAACACCGCGCGTGTTTGGCAACTTCGCAGTCGGCCTAGCATCTTCCTTGTGGCCTAGGTCAGCGCCTTCGTTGAATCGCTAGCGTTGACGTTAAACTAAGAGCGTCAGGCCTGAGAAACGCGGGATTGATTTTTCCATCTAGCCAATCCGTCTTTGCGGCTTAATCTGGAGGGCTAAATGAGTTCTGTGGAAGCGTGGACGAGGAAGTCCGAACATCTTTTGAGCCTGGTGATTTTTGCCTGTGCGCTTGTCTTACGGTGTGACGTTGCGCCGGCCTCGACCAGCGCCGATCCGCCGACGGCGGCCATTTTCCTGAATGACTGGCCGGGATCGAAACCGGGCTTGGCCCGCGAACTCGCCAGCGAACTCACGGCCTCGGGTTACGCAATCCAATTTGTAGGCCCCGACGTTTTGACCAACACAACCAAGCTATTCTCGCAGCACATCAGGTTGCTGGTTCTGCCTCATGCCCGATCCCTTCCCGTGGCGTCGATGATTCCAGTCAGCGATTTCCTGCACGCAGGAGGAAACTTGATAGCGCTGGGTTTGCCCGCCTGGCAATCGCCGACGTTCGTCTATGAAGGTGAGATCCATTCGACCGATGAATACCACCGGCTCATGGAAAGCCAGGTCGCGGACCACACCATCATCGATTTTGCCAAGGGGAATTTGGCCGACTGGACAGGCGGGATCGAAGGGGCGGGAACAAAGACGGCGGCGCACGTGGAAGACGCCGGAGCTGAGGGCAAGGTGTTGCACGTGGTGATTGATCATCTCGGCGGATGGGACGTTCTGGAGAGTCCGCCAGTGTCCGATCCTTTTCCCGGCCGGCGGAGCTTGACCTGTTTTCGTGCGCGCGGGGCGCAGGACACGCATGAAATGTCCGTCGAATGGGATGAGCAGGACGGGTCGCGCTGGATCGCGGTTGTGGATCTAACTCCACAATGGAAACCTTACAGCTTGCCGCCGGAAGCATTTCGTTTCTGGGCATCGACTCCCGGTCGCGGGGGGCGAGGCGACCATCTGGATGTGCGGCATGCCCACCGCCTGAGCGTGGGCCTCGCTCGTTCCCATAGCGCCTTTGTGGGCGACCATCATGAGTATTGGATCGGAAACATCGGCTCGGCTCGGGCTCCGTTCAATGGCTTGGTGTCCGAGGCAACCATGGAGGCGCCGCGACTTGATTCACTCTCGCCATCGTGGAAATTCTATTCAATTCACGGGCCGGTGAACTTAACCATGCCGGAAGGGCTGGCCTTTGCGTCGGGCACACATTTAAGAGCTTTGCGCGGAGGAGGCGATCCGCTCTTGGCCATGCAACCAAGGCCTCGCGGCATCGGTTTTAAGCAGGAACGGCCGTGGCGCTGGCAGCCGCTGTTGGAGGCGCGTTCCCCGCAAGGCGAGGAGCGCGGAGCCGTGGCGAGCCTGCTGATTCATGGCAACGACGATTTTCCTGGCGGCCTATGGGCTGATTTTACTCCGGACGATCCCGGCTTTTATCGGCAGCCACAGATCCGTCAAGTATTGCGGCAAACGGCCCTGGCCATGCGACGAGGTTCGTTTCTGCTGGAAGGGGGCAGCGAATTTTTCACCGTCTTCGAAGAACAGAAATTCGAGTTGGGAGCGCGGGCCGCGAATTTTGGATTGACGGAGCAATCCAATCTCACGGTGCGCATTGGTGTCAGGCCGAAGACCGGGGGCGGTGAGATGTTTGCCAGGGAATGGCCGCTGGCGCTGGCCGCCGGCTCGCAAGAGGCGGTGCAGGCGTCATGGCAGCCGGATCACTGGCCGGTGGGCGGTTTGATGGTGACGGTGGAATTGCTGCAGGGCGGCCAAGTGGTGGACCGGTTGGAGCACGAGCTCAATGTCTGGCGGCCGCGCCCCCGCCTTGAGTACATCGAAGAACGAGGCGGAGCATTCGAGCTGGGCGGCCGGCCCTGGAAAATCAATGGTGTCAACTACATGCCTAGCACCGGCATGGGAATCTCCAGCGGGGATTATTTCAACAATTGGTTGTGCAAAGGTGCTTATGATCCAGAGGCCATCGAGCGCGATCTGGAACGGATCAAGGCGATGAACGTCAACGCCGTGAGCGTGTTTATCAACTATCGAGGATTGCCGGCGCAGCACTTGCTGGATTTTTTGCGGCGTTGCGACGCTCTTGGTTTACACGTCAACCAGGCGCTGCAGGTTGGGACGCCGATGAATTTTCAGTGGAAACAGATCAAGGAACTCATTGAGCGCTATCGCTTGGCGGAAAATGACACGGTGTTTGCCTACGATTTGGCGTGGGAACCGGAGCATCACGACCAGCAGAACTCCTACGGGCGCGACTGGACGAGTTGGGTCCTGCGGCGCTATGGAACGCTAGCTCAGGCGCAGACCGCCTGGGGCGTCGATCTGCCAGCCCTCGACAATGCCGGAACCCTGTCCGTGCCGCCGATGCGCGACCTGGCCAACGATGGCCCGTGGCGCGTTCTAGTGGCGGATTACCGCGCCTTTCTTGATTCCGTGCTGGCCCAAAAATATGGCGAGGCACGCAGGCTGGTCCGATCCATTGATCCGCATCACGCCGTCAGCTTTCGCATGGCTGAAGCCGGGGATCCGACGCTCAACTCAGAAGGGGAATTGCCTTACGATTTCTATGGCTTGGCCAAAGCGGTGGACATCTGGGAGCCGGAAGGTTACGGGCGCATCGGCGATTGGAAGCGGGTGCGGGACGGACGGTTTGAAGTGGCTTATGCCCGGCTGTGCGATTCGAACAAGCCGGTCCTCTGGGCGGAAACGGGCTACAGCGCCTGGGACCAAGAGCACGGAGAGGCGAGCCCGCAAAAACTGGAGTTCGAGGCTGCGTTTTTTCGTGATTTCTACCGGATGATGGGCGAGGCGGGGTGTGACGGTGTTTTCTTCTGGTATTACCCGGGCGGCTATCGAACGGATGAACGCAGTGATTTCGGGATCATCAATCCTGATGGGACCGATCGGCCCATGACCCGGATCATCCGCGAGGAAGGGCTGCGCTTCCTTCAATCCACCAAGCCGCCTCGGCCAAACGACTTCATCCTCGTCAACCGGGATCGCGATGCGCGGGGACTATTCGGGATCTATCAAGCAGTCAAAGACGAGTATTGGCACGCGATCGCCGAGGGCAAGACTCCGGGGTTGAAGTGGGCAGTCGAACCGGGCCGACGCTGAACTGTCTCGTCACGCTGGGCGCAGAACAGCCGGCGTGACCGATGACCCGATCGCACGTTTCCGTTGGAGGGGGAAAAGGAGTTTTGGGCGGCCTGCCGAGTATAACGTAACTTCGAGAAACCATAACGTGTGAAGCCGTTGTCCTTTTCCATTTCTGGCATTGTCAATCGGCTTGAAATTGTTGTCAAGCATCGCCCTTTTGCATCTTTTGCATTAATGCCTGCGCCACCCTCGGTGTTGATGGAAGCGCTTTTGGCGGTGGTGCGTTTTGCCGGACGTTCCTTGGATATGGCCGGGTTTCGCGGCCAGACGAAAATCCACCTGCTTTTTGAACGTGTCCACTTTGGCGACCTGCACTTCAACTTTGTCGCCGAGGCGGATCATGCGACGTGTGCGGCGGCCGATGAGTTGATTTCGCTGCTCATCATAGATGAAGAAATCGTCCTCGATAGTGGATAACGGCACGAGTCCGCTCATGGCAAGACCGGTCACGTCCACAAAGAAACCGAAGTTTCGCAAGTCGGTGACCAAGGCCGGGTAGCGTTGGGGTTTGCCGGAGGCAAGCTGCGCCTTGAGGAAGGCAAACAATTTCACGTCCTTGCTGTCGCGCTCGGCATCGGCGGAATTTCGTTCCGTTTCAGAAATATGGTCGGCGGTTTCCTTGAGTGATTTTGCCGGGCTGTGCTGTTGCTGAAACAGCGCCCGGTGTACTACGAGGTCGGCGTAGCGGCGGATGGGTGAGGTGAAGTGCGTATACTTTTTCTTGGCGAGGCCGTAGTGACCCAGGGGATTCACATCGTAACGTGCCCGCATGAGCGATTTCAAAAATCCGATCTTGAGCGCCTGGCCGATGGGCAGCGTACCGAGTTTCTGGAGCAGCTTCTGGACCTCAGCCGGCTTGCTCAAATTGCCGCACGGCACATGGTGGCTGAGTACTTCCTCGCGATATTCGCGCAGCCGCCGTTCGTCCGGTTGCTCGTGCACGCGGTAAATCGCCTTTTGATTCTGCCCCATGAGGCGCGCAGCGACAGCTTCGTTGGCCAGCACCATGAATTCTTCGATCAACTGGTGCGAGATGTCGTTCTCAACTTTTTCGATGCGCGTAATGCGTCCTTGTTCATCGAGCCGGATTTTGTTCTCGGGGAAATCGAGGTCGAGCGAACCGGCTTTGAACCGCAAGCGCCGGATGCGCTGGGCGAGTTCGTTTGCTTCGTGCAACATTCGCTCAATCGGGCCGACCGGCTGGCGTTGTAAAATCTCAAGCACTTCACGGTAGGCGAAACGCCGTTGGGAATGGGTCACCGCCGGATAGAACCGGGTGGTCAGCACGCGACCGTCGCGTGATAGCAGGAATTCAACGCACTTCGTCAGCCTGTCCACGTTCGGTTTCAGCGAGCAGAGTTCGTTGCTGAGCGCCTCGGGGAGCATCGGGATCACGCGGTCCACGAGGTAGGTTGAATTGCCGCGTTTGGCAGCTTCGTCATCAAGCGCGGTGCCGGGCTTGACGTAATGGGACACATCGGCGATGTGGACCCACAATTTCCATTGGTCGGCGGAAGTTCGTTGGAGGCAGATCGCATCGTCGAAGTCCTTCGCGTCGTCGGGATCAATAGTGACGACTTGATGAACCCGGCAATCTTCGCGCCCGGGCAGGTCGCGTGGTGTCACATGGCTGCCGATGGCCCGGGCTTCAGCCAGAACCGGTTTTGGGAAGTGAAGCGGCAGATCGTATTGGCGCAGCACGGACAGCATGTCCACACCTTCGTCGTCCGGCGCGCCAAGCACCTCAATAATTTCGCCCTCAGGGTTGGCATTGCGCGAGTCCCATTCGCGCAACCCCACCACTACCTTGTCACCGATATAAGCCGGGCGGCCCACATCGCGCGGTTCGGGAACGTAGACGTCATGTGGAATTCGCGGGTCATCCGGAACGACGTAAAGAAACCGGCTGCTCTTCTGGAGGGTGCCGACAATTTTGGTGCGCCGCCGTTTAAGCACGCGGATGACCGTGCCGGTATTTTTACTTTCCGGGCGATCGCGCCGGACCAGCACATGGTCTTCGTGCAAGGCCGTCAGCGTGGCGTTTTCAGGAATGGCGATTTCCTTGATGGCCGCGTCGTCCGGCAACAGAAATCCCTTGCCGGCACGGTTGATGCGAATACGACCGGGAATCAAATCCGCTTCCGTTGGGAGTATGTAGCGGTTGCCCTTGATGCGGGCGATGCGGCCGGACAGTTCCAGCCGATGCAATTCACTCTGCAATTCCTGCTGTCGGTTGCGTGACAGGCCAAGCTGCTGCAACAATTCGGGAACGTTTGCGGGAGCGTAGTTGCTGCGCCCGAGGAGTTTTAGAACATGATTTTCCATGCCGTGGCCGTGTTGCCGGGTGAAGTATAACAGATCGGCTCATGTTGCGCCGTTATTTCTTCGAGGGGAACAACCAATGCTCCAGTCGCAGCAAAACGATTATTACGCCGGCTGCGTTTGGAAATTAGCATTAAGCTAGAATCAATCACAGGCTTACACCACCAGACCCAGCAGTTGAGGGCCTTTAGGTGCGATGTTTAGGAATTGATTCAAGCCCTTCAACTGCCGGTCCGAGCCCTGGCGGAGCAGCAGAAAATTACCATACCTGGCTGAAACGCAGGACGAAAAACAGTACCGCGTAGTGATCGACCGCGAACGGTAGTTCAGCGCTGTCATGAGGGAGCAATTCAAGGTGGATGGTAATAGACCACCGTTGATCACGGTGTCGCCCACCAGCGTCCAGTCGGTGAAATCCCCGGTTTCAAACCCGCCGTTCCGCACGATCGATTGCCCAATCTGCAGGCCGAACGATTCGTTCTGGGAGACGTGTGTGGTCTGGGATAGGCTGATTGAGCGGGGGCTGACCAGCATCGTCGGGACGGCCTGACCGTGGACTAAGTGCGACTTCATTGGCATGGCGGCGGGCCTCGACCCGTTCCCGGATGCGCGCGGCGCCGCCGCACGGGCCTTCGAGGAAAGCGCCCCCTTCCCGGTGCGCCGCGAGGAAGGCCTCAACGCGTTTCCGTACCCAGTTGCGCGGGAAGGTACATTGAACGAACGTGCATGATTAAATCGAACCCAAGTGTTATGAAAACGAGCATCACCCATCTTGCGTTCACCGCCAGCCTGCTGGCGGCGGTGGCAGGCCATGCGAACGAAGCCAGCATCACCCTCGACCTCTCCAGAATCGCGGACAACAAGAGCTGGAGGCTCAGCGAGGCAACCGCAGAGGCCTTGATCATTGATGGCCAGCCTGCCGCCTGCCTGGAGGCCATGGGAGATTCGGCCAATGGCAGCGTAGGCATGGCCCTGGCCAACGGGATGGAGTTCTCCACCGGCGCCATCGAGCTCGATCTCAAAGGCAGAAGGGCCGGGCAGCGCTGTTTTCTTGGCGTGGTCTTCAACGTCCTGGACGCCAAGACCTTCGAGGGGGTTTACTTTCGCCCGTTCAACTTCCGGACCAACGAGCCGTATCGGCTGCGGGCGGTGCAGTACATCGCCTGGCCGGCGCACACTTGGGAGCAACTCCGCAGGACCGCGCCCGGTGAATATGAAAAGCCAATCAATCCCCCGCCCGATCCGGATGGCTGGTTCCACGCCCTCATCGTAGTGACGGCGAAGCGGGTGGAAGTGTTCATGAACCACGCCAAGGAACCTTCCTTGACCGTCAATCGTTTAGCCGAAGGCGGGTCCAAGCGTCAGGTGGGGCTTTTTGTGGACACGCATGACGGCCTCTTCGCCAACCTGGAAGTCAAGCCGGGCGGCCCAAGCCAGCCCTGAACCTAGCGGGGTTGCAATAATCCTGCGACAGCACCGGCCAGCAATGCCTTTCTTGCCAGGCCCAATTTGATCTGCTCCTGAGAGCAGCGAGGAAACTATGACATTTAGCCCACCCAAGGCGAAGGTTGGCTGAGGGATTGGGCGGTCTGCAGCCACATTTTTAACGGTTAGAACGAGGACTTCCCGGAATTGCATTGCGTGCCTGGCTTGGTAGTATGACAAGCAGATGTTGGGACGGCGTGGGATGGGTTATCACCACTAAGCAATGGATCGACACGTGAATAGTTACAAGATTCGGCGGCGCTCCTTTCTCAAGCTGGGGGCCGCTGCCGGGGGCGCTTGGGCCACCCGGTCATTAGGTCGCGAGCGCGATTGGACGGGCAAGCAACCCATCCCGTACCCCGACGCGAATATCGTGGTGCTGGACAAGCGGTTCAACCGCTACAAAATCGACAATACCGCCATCGAGAGGGTTTGGATGGGCGCGCTCTGGGCGGAGGGCCCCGCCTGGTGCGCTGGGGGGCGTTACCTTGTCTGGAGCGACATCCCCAATAACCGCCAGATGCGCCGCCTTGAGGAGGATGGCCACATCAGCGTTTTCCGTTCCCCCTCCAATAACGCCAATGGAAGCACGTTCGACTTCCAAGGCTGCCTGTTGACTTGTGAACACGATACCCGGCGCGTGGTCCGCTTCGAGCACGACGGTTCCCTCACGATCCTGGCCGACCACTGGGGGGGCAAACCTTTCAATGCCCCGAACGACATCGTAGTGCATCCCGATGGGGGTATCTGGTTCACCGACCCGGGCTACGGCATCATGAACAATTACGAGGGTCACCAGGCCAAGCTTGAGCTCAAGGAAGCCGTTTACCGGATCGAACCGGGGAGCGGCGGCCTGGAGATGGTGACGGATGAGGCCCACAAGCCAAACGGCCTTTGCTTTTCGCCCGATTATACCAGGCTCTATTTGGTTGATTCGGGCGCACCCTCTTCCCAGGGCATTTTGGTGTTCGATGTGGTGGACAAGGCTAAGCTGCAAAATCGCCAGGTGTTTTGTTCAATGGAATTCAAGGACAAACAAGCCAGGTCCGATGGCATCCGCGCCGATAGCGACGGTAATATCTGGTCCGCCGCCGGCTGGGGAGGGGACGGCTGCGACGGCGTCCACGTGTTTGCCCCGGATGGCCAACGCATTGGTGCGATCCTGTTGCCCGAGACCTGCGCGAACCTTTGTTTCGGCGGTCCCAAACGCAACCGCTTGTTCATGGCGGCCAGCCAATCTCTCTATGCCGTTTATGTGAACGCACGGGGAGCGCATCCGACCTGAACACTTCTTCGGAACTCCTTCTTCAAGCGCTCCCGTTAAGATCATCGGCTTTCTTTAGCTGGAAAAAATCACCGGGGATGGGCACGGTGAATACGCCTCGGTTGAATCGGCAATTTGTCAGGTATTCCAACCGATACAACATCCGGCTGGCATGGAAGATGAGCCAAGCCAAACTACTGCCGAAGAAGTTTGGTGGAAAAGTGCGGGGGACGGCTCGGCGGGAGCCTCGCCCTGCCGGGCGCATGGCGTTCTCTCTGGCCCTAAACGACTGGTTCTCCAGGACTCACGAATGGAAGCAAGGTTCGGAATCCAACGGCTAATGCCCGATTTGCAAGAGGGCTTTTCACAGCTTGAGCCCAGCCATATCGGGGGACAACAAATCCGCGGTCCTTATTCCGCCGTCAGCGCGACGAGCGGGTCAAGCGAGGCCGCGCGCCGCGCGGGCAGCAAGCCGCTGGCGAGTCCCACCACCAGGCTGACTGCCAAGGCCAAAAACACAAATTCCACCGGCGTGTTGACCGGGAGTGCCGGGACGTAGAAGTGCAGCAGTTGGGCCAGTCCGATGCCCAGACCCAGACCGACTACGCCGCCCAGGGTGGACAGCAGCGCAGCCTCGCTGAGAAAGAGGAGCAGGATTTGCGTGGGGGTGGCGCCGATGGCCCGGGCCAACCCGATCTCCGATGTGCGCTCGTTGACCGAGATCCACATCATGGTCAGGATGCCAATCGAGCCCACGAGCAGCGAGATGGCCCCGATCCCGCCCACCGCTAAGCTCACGATCCGGATGATCCGCCCCAGGCTCTCCAACATGCCGGTTTGGGTGGTGATCGTGAAGTCCTGCTCCTTATTGTGCCGCGCGATGAGCAGACTCCGGACACGTTCCACCACGGGATCGATCAGCGACGCGTTGGCCATCGACACGTCGATCTCGTTCAGGCCCAGGTGATTGAACAGCCGCCGGGCCTCAGCCACCGGGATGAAGGCGGTGTCGTCAAAATCGAACCCGAGAAATTGGCCCTTAGGTTCCATCACCCCGAGCACCAGGAATCGCTCCCCCGAGATGCGCACGTGTTGGCCCAGCGAAGTCTCGTCCCCGAAGAGTTCGCGTTTCAGTTTGGGGCCCAAGACGGCCAAGGGCGCGCCGCGCCGCGATTCCATCTCCGGCAGAAACCGGCCGCCCCGGACGCGCCACCGCCATACGGATGGGGCCGCCGAGGTGACGCCATAAACAATTACATTGCGGGTCTTGCCGGCCCGCTCCACGGGTGCCGCCCCAAACACCACCGGCACCACGCGTTCCACTCCGGGGACGCGCTCGAGCGCCGCGGCATCCTCCAGCGTCAAAGGATGCACGGTGATCCCCAGGGCGCCGGGGGCGCCCGTGGTTTCGACTCTCCCGGGGGCCACCTTCGCCAGCGTCGTGCCGAACTGGGTGAATTCGGACATCACATATACGCGCGTCCCCTCGCCAATCGAGGTGAGCAGAATCACCGACGCGATCCCGATCAGGATCCCCAGCATGGTGAGGATGGACCGCTGGCAGTGAAACCAGAGGGAGTGCCAGGCCATGCGCAGCAGATCCTTGAAGCTCATGCCTTGCGCCTCATCAAGGCCTGAACCGGATTCAGGCGCGCCGCGTTGCGAGCCGGCAGAATGCCGAACAGCAGTCCCACGGCGCAGGACACGACCAGGGCCGCCCCGATCGCCCAACCCGGCGGGTGGATGGGGAAATCCGGATAGAGCCGCTGCAAGCCGCCTCCAGCCGCCAGGCCCATCGCCAGTCCGAGGCCTCCGCCGACGGTCGAGAGGACGGCGGCCTCGACCAGGAAGACCGCCACCACCTGCGCCTGGGTCGCCCCCACCGCTTTGAGCAGACCGACCTCACGGGTCCGTTCGGAGACCGAAACCAGCATCACGTTCATGATGCCCAGGCCGGCCACCGCCAGCGAAATGGCCGCGATACCCGTCAGGGCGGCCGTCAGCGCGCGCAGGATTTCATCGAACGTGCTGAGCACAGCATCCTCCGTCAGGACGGTGACGTCTTCCTGCCCCGCATGGCGGTCGCGCAAGACCGCCAGCGCCACCCGCTCCGTCTTGGGCACCTCATAATGGGAACCCACCTCCGCCAATATCCGAAACAGGCCGGTCCGGTTGAACAAGCGCAAGGCGGTTTGCACCGGAATCTCGACGACATCATCCATATCCATCCCCAGCGATGTGCCGCGCGCGGCGGTCACGCCGATGATGCGAAACCGCCATTCCCCGATCCGCACCCACTGGCCGAGCGGATTTTGATCGGGAAACAGCTCCCGCTGGAGCTTCGCGCCGATGACACAGAGCGCAGCCTCGGGCAGGTCCGGGGGCAGAAACCGCCCGCCGGCCATCTTGAGGTGCCGAATCTCGAGGATGTCGTGCGTGGCGCCGATCACCGCGGCCTCCCGGCTGTGTTCCCCCGCCAGGAGGGTAGCCGTCCCGACCACCAGCGGCGCCACCCGCCGGATCGCCGGCACGCGCTGGAGCAGCGCGGCCGCGTCCTGCATCGTCAGGTCGTGGGGCGCCGTGTTGACCAGCGGCGCCAAGCCTTTGGTCTCTGTCTTGCCCGGGATGAAGATGAGCAGGTTCGCACCCAGCGACGCAAACTCCCCGGTCACATAGAGGCGGGCCCCTTCGCCTAAGCTCGTCAGCAACACCACCGAAGCGACCCCAATCGCCACGCCCAGCAGCGAGAGAGAGGTCCGCAGGCGATGACCCCGCAAGCCGCCGCTGGCAAACCGCAAGAGATCGAGGAACCTCATATCGCCTGCCGCGAGCTTGCCTCCGCCCCAGCCGGGACAGCGGCGCCTCCCGCCCGGTCATCCGAAACGACTTCGCCATCGGCCAAATGGATTCGGCGCCGCGCCCGTTCCCCAATCCGCGGATCATGCGTCACCACGATGAGCGTCAAGCCCCGGCGGTTCATCTCTTCGATAAGTTGGACGATCTCCCGGCCCGAGGCGCTGTCGAGATTGCCGGTGGGTTCGTCGGCGAGCAGCAGCCCGGGATTCATCACCACCGCGCGCGCGATCGCCACCCGCTGCTGCTCCCCGCCCGAAAGCTGGTCGGGGCGGTGCTCGGCCCGCGCGGTCAAGCCCACTCCCGAGAGCGCGGTTCGGACCCGCTGCCGCCGCTCCTCGGGGAGAATCCCGGCGAACACCATCGGCAGTTCCACGTTTCCCGCCGCCGTCAGCCGCGGCACCAG
>Ga0209517_10006966_pt1 | contig 13745 bp, 16 predicted proteins | sample PeaSoiMetSII2010_FD_187695 | JGI IMG/M metagenome (GOLD analysis project Ga0209517, IMG submission 187695) | Peat soil microbial communities from Weissenstadt, Germany - SII-2010 (SPAdes) (version 2) | ecosystem: Environmental > Terrestrial > Soil > Wetlands > Peat | place: Germany...
CGGCTCTTCGACTTGAACGGCAAGGCGAACACGGTCAGGAAGAAGCATAACAGCATGACCATCGCCGCTGACGTTAAGCGATTCTGTCACCAGATCAATGCGGACGGGGTTTTTGGTACACACAGCGGTCCAGTCGACCGGTATTTCAAGCGCCAGTCGCATCAACTTCTTGGCGGTGAGTTGAGGCGGATTTTTGCCGTTAACAATCGCAGTGATGATATCGGGCGCCAACGAAGAAAGGCGCAGGAGGCGAGAGACGTAGCCGGGCGTCACGTGGTCCTGGCTGGCAATAGCATGCAGAGTCAGCCCACTTTTCTGCATCAGGCGCTCCTGGATGTCGTGAGCTCGAGCGACGATTCGTAACAGTGCGCGATCGGCTTCTGTCTGATCATCGGTGTTCTCGACGAGCATCTTCATTTCACGGCCGACGCGCTGTAGCCGCGCCCTTACCGTCAGCGTCAGAACGGTCTTAGCCTCGTTGTCGGGCGTCCCTCGTTGCGTCACCAGATCGATCGAGCCTGACCCGAGCAGCTCGACCAGGCGCGATCGACGCACACTGATCTCGACGCAATCCGGTCTGATGTCGACCCTGCTCATAAGCGTCATCAGCATGGCGCGGATCCGTTCTGGCGTAAGGGATTCGATCTCTTTCGCGATTTTAACGCCACGAGCGATTAGCCGGCTCTGTGCTACCCCATCAACGTGTTCTTCGCGGATCACATTGAGAACCGCTCCCTCATCGGCGAGGAAGCTTCGAAGTTTTGTGATGATGAGGGTCTCAAGGTTGGCTGCCGGGATGCGCCGTCCGGTTGACTTGTCCTTGGCAGTCCCGACGATAAGAGACCTCGACACATAGTATCGATAGCGAGTCCCCTTCTTGACGGCATGGCTCGGCGTCAGTCGTTCGCCGGACTCGGCAAAGATCAGGCCGGCGAGGAGGCTTGGCTGTTTCACATCCGCTCCGGTGGCGCGATCGACCCGATTTTCGGCGAGGATCGCCTGAACTTGGTCCCACAGGACCTTTTCGACAATTGGCTGATGCTCCGCCGGGTATGCATTCCCCTTGTGTGTGATCTCTCCGCGATAGATGCGGTTCTGCAACATCAGATAGAGGGCCCCGCGGGAAAGCTTCTGAGCGCCAAAGGGAGTGCCGTCTGCCAATATCCGCTGCTTGCTCCGAATTCCCGCGGCATCAAGTTCTGCCTGCAGCACGCGCACGGATCGGAGCTCTACGTATCGCCGGAAGATATGAACGACGGTCCCCGCTTCCTCCTTGTTGACGACCAACTTTCGGTTCTGCACGTCGTAGCCAAGCGAAGGCAAGCCGCCCATCCACATACCCTTCTTCTTGGAAGCTGCGATCTTGTCGCGGATGCGTTCGCCGGCGACTTCCCGCTCGAATTGGGCGAAGGAGAGCAGCACGTTCAGGGTAAGCCGCCCCATAGAGGTCGTGGTGTTGAACTGCTGGGTTATCGACACGAAGGAGACGCCCCGAGCGTCGAAGGCTTCCACGATCTTGGCGAAGTCAAACAGCGAACGCGTCAGTCGGTCGATCTTATAGACCACCACGACGTCAACCCGGCCTTCGCGAATATCGTCCAAAAGCCGCTGCAGGGCAGGGCGGTCCATCGTCCCCCCGGAAAAGCCGCCGTCATCGTACAAGGCCGGCAAGACCACCCAGCCTTCATGCTTCTGGGAGAGGACAAAGGCTGCACAGGCTTCGCGCTGGGCATCGAGCGAGTTAAAGGCTTGCTCCAGTCCCTCCTCGGACGATTTGCGCGTGTAAATCGCGCATCGCGTCTTTCCCGTAGGCGGTCTCGACGCCTTTGCCGACTTAGCCATTGTCGCCTCCGTCACGCTGGTGCGGTGCGATTGCCCGCGCAAGACCGAAGAAGCGAGGGCCCGACCAATGGGCACCGGTGATCTTTTTGGCGATTTTCGTGAGCGACGGATACGTCGTGCCGGGATACTCGAATCCGTCTTCCGTCACGGTGACCGTGTGAGTGCGGCCATGCCATTCGCGCACCAGCCGGGCGCCCGGCTTCAGGCTGAGACCTGGATCAGGAGCGACCCGGCCCGTGGTCCGGAACATCTTCGCCAGCGTCTTCAGCTTGCGACGCGTCGCCTTGCCGAGCCCGCCGTGTTGGATTTCCTGACGCCGGTAGCCGATCCGCCGGATCAGCAGGTCGCGACTGATCCTTGGCGGCTCGCTCCGATAAAGCCGTCGCCATTCGCGGCGGAGTTCATCAAGGCTGAGGCCTTCAAAAGCAGGTAGCTTTATCGGCCGAGATGACAGCCTTTTCGGATCGGCGTTGGGCTTGTCGCTGCGGTCGCCGCCGCGCATGCCCAAAGAAGCGGGGGCCACTCCAGGCCATGTTGGTGATGGCGCGCGCAATTATTCGCGCACGAGCACGGTGCCGGGCTTGAGGCGCCGGTTCGCTCCCGGCTTGTCGCCCCGCGTGAGGCCATCCAGCAGCTTTGCCGTATTTGGATCGAGCCCACCGAGGGCCTGCTCCTGGATGTGCCAGCAGATGAAGCGCGCGATGAGGTCCTTGGTGAAGGCGGGCGGCGGGGACGACCGCAGCGTCGTGCGCCACAGGGTACGAAGCGCATCGAGGCCGAGCGACCGCACGCGGTCGATCTCGGCCTCCATCGCCTCGCGATCAAACGATCGGCGTGCCATGCCGATCACGCTGCCCTGCGCGCCGACTTGCCTTTGCGCTTCAGCGAAGCGCCCTTGGCGATGATGCGGTAGACCCGCTCCCCACCGGTCTTCTCGGACAGAAGCGTCAGGCCGAGCTTATTGCGCACCACCCCGGCCAAGAAGCCACGCACCGAGTGGGGCTGCCAGCCGGTAGCCTTCGTGATCGTCGCGATGGTTGCTCCCTGTCGGCGATGAAGCATCTCGATCACCCGGGCCTGCTTCGAATCCGCCCGGTTGGGCTTGGCCGAATGTTGAGGAGTCTCGTCCCTGGACTTCCTGCGACGAGCAGCAGCGACCCGTTGCGAAGACTTGTCGGGTACGAGATCGGCCCCCTGCTCGCTTTCCCGGCGTTCCTCGCTCTCCGGCAGCGCGCCGCCCTCGCCGACCCCGATGGCCGCAAGGCCGCTCTTAGTGATGCGCAGCGCAAGCGGTCCCTTGTCATCGTCGCGGCGCCAGACCGGCAGCGAGCCGCGCGCTTGGATTTCTTCGACCAGTCCTTCGGTCAAGAGTTTGTCGACCACCTTTTGGGCGGCGCCGCCCTTGAGGTTGGGCGCAAGTTCAATTGCACAATCCTCGCGCTGCGAGGCCGCGGACAGGAGCACAAGCTGGGTGTCGGTGAGTTTGTTCGGTGACATTGTCGGGATCCTCCGTTCGGGTTGCGACGACGTCTTGCGCCGTCACCACCGAAGCCCCGCAGTGGCGATAAAGCCGGCGGGGCAGGATCCCGGTAGGGCCTACGGTCCTCTACGAGGCAGGAACAGTGACGCTCTCTTCGCGGTGAAAATCCAGTCCTTTCTGGATAATCCTATTGCTAGGTTCTGGGCCGAGCTGATCATGGAGTGATCTTTGCCCTCCTCCCTGCACGTGTCCGCCGATCTGTTGCGTTGACTGCGTTGGAGACACGGAAAGCTGGCGCCAAGACCGCCGCTAACTATCATTGCGGCTAAACACAACCCTAGCGGGGCCGATTGAGGCCGGCTGATTCGATTCTTCCCAAGATGCCGAAAATTGCAGGACCGAAGGCTTGCTCCAGGCCCTCCTCGGACGATTTGCGCGTGTAAATCGCGCATCGCATGTTTCTGGTAGGCGGTCGCGACCCCTTGCCCGACTTAGCCATTGTCGCCTCCGTCGCGCTGGTGCGGTGCGATTGCCCGCACAAGACCGAAGAAGCGAGGGCCCGACCAATGGGCACCGGTGATCTTTTTGGCGATTTTCGTGAGCGACGGATACGTCGTGCCGGCATACTCGAATCCATCTTCCGCTACCGTGACAGTGTGGGTGCGTCCGTGCCATTCGCGCACCAGTCGGGCGCCAGGCTTCATGCTGAGACCTGGATCAGGAGCGACTCGGCCTTCGGTCCGGAACATCTTCGCGAGAGTCTTCAGCTTGCGCCGCGTAGATTTGCCGAGCCCGCCATGTTGGATTTCCTGGACCCGGTAGCCGACTCCTCGGATCAGCATGTCACGACTGATCCTTGGCGGCTCGCTGCGATAAAGCCGTCGCCATTCGCCGCGAAGCTCATCGAGGTTGGCGTCGTCCAGGTCGTGAGGTGACCGGGGCGACGGGCAATTCCCATCGGCGCTGGGCTCGCCGCCACGGCGCCCGGTAGATCGATAACCGGGGATTTCCACCATTGACCTCCTGATCCGATGCCCACAATCGGGCCCTTGCACCACCACAAGCCCGGAACTGAAGCTGGGCGTTCGGCGTGCTTGGAACAGAGGTCAATCTGTCTGTCCGTCTCCACCACACATGCTTCCTTTGCAGGAGAAGTCCAGTGGAATGTCTCTGCTTTTGTCGCGGGGGTCTCTGTATCTCGAGGTTCGAATCCGATCCGCTCAGCCACTTAGTCTCGAGTTTCCTGGCTCTGTCCCGATCCTCACCAAACCGTGCAGGAGATGCCCAGAAATGGGCCACAAGCGTGCAATTTCTCGACGTTTATTTCCACGGGGCAGTTTTTAGGGGTCAAAGCTTCGGTCACATAGGTCGTTCCGTGCGCGCCTAAATGTCGGCGTGACGAAAGTCGAAAGACGCGGTCCCGCGCGAGAGTGTCCGATTCCCCCAGTTATCTCTTCACGGCCTTGTCAGGCTTACACTAGCCGACGGCACGTGCCATTTTCAAAGATGTTCAATCTCGACGTCGCCCCACTTTTCTTTAAGGTATTCGGCAACCAGGCGACGATGGCAATGATGCGGCTTGTCTTCGCTGCAGAGCAGGCACCCTTCATCCAGTCGTGAGCGATCGATGGTTTCGATCTTACGCAGGGCCATCAGATTCAGAAACCTTTCGGCATAAGCCGACCACGTCCCTTTGGATTTTTTGTACTCGTCCAGCATGCCCTGAGTCGGCGCAAGGTCCGGGATATGTTCGTATCCAGCATTGCAGATGGTTTTCGCGAAGAATTTAAGGTCGTCTTTCTTGGCGAAGCCGGCCAGTTGCGAGACATTGTTCAGCCGCACGTCGATTATCTTTTTGACCTTCGCTTGCGACAGGCGAAAAAAAAAGCCTTCTGCTGTTGTCTTAGTGAAGCCGATGGTGAAGAGCTTCATTCCTCGGCTCCGGATGCCCTGTGAGGAGCAGGTTCATCGGGAGTTTTGGCCTCGGGCGCGTGTTCGCGATAGGCGATCTGGTCACCCTGCCGCGCATAGGCGTCTTCGATCACAGCCTCTTCGGTGCGAAACATATCCGCCGAAGGGATTCTGAGCATCGCGACAAGGCGCTTCAATGCCTGCTCGTGGTCTTCGAGCCGGCCATCGCCAAGAATATGTTTCACTGGCACGCCTTCTTTCCTCAATTGGCGGGCGACCAGAATGGTCCGGTGGCACTCGAGAGGCTCCTTTTCCGCGCACATCACTGCAACGCGAAAGGTAGAGGCCCCGCTCTTGATGCGTTCGATCCCCTGCTTAAACAAAGCCGTTTGTGCCAGAAGCGCATATTGCACCTGTCCGTCGCGATAGCAGCTCTTGTCTTCCGAGCGTGCTCCCAGCTCCGTACCAAGGAACACATATTTGACGCCAGCGGAGGTGAGAACCTTGTTGAGCGGCTCGCGATTGAACTGCGGATTCATGCGGCTATAGGGCTTCGATCTGACATCGCACACCGCCGTGATCGCATGTTGTCCGAGCAATTCGATGAAGCGTTCGATCGTATTGGTGGAGTGACCGATCGTGTAAACGGTGTTCAACATGGTCAGCCCACCCTTTCGGCCGTTATGACGGCCGCCACTAGCTTGGTGGAGTGTCCGTTGATGCTCTCGGGAAGGCTGACGCAGAGACGCGAACCGTTGATACGGTAGGTTCCGTTCTCGCCCGCGAAATAAGTGTCTTCGACCCACGGGTCGGTGACGACGAAATTGTATCGCACGCCGTTAAAATCAAAATCCGCGCGCACCCGCCGCCGGTTGGGTCCCTTGTATTTCGATTCCATGGCGACGACCAGATCGAGCCGCGTAGGCGCGATCAGTAGCAGCGATCCCGTCTGGCTGGCGGCGGTTGCCTCCGAGACCTTGTCGTGGAGTCCGTGATAGCTCGACGTTTCGTTTGGCCACAGAGTGCCAGTGACAGTCTCGGTCGCGTTCACGACTTGCTGCCACGTTGCGCGACCTGCCTTCGTCCAACGTCTGTTCGCTAGGATCTGATGGTCTTCTTTGTGGTGCGCATTCGGCCGGGGGGCTTGTAGCGGCACGGTCACGATGTCCAAGACATCGGCGAAGGTCTGATCTTCATACCGACGGTCCTCGTCGGATACGGCGTTGCGGTGCGCCGTGTTGATCGGCCGAATCCAGCCGCCCGCCGTACCGTTCGCGAATTCCTTGCCCGCGAAGCAATGCCCGTCCGGTCGGCGGGAATTGGCGAGAGAAAGAATCGTCTTCGAATATGGTTCCGGATCGAGCATGTTCTAGAAATAGGGCGTCGGGGGGCAAAGCGGAAGGTTGATCTCCTGGCCAGGTCACCCACGAGTCGCTTGGGATTTTTGTATAGAGAGCGCACCCGAGCAGGTATCAACGGAGCATCGTTTCAAGCCTTAACTTTCGCTCCTCCCAGTCCGGCATCACGCTGGAAAGAAGGTTTCGCCATCCCTCGCTGTGATCGCCGAAAAAGGCGTGAGCGAGTTCGTGGCAAATCACATAATCGATCAGGTTCGGACCGGCCCGTACGAGATCAACATTCAACGTAATATTGCCATTGGGTGTGTAGCTGCCCCATCTCTTGGTCATCCGGCGAATGATCAAATGGGGACGCTTGAGCCCTTTTCTTTCGAACGGTGCAAGCACCGCACTCAGGCGGAGGGGAAAGAGTGATCGGGCTTCCAAAGCATAAAACGCTGTTAGGACCCGTCGGCAGTGCGCAACATCGGTCGGCTCGCGCGCGCCAACGATCAGACGGGCACCGTCCATCCGCACAAACGGCTCTGCTGACCGTTCGACTGCGAGACGATAAGCCCTGCCCATAAAGAGGTGCGTTTCTCCCGAGAGGTAGCATCGATCGGGCGTAAACGCTGGTTCAGCCGACAATCGATCTAGCTCACGGAAGACCCACGGTCCTTTGCGCCGACACCGGACTGCGATGGCTTCATAGGAAGCATCGTTTGGCGCGAATACCCTGACTCGTCCGCCGGGTTCGATCTCTATCTTCAGAACCCGCCGATCAGTCCTACAAAGGCTGGCCGCAATCTCACGCGAGCCCCAAGCAATCGTAACCTGTTCGCCAATATCGAAGTGTCTAGACAGCTTGCTCATTGTGCCAACCGCACGCGTGCAGAGGCGAGCACGTCATCGACAATCGTGTCGAGTATGCCAGGATCGATGGTCAGCCCTCGTTTGGCTCGTAGCTCTTCAAAAAAGAAGTCATCTACGTCATTCCGGATCGCATTTTCGACGTCACGATCATTCTGCCAGCCGACCTTTCGACGACGTTGGATGATTTTACTGAGTTCGAGAGCGATATCCGCAGCCAGTTCTGAATCGGCGAGGCCCACGCCATGGAGGTTCCGGCGAGCAAGTCCCCAGAACACTTGAGCATGGCTATCACTGCGAACGCGAACGGGCGTCTGGTCAGTGTCATCCTGTCGATTCTGAACCTTGTCTCGAAGCTCTCGTATCTTCGCGAGGTAGGACAATTCATCGATTCGGCCTTTGTGGAAATCGGCTATCGTGGCCTGCACCAACTTCGAGAACTTCTCGAAGAAGATAGGATCTTCGTCCCACTTCTCTTCAATGGACCGGGTTAGCTGATGGGCGATGGTGTCCGCAATCGACGCATCCGTTTCGACCTTCTCTTTCCGGCGCGTCTCGATGGCGATATCATCGAAAATATTCAAGGGCTCGACGATACCTACGACCTCCCGTGAAACGACGTGTCGGTCAAGCAAATGCCGAATTCGCTTCTCGTACTCCCGCCAATCAACGCGCTCGCCGTAGCGCAGGCTTACGGAAGTCCTAAGAGACGTAAATCGCCCGAGATCATCCTTCCAACGTTTGAGCAGGTCGGGCTTCGTGCTCTCAACGAAGCTAGGAGATGCCAGCGCGACAGTAAACGCACGCGAGAATTCTGAGAGACGCCGGTAGAAATCGGTCCTTACTTCTTCATCGGAAAGGAGACGGGCGTAGGCCTCCGCGTCGAATGTATTCGAAACCCCCTTGAAGATATCCAACAAGACCGCGTGCGCAGCGGGAACCTTCTCGGCCTCATCCCGAATCGCCAGGACGCTACGGGCAATATCTTCTTCACTGAACCCCTCAAGGGCGCCATAGCTCGCCAGCGCGTCGGCAAGATCCTTGAGAATGCCGTTGTAGTCGATGATGAAACCGAAAGGCTTTTCGGGCGCACCCTCTTCGTCGAATACGCGGTTGACTCGCGCGATAGCTTGAAGGAGTGCGTGCTCCTTCAGGCGACGGGCGAGATAAAGAACAGTGTTCCTAGGGGCATCAAAACCGGTCAGCAGCTTTTCGACGACGATGACGATGTCGGGGCCGCCGGGCCCCTTGAACTGCTCGATAATGGTCTTGTTGTAAGCCTCTTCGCCACCATAACGCTCCATCATCTTGCGCCAGAAAGACCGGACCAGATCATCATCCGACTCATCGACCTCGTCTTCGCTCTCGCGCATTTCCGGTGCGGAGATGACAATTTCCGTGGTCACAACGCCGAATGTGTCGAACAGCTTCTTTAGCTGTATGGCCGCTCGTTTAGACGGCGCGGCGAGCTGGCCTTTAAGGCCGGTTCCCTTGAAATTGGCAGCAAAATGCTGGCCTACATCGAAGGCGATGGATTGAAGACGCGATTCGATACCCTCGATTTCTCGCGCCCGGCTCATCTTGCGCTTTAGGTCGGCCCGCTGTTCGTCGGAAAGATCGCGCGTGTGAATCTCAAACCAGCGATCGATCTGACCCTCGTCTACATCCGTGACAACTTCGCGACCTTCATAGAGAAGTGGCACAACCGCCTTGTCTTCGACCGCATTGCGCATCGAGTAGGAAGGCTGGACCAGCTCGCCGAACTTGGCGAAGGTGCTCTTCTCAGTTGGTGAAGCCGACCGCTGCGTCATACCCTATCGAGACGTGTGATCGGACTGACTAACGGGATCGGGTTTGGGACCACCGAATTTCATGTCATCCGGCCGCACGATCCTGCCGATTCCGACTACCTGCATCAGCTCACGCTAACACGTAGTTTTCGGATTGCAGGTGAACGCCACATGACCGGTAGCGCTGGGCAGAGGCGTGTCCCATCGGAGTTTGTCGAAGATTTCCCAATCCTCATCATGGGCGACAACGCTCGCCGGACCGCCGGCAAACTCCTTGCGGATGCGGAGCGCGTCAGATGTGTGGAAGGCCGTATATTCGTTCGAGACAACGGCCCTATGCAGGCCCTTAGGCACCACACCACACGCTCCATGGGAAATCTGCCGATTGGAGATCAGGAAGTCGCTACCGGCATGAGAAGTTTCCGGCTTATCAAAGCGGACGCGAATTCGACGACGCCTTGCTCGAGCAGCTTGAGGTGCTGCCGGAATTTGTTGCCGCCTGCAGCTTTCGGAATGCGAAAGCGCCGGGTTACGAGGCGGATGATTTTCTCGCTGCCGCTGCAGCGGCGGAAGAAAGGCGTGGTGGCAGCGTCCTTATAGCGAGTGGCGACCGCGACACGTTCCAGCTTGCCTCGGATCGTACCACCATCCTCTATCCCGTCCGCGCTGGCGAGATGGCGCGTGTCGATCCAGCCGAAGTTCGCGCGCGATATGGCGTCGATCCCGGGCAGGTTCCGGATTTTATCGCCTTGCGCGGTGATCCCTCCGACAAGCTGCCGGGCGCACCGGGCGTTGGCGCAACTGGCGCTGCAACGCTGCTGCAAAGATACGGCAGCCTCGAAGCTGCGCTCGCAGCCGGCCGTTTTCCTGCAATGGCCGAAAGTTTGCGGCTTTTCAGGTTGATCGCCACCATGAACGCAAAAGCTCCGCTGCCAAGTCTTAGGAGCCAAAAGCCAACCTGGCGCAAGGCGGCCGCGCTGGCGCGAGAGTGGGAGTTGAATCAACTGGCCGGCCGCCTCGAAGAGCTTGCTTCAGGCTAGCCTAGTGCTGGCCACGTGGGGGTTCTGATAAGTCCGTGGGCTTTTTGCCACGGCGGTGATTGCCGAAAAGCCTATGCGCCGTGCATCCGTTCTCGGCCGTGCCGCCAACCGATACCGACCCGAAGATCACCTCACCTCGATTCGACGCGGCTTCGCTTCCTCCACCTTTGGCAAGACTAGAGTAATCACGCCGTCGCGCATCTCGGCCCTTATCTTGTCCTGATCGACCCGGCCCGAGATCCGAAAGCTTCTCCGGTAAGGACCGATATTGTATTCGCTATAGACAGGCTGCAGACCCTTATACTTGTTGAAGTTGATTCTGCCTTCCACGGTGACAATGCCATTTTCAACACTCACATCGACGTTGTCCCGGTCCACTCCCGGCATCTCCAGAACCACCGTAAGGGCATCTTCGGTTTCAAAAATGTCAGCAGTCGGCAGGAAGGCGCGCATCGGCGTCGTGGGCTCTTGCGCCTTGTCCACTTCGCGCTTTTGCTGCACTTGCAATTCTTGTTGTGCGGCCATTTCGATACTCCCGGGCTGATTACCTGATCTCTATCGTCCGCGGTTTGTCCCGTTCGGCTCTCGGGATGAAGAGTACCAAAACGCCATCGTTATATTCGGCCTTGATGCCGTCAGGATCGATCTGCATCGGAACGGCCAGGGTACGATCGAACACCCCGGAAACGCGCTCCCGCCGATGCAGGCTTACCTCCTCGGGATAATCGATACTCTTTCGACCGGAGACACGGATCGCGTTGTCCTTCGCCTGAATATTAAGATCCTCCTTGTTCACCCCCGGGAGTTCAATGATGGCAACCAGATCATCTCCTTGTTGGAAAACATTGATAGGCGGATAGGTACCCGTGCCGGCGGTGGTGTCTCCAAGCCAGTCACTCGAAAGACGATTTTCAAGTGCTCGTTGAAAGGCAAAAAAGGCTTCGAAGGGATCGGCATACCCCATGATCATGATGACTCCTCCTACATGAGGGCAGGTCCAGAGGCGCCCAAAGATGTTGGATGCTGCTTCACCTCTGTCAAGCGCCTCCTGGGATCGTCCAGGAGGCCTGCTTCGACGTCGAACCTAGCACCGCTAGCTCACTGCGGCGCGACCACAACGATCGCCGTGCACGCGGACCGACCCTCTCGGCGATAGCTGTGCAGCGCACCTGAATCGTGGTCCGAGGCGGCATTGGTCACCCAATTCTGAGCATTGCCGTGCGAGGATCAGAACGGCGCCGACTAGGGTCGGCGGGCTCGATGCCGGCTGGCACTGCGTTCTCGATGAACAATAACGCGCGCGCTGGGCGGCGTCGCTGTCAGAATCGACCTTGTCGATCTCGACCACGCCGAGTTCGACAGTCTTGCGGCTGTCGGGCCAGGCGATCGACGGATCCTCGATCTTGTCGCCAGGCTCGGCGACTTGGACTTGCAGCTTCATGCGCACCGGGCCGTCGCCAACGCGCTTTCGAATTTCGTCCACGAGGTAATTGGGCCCAGCCGCGGCAAACTGCTCCTTGGTGAGATACTGGGCGTCGCCTTCCGGCTTCATTGGGTAGCGAACAAAGGTGCTGTCACCCTTGGCGTTTGTGAATTTGAAGCTGTTCACACCGAAATAGGGCAGCGAGGCAAAACTCACCGGCGCTAGGGATCAGCTCTTCCGCTTCTCCTGCTCCTCGGCTAGCGTGGCGAGCATGAGGGTGGAGTGCGCATAGGCACCGCCAGCCCGCATTTCCGCCGCGACCCAGACCGCCTCCATCAGTTCTTCTGGTGATGCTCCCGCGCGCAGCGCCGCCTTCGTATGGCCATTGATGCAATAAGGACACTGGGTTACGTGAGCTACTGCGACCGCGATAATCTGCTTGAGCTTTGCCGGCAGGGCTCCATCGGCAAAAGCCGCGTGGCTAAATGCATCAAAGGCGGCTTGCTGATTGGGCGCCAGCTCGCGGCGTCTGTGATGGATTTCGGCTGTCGAGAGTGGATAGATAGAACTCATCGGGCTTCTCCTCTCGGTCTTTGTCGAAGATTCCTGCGGATCGCGCTGGCGAGTCGGCGCAGTCTTCACCGTCATCATAGCGCTCGAGGCCCAGCGTCTGCTTTGGAGATCATGAGCAGACATCGCATAACGTCCGCGTCATGTCCGTTATTCCCCTCAAAGCGGACATTCATCAGCGCGGTTTGCACGTCCGCTTAGTGCCAAGACCAGACATTCAAACCAACCGGCCGATGGGCCGGTTCCGTCTCAAGGCGCTTCGCCAAGGTCGCCGCTATCACCCGCAAGTATTCATGCGGGCGGCTCTCCCGAACCTTCGCGATTAAAACACGGGGCGATATTGTGGTGGCGCGATCCCTGAGCGCACCTTTGGTAAGTTAAGACGCCACGATATCGTACCGCCAGAAGAGTTCTCGATTTTCCTAGACCATGGTGGTTATATCGGTGCTCATCCGTCGCCGAAGAGCTAAGGAATAAAGAACGTTGTCGCGGGTCAAGGGGTGCTGGTTCATCGCCGCCATGTTTGTGGTTTGTGCGTCGCCGTGTTTGCCGCAGTCCTCGGAGCTGAAGGACGCCATTGCAGCCAGTGAGGCAGCAGCAGGTGCCAATCGATGGCCTGAGGCCGAGGAGTACGCCCGGCGCGCAGTTGAGCTGGCGGAGCGGGAGTACGGCGCCGAGCACCCAGTCGTAGCCCAGACCCTCAGTAATCTGGCTGTCGTGTATACCTACCAAAAGCGCTATGGCGATGCCGTACCGCTCTACGAACGGGCGTTGGCCATTCAAGAAAAGGCGCTCGGGCCAGAGCACCCAGCCGTCGCCCAGACCCTCAGCCGTCTGGCCAATGCGTACAAGCAGCAAGGTCGCTATGGCGATGCCGTACCGCTCTACGAACGGGCGTTGGCCATCCGCGAGAAGGCGCTCGGGCCCGAGCACCGCGACGTGGCCGCAACCCTCAACGCTCTGGCCAACGTGTATGACGACCAAGGCCGCTATGGCGACGCCGTACCGCTCTACGAACGGGCGTTGGCCATCCGCGAGAAGGCGCTCGGGTCCGAGCACCCAGACGTAGCCGGGACCCTCAGTAATCTGGCTGGCGTGTATTACCACCAAGGCCGCTATGGCGATGCCGTACCACTCTACGAACGGGTGCTGGCCATTCTCGAGAAGGCGCTGGGGCCAGAGCACCGCGACGTGGCCGCAACCCTAGTTAATCTGGCCAACACGTATCAGAACCAAGGTCGCTATGGCGATGCCGTACCGCTCTACGAACGGGCGTTGGCCATTCAAGAAAAGTCGCTCGGGCCAGAGCACCCAGACGTAGCGCTGACCCTGAACAATCTGGCTGCCGTATATGACGACCAAGGCCGCTATGGCGATGCCGTATCGCTCTTGGAGCGGGCGTTGACCATTCAAGAAAAGTCGCTCGGGCCAGAGCACCCAGCCGTCGCCCAGACCCTCAACGTTCTGGCCAAGGTGTATGTC
>Ga0209517_10006967_pt1 | contig 13744 bp, 11 predicted proteins | sample PeaSoiMetSII2010_FD_187695 | JGI IMG/M metagenome (GOLD analysis project Ga0209517, IMG submission 187695) | Peat soil microbial communities from Weissenstadt, Germany - SII-2010 (SPAdes) (version 2) | ecosystem: Environmental > Terrestrial > Soil > Wetlands > Peat | place: Germany...
CAGGAACCTCGGATGTCGATCCAAGCCAAGCCGCCGATCGGCTGTGCGTTGTATATAGGCGAAACACTGTTCTTCAATCGCACCGCCCCTCGGCATCGATTACCGACCCCGTTGATGGGATTGAGGACGATATAGGGCGGGGGGATCAGTGATTAACAAGGCAGCGCTTGTCGAGAGCCTGAAATCTCGCTATCCCGCACTCGAAGAGGTGTCGGATGTGCTTTTGCGCGGCGTCGACGTCTACGAGGGGCGTCCGTATGCCATCCGCTATTTCGATCTCAGCGATGAAATTGTATCGGTGGCCTCACACCTCAATGAATACCAGGAGCGCATCCTTGGAGCGTCCTTTTTCGCTCCCACCTCCAATTCTGATCTTCGCTGGAATCACTACGTTTATTTCCTCACGAGTGGTGACGTATCAGCGGACGAGGAGCGTGTTAAAGCCAAAGCGGTTATCGAGACAGATCGCGAGTATGCCCGAAAGCTCGTTCTGACCCTGACCGAGCTCCGTGAAGTGTTGGATGGGCGGATTCAGGAGAAGCGAGCGCCATCACTACCTCCTGATCCTCTCGCGGAATGGACAAAGGCGCTTGAGAAACATGATCTTGGCTTCGTCGTCGACGAGGCCCTGCAAGTTCCCGCCGTCGTCCGCCACATCGCTAAAGGTGAAAGGCACGGGCTGCAACGACCGCCAGCGGCTCCAGCACTGGACGAGGCTGAGCGCCAGGTCGCGAAGGATTCACTCAAGAAGCTGATCATCGGCCAGTTTCGACGGTATCCCTTGCGCAAAGAATACGATTTTGGAACCGTTAACCTGATCACGGGCGTGAACGGCGTTGGCAAGACGTCGCTCTTGGAAGCCATTGAATACCTCTTCTGCGGAAAGGTTCGGCGTTCCGATGGGGTTCCTGCAAGGGCATCGGTCACCGGAGTGTTGGCGAACGCAGGCCTAGAAATAGGAACCAAATCGACCACTCCGCCTGCACGGCTGCGCGCCCGACATCTAATGTGGTACGGGAAGGCCGATGTGCGCGCCGTGACGCTCGACGACAGTTTCGGCAAATTCAACTTCCTTGACACTGACGCGGCCGTGCGGCTGACGGTGGAACAGAGTCAAGAACGCATCAACGCCGATATCGCCCAGTTACTATTGGGTGCCGAAGCAGCGAAAACGCTAGATCGATTTGAGCGCGTTGAAAGAGGCTTGCTGGATACGAGGCGTGATCTGGAGCGCGACATCGAAATCCGCGACCAACGTCGACTCGACGCGACGGCGAGGCTGCAGCAAATGCGCAGCGCTCCGCAAGAGTCCGATCAGCTTTTCGCCGAATTGAACCGCAGTTTAACTCTAGTCGGCTGGACGACGCCGTTTTCGACCAAAGCGGGCACTGAAGCGCTTTCCGGAGCGCTGCAGACCAGTCTCGTAAATATCGGTGTTTTGAAAACCGCCGAATCAGACTTGCCTAGGACTCCCGAGGGACTAGCCGTTCAACGCGAACACTTATCTCGCGCCGAGCTCCTCCTGAAACAGATACGCGATCGCATGCGACAGTTGGATGCGACAGACGTAGAAACTAAGCAGCGCATGCGAGCAATTGAGACTCAAGCGAAGGCGCTGGATGAGCTAATTCCGATGTTAGATGCTGGCTTAAACGAGATCGCGACAGAGCTCGACACTAAGAAACAACGTGTTACGTCGATGACGACTGCGCTCGCGGCAGCCGAGCCGGCCGCGAGAACCGTGGTTGGCGACGAGAAACTGGCGGCCATGCCGCTGCGCCAAGCTGTCGAGGACCAGACTAGAGAAGTCGAGCAACGAACATCGGCTTTAGATGACTCCAAACGGGTACTGGATGCGTTTGAACGCACACAGGCTGCTCTCACGAATCTCGCACAGCAACTGCGGAGTGTTGGGCGCCAGATCATTGAGCACACTCACGACCAAGATCACTGTCCCCTTTGTGGGACGCGGTTTGAGCAGGGCGATCTGGATGCTCGTCTACGCGAAGGCATTCAGTCTTTAGAGCAAGGGGAGTCTCAGCGAATGCGCTTGCAGGTGCAAGAGTCAGAATTGGCGTACCAACGAGCTCTCACGGTTCTACAAGCATTACGTGCCCTCAGCCTCTACCAGGAAACCCCCAATAAACGGACAACGGTGCGTTCAGTTCTGGCGCGGATAGCTACCGATCGAGACGAATTGGTCGGGGTGCAAGCGGACCTCGATGCACTAAAGCAGAGGGCTCAAGAATATGAGAAAAGAGGATGGACATTTGAGCGGCTCAGTGAAATTGCCCGCGCCGCGGGTTTTGCCTCAACTGCTCTCAATCGAGAATCTGCACAGGCCGTCGCCACGTCGTTAAAAGAGCAGCGCGTACAATATCTTGCCCAGCTGGGAGCGACCGCCGACGAGCGCCAGAAATTGGGCGATCAAGTTGCTCAGGTTAGCGAGGAAAATGGTCTACCTTCGCAAGAGCTGGGCCAGGTGGTCACGGCGATTTCTGATAGGGCACGAATGATAGAACAGATGTTGCGCGCGACTGATGCGCTGGCGCGTCAACTCAACCGCGCAATCGTCCCTTCGGAGTTAGAACTTGAGGCACGCCTGCGAGAGGCGCATGAACTGTGCGTCCGATTGCTAACTGCTCATGCCAAAGAGACAGATGTTACTGATGCGATCAAGCGCGAAACGAAAGTCCTGGAGGACGCCACTGCCGAAGTCGCCGCGCTGCGCGTTCAAGCGGCGCGCATTGATAGCGCCGGAGCTGTGATCGCTGACCTGGTTCAAAAGCAATCGGGAAAAGCAATGACAAACCAAGTACTTCGAGAGAACGGTGCCCAGATCGCCGCGACTTTCGCAAGGATACATGCGCCTAGCGAATTTGATGTCGAGGCTGGAGAAGACGGGCTTAAGATATCACGACGGGCGACAAAAGCGAATGTCGATCTGCACGAAATGAGTTCGGGGCAGCGCGCGGCGTTCACATTATCTCTCTTCTTGGCTATGAACAGTCGCCTTAAAACGGGCCCAAGAGTGATTATTTTCGACGATCCGGTCGCTCATGTAGACGATATCAATACGCTTTCGTTCTTGGACCATCTTCGCGAAATCGCGCTCGCAGGAGAGCGCCAGCTATTTTTCGCAACGGCCGACTCGAAGCTCGCCGGGCTTTTCGCGCGGAAGTTCCGATTTATGGGTGAACAATTTAAGCAGGTGGACTTGATTCGAGAGTAAATGGCCCTACTCGCCTTCCACGACCGTCTCAGTGCGCCTTTAATACGCGATCTTGAACGTCGGACTGTCCTCCAGGACGCGTCTTCCGGTGATCGGGGACTGACGCGGAGACTTGACCTTGGGCACCTAACTGGTACGCTAGGAATCCGGTAAAAAAGTTCATGGGCGAAGTGGTGTACGACCTGTACAGCCTCGGTTGGCACAGCTTTCAGCAACTGTGTCTAACGGTGGCCAGAGAAATCCTGGGCCAGACCGTGGAATCGTTTCTCGATTCCAATGACGGCGGAAGGGACGGCGCCTTTACGGGTACATGGACGCCGCAAGGCAGCGAAAGTCTTTCGGGCCGATTTGTTATCCAGTGCAAATTTACGGGCAAGAAAAACTACAATTTGCGCGCGTCTGATCTGTCCGACGAGGTCCAAAAAGCCCGGCGGCTCGTCAAAAAAGGGTTGTGCGAGGGTTATGTACTCCTGACCAACGCGGGCCTGTCCGGCACGGAAGCGGGGAAGATCCAGGCGCTTTACAAAAGGGCGGGCGTGAACAATGTCTTGCTGTACGGCACGACGTGGATTTGCCAGCAGATACAGGAGAACAAGCGCCTGCGGATGCTGGTTCCGCGGGTCTACGGTCTCGGGGACCTGAGCCAGATTCTCGATGAACGCGCCTATACGCAGGCGCGGGCGCTGCTTGCCTCGTTGCGGGAAGATCTCTCCAAAATCGTCGTCACCGGCGCCTACAAAAGGGCAGCAGCGGCGCTCGACCAGCACGGGTTTGTTCTCCTGATTGGCGAACCGGCCGCCGGCAAGACGACCATTGCGTCCCTGCTGGCGATGGCGGCGCTCGACCAATGGAATGCCTCCACGCTCAAGCTCGACCAGCCGGAAAAGGTCGTCGACCACTGGAATCCCGATGAACCCTCGCAGTTCTTCTGGGTCGATGACGCGTTCGGCGTGAGCCAGTACGAGTCGCCCCTGGTCCATAGCTGGAATCACAGGCTTCCGCAGATCAAGGCGATGCTCAAGAAAGGCGCCCGGATCGTCCTGACGTCACGCGATTATATCTACAACCGCGCGCGCAAGGACCTGAAGGAGGGTGCGTTCCCGCTGTTGCAGGAGAGCCAGGTGGTGATCGACGTTCATGACCTGACGCAGGACGAGAAACGCCAAATCCTCTACAACCACCTCAAGCTCGGCCGACAGCCGCCGGAATTTCTGAGCGAGATCAAGCCGCTGTTGGAAGGCGTCGCCGCGCATCCGCGCTTTGTGCCGGAGACCGCGCGGCGGCTGGGCGATCCTGTTTTCACCGTGGGGCTGCACATCGGCTCATACTGGATCGGCCAGTTCGTCGAGAAGCAGGAGCAGCTGCTGCAGGAAGTGTTGCAGGGGCTGGACAGCGACAGCAAGGCAGCGCTCGGCCTCATATACATGCGCAACGGCGAACTCGAAAGCCCGATTGAACTCCAGGCATCGGAAAGCCGCGCGCTGGAGCGGCTCGGAAGCACCCTTGGCGGTTGCATTACCGCGCTGGAATCGCTCAAGGGCAGTCTCGTGCAGCATTTTTATGCCGAAGGCGCATCGATCTGGCGCTTCAAGCATCCGACCATCGGCGATGCCTTCGCGGCCCAGCTGGTCCGCAATCCCGAATTGCTGGAGATCTATATCCAGGGCAGTCCCACAGAGGATCTCATCGGCCAGGTGACATGCGGCGATGTTGGGCTGGAAAAAGCGGTCATCATCCCGCGAACACTCTTCCCGCACATGCTGCGGCGGCTTGATGAGTTTTCGTCGAGCACGAAGTACAAGTCACCGATGTTCGCAACGTACAGCGCCAAGAGCCGGATCATGGATTTTCTGGCGCGGCGGTGCTCGAAAGAGTTCCTCGCGTTCTACGTCGAAAAGCATCCCGAGCTTCTTGATCGCGTGGCGGAGCCCGGCCTGCAACTGAGCGCGGTATCCGAGGCGGATCTTGCGCCCCGCCTGCATGAGCACGGGCTCCTGCCGGAACCCCAGCGCCTGAAATTTGTGGAAACGGTGAGCGGCTATGCCCTCCGCGGCGAGGATCTGTACGCGTTAAAGGATCACGACATCAGGTCGGTCTTTACGGATCAGGAATTCGAAGACTTCCGCCAGCAGGTGCGCACCGATCTTGTGCCCCGGCTCGCCGAGGTTCGGCGCGAATGGGAATCAAACTACAGCTCAGGCGAATCAGCCGACGATTTCATGGACCCGCTGAGGGATTCCTTCCGGGCGCTCACCGGCGAGTTCGTCGGCGATGACGAAGTGAAGGAGATCGTCGACATGCAGAGTGCCCTCGTGGATGAATGGATCGGCGAGCATACAGAGGAGGAGCCGGCGGATAAACCGAGACGCACGCTCGGTGATGTCGAGACTCTAGAGACGCTTGACGAAAGCAGGAGCATATTCGACGACATTGACGTGTGACAATCAGTGGCCGGATGGAGTTCTATCCGGGTTGCCGAGTTTAGTAGGTAATTTTAAACGTCGGACTGTCCTCCGGCCTCGTCTTGCGGTGATCGTAAATTCGGGTTGTCGAGATGTTGGCATGGCCGAGCCATTCCTGGACCTTGGCGATATCGGCTTCGTGATCGAGGGCATTGGTGGCGGCCGTCGCGCGCAAGGCGTGAGCGCCGATTTCAAAACCCAGTGCAGCCGAATACCTCCTCACCAGCTTGTAAATCCCGTCCGGCGTGATCGCTTTATCGAGGCGACCGGTGCGGTTGTTGCGGAGCGGCCGAAAGAGCGCGCCGCGATCGTCGGACCCGTGTCCTGCGGCCTCCAGGTATTCGAGGATCAGGCCGCTGGCTGCCGGATGTAGCGGCACGTATCTTGTCTTCTCACCCTTGCCGGACACTTTCAAGTGCGCCACGCCACGGCGTTCATGCTTGAAATCCTTCACCCTCAGCTTACATAGCTCCTCGCGACGGAGCGCGTGGTAGAGCAGGGTGGCCAGAATGGCGCGATCGCGTAGTCCCTTGAGAGAGTCTTCGTCGGGCGCCGCAAGCAGCTTGCGAGCCTGAGCATCTCCCAGGGCGGGCGTTTTGCCTACCTCGCTCTCGTTCTTCGGGCGCTTCACGCCCTTGACCGGATTGTGGGTTACGGCGTTCTTGTCGCAGAGATACTGAAAGAGGGACGACAGGGCTGCAAGGCGGTGCCGGATCGTCGTACCGGTCAAGGTCCGATCACCAAGATTGTCGCGCCAGGCGATCACATGCGCGCGGGTAACGGTCCGGAATTCTTCCGGCCGTTTGATGCCGGCAAATAGCATGAAGTCCTTGATCGCGTGCTTATATGCACGTCGCGTGGTTGGGTTGCGGATATTCGCAAACCACTCGACCTCCGGCGGAACCTCGGCCAGGCGCTGGAACTCGGCTGCGGTTAGCAGCCGCGTTTTGACGGTCACCTCGACGGGTGTTTTGGCCGAATTCATCGACGGAGCTTACTCTCGATAAAATCTGTTATCAAGAGTAAAGGCAGCAAGGGCAGAGGCCGGAAAACCGCTGTCGTCACCGTAACCATAAGTGTCGCCTCTGCCGTTCGCGAGTCCTAGAGCAGAGTTTGGACCTGCTCGTTCTGTTTGATCAAGGTTAATCCTGAACGCAAAGGCACAGAACCCGGGGGGCGTTGCCGCAGCCTAGGTTGCCGCTGTCTATCCAGGACCCCGAGGTGGAAGTGGGCGAGCCGATCTCCCCGTTTGTGGCGGTAGAGCTCCAATTGGTACATAGAAGTGCAGCAGCGGTGCCCGTAGATGAACTGCCTGACCACCAATTGTGGTTTACGCCGGTTCCGCTCTGCATGCTATTGGAGATGGTGCCATCCAACATATCGGCCCAGTTGTTGCCAAGCAGGGCGACAGCCGTGCCGGTGGTCCGGTTGTACCAATAAAGAGGAATACCGCTCGGGATGCCGTAGTTCGTTGGCATATTCGCGATTGAATCTCCCGCCGCGTTTACACTTATGAGCGCCCTGACGGTTGCGTTGCATGTCAGGCCTCCTGGCTGGACACTCTGGCAATAGGCGTCCACCCCGCCTCTGCCCCCGCCGCCGGCAGCGCCGAAATCTCCAGTGACACCACTGACACCCCCGCCACTTTCATAGATGACAATTTGCGTGGCTGTCGTAACGCTCCAAGTTGTGGTTGTCGAGCCTATGGTTACAGTCGCCGTGTACGTTGTGTTGCCGGTCGCGGGGGAGGTGAGCTGGAGTTGCAGCGTCTGGCCCGAGGTGATGGTCCCGCTTGAGCTGGTAAAGGCTGCGCCGCCAATGCTGTACGCCGGCGAGCCACTACCGGAAATGGAAATCGCCGGGGTGCCGGCAAAGCCAGTCACAATGATCGTCGCTGAGTATACGAGCGTACTCGTCGGTTGCCCCGTCAGGCTGTTGAACTGGACGGTGGGTGGGCCCGTGAGCGCGCTCCAGCTTCCATTTACATAGGCCTCAAGCCCGGCGATCGTGCTGTTGTAACGGATCATGCCATTGATTGGGGTCGGCCGCTGGGCGGTCGTCCCCGCGGGCAGCGCCGCCGCATCTGTCCTTGCACTAAGATTGATCGAGGCCTGCGCCATGGCAGGAGACGTAGCGAAGCCAAGAATGAAGAGGACAAGAGCGATGAAGATTGGGGATCGCGTCATTGACGGGCGCGTAGCCATGTGCAGGGCTCATCGGAGTTAACGAGTTTCCAGCGCTCACCTGCGCAGAGGCACAGTTGCGCATGGGCGTTGAGAGCCAGCGTACCCTGGGTGTCGGTCGAACAGATTATCGGTGCCGTCGTGTTGAGTGGAAGTTGCAGGGCAGGGCCAATGTCAACCCGACCGTCGTCATCCCGCCAACCGCTGAAACCCGGCGGTAGGCCGGCATAGGCCGGGCCCGTGCACGGGCAGAGGAACAGCAGGACGGTAACAGCGAGAATTCGTTTCAAGACCGGGCCGTAACGCTAGGGTTGATGGGACTGTGCGGCAAACGTCCGATGCCGGAGTCAATTCCCCGCGCTTTGCCGTGAAAATCCTTCGCCTGAACGGCTAATTGCCAATGCCGGGCCAGACCGCGTCTCTGGTCGGCTTTTTCGTATGCCCTTTCTCCTTCAGGGCCCTAACCATGGAAAAACCCAACAAGGTCGGTCGAGAAATTCTGGATAGCCGGGGAAACCCCAGCGTTGAAGCCAATGCCAAACTCGGCAACCACAACCGCTGCGAAGAAACGCCCTCGTGCCATGCGCGGGTCGGCGAGCACGAAGAGGTGCAGCTGCGAGGATCGCATGACCCAGTGCGACAAACCTCAGCTGAATCGCCGGACTGGAAGGGCAAACACTGCGAGCGGACAACATGTGCCCTGAAAAGCCGGTTCGTAGAGTGGTTTGAGCTGATCTGCCTCGTAATGTTATTGCTGACAGGACTCTTGGAACACGTGGTGTGGTTGATTAGATGGGTTGAAGAGATGATGCACAGGTAGTCCAAATCGGCAGGTTCACCGGAGTCTTGGCCGCCACGAACATGGTTGGACGAACGACAGCCCGTATCACCCGGTGATCGGAATCCAGGACTTCATAGATGTCAGCCGCATAGACGTTGCCCGTGCCGATGATGAACATCCCGGGTCCATACGTGCGTTCGCCCTTTCTTCGCCTCATCGCGCTAAACTGTTTCGCAGGGTATGCCGGAGCGTTGGTGCACGGTCACGGTGACGGATGAACAGGGCCGACGGCATAGCCTCGACGTATTGGCTTCGAGCACCTACGACGCCGCGCATCTCTACGTCACACACGCGAAAACAAACGGGGTGGCCGCGCTGCCGTGCCCTACTCTTTCAACCGTCTTTGACGTTGTGATCGATGGCAGGGTCCACCAGATTAAGGGCGCGGCCCTCCAACGCTGGATCGAGGAGCGGCGCTCCGAATGGAAAGGCCCCCGCGGCATTCTCTTCGGCAAGCGTCCAATGCTGAAATAGCTTCGATGCCTATATATACATGGGAGGACAAAATATGTGGTTATCCACTGAGCAGCATAATCGACTGATTGCAGCCATCAAAGCCGTACTGAAGCGAGGCTGATAGACAGTTTAGGGAAGGCTCGCCTCAACGAATATATGCAAGCTGCCGCATCGCGGCGGATTCCAGAAGTGAGGTCCCCTCCTCCGCGCGACCGATGGCCAGCGCAAAGCCCTGACTCTTGACCCACACGGCCCGCATTTAGTGCGCCAGATGATGAATCGGCGGCAGGAGAAAGGCCTGAGTTTGTTGTAGAAGGTGCCGAGGGGAGGCTACGCCAAATACCGTAAAGAAGTTACGCCATTGGGGCGTAAAGATAACAATTCTCGACGTTTGGGTTTAGTCGAGCGCCAGCTAGGCACGAGCTATCTTTGCCAGTCCCGGCTGTTATGACAAGCGTACTCCGCGCTCAGTCTCCATATGGCGTTTCCATCGGTTTCTCAGGTCGCTGACACGACAGCCGTAGCGCTCGTCAAGAAATTCGGCGGCAACGATGCGGTCTGTCCTGAAATGGCGAAAGTCCTGGCGCAGCTCGCACCAGGCCATCAGCAGGCGCACTGTCTCGGCATAACCGACGATTACAGGCCAGATGGTGCGCTCGCTGTCCTGCATCTCTTGGTTTCGATAGCGAATTCGTATCTTGCGGCCATTGCGTATCCATAGGCGAGCCTTCCCGATATCCAGGCCGTCAAGGGCCGGCGCGTTGGCCGGACGCGCGCCCGTGGTCGGCTCAGCGATGAAAAGACGCAGGCGTTCGGGTACGGCTGTGGCAATTTTAACGAGCAGGTCGCGCGCCGCGTTGGCCAGCACAGAATCCCCACGCTCGGCTACCCATTGCGCGCCAAGCACTGCGGCTTCGATCTCATCCGGCGTTAGCATCAGCGGCGGCATGTCAAAGTGTCGGTCAAGGAGATAACCCACCCCCGCTTCGCCACGGATCGGCACCCTCTGCCCGATCAGATCCGCCATATCGCGGTAAACGGACCGCTTGGAAACCTCTAGCTCTTCGGCCAGCACGTCTGCGGTGACAGGTCGGGTCGAGCGCCGCATGATCTGGATGATCTGAAACAGGCGGTCGGCTCGGCGCATGGCGGTTTCCCCTATCACTGCTGACATCATGCTGTCAGCAGGCCTATTGTACTATAAGCAAGTTGCAGCTTAAGAAACAGAAACTAAAGGGGATATTATGAATTTAGTCTCGATGCGAGTCATCACCGACGACGTCAAGCGTCTGGTTGGATTCTACGAAAGTATTACTGGCCTATCGGCGACATGGTTCACAGAGGACTTTGCGGAGTTGCCGACGCCCGCCTGCACCTTGGCAATCGGGAGCAAGCGCACTATGGAAATGTTCGCAGCCGGGGCCGCTCGCCCTGCTGACAACCATACCGCGATCATCGAGTTCCGCGTCGACGACGTGGACGGGGAATATAAAAGACTCAAGGAGGTTGTCAGCGACTTTGTCCAGGAGCCGACGACCATGCCGTGGGGAAATCGCTCCTTGCTGTTTCGTGACCCTGATGGAAATTTGATCAATTTCTTCACGCCGGTCAGTGCGGAGGCGATCAAGAAATTCAACACTTAGGTGCTTTCTGCTCCCGCCGCGCCTCATGAAGCGTATGCGAAACGCGACGCTAGCCGTCTTCGGGTCTTCCGGAGATGTTGCAGAACTTTATGTCCGCCGTTGGTTTCAGGTGGATGAAACGCCGCGAAAGAGTTGCCCTGAAATGCGCTTGCTTCCTGACTCCTGCAAAGTCGCGCAGTGTTTACCGATAGCTGGCGAAAACAGCCCTTCGCATCCCGGAACCGTTCTTGGCATGATGGGAATTTCTCGACAACTATCGCGTGGATCGCATTGGCGACGCTTCCTCCAACGCCGTTTCGGGACCTTTGAACCTCTTCGGGCGATTCCAGGTGGCACGCCGACTGTGTTCAGTGACAGTGTTGCCTTTTCAGGCCGTTGAAACAACGGGTGTAGAATAAAGCCGAGTTTCGCCGCACAATGGGAAAGAATATTGCTTTATTTATTGACGGTACGTGGAACAAGCCAGTCGATCGCAAACCAGTGGAGAACACCAACGTCCGTAAGCTCTACGAGATCTGCGCCGAAACCCGAACTCAAACAACGCACTACCTGAGCGGGGTTGGCGCCGACCTGCGGCATAAAGCGTCCGGTGGTCTCTTTGGGCGAGGCATGAAGGATCTGATAAAGAAGGCTTATGCGTTCTTGTCACTTACCTACGACCGAGGAGACAGCATTTTCCTTTTCGGCTTTAGTCGCGGTGCATTTGCAGCTCGGTCGTTGGCGGGTTTCGTTGATAGAGTGGGCCTCTTGCTGAAAGATAAGCCTGATCGTCTCGATGACGCCTACGAGCTATACGAACACCGGCCTCAACACGGGCAACTGCAGCTACGGTCGTTTCTGAGAAGAGTCGCCGACGTTCCGGCACCCGCTGTGGAAGTCACAGATTTGCCGATTTACTTTATTGGAGTCTGGGACACCGTGGCTGCGCTCGGTCTCCCCGGCAGGGGCCACAAGTACTCCGCGCCCTTCACTGAATATCACCAGACCGAACTGCCGTTAAATATTACGCACGCCCGCCATGCCCTCGCTTTGCACGAACTTCGCCAGCCCTTCGAGCCCCTATTGTGGATGGGCCCCTCGGCCTCGCGGCAGACGCTGAAACAAGTCTGGTTCCCTGGAGCACACGGGGATGTTGGAGGCGGTTATCGGGAGACGGAGTGGTCAGGCGAAGCGTTGCGCTGGATGGCAGACGAGGCCAGGGATAAAGGTCTTAAGCTGAACAATACAGGGCCTCCCGATGCCCTCAAGGACTACGGGGCATCGATCCATCACGCAATCAGGGGATGGTTCGTGGGGTTCAAGCCAACAATGCGCTCGCTGCTGGCCGATCGACTCGATCTTGCCCAACCTGTCCTTGATACGTTCAGCGTTCACCCGAGTGCCCTACATCGGTTACTCCAGCCGGCGGCGAGGCATTACCAGTTCAAGCGACCAGACGTCAATCAGCGACTGCGCGAGATCGACGAAGAGAGCTTGCAGCTTCTTCTCGAGATCAAGTTCGAGCATGCTAAAACTCACCCAATGGCAGACTTGTGGACGAGCGCACGGGTCGCCGAAGTTGAGGGGGCTAGTGACACCACCACCAGATTTATCAATGGGGTAGGAAAGCCTAGCCACGAGGAGTGCAATACATTTATCCGGTCTTTGTGCTTGCCGCTACTCTGTGGTAACCAAGAGCCATTGATAAAAGTCCCAGCGACGATTACGACAATTATCAACTCCAAGAGGGAGTTGCTGGCTCAGCCCGAAGAATTGAATGCCATCTTGTCGTGGTGCAACGAGAGGCTCGCCGCCATCATCGACTCCGTGAAGCAGTCTGCGTCACTGCTGCCGGAATGGGCACAGGGAGCGACGACTGCGACCGAGATGGAACAGCAGCGCGTGAGTTTGTTGACAGCTATTAAGCAGGCTAGGCTCAAAGCGACACGTCCTGGGGTTTTCCTCCGAAAATCGCCACCCTCTAACAAGGGCGGTGGCTGAAGGTCGGCGTCGTGATTCTTGGAGCATCACTGCCCAAAGCAAGGCAACCGGTAGGGTTGGTACCCGCGATGGCGGAATGAACCTGCCTTGTCGCGCCCGGCTCCAAGTAGCGGGTCTCTGGACACACGGCGCACTCCTATTGACCGTGAAAACGAGCCTCCGGCGGATGAGACCTGGTGGTAACGGCCCTTCCCACCAGCAATCACCGCAAACGTTCGAGGAAATGATCCAGTTCTCGGCTTGAGCCCAAGCCCCTGCCCACTCGCTGGGCGGCCTTGATCTTCAGCCCTGAACTCTTGCGTTGATCTTCGCTGGCCCCTATGGTTCGGCTTGAAACACTATGCGCCATAGTGTTTCGCGCGGGGAAGTCATGAAGTTACAACAACATCTTATACCAATCAGGCCCCGGCGGAGTCCGGACCCATTCGATACACGGATCGGTATAGATTGCTGGTGGCGCAAGGGCTGGCGCCAGCCTGAAACACTATGGCGCATTCTGTTGCACCTTGCGCCGTCGAGCTGGGGTGGGGGGTGCTCCTGATGCATCTTTACGACGGGACGGGTCAGCGGAAATATCTCACACCTGCTGAACGGCAGGAATTCCTCAGAGCTGCCGAGAACGCCCCGCGCGCGGTACGGACGTTCTGCGAGACGCTGGCGCATTCCGGTTGTCGGCTTTCAGAGGCACTGGCGCTGACGGCCGCCCGTGTCGATGTTGGGGCGGGCGTCCTCGTTTTTGAAAGCCTCAAGAAGCGCCGCCGCGGAATCTACCGCGCCGTGCCAGTACCACCTGACTTTCTCGGAACGCTTCAAGCGGTGCATGACCTCGGCGGCCTGGGTGACGCGCGCCTTTGGGACTGGTCGAGGACGACGGGATGGCGGCGGGTAAGGGAAGTTATGGATGCCGCGGCGATCCGGGGTCTATGCGCAACCCCTAAAGGTGTGAG
>Ga0209517_10006969_pt1 | contig 13738 bp, 16 predicted proteins | sample PeaSoiMetSII2010_FD_187695 | JGI IMG/M metagenome (GOLD analysis project Ga0209517, IMG submission 187695) | Peat soil microbial communities from Weissenstadt, Germany - SII-2010 (SPAdes) (version 2) | ecosystem: Environmental > Terrestrial > Soil > Wetlands > Peat | place: Germany...
CAATCGACTGGTTCTACACCATCAACGAGTATAATGGGCCGGCTGCCGGAAACACTTTCGAGGAAGCAATACTTCAGGCCATGTGCGAGGTGGTCGAAAGACATGTAGGGTCGATCATCAGCAACGACATGCTGGTCACTCCTGAAATTGACGTCGATTCGCTTCGCGATCCCGCTGCGATCGAACTTGTGAACAAGTTCCGGGCTCAGGGAATCGAGATATTTTTGCGCGACTTCTCGCTGGATACCGGGATACCGACTGTCGGCGCGCTCGCCTACGACCCGTCCACCTTTCCGGAAAAAAGTGAGATAATCTTTACGGCCGGGACCACTTCGAATCCCGAGAAATCTGTTTGCCGTGCGCTCACGGAAATTGCCCAGCTCGCGGGTGACTTTGAAAGCCGCACCTCGTATCGTCCCACGCTTCCAAAGTACGAGAGCCTTGAAGAAGCCGCCTACATGATGAAAAGCAACGGGAAGATATCCATACGGGACCTTCCCGACCATGACCATAACAATATCAGGGTCGAAATTGAGAGGTGCACTGCTGCCCTGGCTAAAATAGGTCTCCAGGTCCTGGTGGTAAACGTCACCCATCTACAACTGCACGTGCCGGTGGTTTACACCATAATTCCGGGGGCGCATTTTCTTGATCATACCCGCAATACTGATTTTCCGCAGCACGCGGCGCGAACCATGCTGAGGGGACTTGCCGCCCATGAGATGGTCCCACAGATGGAGCGGCTCCTCTCCACCTTCGGGCCGCGTTATGATCTAACTTTCTTTCTTGCCCACAGTCTCGAGCTGAAAGGGAACACGGAGGCTGCTCTTCAGCTTCTCATGAGTGCTCTCGACCAGGACCCCGACCCGGCGGAGATTGGAAGTATCTACGTGCATATTGCTTCGTGTCTTAAGGATTTGGAAAGATACGAAGAAGCCCTGGATGCGCTCAGCCTTGCCGAGAAAGCCAATCCCGACCTCAAAGAAATCTATAATCTTAAAGGCTTTTGCTACTTCAAGCTGAAGAAACACAACGAATCGATTGCATGCTTTGAACGTGTTATCGATCTGGACCATGGCTCTGCCATTGATTACGCCAATATCGGATCCAACCTCAGAGAATTGGGCCACAAAGAGGAAGCCATCCGTCTCTATCGCATTGCCCTGGAACTCGATCCGGATATCGATTTCGCCCGAACCAGCATGGAAAAGCTCGAGGCAGATCTGAAAAATGGACTGAGGACTGAGGAGTGAACGGATGCCAGCCCGATAAAATTGCCGGGGCCGGCATACGATGGAAAGCTTTCCGTCGAGGCCGCCCTTGTGGGGAGAAGGTCGGTCAGAAACTATGAAGATTGCCAGCTGGACCTCATGGAAGTTTCTCAGCTCCTCTGGGCTGCGCAGGGCGTAACCCGGCCGAGCGGCTATAGAACCTGTCCTTCCGCCGGGGCGCTTTATCCGTTGGAAATACAGCTCGTAGCGGGCAGGGTAGAGGGGCTGCTCAGCGGAACTTACAGATATGATGCCATAAATCACGCCGTAGTGCATGTGGACAAGAAAGAGATCAGGCAAGAGCTTGCCGCTGCGGCCCTCGGGCAACCGATGATATTACGCGCGCCTGTCACAATATCCATTTCCGCCATTTTCGAACGTACCACCCGGAAATACGCAGAGCGGGGAATCGGCTATGTTTTTATAGAGGCCGGCCACGCCGCTCAGAACATTCACCTCCAAGCCGTATCGCTCAACCTGGGAACAGTCGTGATCGGCGCTTTTCGTAACGACGAGGTCAAAAAGGCCCTTGGGCTTGACCCGGATGAAATGCCGCTCATACTGATGCCGGTAGGAAGAATTTAAGTTTACCTATTGTCTATTCCTGCGCCACCGGGCGTGAGTTATTCCGTGTTTTCTGATCATGTAGTTAAGTTTGCGCGCAGTGACTCCGAGTCGGATCGCAGCGTCTTTTTGGATCCATTCGCTGAGTTGCAGGGCTTCGACGAGCAGGTCCTTTTCGCTTTCTTCGAGATCTTTGATGGGCTTTGGGGTAGGTTCGGCCTTGGGCGAGAAGCCCGAAAGAGAGATGCTGTCAAGTGTTATTTGGGTGCTTTCTTCAAGCAGGACGGCCCTTTCTATAGTATTGGAGAGCTCTCGCACATTTCCAGGCCAGAGATGGCGCTTGAACAGCTCAGTGACCCCGGGCGCAAATCCGCTGAAGTTTTTTTTCAGTTCTCGACAGGTTTTCTGAAGCATGTAGCTCGCAAGCGGACCGATGCATTCCTGCCTCTGTCTTAAAGGCGGCAGGTGCACTCTCAACACGTTGATCCTGTAATAGAGGTCCTCTCGGAAGGAACCGGCTTCAACATTGGCTTCGAGATTTCGATGAGTAGCCGCAATTATACGAATGTCCGTGCGGATGGTCTGGTTTCCGCCAAGCCGCTCGAAACATTTTTCCTCGAGCACCCGCAGCAGTTTTGCCTGTAGCGCCGGAGTAAGTTCGCCTATTTCATCGAGGAAAACGGTGCCTCCACTTGCCTGTTCCAGGCGTCCGGTCCTGGTTTTCGTCGCCCCTGTGAAAGCCCCTCTTTCATGTCCAAACAATTCACTTTCCAACAGAGTTTCCGGAATATTGGCACAATTGATCTTGACGAACGGCTTGGTGCGTCTGCGGCTGTTGAAATGCACAGTTCCGGAGAGTATGCTCTTTCCGGTGCCGGTCTCCCCCGTTATGAGGATAGTGGCTTCGGAATCGGCAATTCTACTCAAAGTGGAGATGACTTTAATCATCGAGGGGCTTGCAGCGATTATCTTGTCAAAGTCGTAAGTTAAGTCTTGAGTACGTCTCAGGTAATCGATTTCGTTTCTTAAGGCTCGATTTTCGACGGCCTGATCGACTGCGATTCTGAGCCTTGTGGGGGTATAAGGTTTGACAATGAAATCAAAGGCGCCCGCCCTGATTACCTGGACCACAGTTTCGGTTTTTGCCTGCTCACTGGTGACCAGAACAGGGGTATGGGGAGGGAGTTTCTCTTTCAAGGTGCGTATATTGTCGTCATGGTTCGATTCGATGCTCACCACTATGGCATCGAATGCTTCTTTTTCCAGTCGTTTGTAAGCCTCATTCAAAGAGGGACAGAATTCCAGCTTGTGAGCGATCAGGCCTTCCGAGGCAACATGCTGCCAAGTCTGGTCATATTCGACAAAAAGCACTCTCGCCATTTTGGGTTCTACACCGTCTTTAGAAGTAGTCATGAAGCCCTAGCGGCCGTTAGCCGAAACCATTTCCATATGAATCGGCTCAGCGTAAATAAATAATTAAATATTTTGCGCATAATTGCCGAATAATAATATTGTCAGGATCATATCGTATTTTGTACTAAATAGCGAATTTATTGCGCTTAGTTCCGTTTTCTGGTAATGAACATACCCGAGGAGGATGGTTGGATGCTTTTCCCCAACTTTGTGGGGCAGGTCCCTGGTCAAAGGGCTGTTCAGCCCGCCGGATCGCGAGTTTCTGGGGCCGCGGCAACCGGTTCGCCTCATTTGAAAAAGCGGTCAACTCATTATCCGGACAAACAGGCGCCGCCGAATATCTCGAGGTCGAAAGGCTTCGGGAAGGCCGCGTCCGCTGGGGCAGCGGCTAAAACCGCCGCCCTGTTGCCAAACGCACTGAAGCACTTTGACTGAGAGTGGACGACATGGATGCCTTTAAGAATTGCAGGGTCACAGTGGTGGACGACGACCTGCTGGTTTGCGAATCTCTTACGGAGATAATTCGAAGCTGGGGCCTGCGAGCGGAAAGCTTTACTCATCCGGAAACCGCACTTGATAGTCTAAAGGAAAGCAAAAGTGATATAATTCTGCTTGACCTTTTCATGTCGGACGACATATACGGCCTGGACCTGATCCCGCAATTGGGAGGCGATGTCAAGATCATTGTCATAACGGGATTCGCCGATAAGGATAGCGCCATACGCGCACTCAAAGCCGGCGCCTTCGACTTGCTGGAGAAGCCATTTCAAAATGAGCTGTTGTATCATTCGATATTGAGGGCGCTAACGGCCCTCGAAAGCGAGAGAGAATCGAAGCGGTTGATCGATGACATTGGAAAGAGCCGCTCAGAACTGTTGGCTCAACAGCAGAGACTTGAAAATTTGAACACTCAGCTTCTGGACACCAACAGGGCCCTTTCGATTTTTGCTCAAAATATCGAACGGGAGAGAGAGGAAATAGAGAAGCGGATCGCCTTGAAGCTAAGAAATCTCATAATACCTATAGTGGTGAGACTCAAAAACGATCCCGCCCTGCACACTTATGAAAACCAACTCGATATGCTGACCAAGCAGATTGAAGACCTGACTTCCGGGTTTGCAATGGACTCCCGTGTTGCAATGAGTCTTTCATTCACCGAACTGCAGATTGCCTCCCTTATCAAAAATGGCGTAACAACTGATGGGATAGCAAAACAGTTGCATATAGCGGAGAGCACGGTGCGCACCCATCGGAAAAATATCCGAAAGAAACTGAAGATAAACAATGCACAATTCAGTTTGAGAAACTACCTCAATTCAAGAAATTGAATTTCTGGGAAGACGATATGATTTCATGTACCAGCCTTGCAAAGGATTTGATCCGCAAGGAGATTTGCGCTCTTGAAACCCTCCATGATCGAATCGGCCCTGAATTTGAGCAGGCGGTGTTGTGCCTGAGCCGGATCGAAGGTAAAGTGATTGCAACAGGGTTGGGTAAGTCGGGAATTGTCGCCGGCAAGATTTCGGCGACCTTTTCCAGCACCGGCACGCCGTCGATTTTCGTTCACCCGGTTGAAGCCTTGCACGGAGACCTTGGGATAATACAGCGCGGAGACCTCGGTCTGTTTTTGAGCAACAGCGGTGAAACCGCTGAGGTGCTTCAGTTCCTTCAGGTATTCAAGCGGATGGGCCTAAAAACCATAGCTATGGTTGGGAAAGCTAATTCCACACTTGCCAGGGATTGTGATATCTGTCTGAACGCATCGGTAGAATCCGAGGCATGCCCTCTGAATCTGGCGCCGACCAGCAGCACTACAGCGGCCATGGTCCTGGGAGACGCCCTGGCGGGGTGTGTTCTGACTCAAAAGGGATTTTCCTCGGATGATTTCAGCAGGCTTCATCCCTCGGGCGCTTTAGGCAAGCGTTTGCTGTTCAGGGTCAAGGACCTCATGCATTCAGGAGATAATCTGCCGCTTGTAGTGAGTGGAACGCTCATGCGGGACGCGCTTGTGGCGTTGACCGGAAAGGCAATGGGAGCGGTCCTCGTTGTTTCTTCGCTCGGCGGTTTACTGGGGATCTTCACCGACGGGGACCTGCGCCGGGCTGTACTACAGCACGAAAACCTGCTGAACATCGAAGTCGACAAAGTGATGACCAAAAATCCAGTCGTTATTCATGAAAGCAGAATGGCGGCCGAAGCCCTCAACCTGATGGAAAACCGTCCCTCGCAGATATCGGTGCTTCCGGTCCTGGACGGCGACAATAAGGTGACCGGGATAATACGTTTGCACGACCTGGTGCAGGCGGGTCTTTAGTATAAATCAATTGGCCTTCGAAGTGCCGCTTCCCCCTTTTTTGTAAAAAGAGATAAGAAACTCGGTGTCCTTCGGCGAGAGGTCAAATCGGGTTACAGAGTCATTTATTAGTTTCTGAACAGGCTGTTGCGGGTTATGGTCGAGTTCGGCTGAAATCCATTTTACGGCCTTGCGAAGCGCGTCGCCTTCCGGCATTATAGTAGTCATTAATCCAACCTCCAAAGGGAAATTCAATTGTGGACATTATAGTCGACATTTTATCAGATTATCACTGTTGAATCATGCAAGAAGATAAATCCTATATAGAAATTTAACGATTGGGTAGACTTGATACCCTATTTCTCCCCCGTAAAATGACCCTTGTGCTCTGCATTGACCTTCTTATAAGCTATATTTGGAGGATTAATAAACAATGACGGAGCCGATCCGACTCAGAATTGCCGAAATTAATTATTATATCGGCCCTGATACTCAAAGAAATGTGAGGGCGGCTCCTTATCGTGTAAAAGATCAGGTGAGCATTTCCAAAGAGGCTTACGAAAAATTCAGAGCGAGCACGGGGCAAAAAAAGCAACTACAGCAAGAGCCGGATAAGCATGAGGCGAAAACTCCCGAGGACCCTAACAAGGGAAGAAACCTGGAAGCCCTGAACCTTGACCAGGGAGCAAGACCCGAGGAAATCAGGAAAGCCTACCTGGATGCCGTCAAAAAATATCACCCGGATAAATTTGTGAATTATCCGCCTGAGCTGGTCAAAGCTGCCGAAGAGAAAACAAAACAGATAAACTCCGCCTACAGCCTGCTGAAGAAAAAAGCATAGGAAACGCAAGTGCGATTTAAAATAAGTCTTATTGCTGTTCTTATTTTCTTCCTGCTGCCGGACTTGTGCAGTTTCGGGGTGACTGATTTCGAAATATACGAAGCGAGCGCCCTCAACCAGGTAATTAAGCGCAACAAGCTGGTAGTGGGAATGGAAGTCAAATTTTTCCCGTTCGAATATGTGGATACCGATGGCCGGCCTATCGGATTCGACGTTGAACTGGCAAAGATTGCCGCCATGGAGCTTGGCGTCGAAATCGAGATAAAAGACATGGAGTTCAGCGGCCTGATTCCGGCTCTCCAGGCGGGTAAGATAGATATGATAATTTCCGGGATGACCCGGACGCCGGCGCGCGCAAGAACTGTGTCCTATACTCAGCCATACTTCAAGACCGGGTTGTGTGCTCTTATCAGCAACAAACGAGCCCCGGAGGTTTCCGAAACAGTTCAGTTGAACGCTGAGAACCGAATACTGGCGGTAAAACTGGGCACGACCGGCGATATCGTTACTGCGAGGCTTTTCCCCAAAGCCCGGGTGAAACGGTTCAAGGAAGAAACCGAGTGCGTACTGGAGGTGGTTTCCGGCCGGGCTGACGCTTTTATCTATGATGAGGTGTCGATTATTAGACACTTCGCTTTAAATAAGGAAACCACTCATGCTATTCTCAAACCTTTCACCTACGAACCTTATGCTATCGCCATAAGACACGGAGATTTCGACTTTCTTAACTGGTTAAACCTTTTACTGGAAACTATAAAGGCAGATGGAAGGTATGAAGAACTCCGAGGGAAGTACTTCAGCGATCTTCAGCAGCGCTCGGGATAGGGTGAACGTTTTCGCCTGCGCCGCAATACTGGCCGGCTCGACTCTGGGTTTATATCTGCTTCTCAGCCGGATGGAGTACTCATGGAACTGGCGGATCAGCTGGGAATACCGCAGGCTCTACCTGCATGGGATCTATTATACCCTCGTAATCTCTGCGGGCGCCATCTGCCTGGGCTACCTGCTGGGCCTGGCGGGAGGAATCGCTCGAATCTCCGGGAATGCATTCTTAAGGGAAGCGGCCAGGCTCTATGTCATATTTTTTCGCGGGACTCCGTTGCTTATTCAGATATACATATTCTATTTCTGCATCGCCGCGGCGATCGATTATGACAATCCCGTCGTGATTGGGATTGTTGTCCTGGCGGCGTTCTCGGGTGCATACATAACGGAGATAGTTCGAGCCGGAATTGAATCCATTGATCGGGGACAGGCTGAGGCGGCGCTCTCAACGGGTCTTACGAGGTGGCAGACCTTGAGGTATGTAATCTTTCCGCAGGCGTTCAGGAGGATCATTCCGCCGGTGACCGGCCAGTTTGTCTCGCTTATCAAAGACTCGTCTCTTCTATCGGTGATCTCGGTCAGGGAGCTTACCAAAGCATCCGAAGTGGTAAATGCGACTACCTATAAAACATTTGAAGCCTACCTGCCGCTGGCATTGATGTACCTGCTTCTGACTTATCCACTCTCCCACCTCACCCAGGCGCTCGAAAAAAAGATGAGGAAATGAGGAGGACTTCGCGCAGGATAGATTCGCCATGGCTTTCGCCTTGACTTTAGGGCGATGCTTGGCTATTTTGATTGTCCATTGGGGGATCGTCCAGCGGCAGGACTGCAGACTCTGGATCTGCCTACCTAGGTTCGAATCCTAGTCCCCCAGCCATCGGTTTTCAACGGTCCCATCGTCTAGTGGTCTAGGATATTGGCCTCTCACGCCGAAGACACGGGTTCGAACCCCGTTGGGACTACTCACTTTTTTGCGGGCATAGCCTCCAGGTTCTTGCTAACCGGTGGCTAACCGGGGGGAAAGAGTGGTGCAAGAAGGGGCGCGGAAAATGATCCCGCGCTCCATCCGATTTATCTGCGTAGTAGATCGCATCCGGCTCGCTCATCTCCAGGCCGCCTTTTGATCCATCCGCCATGGTCTTACTAAAATCCTGCCCTGAAGCGGAAACCATTTCCGCTCAGTGTATCGATTGCCATTCCGACTCCACCCCTTATGATGTAAATCCTACCATATCAGTATTGTTTGACTCAAGCCGTCGTCTATAATAATCTGTACTCCACATTAACCAGTCTACCCTGGTTTTCTATCGAACATTAAGAATAGTGAAGGAGTCTTTCAGTGACAAAAAAACTCGTCGAGATAGCATCAGAAATAGTCCAGACACAAGTTTCCCGCACTACCATGTCCGGCGCCGAAATTACTGCTTCTCTCAGGCAGGTTTTCAGCGCTCTCAATGAACTCCAGAGGGCAGAGTCTGGTGATATCGAGCTACCCCAAATACAAGAATCGGCGCCAGTCACAGCACTCACACCACAGGATTCTATTCAAAACGACAAAGTAATCTGTCTCGAATGCGGAAAAGAGACGAAACAGCTCACGTCGAAGCATCTCGTTTTCCACGGCATGAATCAGAAAGAGTACAGGCTGAAGTATGGCTTCACGATGGGGACCCCTCTGTCGGCAAAGTCATTGTCCAAAGCCAGAAGCAAAGCCGCGAAGAAAAGGGGATTGCCTGAGAAGCTGAAGACGTTCATTGAGGCTAGAAGGCAGGCAAAGGCTGGGAAAGCTGCCGTACCTGAACCGAGTAATCCAGAAGCTAAGAGAGTTAAGAAAGTCAGGCAGCGGTTTAGTCCGAAGAAGGTGGATTAGATCCATTGATCCAGTTCAGAAACAGCGAGAAGGGCAAGTGAGGCGGCGCCATGTTCCAGCAGTTGAGCGGTAGTACTGGAAACGTTTTTGGATTCAAGATCGGCGAAGATACCACCGGCGTAGACGTACTCGATATGAGCAGGATAATATCTGAGACCATCGCCCAATATGGAAAGATACGGCTTCTGATCGAGATTGAAGGCTTCCGGCACATGGAACCAGAATTCCTCTTGGAGAAATTGAGATTTGCCAGGGAACATGCGAGGGAAATAGAACGAATGGCGGTCCTCAGCAACAGAGTGTGGATCAAATCATGGGTGAAAGTTGGCGGACAGTTAACTCAGACAGATGTGGAGTATTTTGACCGTTCTGAAATGGAAGCTGCTTGGAAATGGATACGTGAAGAAAGAATTGGGGATTCAATCCAACCTGTTAAAATGCTACCCGACAGCTCTTCCCAAAGGGGCTGATATCGGTCCATTTATTTTTGCCTCGGGTTTGATCAAAGCTTTTAGACGATGAAAATCTACTTCGCAGGGCCACTATTTTCCGAAGCTGAACGGGAATGGATACGATCCACTATCAAAGAGATAGAATCCCTTGCTGCCCAGCATGGAGCAAAGATCGAAATTATCTTCCCATACGATCTCATCACCCAATCCGAAATCGACCAGCTTGGCTCAAATGCAAAACTCGAAATCTTCTCTCGCTGTAATTCCCATAACGATGGTGCCGATATTATGCTCGCCTTACTGGATGGCTCTCAGGTGGATGACGGAACTGCATGGGAGATAGGATATTTTTTCGCCAGAAAATCATCCGAACAGAAAATTATCGGAATCAGGACTGATTTCCGCAGGGTTGGAGAAAGTGAAGGCGCAGTGGTAAATGCTATGATTGAATGTTCATGTGATCGAATTGTGAGGAGCAGGGAGGAGCTATTGGAAAGGGTTTTTCAGTTTTTCTAATTCGCCAACTGCAATTCCTGCTCCCTGCTCCCCGCTCCAACTTAGATCCTGATTATGTTAACTCCCTTTTCCCGGTATGACTCAAGATGGGAATCAGTCGTGTAAACTGCGGTAATATCGGCTGCCAGAAAACTTGCGAGAATCAGTGAATCGAAAGCGGGGATTCCGAGCCCATGGCTCAGGCGAGCTGCCTGGGAAGGCAACTCAGGCGTCCCTATCCAAAGGATAGAGCAAACTGCCTCGATACCCTCTATGAGAATCTCCGATCCCGATATCGCCCCCTTTAATGAGAGCCTTTCGAGCTCGAAAAGCGTAAGGCAGGAGACTACCGCCTCCTTTTCGCCCTCTACCAGTTGCCTCCATATCTCAATTGCGTCGAGGCGGCCGCGAAGAAGCTCAACAAAAAAGCCGGTATCAAGGCCTATCATCGCGCCTGCCTTTTTCCAGGATTAAATCGGCGGAAGCGGATACCTTCGCTTTGCCGGCCAAATCCAGAACTTTTTTCCCCAAGGCTCTTCTTCTCGAATCGAGAAGATACAGGTCGAGTGCTTCGCTCACCAGGCGCGAGACCGAAATATTTCGATTGCCGGCCTCCCGCTTCAGATTCTCTTTTAGATTGTCAGGAACGTTGATCGTAATCCTCATGGCGTCGCCTTCCTTTTGCATAACATAATATATGCGCATAACGAAAACCCGTGCAAACCGCATCCAAATTTAAATCCCTATTCAAACCTGCAGTGAGATGATGTACACTCGAATGGCGGCGGGCCACGATCTTTAATTAAATGCCGGTTCCGATGCAGTGTGGATGCGAGTGGCAAGACATGCGACGAAGGAGATTATATGATGAAGAAAAAGCTTGGTTTGTTTCTGGTCTTGGTTGCGTTGGTATTGTCGGGAGCTTTAGCATTATCATCGGAAACCAGTTCCGGCATAACTGCTGATGAAGCTCTTAGTAAATTGCTGGATGGAAACAGGCACTTCATCGCAAACCAGTTGACGATTAAGGATTCCAGTGGGCCGAGTACCCGCCAGGCCCTCGCCACCGGACAAAAACCCTACGCCATAATACTTTCCTGCTCGGATTCCAGGGTCCCTCCCGAGATCATCTTCGATAGGGGATTGGGCGAGATCTTTGTGGTCAGAGTTGCCGGAAACATCCCGGACCCCATTATCCTGGGAAGTATTGAGTATGCCGTCGAACACCTTGGCTGTCCGCTTATTATGGTGCTCGGCCATAAGCGATGCGGAGCCGTCGCAGCAGCTGTAGATGCGAAGGGAGAACAGCATGGCAACCTGGGCGCAATAATCAAAACCATCGAGCCGGCTGTCAGGCAGGCCAGGAAAGAGGCAAAGGGCAGCGACAAATCGGACCTCGTGGAAGCTGCCATTGACAATAATATAAGGCTGGTAGGCAAATCATTGTTGAAGCAATCTTCAGTAATCCGGCATTTTGTCGATTCAGGCAAGGTGCGGATAGTGAATGCCAAATATGATCTTGACGATGGGACCGTCAATCTTTTGGACAGGTAGCATCTCTTTTCGAGGATCGCAACTGGTTGTCACTGGAGGACACTACCGTACAGTTAGTAGCAGCCAAATACTGTCTTCACCTTATTGAAATCCGAACCCAAAGGAGATGAAATAGATAGACTGAAGGTTGCCCTTGTCCCTTGAGCGAGGTTCAGATGATGAAAACGATGAGAAAACCCATCAGTTGGTGTGCTGTTTTTGTTTGCTGGGCTTTGGGCGGTCTTCTCTTGCTGAAAATTTGGACTTACCAAAAATCGCTGCCCGACCCGCTTGGCTCCTACATTGAATTCTCAATTATGTTTCTGATCACTTTCTATGTTCTGGCGCTGCTGCCCATTAAACATTCCGTAGACTGGTTTCTCTTCCGCTGTGGCCTCTTCGCGGATACAAACAGAAATTCCGCTTGAGCTGTCTAATTCGTAGTCGACTGTTTCACAGGCAGTCTGACAATGAATGAAGAACCCCGGCCCGGAGTGCTCCTTGCCGAAATCTTCCCGCTGTGTCTCTCGACTATCTTACGGCATATGGCAAGTCCGATGCCCGTGCCTTCATAACCGCTGCTGCGTCCATGCAATCGGTGGAAAGGCAAAAATATCCGATCCAGGAATTGTTCATCAAATCCTATGCCATTGTCTTCTATAACTATAGTGCACCACTCGTAGCCGCACTCCGGACTGTAAATCGTCACTACCGGTTTTTCAGCACCATGATACTTCAGTGAATTTCCGATCAGGTTCTGGAAAAGCTGGCTCATCTGCGTTTCATTAGCCTCAATGGTGGGCAGATCGCAAACAGTGACTGTTCCGCCTGTCTTCTCGACGATTTCACTCAGGTCTCCGGCGACCTCACAGACAGTCTTTGTAAGGTCCACTTCCGTAGAATTTTCCTGAGTCACGTTTACCTGAGAGTATAAGAGCAAATCTTCCAGCAGGTCGTGCATGCGGTTTGCCGCATTTTGCATCCTTACAACATAGTCTACGGCTTCATCGTTCAAACAATCGGCATATTTTCGCTTGAGTTGATCGGCAAAAGCGCGAATCTTGCGAACAGGTTCCTTGAGATCGTGGGAAGCAATGAAAGTAAATTCACGGAGTTCGGTGTTCACTCTTTCAAGATCACAAGTTCTCTCCTGCACTCGCAATTCCAGTTCATCGTGCGATCTGCGTATTTCCTCGTTCATTTCCAGTCGTTCGGTGATATCTCGTGCAATACCTTCAAAGGCGACTATATTGCCGGAATCATCGATAACGGGGTTGATGCTGATGCTTACCCAGACTGCCGATCCATTTCTGTGGCAAAAACGGATAGGTACATGACTTGCCGGATAGGGCTCATTACCTATGTATTTAAATAGTTTTTCACGGCTTTCGGAGTGGACTATCTTGAACAAAAGTTCAGAATCTTCATAGAAATCATTGGGGCCATAGCCCAAGATGGATTGGGACGCAGGGTTTACATATTCCCACATGCGCCTGGGCTTTAGCCGAAACTGAAAGATCATATCGGTTGCGTCTTCCGCAAGCAGCCTGAAACGGTCTTCGCTCATGCGGAGCGCCTCCGTCTGCTCGAGGATTTTTTCGGTTAGAAGCTGGTGGCGCCGGTCATCGGTGAGGATTTTGGCCGAATCCATCGCGGACAACTGGTTGCAAGTCCTGCTGTCAGGCTGGGGAGCCTGGAGGGTCCCAATGGTGCAACATCTATCCACAACTGAACTCCCGATTAGTGTTGTCAAACTCACTGTCACAATTACAACCGCCAAGAAATTAGGGCAATATACTAATCATTTCAGCAAGTTCAGGTTTATCGAGTTTCGATCCGGGAGGACCGAAGACCAAAATATTGACTTTGTAAAACCAACAATGTCGCGCACCTGCGCATAATCTTACTATCATTCTTACCTGATAAGCGAAAAACGTGCCGGTTTGAAGTGCTCCTGAAAATAAGCCGGTCGTCAAGGCCGGTTTATTTTTTTTGCACGCGGCGTACGCTACTGAATTATGTGGAGGCAATAATACCAATTTGCGTTCAAGATTGGGCGGGGATAAACCCCATAAGCGCTTAAATAAGAAATCAGACATGCATGACTTCAGTTAGCTAAAGTGTTTCAGAATTTGCGTGTAAGCCCTGAAAGGGCTGAATAAATTCAGCCCAGGGTCA
>Ga0209517_10006971_pt1 | contig 13734 bp, 11 predicted proteins | sample PeaSoiMetSII2010_FD_187695 | JGI IMG/M metagenome (GOLD analysis project Ga0209517, IMG submission 187695) | Peat soil microbial communities from Weissenstadt, Germany - SII-2010 (SPAdes) (version 2) | ecosystem: Environmental > Terrestrial > Soil > Wetlands > Peat | place: Germany...
GAGGCGGCCCAGCAGCACTCCGTGCCGCGGGTCTGCGACAGTCTCGAAGCGGCCCAGCAGCACTCCGTGCCGCGGGTCTGCGACAGTCTCGAAGCGGCCCGGCAGCACTCCGTGCCGCGGGTCTGCGACAGTCTCGAAGAGATCTGCGGCATGAGCGGCCTCGCTGCCATCGATGTGGTGGCCACGGAAACCGCCCACTACGCGCCTGTGATGGCCGCGATTGCCGGCGGCAAACACGTGTTTGTCGAAAAACCCCTGGCCACCGTCGTGGATGAGTGCGCCCACATGATCGAGGCGGCGGCCGCGAAGGGCCGCATTCTCATGGTAGGCCACCTCCTTCGCTTTGAGACCAAGTACGTGCAGATCAAGCGGGAAGTGGATTCCGGGCGGCTGGGGAAGATCGTCTCCATCCACGCCCGGCGCAACCGCCCCAAGACCTTGCTGCCGGTTTATGGGCGAACTCATCCGGCGCTGGAGAACTGCATCCATGATGTGGACTTGATGCTGTGGTACACCGGACAAAGGGTGGCGCGGGTGCGTGGCTACGGGAGGAAGATCACCGGGGGGAGGAACGATGACACGTTCTGGGGCATGCTGGAGTTCGCCGACGGAGCGCTCGGCGTGGTAGAAACCATCTGGCTGCTTCCGGAGACGGGGGGCGTGCAGTTCGACGACGCCTTGCAGGTCATCGGCACGCGGGGCGTCGCCAACCTGGAACTCTTCCCTGGCCCGCTTTCCTTCTGGCGCGAGAACGGGCACGAAGTGCCGGATGTCTCGTACGCCAGTGTCTTACGGGATGAGCTGATGCATTTTTGCGACTGCGTGCGTGCGGGGCGCCAACCCGAAACGATTACTCCCGTCGAGGCCATGCGCGCCGTCCAGGTGTCGCTGGCGCTCGTCGAATCGGCTCGCCTGGGGCGCGACGTCGAGATCCCGGAGTGGGACGGACATGTGGCGGCGCCACGGAGTATCACGAGCCTATGAGCGCCTCTCCCGTAATTCAGACGCTGGCCGAACTGGTGCGCATCAACAGCATCAATCCGGCGTTTCCCGGCGGAACGCCGGAAGCAGGTGTGGTCGCCTTCTGCCGGGCGTTCTTCACGGCCGCCGGAATCGAGACGCGGGAACAGGAGGTTCTCCCCGGAAGATCGAACCTGATTGCCGTTCTGCCCGGCAGGCAACCGGGCAGGCGCCTTGTGTTCGAGGCCCACATGGACACCGTTGGGGTAAGCGGCATGACCATCCCGCCCTTCCAGCCCGAACTCAGGGGAGGGCGCCTTTTCGGCCGCGGCGCTTGCGACACCAAGGGGGGTCTCGCGGCCATGATGCATGCGCTCGCCTCGCTCAAGCGCTCCGGCACCACTCCGCCGTGCGAGATCTGGGTGGCAGCCGCGGTGGACGAGGAATTCTCTTATCGCGGCGTATTGAAATTGTGCGAGGGCCTGGAAGCTGCGGCGGCGGTAGTCGCGGAACCCACGCTCATGCGCCTGGTTACGGCCAGCAAAGGATGCCTGCGCTGGCGCATTGTTTGCCGCGGCGTGGCGGCCCACAGCTCCAAGCCCGAAACGGGCGTCAATGCCATATGCAACATGGCTCGCGTCATTCTGACGCTCCAGGACGATATACAACGGATGGCCGGCCGTTCGCACCCGCTGGTGGGCAAACCCACGCTCAGCCCGGGCGTCATAACCGGCGGCACGCAAGTGAATATTGTCCCGGATTATTGCTGCGTCGAATTGGACCGCCGCCTGATTCCGGGCGAGGAAGTGGACGACGTAATGGCACATTATGCCGCCGTCATTGGCAGGCTGGACGTGGCGGCCCGGATGGAGCCGCCGATGCTGACCGATGTGCCCCTCGAGACACCCGCCCATTCCCCGATTGCGCGGACCGCATCGGAGGTCTTGGAGGAAATGGGGCTTGACGGGAGCGCCTGCGGGGTGCCTTTCGGCAGCGACGCCAGCAAACTATCGAGGGCCGGAATTCCCAGTGTGGTGGTGGGGCCGGGAAGTATCGATCAGGCACATGGAGATACGGAGTATGTCGAATGCGAGCAGGTCGAGCAGGCGCTTGAGTTCTACCGCTCCCTCATGCTGCGGTTCGAGTGAGGATCACGCGGAGCTCGCAAGACGGAAGGACTTTCCACTTACGCGGCGTATAGCCTACCTGGACACGGCCGCCGAGGGGCTGCCGTTTCCGGGCTGCGTAAAGGCGGTTGGAGAATACTTCCGGGACAAGTCGCTAGGTACACCGGGCAGGGACCGTTTGCACGCCGTGGAGTGGGAAGCGCGTAACTTGACCGCACGCCTTTTAGGCGCGAGTCCGCAGGACGTCGCACTGCTTTCGAGCGCAACCGAGGGGCTGAACCTCCTGGCCAACTCTATTCCGTGGCAGGCCGGAGACGAGGTGGTTCTCACGGACCTGGAGTTCCCATCCAATGTGCTGGCGTGGCTGCGGCTGCGAGACCGGGGTGTGAGGATCCGCGTGATTCCTTCCGAAGACGGAGTGGTGACGCTGGACAGGTTTCTGCAGGCCATGACTCGCCGTACCCGACTGGTCACCGTGAGCCAGGTGAGTTATAAGACGGGCACCCAGATCCCGTTTCTGTCGGCGCTCGGCAAGGAGGCGCACCGCGCCGGCGCCCGCCTCTGCGTCGATGCGACACAAGCACTGGGGCGGGTACCCGTATCCGTAGCGGAAGTCGATTATTTGGTTGCGAGCAGCTACAAGTGGCTGCTTGCGCCGCACGGTCTCGGAGTGGTTTACCTCTCGCCGGCGCTGCGGGCGGACCTTGTGCCGGGAAGCCTGGGATGGTACTCCTGCAAGGATATCTTCACTGCGGACCGATTCGAGCGTTTCGAGTGCAAACCCGGAGCGGATATGCTGGTGTCCGGCATGCCCGGCTTTCCAGGCATCTACGCTCTTCGCGAGAGCGTTCGCTATCTGGTAGGAATTGGCCCGGCTCGAATTGACGCCGTTCTTGCTCCGCTGGTGCGCCAATTGCACAGCGGGCTCTCGTCGCTCGGTTTGGAACTACTTACTCCGGCGGAGCCGGCGTACGCGTCCGGCATTGTCGCGTTCACTCATTCCGCCGCTGAGAGCATTGGCGCCGCCTTGCAACAGCGCGGGGTGGTAGTCTGGTCCGGCGATAACCGTGTACGGGCTTCGGTGCACCTGTATAATCGGGTAGCCGACATCGAGCATTATCTCGCCGCGCTGGCATCCATATTGGAGCTGCCTACGCCGCCGTCCCCTGATAAACCGGAAAATAACAGGGCCAGATCAGGCACCGCGCTCCTTGCGCAATCAGCAGATCCGTCAGACATGGATGGAGATGTGTGATTCCCGCCCCGGCTTCGGTGTGAAATCTGCCGCGACCGCATTTCTCAGGAATTCTCAAGCTGGCCGGCAATCTTTTCGGTGAGGGTTGAATCATGACTGTCACCTCGGCAGAATACAGCGTCCGCGACCCTCAAGGCGTTTCGGAGATGAAGCCGGTTGTGGAGCAGCGAAAGGAGGTCTGGGGTTTGGCTGACCGCGACGTGGTTCCGGTGACCCTGTTGATGCCCTCGGCCAAGCTCGGTGGGGCTCTAATCGGGGCCTTCCACAACCACAAGTTGGTTGGGTTCGTCTATGGCTTTCCCGGGTGTGAGAAAGGCCGGTTGTCGATTCATTCCGAGATGCTAGCTGAGCTAGACTGGAGGAGCCCAAGACAGATGCCAACACTAAGATCCACGGTCCGCCTGGCCGCGGCAGTGGTTTTCGGCTGCACGTGCGCGATGGCGCAGGACTCCGAGCCAGTTGGAATGCTGCGGTCCTATTTACAGAAGCTCGCTTTTCAGCAACTTTCGTCGAGAAAGGAACTGGTGTCCCATATCCGGACGCGTGAGCAGTTTGAAAAGCGAAGGGAGGAAGTGCGGCGCCAACTGCTGGCGATGATGGGTGGATTGCCGGAAGAGCGGTCTCCCCTAAACGTCCGGAAGGTGGGCACAATCGACCGGGGGGACTATCGCATCGAGAAAGTCATCTTTGAGAGCCTCCCTAAGTTCTATGTCACGGCGGACCTGTACGTGCCGCAGACTGGAAGACCGCCCTACCCCGCAGTCTTGCAACCAACCGGCCACAGCTTGGCGGCCAAAGCCCGAGCCTTTTATCAGAACCTCGGACTGGGCCTCGTGAAGAACGGCTTCGTGGTTCTCACGTATGATCCCGTGGGACAGGGAGAGCGCCGCATCTACTTCGATTCGGCGCTGGGCGATTCCAAAGTAGGGGGCACCACGCTGGAGCACGAGATGGCAGGCGTGCAGAGCCTGCTGGCCGGCGAAAGCATCGCGAGATACATGGTATGGGACGGAATGCGGAGCATTGACGTGCTGCAATCGCTTTCGTATGTCGACCCGAAGCGGATAGGCATTTCCGGGTGCTCCGGCGGGGGCACTCTCACGGCGTACCTGGCCGCGCTGGACGATCGCCTGCAGGCTGCCGCTCCCTCCTGCTATATCACGGACTGGGAAGATCAGCTTTTGGGCACGGGACCGCAGGACGGCGAGCAGCAGTTTCCCGACCAGTTCAGGAACGGGCTGAATCATGCCGACCTGGTGGAGGCTTTTGCTCCCAAACCCTACCTCATTTGTTCTACCACGGAGGACTTCTTCCCCATCGCCGGGTCGCGAAAAGCGTTTGCGGAGAGCCAGCGCATTTACTCTCTGCTGGGAGCGCCGGATAAGATCTCCACGTCTTACGATTCCGGACCGCACGGCACCACGCAATTACAGCGCCAGGCGATCTACGCATGGATGAATCGCTGGCTTAAAGGACAGAACGGGGAAATGCATCCGGAGCCGGCGTTCCAGACCGAATACGAAGAGGATCTGCTCTCGACGCCAACCGGGCAGGTGTCCACCTCTCTGGGAGGGGAAACACCGAGCACGTGGAACATGCATCGGCTGTCAAAGCTCTCTCCCTCTCGTCCGGTCCTTAAGGGACCCTCGGAGTTGAAAAGCCTCAAGGCCAGGTTGGAAGAGGACATCGTGCGTCTGACGCGCTACGAAGCTTCACAAGGACCCTTGCAGGTGAAGGTCCTGGAGCAGACGGAGCGGAAAGGGTATCGGCTCACCCACCTGACGTACGAGACGGGACCGGGCCGGACAATCGCGGCGTTGCTTGCGGAGCCTCAATCGGACCAGTCGCGGCGCAAGGCGATTCTGTTCGTGGACGAACGCGGCAAGGCCGCCGCAGCGGCACCCCACGGCGATATCGAGGAACTGGCGCAACTCGGCTACACGGTGCTCGCGGTGGATCCGTCGGGTACCGGTGAAAGTGCGTCGCACTGGTCCAGTTATTCCGACTCGTGGTTCGGGCAGGAGAAAGTCACGTGGTTGGCCCTGATGGTGGGCAAACCGCTGGTCGGCCTGCGTATGGATGATATTTTGCGGGGCATCGATCTGCTACGCGAGAGGAACCTGCTCTATGGAGGGGAGTGCCTGGGGTTCGGGAAAGGCTTGGCAGCCGTGGACCTGCTACATGGCGCTGTAATGGACGGACGTATTGCGGGTCTGGTGATCGAAGGTGGTCTCCTCTCCTACGCATCGATTGCGCGCACCCCTATTCACCGGCAGATCTTCGACGCGGTCGTCCCCGGGGTGCTGGGAAAATACGATCTGCCGGACCTGGTGGCGTCATTGGCGCCACGCCCTGTGTGGCTCGTGAACATGCGGTCGCCGCTCGGCAACCAGGTCTTCCTGCGCGAAGCGCGGAGTGAATACGAGTACGCGCAGGCCGGTTACGCCGCGGTTGGTGCTGCCGGCGCGCTTAGACTGGGGCTCCGCCGCGAGGGCGAGAGTATTGGAGCGGCCTACCCGACCCTCCGCTAGTCATAGTCTGCCAACGCAGACGACCGTCAGCCGTGGCCCGGGCGGGTAGTGTGTAAGAGATCGCGTACTTGCGCCGTAGGCCATGGGTGGGACATGGAGGAGAAACGGCATGGCTACCAGGGTTGAACCCGGTGGTCGCAGAATCCGGCCTGATGCGGTTCGCAGCGCACCTGCAATCGTCGGGTTGTCGGAGCTATTCGGAGTCTCTTCTTTTCCGTTTTGGGCGACCTTACCGAAAGTCGGCGCCGCGACCTGGCGCTGCTCCACGTCATCAAAACCGGTGATGAATCAAAACAGTGAATCTCCGGCCCGAATTGCCAAAGGTACTTCCCTGGTGTCGGGCGACTCCGCGGACGTTCGGCCGACTGTTATCGAAGTCGTTTCCGACGTTGTCTGCCCCTGGTGTTTCATCGGGAAGCGGCGCCTGGAGAAGGCGCTGGCCCTTTTATCGCGCCAAGACGTAACGATATTGTGGAAGCCCTTCCAGCTCAATCCGGGTGCACCTAAGGAAGGCATGGACCGGCAGTCCTACCGCATTCGGAAGTTCGGCAGTCTCGCATATTCCCAGCAACTCGAAGCCCGCGTGGCCGCGGCTGGGGCCGAGGAAGGGATCGAATTCCGCTTCGACCTCATCAAGAAGACCCCCAACACTTTCGAGGCCCACAGGCTGATCTGGTTTGCGGGGCGGGAACAATCGCCTGGGCCGAGCGCGCCGAACGTGCAGAACCCCAAGGTCCAGAAGCCAAACGTCCAGAACACTGTCGTCGAGAACCTGTTTCGAGCCTACTTCATCGACGCCGAGGACGTCGGCGATATCGAGGTAAGGAAAAGGATCGGGGTCCAGAGCGGTCTCGATATGGGCCGTCTGGAGGAATTGTTCGCGGCCGGGCTCGGGACCGAGGAGTTGATCGCCGAAGAGAACAAGGCTCGGGGGAGGGGCGTGAGCGGTGTACCGACATTCTTCATCAACGGTGAACCGATCACGTCCGGCGCCCACAAACCGGAGCTGTTGGCCGCCGTGCTCGGCCGGGCGCTGGGGCCCGGGCTTTCACGGTGTTCACCTGAAGCCGGTACGTGCAGGTAGTCGCTAGCCTCCTGCGGGGGTGTGGTCGTAGGGCGATTCTGGCGTTTCCCAGAACAATACAGGCTTCACCCGTGGCTGCCTGTGATTATTCCGGGTTTCCACAACTGTTCCCTGTGTCCTGATCCCGATCGTGTTGACCCACACGAACACACCGCAGGGACCTTGTCGACGCCGCAGGACCCGAAGACTCCGCCCTCGGTCTCCGCTTACTCACGCACCCTCCGGTACCAGCACTATTGGGTAACAATGGGCGCCATGAATCTCTTCATCCCTGGCAACGGTGTCATCTACGCTTCGCCTTCCCTGATCCTGCACTATATACTGGAGCACCAGTACGCGCCGCCTCTTCCGTTTCAAGAGGCAGTCCTGAACTGCCCCCCAATGCGCTCCACGAAGTACTTCGAAGAAATGGATGAGATAGCAGACAAGTGGTGGTGGTTGCCGACAGAACAGGAACTCACCGCGGCGCGCGATACCGGGTTCCCCCTTTCTGGCGGTCTCGACGCTGTCCAGTGGCTCGCGGGAAAGAAGGAGGAGTTCTATGAAGTCCGCGAAACACTTGATCTCTACGGTGGAGGCCTGGTAGGGCGGGCGAGATCATTGGGAAAGCTCTTCGCGCCGGATGCTGGCGAGGGAAGCGAAGAGGAGGCGCGCCAAGCGATCGATAAACGCGAGAAAATACGCCGGGAGACTATCTCTCGGGCACAGTGTATCGCGATTCCGCTGAAGAAAGTTGAGGACTATTATTACGCGGGTGCGGTCGCGGACCCGCGCTGCCTGGGGCGCTCGCGCTGGATCTTCGGCATCCACACGAAGCAGGGCGATGCCGAGATTATCGCCAGTACGCCCCGCATGGTGAAAATCTGCTCGCTGAGGTTCGTGTCGCACCTGGTGCGCCGAGCCATGCCGGGCATGGCCATGACGCATCTTCCGGTAGCGCCGTCCGCTATCCCCACTAGCGTTGGTTTTCAGTATTTCAGTGTCCGCAACTTCGGACCGTGCTGGGATGATATCGCGAATACACGGCAGGTGGGTCTATACGTTGCCGGCGAATTGGCCGACCCGGCGCTGGAACTGCTTGTGATTCTCGACGCATGACCGTTTCCAATCTCTAACTGAAGTCGTGATCTACTTAACTGAGGCCCGCCCAAAATCAGCTTCAGGTCCCAGCCCGGATTCGCATGGTCGAACATCGACACCGCCCTTCAACAGTCTGTTCGCAACATGGCGCATGGCGCGCCCTCTCGGCGTGCCGTGCCGGCACTCTTGCCCGCATGTCCCGGCTGCGGCCGATGAGAACTCCGTCCAGTTCGCACAAGGAGTGGAGGTGCCGCTGGCGCCCCTTCACAGGCATCAAAACGCGATCACCGCCCGCCCCAGCACTTCTCCCCGCCGCAGGCTTTCCAGAATGGCCGGTGTCTCGGCCAGCGCGTGGGTGTGGACGTGGGCGCGGATGGCGCCGCTGCGGGCCAGGCGGAAGACTTCCGCGAGTTCCTGGCGGGTTCCCAGGTAGCTTCCGCGGACGGTGATGCCTTTCAGGATGGTATCGGCCAGCGGCAGTTCGTACGGGTTCACCGAAAGCCCCACCAGCACCAGCGTGCCGGTGCGCTTGAGCGCGCGAAATGCCTGCTGGATGGCGGCCGGCGAGGGCGTCAGCACAATGGCCGCATCCACGCCGCCATACGTTTTCTGGAGCGTCCGCCCGGCGTTTTCCGCGGCGATGGCGATCTCGGCGCCGGCGGCGCGGGCCATCGCGAGTTTGTCTTCGGAAAGGTCTACTACGGCCGCGCGCCAACCGCGGTGGCAGGCCATCTGCAGGGCCAGGTGTCCCAGGCCGCCGTATCCGAAGAGCGCCACCTTCTGGCCGCTTTCCAGGGCGGCTTCGCGCAACGCGCCATAAGCGGTCCATCCGGCGCAGCAGAGCGGCGCAGCCTCGGCCGCCGGCAGATCCGCCGGGATGGCGGCCAGCCCCGCGGCCGGCACGATGGCGTACTCCGCGAGGGCGCCGTTCAGGCTGTACCCGAAATTCGTCTGCCGGGAACAGAAGCGCTCCCGGTCCGAGCAGCACCATTCACAAGCGCCGCACGTTGGACCGAGGAAAGTGATGCCCACGCGGTCGCCCAGGGCCCATGGGGCGGCGCCCTCGCCCAGCGCTGCCACGCGCCCGATGCCTTCGTGGCCCAGGATCAAGGGGACCGCGGGCAGCTTCTCGAGACCCGCCACATACAGGTCGGAGTGGCAGATGCCGCAGGCCTCCATGCGCACCAGCACCTCTCCCGCGCCGGGCTCGCCCAACTCGACCGGCTGCACGGCAACCGTTGCGCGCGCGTGCGGCAGCACCGCGGCCTCGACCGTCATCATGCTCTCAGCCCCTCAGAAACGAATTGAAGCGCTTCTCCCACCCGATGGTGGTATTCTCGCCGTGCCCCGGGATCACCACCGCGTCCTCGGGAAGCGACAGCAGCTTACCGTGGATCGACTGCAGGATCTGGCGCCAGTCGCCACCCGGCAGGTCGGTGCGGCCGATGCTCTCACGGAACAGGGTGTCGCCCGCCACCAGCTTGTTCTGGGAGGGAATCCACAGGCTGATACTGCCCGGCGTGTGGCCCGGCGTGTCGAGCACGAAGAACTCGGTAGCGCCCACCACCAGGCGGTCGCCGTCCTTGGCGGGCACGTCGATCGCGACCGCGGGCGGCGTGGGCATGCCCAGCCAGCGCGCCTGCACGTCCATCATCTTCTGCAGAGCGGTATCGTTGGGGTTCATGTAGACCGGCGCGCCGGTGGCCTGCTTGAGTTTCTGTGCGCCGCCAATGTGGTCGATGTGGGCGTGGGTGATGACGATGGCTTTGACCCGCAAACCGTGCCGCGCGACGATTTCCAACACCTGCTCGACGTCGTCGCCGGGGTCCACCACCATGGCTTCCCGGGACTCGCCGTCGCCGAATACCGAGCAGTTGCAGGCCAGCATTCCCACCGGGAGGATCTCATGGATCATAAGCCGATTGTATACTCACCATATGGGTGACGTGCTCTTTGTCCTGATGCGGTGGGTGCATTTTTCTTCCATGGCGGCGCTGATCGGCGGCCTGCTGTACGGGCGCATGGTCATGACGCCGGCCGTCGGCTCGGTGGCTCCGGAATCGTCCGAAGCGCTGGCCGGAAAGGCCGCCGGCGCCTTCCGGCCGCTGGTTCTGGCAGCCATCTGCGGGCTCATTATTTCCGGACTGTACAACATTCTCACCAATCCCGGGCACACGCCCACGTACCACATGCTGCTGGGCGTGAAGCTGCTGCTGGCGCTGCACGTGTTCGCGGTGGCGATTCTGGTCACCGCGCCCCACAACCCGCGCCGCGCGCGCATGATGACCGGGGCCATCGTCTCCGGACTAATCGTCGTGGCCATCGCGGCTTATCTGCGGCGGATCTTTTGAGCAATGGTATGAGTTCTGCGAGCAGTGGCTACGAAGCGCTCGCGAGCGGCGCCGCCTGGCTGGATCTGCGGGCGCGCGGGCGCATCGTGGCGCGCGGGCGCGACCGCGTCCGCTTCCTGCACAACATCACCAGCAACGAGGTGAAGAAGATGGCGCCGGGTTCGTCCTGCTATGCGTTCCTGCTCAGCCCGCAGGGCCGCATCCAGGCGGATCTTCACCTGGTGTGCTTCGCCGATCATTTTCTGATCGACACCGAGCCGGAGCTGCGGGAAAAGGTCGAGCGCCACATCCTGAAGTACAAGGTTGCCGACCAGGTGGAACTGGAGGACGTCACGGAGCAAACCGCGGCTATCGGGGTGGAAGGGCCGGCCGCGGAGTCCATCGTGCTTGCGCCCGGCGAACATTCGGTGGCGCCCTTCACGGTGACGGGACAGGCGGGCTACCGGGTGTATTGCACCGCCGCGGACATGGAGGGCCTGGTGGAGCAGATCGAGCGCGCCGGCGCGCGGCCCGCCACGCTGGAAGACGCGCGCACGGTGCGCATCGAAAACGGCAAGCCGGTCTACGGCGAGGACATCCGCGAGACTTCCCTACCGCAGGAGACCGGACAGATGCAGGCGGTGAGCTTCAGCAAGGGCTGCTACATCGGGCAGGAGATCGTGGAACGCATACGGGCCATGGGGCAGGTGCGCCGCAAGCTCGAGCGCATCGCGCTCGATGGCGCGGAGCCGGCGGCCGCGGGCTCCAGGGTGACGGTGGCCGGACGCGAGGCCGAGGTTACGTCGTCGGTTTATTCGCCGCGCCTGGGGAAGGCCATCGCGCTGGCTTACGTCCGCGTCTGACGGCGGCGCGGGCCAGCTCGCCGCGCATTTCGCCGAGCGGGACCACGCGGATCTTCTCGTCCAGCCGGTATGCCTGGTCGCCGGGATAGACCACCCAGAGGCGCTCGAGCGCCAGGTCCTGGATCGCGATGCGCATGGACTTGGTGACACCCGGAGCGTCGGCGTACTTGACCTCCACTCCATAGCGCTTGCCGCCGGCTGCGATCAGCAGGTCCAGTTCGGCGCCCGACTGGGTGGCCCAGAACCAGGCATTGCGGTCCCCAATCTCGCGCAGGATTTCCTCCACCACGAATCCTTCCCAGGAGGCGCCCACCTTGGGATGGCCCTCCAGCGCGCGAAACGACGGAACGCCGAGAAGAGCATGCGCCAGGCCGCTGTCGCGCAGGTAGACCTTGGGAGACTTGACCTGGCGTTTTCCCAGGTTCTCGTGCCAGGGCTGAAGCTGGCGGGCGACGAACGCGCCGGTGAGGAGGTCGAGGTGGCGCTTGACGGTAGTATGGGATTCGCCCAGCGACCGGGAAAGCTCGGAGGCGTTCCAGATCTGCGCGTGGTAGTGGGCCAGCATCATCCATAAGCGGCGCAAAGGGGCCGGCGGGGTCTGGACTCCGAATTCGCGGATGTCGCGCTCCAGAAACGTGCGGATGAAGTTCTCCTGCCACGTACGGGATTCCTCGTCGGTGCGGGCCAGGTAGGCGCGCGGCAGGCCGCCGCGCCACCACAGGCGCCGCTGATTCTCCACGCCGGCTTCCGCCAGGTCGAAGCCGCCCATCTCGATGAAGGCAATGCGGCCGGCCAGGGATTCGGAGCTCTGGCGAAGCAACTCGGGCGAAGCGCTGCCCAGTACCAGGAAGCGGGCCTTCACGGGACGGCGGTCGGCCAGGACGCGCAGGATGGGAAACAGCTCGGGCTGCCGCTGGACCTCGTCGATCACCACCAGGCCGCGCAAGGGGCGCAAGGCGGTCATGGGTTCGGCCAGGCGGCGCTGGCTGACCGGATCCTCGAGGTCGAAGTATTCGGCCCGCGCGCTGCCGGCCACTTGGCGGGCCAGGGTGGTTTTGCCGCACTGGCGCGGGCCGCAGAGCGCCGTTACCGGGTACGAGCGGATGGCGCGGCGGACCCGGTCGGCGAGCTGCAGGCGCTGGATCATGAAAAAACTTCCTTGAATATTGAGCATAGCATGATCAAAATTCAAGGACTGTTAGGGACGGTCGCCGGGGCGGGAAAGACTACGTTGGTCCGGCCGTCAGCCGTCCTTTATCGGCAACCGGCGCCGGTCGAAGCTTCGGGAAGGGCCGGATGGTTCCTTGAATATTGAACATGGCTTGATCAAAATCCAAGGATAGCTAAGCTAGGGACGGGTCGCCGGGATATCGTGGGGAGAGACGACGCGATCCGACGGCTGATGAGCGCGGGTCAACGCTGGATTCCAGTCCCCCGCCGGAATGATCCGCGTTGATCGGTGTTCATCGGCGGCCATTTTGGAGCAACGAGTTCCTTGAAAATTGAACATCCGATGTTCAATATTCAAGGACGATTCATGGCGGCCCGCAGGCGCTCCAGCAGGTCGGCCGGGATTTGGAGATTGCCGCCGCAGCCCGTGCCCAGCTTCACTCCGGGCTTCACCTCGCCGTGAAAATCGGAGCCGCCGGTCACCAGCAGGCCGTACTTCTCCGCCAACTCCAGGTACAGATCCGTTTCGCGCGGGCCATGGTCGCTGTGATAGGCCTCGATGGCGGTCAGCCCCGCGCCGCACAGCTCCGGCATGAGCACCGGCACGTTGCCGTTCACCCGGCCGGGGTGGGCCAGCGAGGCGATCCCGCCGGCCCGGCGGATGCGCTCGACGCCTTCGGAGAACTGCGGCTCGCGGCGATACACATAGCCTTTGGCGGATTCGTCCAGGTAGTCGTCGAACGCCTGGCGGAAATTGCCCACGTAGCCCTTTTCCACCATGATGCGGGCGAAATGCGGACGTCCCGTCATGCCGCGGCCGAGCGCTTCGGCCTCTTCCACCCGGATATCGAACCCCAGCTCCCGCAAGCGGGCCGCCAGGCGCACGTTGCGCTCGCGCCGCGAGGCCTGCAGATCGAGCACCCAATGGCGGAAGTCCTCCAGGCCGCCCGCCTCCAGGAAATATCCCAGCAGGTGCACCGAGCGGCCGTGCAGCTTGGTGGAAAGCTCGATGCCGCAAACCAGCTCTACGCCCGCGGCCGCCGCCGGCGGGAGCGCCTGATCGTAGCCGGCGAAGGTGTCGTGGTCGGTGATCCCCAGAGTCTTCACGCCTGCGCGGACGGCCTCCTCGATCAATTGCGCGGGCGAACAGGTGCCGTCGGATTCATCGGTGTGGGAATGCAGATCGATCAAAGCGAACCAAACCCAGATGTTCCAGTGTAGCCCATATTCGGCCCGCACTTCTTGTTCGGGGCCTGCGGGGTGCTTATTAACCGGCTAATCTTTCCTCATTTTTCGGCTGTTGGGAGCCGATCCAGTTGCGAGGCGACGTCGAG
>Ga0209517_10006972_pt1 | contig 13731 bp, 13 predicted proteins | sample PeaSoiMetSII2010_FD_187695 | JGI IMG/M metagenome (GOLD analysis project Ga0209517, IMG submission 187695) | Peat soil microbial communities from Weissenstadt, Germany - SII-2010 (SPAdes) (version 2) | ecosystem: Environmental > Terrestrial > Soil > Wetlands > Peat | place: Germany...
TAGCCGTCTGTCATCCTGAGCGCAGCGAAGGATCCCCGCAGTTTTCTATGGCTCAACGACTTACGAACAACTGCAGAGATCCTTCGCTTCGCTCAGGATGACAAACGTCGATTTTTTCACAGCTCCTTACGCCCTGGGCTACTTTATGCCGCCCCTGACGGGCTTGGAAAAACGGGCGCATCGGAACATCCCATGTCAGGAATTATTGGTTACATCGGAAACAAACGGGTAGTCCCGGTGTTGCTGGAAGGTTTGCAGCGCTTGCAATACCGTGGTTACGACTCCGCAGGCATCGCCGTCATCGAGGGCGACCGGTTGCAGGTGCGCCGCGCCACGGGCAAACTGCACAACCTCGAAGAAGTGGTCCGTTTGGACCCCGTCGACGGTGCGTACGGAGTGGGACACACGCGCTGGGCCACCCACGGAGCCCCCACAGAAGAAAACGCCCATCCCCACCGCGACTGCAACGGGACCGTGGTGGTGGTTCACAACGGCATCATCGAGAACTACCTGGAGTTGAAGCAGGGGCTCGTGGCCGAAGGCCACAAGTTCGCGACGGAAGTTGACACCGAAGTCATCGCTCACCTGGTGGAGAAATATCTTGGGGACAGCGGTGCACCGGGGGCTGCTTCGAACTCGAACAATCTCGAAGAAGCCGTGCGCGCCGCGGTATGTCAATTGCGCGGCGTCTTTGCCCTCGCCATCATTTCCACTCGCGATCCCAACAAGATCATCGCCGTGCGCGAGGGGCCGCCGGTGGTCATCGGTCTGGGCAAAGACGAATATTTTGTGGCCAGCGACGTTCCGGCGATCCTCTATCACACGCGCGATCTGTTCTTTCTGGCTGACCACGACCTGGCCGTGCTCACGCCCAACGGCGTGAAGTTGAGCGGCTTTGACGGCCACCCCGTCTCGCGCCGCGTTCAGCACATCACCTGGGATCCCATCCTGGCAGAAAAGGGCGGCTTCAAGCACTTCACCATCAAGGAAATCTACGAACAGCCGCGGGCGGTTCGCGATACCGCTCTGGGCCGCTTCTCGCTCGAGACCGGCCAGGTCTTTCTGGACGAGATGGAAATTAGCGAGGAGGAATTCCGTGCCTTCCGCGACGTCAGAATCGTGGCGGCTGGAACTTCCCGCCATGCGGGCTTGGCCGGGAAAATTATGATCGAGCGGGTGGCGCGCGTGCCCGTCGAGGTGGACCATGCTTCGGAGTTTCGCTACAGTGATCCTCTCGTCGACTCGCACACCCTGACCGTGCTCATCACTCAGTCCGGCGAGACCGCAGACACCATCGCCGCGCAGCGCGAGGCGCGGGCCAAAGGGTCAAAGACGCTCGCCATCTGCAACGTCCTGGGCAGCATGGTCTCCCGTGAAGCCCACGGCACCATTTACACCCACGCCGGGCCGGAACTGGGCGTCGGCTCCACCAAGACCTTTACCGCCCAGTTGACCGCCCTTTACCTCTTCGCGCTCTACCTGGCCCAGGTGCGCGGCCAACTCTCCCTCGAGGACAGCAAATCCTGGCTGAAGGCTCTGGCGGCGCTCCCTAAACACCTCGAAACGGTCCTCCAGAAAGACGATGAAATCGCCGAACTGGCGCAGCATTTCTACAGGTCGTCGGATTTTCTCTTTCTCGGCCGCGGCGTCCACTTCCCGGTGGCTCTCGAAGGCGCGCTCAAAATGAAGAAGATCTCGTACATTCACGCTGAAGCCTATCCGGCCGGCGAGATGAAGCACGGCCCCATCGCTCTGATCTCTGACGGTCTGCCGGTGGTGGTGATCGCCACCTGCAACTGGAACTCGCCCTCCTCCCGGCAGCGCTACGAACGGACCATCTCGAATATCAAGGAAGCCAAAGCGCGCGGCGCCACCATCATCGCCCTGGTGACCGAAGGCGACCGCGAGGTCCCTGCCATGGCCGACCACCTGGTGGTTTTGCCTCACACCAGCGGGACTCTCTCCACCATCCTGGAAGCGGTCCCCCTTCAACTCCTCGCCTACCACATCGGCGTCCTGCGCGGTTGCGATGTGGACCAGCCACGGAACTTAGCGAAGTCCGTAACCGTAGAGTAATGTGTAGGGGCAGCCCGATTTGCCGCCCGCGGCGTGGCGCACCGCCAGGTGCTCCCCGGAGGGGAGCAAATTGAGTAGCCGGGGGTGAAACCCCCGGACAAAGGCCCCACACCCCGTCTTCGGCGCCCCTCTCCCCGCAGGCGGGGAGAGGGGGAAGGGGGTGGGGGGGACGTTTCCGGGGGCGTTGCCCCCGGCTACTCAAGTCCAGCCCCTGCGGGGCTGAGGCCGGTTCTCAAGGCCTGCGGCTTTTCGGTAGGGTCCTGGTTTGAAGAAGGTTCGTTTGGCGTGCATTAAGACGAGGCGGAGAATTTAGCCGAGGGGGCGGTTATGCCACATCCCGGAATAAACATGCACAAGATCCCCGTGGGCGGGGATGAGATAGGGGTTATGTTTGTAATCGGCGTTCTCGTTCCGATGCTGATTGCCCTTCCCGAGGTGCGGAACTTCATCCTCGTGAGTCTACCCATCGGCGTAATCATCGCAATCATCTTGCGCCTGATTCACCGCGACTGACTGGTGATTGTCCAGCCCCAACGGGGCGATCTAGCCCAGCCCAGGCCAACGTCCCATAAGTGCTAACATAAGGCTTGACCGAGCGGCCCCGAATGGGGCCAACCGTAAGTAGCCGCAGGTTTTAACCTGCGGATGACGGGAGCGTTCCCAAATCAGGCCAACCCCAGCGGGGTTGACCTCGGACGGGTCGGCCCCTCCAGGGCCGGAATGTTGATGGACGCTTCATTTCCGTAGGTTTCACCTACGGCTACTCACGGTGTCCCGCTTCGCGGGACACAACCTACGCCTCCGGATTGACTGAAGGCGGCTCTTACCTTAGCGCCTATGGGCCCACGGCCTGGGTTAACCGGGCGCCCGTTCTGACCGTAGCAATTGTCCAGCCCCGAAGGGGCGACCTAGCCCAGCCCAGGGTAACGCCCTGGGTCAATCGGGCGCCCGTTCTGACCGTAGCAATTGTCCAGCCCCGAAGGGGCGACCTAGCCCAGCCCAGGGCAACGCCCTGGGTCAATCGAGAGCCAGATCTTACCTTAAGCCCTGTAGGGGCGAAATACGACGCGCACCTTCAGTCCCAGACGTACCGCTCATCAAATTCAATCCCGTGGCTCTCCAACAACCGCCGGTACTCCTCCTGAAAGGTCATGGCGCGGTGGTGCGTTTCCTGTTGCGCGATATACTCCGCCACCTTCTCCACATCCCCAGGGCTCACTATCGATTCACCTATCTCGCCCCTTCAGGGCTTGCGGGAACGGGTTTGGCCTCTTCTCGCGAATTGAAAAAGAGGGGGCTTCCGGCTCAAGCGGGTAGCGTTGTGCCACCAGGGTTTGCTCTCATACGCCGATATTGTTGTACGTTAATCTCATTGTATGTAAGGTGGAATACTTTCATCTGAACCCGGTGCGGGCGGGGCTTGTGGAGCGAACTGAGGACTGGCCGTGGTCGAGTGTGCGCGACTACGGAGGGAATCTGAGCGCGGTGGCCAACGCACATCCCATCCTGCGCATTGATCGGATATTGCTGCCCGCCGATGCCCGGACACGGATCTAAACGAGAAGCGGCAGAGTCCCAAACACGGGGACTCTGCGGTACCCAGCCTGCTTTATTCCCCAATCGAATGAGCGGATTACGTCAAGCTCTCACGCCAATTCCAGCAACCTCGGATAGATCCGTTTTGCCAACTTGGCTCCCAGCCTCGAGCCAATGGCCGAAACGAGCCTCTGCTCTTCCAAGATGTCAAGAACTTCATCCTGCGCAGCCTTTCTCAAATACAAGCCCTTCGAGAGCCGCGTAATCTCCCCACGGGAAAGCCTCTTGTTGTCTCTAAAATGGGCGAGGATGGCCAAAGACAAATAAAACTTCTTGTCCCTGTTGGTGCTCGACAGCCTGTCCCAAATGTGCCTGGGGTGTGTCTGCCCCCGGACTAAATACCGTGCAATACTTGGAAGCAGCCCATCCGTTTCACGAGATTCAATTGATGAGTACTCAATTCTCTGAATCCCCCTAATGTCGGAGGGGACGTCCTTGGACTGTCTCCGATTGACTAATATGTAATACTTTTTGCCAAGCCCCTCGGCCAGACCCAATTCAAGTGAAACGTTTGGGTTCCAAAGTGATAAGTCAAAAATGCAGTAATCGACTGCTCGGATATAAGTAGTCAAATTCGACAGCAGATGCCTGCTTCTGAGGCGCGTGTCAGCGTAGTACCACGCAATCGGAAGCCTTTCCAATGTCCCGCGGAACGCCCGGAGATTAAATGGCGGGCCATAGGGACAGCCTACAAACACAGTCGGCGAGAGAAATGGTGCGCGTGCCATTGCAGCGTATGGAACCACAATTCTTATTAATTTGGAAGGGAAATGTGCGCTTAAGTTTGACATCCCCGGACAGTTTGCATTGGAATGTGCAGGATGGGGGAGAGCGTGGACGGACCGTAGCCCCTATCCGCTCGGCGGGGGCTCACGAGATCTCCGGTGGGACTTCGCCGCGGCTCCTAGACGGTTGGTCCCCCCTGCTTGCTCGAGGCTACTGCTCGAAGGGTGTGATGGACCGAAGGTTACCGTGCCTGCCCTGGATATGGACGGTTCCGTTGCCGGCTAACCGCTTCGCACGCTCGACCGCCTCCTGCTGGGTGTCAAACACTCCACTCGCGCGTTCAGCCTTCGGCTTCCTTACGGCCCAGCCGTCATCGTGCTGGACCACATAAACAACGTTGTGCTTATTCGCCGCCATCTATATCCTCCACGCGTCTGTGAACTCATCGACGCGCTATTTCGCCGTTAATCAATATTATCACAAACAGCGGGGTGGCTGGCGCAGCCAGTAGTGCATCAGACCAGCGTTTCAAGGTCCGCGGCTCTTCCGGTTCCCGGATGTGCGCGTTCTCATCCACGACCAAACGCACCCGGTCGAGGCGCAGGCGGGGCGGAGCGATTGTTTACCCGCTGTCGTCGCGGCGTCCAGCGCTCTCCGAAAAACCGCAGGCCTTGAAAAGTAGGTCTGCGCTCGCTCTGTCTACGCTTCGACGGCAGCCTCGCGACTGCCTGCGCAAGACACGGGGCCAAGCGGCTCGCTACTCCTTTCCTGGAAGGCTCTTTCATCCTCGACTGCATGCCGGTTTATCCCGGCGCTCTGCCTGACGCCGTTTCTGTTTTCTCAACCGGATGCTAAGAGCGTGCCCTAATCTCAGGCGTCAGCGCTCGGGGCACAGAGATGCTGTTTACACTGCTCGCAGTAAGAGAATTTTCCTGCGTTTTCCCACACAACGGTTCCATCTTTGATCCTGTCACCCCTTTTGGGGGCTGCCTTCCAGTCGGGTTCCTTAGACCCGCTCGTCCCAGGGACGACTACTTTGTAGATCGGCATAAGCCCAATTCTATGACCTTGGTGCTTGGCGTGAAGCGCTAGGGCCCAATCGTACTTTGCGAGGGCCGTCTGGTAAACGGATGGGTCGAATCTGTTATTCAGAGCTTCTACGTCGCCAGCAACCTCCGCCGCCGCTCTAAATGCCCAGTAAGGACTGTATGGCAACCGGTCTCGACAAGCAGCAGCGTGATTCTCCAGGGCAACAAGAACGAGTGCAGAATCATTTTTTCTCTGCCCAAGCAGTCGTTGGACATTGCCCAGATTAAAGAGTAACCCGGCCCGACCGAACGGATAGCCCTCTGTTCGCTCTTCTTCGAGTACTGACTTATAGTGCTGCGCGGCACGTTCCAGTGATTCCGTGCCGCGTTCCATCTCGCCCTTGAAATAGTGGAGCAATCCCAGAGCGGCCTGCGTCGCGGCCCACTGGATCGGTTCCCGATCCCGCCTCCGTTCAGCGAGGGCCTGGTTGTATGCTGCACGCGCTTCGTCTAAACGCGCCAAGCTCTTCTCTCTCCGTCCCAGGCTCACCAGTGCGTCCCCAAGATTGTGTTGAGCAGTGGACCAGCGAGAAGGGACGCTTTCCTGCGTCCATATCTGAAGCGCATCCCGGAAGGCGTCGATGGCTTCCGTCACGTCTTGCACTCGGTTTTCGTACTCACCGAGGCGGGCGAGCGCACGCCCCAGGTTGTTCTTCGAAGAGGCGTGGCCCATCGGCGTCACCTCACGGGTTCGCACCTTGAGGGACTCGCGCAAGGCGCTGACGGCCTCCCTCAGGCCCGTCGGGTTGCCAGTTCGGTCAGCAATCTCAATCAGCGCTCCTCCCAAATTGTTCTGCGTCTCAGCCCAAGCCAGAGGCTCTCGCTCAAACACCCGCTCCTCGAGCGCGAGCCGATAGGTGCTGGCGGCTTCCTCCAAAAGTTCTATGCCAGGCTGCCTCTCGCCGAGGCTCATCAAGGCACTCCCGAGGTTGCTTTGCGCTTGCGCCCAATACATCGGCACTTGGTCCCGCTTCCACACCTCTAGTGCGCCTCGATAGGAAGTGATTGAAGCAAGTAGACGGTCGTTGCCGCTTTCCCGGCTTCCAGCCACCTGAAGGACGTAGGCGATATTGCTTTGGAGAACCCCCCAATCCAGCGGGAAGTGCTCTTTTGTCCATCCGCTGAGCGCGCCGCGGTACACTTCCTCCGCTTGTCGGAGCTTTTCTATCCCGGACTCACGCACACCCAACATGGTGAGGGCATTTCCGAGATTATTCTGCAGGGCAGCCCGTTCAGTGGGGGGGTGCTCGCGCAAAGTTGCTCTGTTAAGTGCGTCTCCAAGAACCGCCACGGCTTCCAGTAGACAGGAGGAGTCCGACTCGAGCGTTCCGAGCGCCCCTAAGGCCACCCCAAAATTGTTCAGGACGGCAAATTCGTAGGTGGGGATCTCGCTCAGGATTCCCTTGCCGACAACCTCGCGGAAGTAGCGCATGGATTGGATCAGGTAATTGCGCTGGCCACGCTGCTCGCCAAGCTGTTCTAGGGCCCAAGCAAGGATGAACATGACCTCGGACGCCGCTCTTGCAGTCCACCGTTTGGATGCCTGGTCTGACTCAAGGAGATTTCGCACTTTTTCCACGAAGGGCGTGAGGTCTGCGGCAACGTTCAAACCCCGTCTGGCAAAAAGACCCGAGCTACGCGTTATTACGAGCAACCTTAGAACCTCGACGAGGTCCTCCCAGAACACCTCCGGCAGACGAAAATTCTCGGGAATGTAGGGCTGTTTTGATCGCATGGCTGAATCAGCTGTTGTCCAGTAGAGGCGCGGAGCTGTACGCCCGCCATGTGAAAGGACTGTGCCCCAGATGAGCGCATCAGCCGAGGCTTCGCGCAAGAGTGAGCGTGCCACCTCATGGGCCTCAGCCTCACTCTTTTCCGGTATTGGGCCCTCCGCTGAGATTGTGCGGTCGAATCGAAGTATCTGGACACCAGCAACACCTTTAATGGATTCTGTGATCAGACGCTCTACTTCTTCGCCGTCATCGTGGGTGAGATGGGCAAGGGCAACGGAGAAGCGGTTCGGATCCGCCTTCGGGATGGGCACCGGCGCCTCATGCCGTGTCATTTCGCTGGCCTTGGAAACGACGGCTTCGTGGATCGCTGACAGGCTTTTCCTTATCTCGGTGGCTGTCCGTCCGCTAACCGCCCCAAGGAGCTCTTTGATATCGTCATACTGGTCGACCAGATTCTCAATCTTGCCCCATGTCATGAGCTCTACCCGAAACAGCCCGCGCCTACGGTGTTCCTGGTTGATCTTCAAAACCTCCTCGTGCGCTTTCCGAGACGCCTTGGCGCTTGTAAGAATAGCGTACCGACCCAGCGCCCGATGAAACCTCTCAGCTTTTTCAACTTCTTTCCTGATTTCGGCCGGGGGTATCGATTTCCACGGTTCGTGGAGTTTGCACTGTGCTGCGGAGAGAGGCTCTTTGCCACCGAGATCGAGGATGTCGATGCCGAACTGTTCCTCCCCCCTTTGGGCGTACAGGTCCAGAGAGGTGCAGTTCCAGTGCGCCCTGAGGAACTTCAAGCAAAACACCTCGAAATCTTGGTCATCACTTGGGATGGGGTATCTCATTCGGATCCCGCTCACGGGGTTGATTATATATCCGAATCAAGCGAGCGCAGACCTGCTTTTCAAGGTCTGCAGCTCTTCCGGTTGTCAGAGGTGCGAGTTCTCATGGGCGGCCAGGCGCACCCCGGTCGAGGCGTAGGCTGGTGAGAAACGGTCAGGCAACGTTGTTCCCCTCGCGCCATATTCGCACACGCGCATTAACAACAAAGGAATTGTTTAACATAGTAATCCGCAGACCTGTAAAGACAGGTCTGCGCACGCTGGCACGTTTCCCCGCTCCCCAGATCAGACCAGCGCTTCTCTCCGAAAACCGATTTGAGTGGACGGGTTGCCAAGGAACGCTCTCCCCAACCAAACTGAACTATTTCTCAGCAATCGGTGTACAATTCACGTTCCCTCGGGAGTCACACGGAGGAAGCCACAACAATACTTTGCTAACGTTCCCGTAAGGGGGTTTTTATGGGCGGAATCGCTGGCGGATTGTTTGCCGTCTTCGAAGGGGCTGGGTTTCTCTTTTTTTCGATTCTCATCGGCCCCAAGCGTGGCGGTGCCCGAAGCCTTCGCACCCATCGAGTTGTGGCAGGCGGCATCTTGTTTATGGCCGGGCTCGGGTGTATCGCCGGATTCGTTTGGAAGCACCCCGAGTGGCTGCCTCCGGATTATTATCCGCCCATTGTGGATGCTGCAATAGGAGCTGGATCGGGCTTAATTCTATCTGTGATTCTACTTGCCTATATAGGGGGAATAGAAGAGGAGGAACGGGACCGTAAGCGCGAAGAAGAACGACGGCGGCAGCGAATTGCCAAAGGGCTTGATCCTGATAAGGGCTGCTTCATAGCGACTACCGTATTCGGCTCTGCCGACGCTGCAGAAGTAGCGCAATTGAGAGCTTGGCGGGACGCACAGCTACTGCATTCTCCTGTTGGGCGTTTTGTCGTCAGCCTCTACTACGCAGTTTCGCCATCCGCAGCGGACCTCATTGAATATGCGCACTTGAAAACCCCTGTGCGGTTTCTAGTGCGACTGTTCATTACCTTCTTACACGAGAGCGAACACGGGTAAAAAACGCTGCGGCCTGCGGGGCGCTTTTTCTGGCGACGTCTGGTTCGCATCATCCACTTGTAGGGGGGGAAAGGTGGGAAACGGTCCAGGTACGCTTTCCTTCTCCACGCCACGATTTGCATGCCGTTAGCCTCTATGGTGGCGCTGTAGCGCGACGCCAGCCAGCCAACAAGCATGAGGTGCCCTGGCAGCGATCGGTATTCATGCAATCTTGTCAGCGTGGTTCTTGCGGATCCAGTCCTCGACCTCTTTGCGAACTTGCGCCGCTAGTTTGCCGGCCAGATTGGCTTCACCCTGAGCCACAAGCCCGTAGTCGTCGTAGGCGCCCGTGTTTCGCTTTCGGCGCAAGGCATCGAGCTTAGGGATGAGCTTTCTCTCCGGATCAACCGAGAACTCGAGAGCCTCGATGGTACGGTAGTGCTCACCTCCGCCCCGAACGACCCGGTATCCGGTGGCGCGCAATGCGGCCGTCGCAGAAGCCCGAATCGCATCATAGGCCAGACTCAGTTGCGCATCAGCGGACATCTCACTCGCGACCGCTTTATGATAGTCGGCGAGATGCCCATCGGCATTCGCAAGCAGGCGCTCGATCTCCTCTCGATCAGACTCAAGCCTCTCAAGCCATTTATTGATGGCCCAGCTCTCTAAGGACATTTTCATCTCCGATGAGAAAGAGCTTTTTTTCGCCCAGTGCAGTCTTTAGGAAGTTTCCGCGTACCCTGCTTGTGAATTCCTTGACCGTATAGACGGTCGGGTTGATCTCGCGGTTCAGCGTTTTCTGCGCGTCTGCGATTCGCTCGACCACATCCGCGAAGTTCACCCTGCCCACAATCATCAAATCGACGTCGCTTTGAGGGCTCTCACGGGAACCCGCCACCGAACCGTAAACAAAAGCAAGATTGATTTCCCTTTCGAGGGGATTGAGCGCCGCCAGGAGGACGTCGTGGATCCCAACTGTCTTCGCCACCAGATTCCGCATCTCGGCAAAGACCGGACTGGCCTCGTTGGCGCCATAGAGGGTGTTCGTTCCCAGAGTCTTTCTAATCACCAGACCGGCGTCCACCAACTGGCGCAACTCACGCTGCACGGGCCCGAGCGCAATCCCTGTCATACGAGCAAGTTGCCTTAAATAGTAGGACTCGCCGACGTGACCAAACAGAACCGCTAACACCGCACCACGCGTGCGCCCAAAAAGCGTGTCCGAAAGCGTACTCGCTGTACCCATTCTGGGGTCAATCGTACCCGAAAAGGATACAGGGAGCAATCCCCAAATGACGGGAGAGGGCGGACAGAATCTTGTGGTCAACGGGAAAGCGGCGCTCGGTGATGGGGCTGTACCAGGTTTCGTGATCCACGACCCTCCTAATTCCGAATGCAAGCGCGGGCGTAATCCAGGCACGCCGCAATCTGGTCGCGGGTCAAATCGGGGAATTCAGCGATAATCTGGTCGGCGCTCTGGCCCGCAGCCAGGTATCCTAAGACCAGACTCACCGGGATGCGGGTTCCCTTGATGCGCGGCTTCCGGCGCAGGATCTCGGGGTCGCCTGCGATGTAGTTCTTCCATTTCACCGGCACGTCTACTCTCCTGTCCCGAGTGTACAACACAACCACGAGTATTTTCAAAGCAGTCGCGCATGCCCGTCGGCTGACCGGCACCCAGAAACAATGAAAATCACACGAGGGTAGACGGATGTGGTGCGGGCGTCTCGCCCGCTGTGGCACGGGCATTCCTTCGCTCCGCTCAGGACAGGCTCTGCCCGTGCGCGGGAGCGGCACGCTCCCGCGACCGCGGGCGGGACGCCCGCGCCACGATTTTCAGAGCAACCCGCAGCATCGGGCGTCTGCGTGTTTCCGGTTTATGGAACCGGAGGGCACACGATGGCCGTCCGGTTCAGGTCTCCGCTCAGAATGACCGGGCTGCGCTTCTGCCTCCCGGCTTCTCGACCGTTGGACTCCTCGACGCCTTGCCTGATCGACATTTCGACCCCCTTCACATTTTTTGCTTCACATTTTTTGCTTGACAAACTCTGGGACCTGTGATAGCCTACCATGGTGGTCATGTTCTGGACACGTTGTCGCAGGCGGGGGCCGGTTAGACGCGCGGCGCAAGGGATGATGGGAAGGTGCTGGCACTCGGGGAAAGAGTGAACTGAAAATAAATAAAAATGATACGAACGAAGCCAGTATGTCTTTGAAAACAAAGGAAGCGAGATTGTGCTAAGCGCAAAACGAACTCAAAACGAACCCAATTTTGAGCGTCAAATGCGCAGATTTAACGCAAAAAGCGGCTTTCTGGAAACCTCGCCCAACTGTCTGATTCGTTTCTCCGAAAGACCCCCGAGCGGAACGGGATTCCTCTCTTCGCTCGGAATGACACAGCCGGGAAAATACAAAAAGAGGGGGAACGAACTGAAGGAGTACTTGAAAACAAAGGACATCGCTTTTTTGAGTGCTGCAAATTATGCGCGTTTTGCGTGCAAATTAGCACAAATTAGAGCCTGAAAGGATCAAAAACAGCGCAATTTGCGAAAACGAAGTCAGGCTTGTGGGCTTTACGGCGGGACCGGAAGAATGACAAACAGCCGGCTACACTGATGGTGGGTTGGGCTGGTGACAGTTGCGGCGTAGCGCTGACCTTCAGGTCAGCACCCTCGATGGCCCCGCATATTTGTCAGGAACGGAAGGGCGGGGCTTTAGCCCCTGAAGCGACGTGGCTTCTGGGCCTAAAGCCCATCGAACCGTGCGCCCCCAGGCGGCGGGACTAAAGCCCCGCCCTTCCTAGCTTCGTTTGAAATTGTGCTCTTTGAACCAATCAGGCGTTCGGCTGTTGGTGATTTAATTGCTCAGGCCATTATTTCCGGTAACGGGTAGTGTGCCATTTTCTGCATGCCTCATCCAACTCGGACTATTGGAGGTTTAATATGCTTGATCGTCATAACCGTCGCGACTTCCTGAAAACCTCGGCCTTGGCTGCGTTCGGGAGCGCCGCGGCGCTCAATGCCAAAGAGGGGCTGTCTCTTGCTGCGCCTGCCGGCTCGCCGGCCATGCCCCAGACCTTTCACCAGGGCTTTCCGACCGGCAAGTTGGGAAATCTCAATGTGACCCGCCTGTTCCTGGGCTGCAACCAAGTGAGCGGATATTCCCACTCGCGCGACCTGGAATACGTGGCAAACCTGATGCGCGAATACCAGACCGACGAGCGAGTTATGGACACTTGGCAACTGGCCGAAGAACTCGGCATCAACACCGTGCTTTCCGACCCCTTCGACAAGCCGGTGCGGATCATGAAGCGGTACCGGCAGGAACGGGGCGGGAAGATTCAGTGGATCTCAGAGGTCCATCCCCACGCTAAGTCCTACTACGACATCCGCTTGGCGCACCTTAGGGAGAACATCCCGCAAGTCGTCGACCACGGAGCCAACGCGATGTATATCCAAGGCGGGGTTACAGATTCCTTCGTCGATCGGGGCCTGCTGGATGAGCTTGGAGAGGCTCTGGAGATGATGAAGAAGACCGGCCTGCCCTCCGGCTTGGGCGCTCATTCGATCGAAACCCCGAAGGCCTGCGCCAAAGCGGGCATTATGCCCGATTTCTTCATGAAGACTTATCACAGGGACGACTACTTCTCCGCCACGCCTCGCGAAAAGCGCAAGGAGTTCCTGGTGGACAGTAACAGCCCCGACAATCACGACAACATCTGGGACATAAGGCCCGAGGCAACCCGCGAGTTCATGGCCACTTTCCAGAAGCCCTGGGTCGCTTTCAAGGTGATGGCGGCCGGCGCCATTCCCCCGGAAACGGCCTTCAACTTTGCCTACCGCGGCGGAGCCGACTTTATCTGCGCCGGAATCTTCGACTTCCAACTCAAGGAAGATGTGGCGATCGCCAAGAAGATCCTGGCCGAGAACGTGGACCGAACCCGCCCCTGGATGGCGTAGAACTGTTAACCACAGAGACACAGAGGCACAGAGACGGGCCATAGGCCGTTCTCAGTGCCTCTGTGATTTTCAGGCTTCTGTTATCCCCTTCGTCAGGAGGCCGTAATCCATGAAATCCTCACTTGCGCGCTGGCTGGGTGTAATGGTTTACACGGCGATCATTGCCACCATGCCTAGTCACCTAGCCTCTCAGGACAGTCAACTTGCCCGAACCCCGCCCATGGGCTGGAACGATTGGTATCAGTACGAGTGCAAGGTCAGCGACAGCATCATGCGCGCCAATGCCGATGCGCTGGTGAGCAATGGAATGAAAGCCGCCGGCTACGTGTACGTGAATATCGACGATTGCTGGCAGGGCAAGCGCGATGAAAAGGGGTTCATTCTTCCCAACGAGCGTTTCCCCGATATGAAGGCTCTCGGCGACTACATTCATAGCCAAGGGCTGAAGTTCGGAATCTACTCGTCGCCCGGACCCAAAACCTGTGGAGGCTACGAGGGCAGCTACAAGCACGAGGAGCAGGACGCGCAGACCTACGCCCAGTGGGGCGTGGACTTTGTGAAGTACGATTGGTGCAGCGCGGCGCAGGTTTACAAGCCCGAGGAGATGCAGGGGGCCTATCGGAAAATGCACGACGCGATCAAGCGCACCGGCCGCCCGATGGTCTACAGCCTC